>FLSG01003560.1_pt1 | contig 124618 bp, 117 predicted proteins | sample 1550511 | NCBI WGS metagenome assembly FLSG01 (sample SAMEA4031768, study PRJEB14383) | metagenome | biome: human; feature: oral; material: saliva | place: Philippines | collected 2014
TAAGCAGCGAATTTCTTTTTATATCTTTTGATTTCAGTTCGCTTTTGACGTGTTTGCTTTCTTAACCGAGTAGATTTTTCATGTTCAATGTAATGATTTAAATCTTCGATTTCTTTATCTAAATGAGTACCAATTAAATCTATTTCTTCTTGTGTTAATTTACAATTTAACTTCTTTCTGAAATCGTAGCCTGTTTCGCATTCCATGCTACAGCGTAAACAGCATCTGCATATTTAGTAGCTAAAGCAATGCCAGAATCTGAAGCGCGAGCTTGCATTGCGACAGGTTTACCTTGTGGGCTATTCGGCGTAGTTAAAGGGCCTTGTACATTGAAATAGTGTCCTTCATAATTTATAGCGTTAATACCATCACTATTTACTAAAATATTTTTTCCTTGTTACCCAAAAAATCTGAAACATGGCAAGATTCTAATAATTGGTTTGTTACGAATACAAATTCATCTGCTTTTTTATAACGCTCATGATGGTCAGGTAGTCTGGACATACCGTGATTAGTCGCTTCTAAATCTGACATAAATGTGGCTAAACTCCAACCTGCGCGTCCATGACTCATATAATCAAGGCTTAATAATTGTCTTGCGATGGTAAACGGATTAGAAAAAGTACTCGAAATAGTAGCAACTAATCCGATATTTTGAGTAACTTGTGATATTGCTGCTAAATTCATTAAAGGATCAAACCAAAATGCTGGCATATCACTATCAGATTGAGCTGGGAAAGGTTGGTTATCTGCAAAAACACATCATCAAATACTCCTTGTTCTGCTATTTGGCCTAATGATTGATAATATGTTATATCACTAATGCGTCCAATGCTAGACTCAGGCATACGCCAAGCAGCTTGATGATGACCACAGCCATAAATTCAAACACCAATATTGAGATGTCGTGTATGTGTCATTGATTACTTCGACCTCCATTCCTCAATTATTTTTAATTCATTGTTAAGCCACCGTCAATGGTAAAGTTTTGACCAGTTATACCTTTGGCCTGGTCTGTAACTAAATAAGCAACCATATTTGCAACGTCTTGTGGAGATGTAACTTTACGTAATGGGGTAGTCTGTGCAATTAAATCAAATACTGCATCTGATGTTACTGCACTGGCGTCTGTAGATTTTAATAAGCCGCCAGAAACTACATTAGCATTGATGCCATATTGACCTAATTCGGCAGCGATATTTCTTGTGAAACCGATTAAGCCTGCCTTGGCTGTCGTGTATTCATGATAGGGGACGACCGGGTTTTGATATAAATTTGTTCCAATTGATAGGATGGTTCCTGATTTGTTTTGGATAAATTGTTGAATAACACTTTGCGTGACATTAAAAGCGCCTTTTAATGTACCATCAATTTGTTGTTGGTAATCCGTCCAAGATAAATCTTTAAACGATTTTTGAGAGGTAGGGTCAAACTTAAACCCTACTAGTGCATTGTTCACAACCGCATCTATTTTTCCAAAGTGAGTGGATGCTGTCGCAATTAACTGATCAACTTGTGCTCTGTCAGTGATATCTGCTTGTATTGCAAGCGCAAGGTCATTTCCGATTTCATTTACCAATTGCTTTGCCAAAGTTTCGTTCTGAACATAATTGATAATCACATTGTGGCCTTGAGCAGCTAAAGTTTTTGCAATCGTTGCGCCCAACCCCCTACTGCTACCAGTTACTAGAATTGTTTTACGCATTATTTCACTCCTAAAATAATATATTAAATAAAAAATACACAATCTTCACTAGGGAAGTTGTGTATTAAAAAGATATAGATGAAAGATTATAGATATTAAAATATCATCGTTATTTTCTAACACTTTCCTTCGCTAGTCTTGGCTAGATCAGGTTCAAAGGGTTTGAGTAAATCTCATCTCAGTTTAAAAAACACCCCTAGTGCGTGCATGATTTCATTTGTTTTCAATGTATATCTTTTCAAGCCTGATGTCAATATTGTTTCAACCCGGTAAAGTTTAAGTGTAGGGATACTATGATTAGAAAAATATATATTGGTAAAGAAGAAACGCTTTACAAAGTAGTTAATTACTGTTATTATTATTTCTTGTAGAAAATAAAAACTATGAAAATTAAAGGAGAGAATATAAATGGCAGTTAAATTACGTTTAACACGTTTAGGTTCAAAAAGAAATCCATTCTATCGTATCGTAGCAGCAGATGCTCGTGCGCCACGTGATGGTCGTAACATCGAACAAATTGGAACATATAACCCAAATAATGTGAATGCTCCAGAAGTTAAAATTGATGAAGCATTAGCATTAAAATGGTTAAAAAACGGTGCTAAACCAACAGACACTGTACACAACATTTTATCAAGAGAAGGTATCTTGAAAAAATTTGACGATCAAAAATAGTCGTTATTATTCACAAATATAAAATTTGTAAAGGCTGGGGCATGAAAAAGTGTCTCAGCCTTAAATATTATATTGGCAGTATTTGATAAAGCACTACTTATCCATGTGCTTTAGTTCATGTAATCTGTCTAACCCAAGTGATGCCTTCTAGTTAATTTCCAGGATAGTATCATGAAACTTTAGAAAAAATCGGATTGCTATTCTGTTTCATTTTCACACTGAAATAGTCTAAAAAGCATATTGACGATGTAGAAACGATATTTTAATATCATAGCAACTATAATGATTTATAATAATACAAATATTTCATGTTATAATAATTTAAGTTATAGTAAAGATGAAATCAATTATCAAAATAATTGATACACGGATATTATCGGAGGAACATATATGAAAGTTGAAATTGGTAAAATTATTAACACACATGGTATAAAAGGCGAAGTAAAAGTGAAATCCCATTCAGATTTTACTGATATACGCTTTCAACCTGGTGAATCTGTCATGATAGAACGTCAAAATGGAACGGCATTAGAATTAAAAATCGCGTCTTATCGTATGCATAAAGGATTACATATGCTTACTTTTGAAGGTATCAACAACATTAATGATATTGAATATTTAAAAGGTGAAACACTTTTACAAGAACGTGACCATGAAGAAATCGAATTAGGCGAACATGAGTATTATTATTCAGATATCATCGGGTGTACTGTGTTCGATGATAAAGAAACGCCAATTGGTAGAGTAATAGAAATCTTTGAGACAGGTGCTAACGACGTGTGGGTCGTCAAAGGCGATAAAGAATACCTTATTCCTTATATAGAAGATGTTGTTAAACGTATAGATGTGGAAGGTAGACGCATCGACATTACGCCTATGGAAGGGTTGTTAGAATAATGAAAATTGATTATTTAACATTGTTTCCGCAAATGTTTGAAGGCGTATTAAATCACTCAATTTTAAAAAGAGCGCAAGATAAAGAGATGTTACAAGTTAATACTGTAGATTTTAGAAATTTTGCTGAAAATAAACATAATCAAGTAGACGACTATCCGTTTGGCGGTGGTCAAGGCATGGTACTGAAACCTGAACCTATCTTTAATGCCATGAATAGTATTGAAAAAACAGAAAGCACACGTGTGATATTAATGTGTCCGCAAGGGCGGCCATTTAACCAAGCAATTGCGCAAGAACTGAGTCAAGCAGAGCATTTAGTTTTTATTTGTGGACATTATGAGGGGTATGATGAGCGTATACGTGAGCATCTTGTGACAGATGAAATTTCTATGGGAGATTATGTATTAACAGGTGGGGAACTACCAGCAATGGTAATGACTGACGCTATAGTCAGATTAATACCAGGTGTTTTAGGAAATCAACAGTCCCATGAAGACGATTCGTTTCAAGATGGCCTATTAGAATTTCCACAATATACAAGACCGCGTTTATACAAAAACTTGGATGTTCCGGAAGTATTATTATCAGGCAATCACGCCAATATTGATCAATGGCGTCATGAACAAAAAATTATACGTACTTGGGAAAAGCGTCCAGATTTATTAGCAGATTACCCACTTACAGACAAAGATAAAGATATTATAGAAAGATATAAAAAGCAATTGAAAAATGAATGACAATGTGCTAACATAATTTAAGTGTGCGACACACGAAAATCACTATGATCCGCTGCTATATATTTGTCTAGGCAAGAACATAGGTTGAAGGAGAGAAAAAATAATGAGCAATCACAAATTAATTGAAGCAGTAACACAATCACAATTACGCACAGACTTACCTTCATTCCGTCCAGGTGACACTTTAAGAGTTCACGTACGTATTATTGAAGGTACACGCGAACGTATCCAAGTATTCGAAGGTGTAGTTATCAAACGTCGTGGTGGAGGCATTTCAGAAACTTTCACAGTACGTAAGATTTCTTCAGGTGTTGGTGTGGAACGTACATTCCCATTACACACTCCAAAAATTGAAAAAATCGAAGTTAAACGTCGCGGTAAAGTACGTCGTGCTAAATTATACTACTTACGTGAATTACGTGGTAAAGCTGCTAGAATTAAAGAAATTCGTTAATCAGTATAAAAGTTATAAAAAAGAAGCGATTCCTAAAAGGAATCGCTTCTTTTTTATATTAATTATTTTGTTTTTGAGGGTTAAGCCATTTTGTAAATATGAAACTTAAGATGATGCCAATAATACTTATAATAATCAATTTCCATGTATGAGGGGGCGTATATTTAAGATTGATCGTCTCATGTCCCTGTTCTACTGGAATCACAGTCATAATTCCATTTCCTTGCTTAACAGGTAAATCTTTTCCATTATCTGTATATGCCTTCATGCCATCTCTATAAGCCATTGGTAATACGAGATAACCTTCGTCATTTTTATTTTTTTCAACCTTATAACCGCTTGCGTTTTGTGAAACTTTCACAGAATTTAATTGTTTACGTGCTTGGTTTAAAGTATTGTAATTTTCACCGTAAATGCCTTTAATATTAAATCGATAAGTACCTTTAGATAATTTGATATTTAAATCCTCAGTTGATTTAACACGCATTGTAATGGGAGTAACGAAACGTCGGTATTTATATGTTAATTTGTTTCGCTGTTGATTGTACTCATTCACGCCCACATCATGTGCTTTATCTGGTGTTAGCAATTCAACATCCATTTCTACATATAAATCCTTATATTGATTTGCTATAGAGGAGGGTAGTTGATATTTGATGCCACCTTGGTCTTTGGTTACATTTAGTTTGTTGTTTTGGATATACTGCGCGTTAATCAATTTAGATGAAGCTTGGTTTAATAAATTTTTGTTTGGCGTAAAATTTTGGTTAATAGTGGCTTTGTTATTGTTTTCAAATACCACACCTTGTAACATAGCTTGTTCTCTATCTAAAGGAGAGTCGAGATCGTTTTTGTTAAACACTTTTTTAGTTATATGTGCACTAGGATAGTCGATTTTATTAACTGAATGAAGAAATGATGCTTCATCAGAATGCTTGATAATATCTTGTTTAGAGAAACCATAAGGCATATTCATGTCTTTTGGACGACGAATACGGTCATTTACGTCCCAAAGTGCCATTAAGTTCGCTCTATTGGAAAGTAAGCGATATGTACTATTTTTATCTGTATGCATATTGATTTGTAACGTTTTATCATAATAATTTAAAATATCTCCATCAAAAATACTAGAGTACAATGCGATACCGTTGAAATGATAAAGCATGGGTGAATTCAACCCATATTGTGACATATAATCAATTCTACTGAGAGGATTATCATGACCTTTTTTGATAGATTCTATTTTTTTTGCTAACGCTGGGCTTTTATATTTTGAGTCATGCATTGAAGAAATAGTTGATTCGTATTTTTGAATATTATTAACATAATTATTTGCTAAAATAAAACTTTGTTGAATAATGAATAACGATATAATGGCAACATACGGCCATTTTGATTTGAATAAAGATTTTTTATAAAGCAAAACGCTAATAAGTATCATTAGGATAAAACATATCAGCATCCATGACATTTCTTGTTCTTTAACGATGAATTGCATCACCAACATGATAACCAACACAGGACTACAGGCTAAAATATATGATTTTAATGTTAATTCCGAAAGATGTTGAATAAATAATGCAATTAGGCCTGCTGTGGTAAGTGCAAAAATATAAACCCAACGACGTTCTGGCGTTGAAAAGCCGTTGAACATACTATCGAAAAGCGGGGTTAATGATCCCAGAAGCATGATCCAAGTTGCAATCGCAAATAATCTATAATAGTAATGTTTGTATAGTTTAAAAGATAATAATGCAACCACTGCTATAATTGAAACAGTAATATAAAATCCATTTGTAAAAAAATGTTTTTGCCGTGCAAAGTCTGTGATAAGGCCATAATCAAAATGAGGATTACTCACCCTATCATTATTTAAAAAAGAAGAAACGCCTGTATAAAAGCCCCAGATGCCAATTAAAGTGCTCAATAAAACGGCTGTTGGAATCATCCATAGTTGTTGCTTTCTAGAAACGATGTCCTTAGCATGCGGGAATATACACCTATATAAAAAGTAAGCAAAGATAACGATAGCTTCATAATAACTGAAGTAAAAATTTGAAAAAAGTGTTAAGGCAATCGCAAAAATAAACAAGCCTATTTTCTTTTCTTTATAGAACCTTTCAATCGCTAATATGGATAGTGGAAGAAATATAAATAAATCACCATAATACGACCAAGTAAAATTAAAATAAACCAGGGTTGTTGATGCGGCGTATAACATTGCACCTAAAAAAGATGTGTAATATTTAAGTCTTATATAATTAAATAAATAAAAGGCTAGGATAAAAGTAACGACGCCTTTACAGAAAGCGACAATTAATTGGTTACTTGCCCAATATGTAATATTACTAGGGTTACTGTTAAATACGGACTCGGTAAGCCAGACAAATAAAAAGTTTATCATCACAAATGGTGAGGTCGCATAATAATAAGATAAATCTTTGATGTAGTCTCCACCTAAACCAAAAGAATGATCATAAAAACTTTTGAATTGACTAACATGTTCGTACAGATACATTTGAAAAGGCATCATTTGTCTAAAGCCATCGCCATTACCGCTAAAGACAATACCCTGAGTCAAATAGCGGTAAATATGCGGTGTGAAAGTTAATAATGCTACTGCTATTCCCATTAAAAAAATACATAAAAATCTTGTTAATTTGTGAGACCAAAGTCTATGAAACATGGTCATACCTCATCTCAGACAAACTCCTTTATTTAAATTTAAATTTTTTGATTAAACACCAAAAAACACTTATTACGATACATATAGCTGAAATTGTAATCATTGTAAACCAATATTTAGGGCGGTATTTAATAACTATGTTGCTATCATTTTCTGAAACAGGGATACCTGTCATCATATAATTGACTTTTATAGGTTTTACCTTTTTATGATCTACATAAGCTATCATACTGTCACGAAAAGGTATATTAACCGTCGCGATGCCTTTTTGATGCGGCGCTAATGTCATCTTAACGCCATTTTTAATATCTTTATAGTGGTTGTTTTGTTGTAACTTAAACGCACGTTTAAGCTTATTATAGTTTTCACCATGAAGGCTTAGAATTTTAAAATGATAGTTTCCATTTGGGCTAAGCGTAATATTAATATTACCATTTTCATCTGGTTGCGTCCTATATAATTGAGTTTCGACCCCAGTTTTATACGTTGAATTATTATATAAACGCTGATTGGCATAATTATTAATATTAATCGTGTAATTACTATCGGGTTGACCGCGTCTGATTTTCAAAGTTAAATAAAAGTCTGTATAGCGTTCTCTTAAATCACTAGGTACGTGTATTTGTATGCTGCCATTTGATTGAGGCAGATAAATCTGGTTATTATCCCTAAAATCTATATTTTTGGATGATATATCAGTACTATTTTTAAGATTATTGGCATTATCAGTGTATGATTTCCCTTTATCATTGATAATGACACCATCTAACATTGCATGTTCTCTATCAATAGGCGTCTTTAATTTTTGAGCATCATATAAATGGTTGGTTACTTTGACTGAAGGTAAATTTAAAGTATTTTCATAAATTTGGTATTGTCCTTTACTTTCAACTTTTTTAAAATACGCAGGCACGTTATCTTGATAATCTTTTAACATTAAATATTTAATTGAAAATAAACTATTAATATTTTGTCTACCATTAGTAGATTGATATCTGCTTACAGATTCAGATTGTAAATTGATTTTTAACGCGTCATAATAATAATCTAAAATGTTATGGTCAAAAATACTTGAGTATATACTTGTACCTTTAAAAAATTGGTACATTGGTGTATTATCTTGTTCATTAACACGCCAATCGATACGTTCGTCTTCTGATTTAGAATAGTTCATTTGAGATACTAATTGATGTTGTAATGGCGTATTAAAAAGACTTGCATTAACATAATCATTATTTGCACGTTCAACGTGATCTTCAAAATAAATTTGATTTCGTATAAAAACATCCGCTACTAATGTTGCAAGAATCATTATGGCAATATAGTAAAAATAAGATAATTTATTACGATAAATGGACGCTTTGACGCATAATACTAATAAACCAACTAAACTGACAATCGGTGTAAACCATAGCCAGGATACATATGTATCATAGACCCATGCACTGACAAAAACAAAACCTAAACTTACTATTGAAGAAAATATGTAGTTTTTGATAGTTAATGTACTAAAATATTTTGCGTATAACCCCATGAGCATTGCAGCATTAAAAGCAATTAAATAATGCCATCTTTTTTGAGGCGCAGAAAACCCGTTAAATAACTGGTCGACAAATGGTAAAAAATGAGCACCTATGGACATAATCATAAAAATAGCAAAAAGTTTAAAATAAAAATGTTTATAAAGCTTAAATGATAACAAAGCTTGTATCACTATATATAAAATGACAATTAAATAATTATCGTAAAACAAGTTGGTATTTTGATTAAATGGTTCAAAGGCGTCTACGTTTCCATCAAAAGGTATACGTCTATTATTTAAATAAGCTTGTATCCCATGATAAAAAAAGAAAAGGCTACATCCAAGAGACAATAGCGCAGCCGTAGATAATGTATATATGGCTTTGAATCTAGGGATTATGTCGTGTCTATGTTTAAAAATCAATCTAGCTATAAAGTAAATTAAACCTACTACTAATTGATAATAAGCAAAATAAAAATTATTAATTAATGATAAGGTTACTATCAAAATAAATATACCCTTTTTTCCTTTTTGTAAATATAATTCAATAGACCATAATAATAGAGGCAATAATATAAAAATATCACTAAAAAAGGGCCAATATACAGTAAACCTAAAATAAATAGGTGATATGACAAAAATGTATGAAGTCAGTAAGGAAATAATTGTATTATTAGTTATTCTTCGTACAAAACCAAATGTTGCTAACATAGCTAAACTAGATTTAATGATTGAGATAACAATTGCGTTTGTCATCCAAAACATCACATCTTGTGTATTTAAATGAAAGCATAAATCCACCGCAAAGATAAATAAAACGTTTAATATAAACAAGATATTTGTTGAAAAATAATAACTTAAGTCAGTGAAAAAATCTCCACCTAAACCGAAATCAGTTGCGTAAAACCATTGTCCTTGACTCCATTTATCATATAAATACATTTGAATAGGTACCATTTGCTCCATACCATCATTAGGACCAGTAAATAAAATACCATCACTAATAAATCTGTAAATAACATATCCATGACCAATGATTGCTAATATAAAGCTTAGTATTATGTAAATAAGTATCCTTTTCATGAATAATCTCCTGTAATTTAAGTCAATTTAATTCTATTGTAACCATTTTTTTGAATGATTGATAAAAATTACTATTATTTTATCTATATTAAATAATAGTGATTTTAAAAATATATTTAAATCATTACAACGCGTTGAAGATGTAAATTCAGTACTAATGATACAATGATTTAATTAATTAGAGCTTACAACAAAAAAATACTGTAAAATAGTGATTATCATCGTAAAGTAAAGCAAAATTTTTATTTATCTTTAATCGAGCAACATGTTATCATTTTAAGGTCAAATAATAGAGGAATAAATTTTAAAATATTGAAAATACAGTATAAGAAAGGTGAAGCAAATGGTAATCCAATGGTATCCAGGCCACATGGCAAAAGCAAAACGCGAAGTTGCTGAACAATTAAAAAAAGTAGATGTTGTATTTGAACTTGTAGATGCTCGTATTCCTTATAGTTCACGTAATCCAATGATTGATGAAGTCATACAGCAAAAACCAAGAGTTGTGATCTTAAATAAAAAAGATATGGCAAATTTAAAAGAATTAGAAAAATGGGAATCATATTTCAAGTGTAAAGGGTATTACCCAGTTGCAATCGACGCTAAGCATGGTAAAGGTTTGAAATTAGTAGAGCAAGCTGCTATTAAAGCGACACAAGAAAAATTTGAACGTGAAAAGAAAAAGGGTTTAAAACCACGTGCAATTAGAGCTATGATTGTCGGCATCCCAAATGTAGGCAAGTCTACATTAATTAATAAATTAGCGCATAAATCTATTGCTAAAACAGGTAATACACCTGGAGTAACAAAGCAACAACAATGGATTAAAATCGGTAATTCACTTCAGTTGTTAGATACGCCGGGGATTTTATGGCCTAAATTTGAAGACCAATTAGTAGGAAAAAAATTAAGTATTACGGGTGCAATTAAAGATAGTATTGTTCATTTAGATGAAGTTGCCATCTATGGTTTAGAATTCTTAAAGGAACACGACTATGAAGGGCTTAAAAACCACTATAAAGTTGATGTTGCTATAGAAGCGGAAAACATTGAATGGTTCGATGCTATCGGACGTCGTAGGGGATTATTACGTAGTGGGAACGAAGTGGATTACGAAGCGGTAATTGATTTAATTATTCATGAAGTTAGAAACGCTAAAATTGGCACTTACACATTTGATGTAATTAAAGAAATGGATGTGTAACCTTAGAATATGAAACAGACAATAAAAGAAATTAAAGCACATTTAACTCAACTTCAGTCTATTAAAGCAATTCAACAACAAGCATATTTTATGGACAAACGTATAGGAGTTCAAAAAGCGATAGCGACTCGACTTAAACAATTAGACAAAGCCCAACAATTGGTAAAGCAATATGAAGCAATGTCTTATTATGAAACACAAATATTAGAAAAAGATAACAATGCTTTTGTTTGCGGTATTGATGAAGTTGGTAGAGGACCACTTGCTGGGCCAGTTGTAGCATGTGCCGTTATTTTAAATAGCGGTCATCAGTTTACCGGTCTTAATGATTCAAAACAACTTTCATCAAAAAAACGTAAAATGTTGGAAAGTCAATTACTAGAAGATTTGTACGCGTATGCTTTTGGTTATGCATCTGTTGAAGAAATTGATCAAATTAATATTTATGAAGCTACAAAATTAGCAATGAATCGGGCGATTGACGGGCTACCAGTAAAACCGACGCATCTTCTTATTGATGCAATGACATTAGAGACTGATATACCGCAGACATCATTAATTAAAGGAGATGCTAAAAGTGTATCGATAGCTGCAGCAAGTGTTTTAGCTAAAGAGAATAGAGATCGTTACATGATTAAACTTGCTCAAAAAAGCCCCGGATATGGTTTTGAAAAAAACGTTGGATATGGAACACAACAACATTTAGATGGAATTAAGCAGTATGGGATTTTAAATGAACACCGAAAAACTTTTGAACCAATTAAATCACTTTATAAATAATCATAAAATTAAAAGAATTGAAATAAGTAGTTTAAATGAGTTTACAATAGCGCTTTCATTTCCTATAATTAAAGGTGAACTTAACCTAAGAAACAGGAGGATGGAGAATGAATATCCACGAGTATCAAGGTAAAGCAATATTTCGTTCAATGGGCGTTGCTGTCCCAGAAGGACGCGTAGCATTCACTGCAGATGAAGCAGTGGAAAAAGCAAAAGAATTAGATTCAAATGTATATGTTGTAAAAGCACAAATACACGCTGGGGGTAGAGGTAATGCAGGCGGTGTTAAAATTGCAAAATCACTTTCTGAAGTGGAAACATATGCAAAGGAATTGTTAGGTAAAACCTTAGTGACACATCAAACGGGTCCAGAAGGTAAAGAAATTAAACGCCTTTACATAGAAGAAGGCTGCGATATTCAAAAAGAATATTATGTTGGATTTGTAATTGACCGTGCAACTGACAGAGTAACATTGATGGCTTCAGAAGAAGGCGGTACTGAAATTGAAAAAGTTGCTGCTGAGACACCTGAAAAAATCTTTAAAGAAACGATTGATCCAGTTGTTGGTTTAGCGCCTTATCAAGCAAGAAGAATTGCTTTCAACATTAATATTCCTAAAGAATCCATCAATAAAGCAGCTAAATTTTTAGTATCACTTTATAATGTATTTATAGAAAAAGATTGTTCTATTGTAGAAATTAACCCACTAGTGACAACTGGTGATGGTCAAGTACTTGCGTTAGACGCAAAACTTAATTTTGATGATAATGCATTATTCAAACATAAAGATATCCAAGAATTACGCGATTTAGAAGAAGAAGATCCAAAAGAAATTGAAGCTTCTAAGTATGATTTATCATACATTGCTTTAGATGGTGACATTGGTTGTATGGTAAATGGTGCTGGTTTAGCAATGGCAACGATGGATACAATCAACCACTTTGGTGGAAACCCAGCGAACTTCCTTGACGTAGGGGGCGGCGCAACTAAAGAAAAAGTTACTGAAGCATTTAAAATCATCTTAGGAGATAAAAATGTAAAAGGTATCTTTGTAAATATCTTCGGCGGCATAATGAAATGTGACATTATCGCAGAAGGCATTGTTGCTGCAGTTAAAGAAGTAGAACTTACACTACCACTTGTTGTACGTTTAGAAGGTACAAATGTTGAAAGAGGTAAAGAAATCCTTAAAGAATCTGGATTAGCAATTGAACCAGCTGCAACAATGGCAGAAGGCGCACAAAAAATCGTAAAACTTGTAAAAGAAGCGTAAGGAAAGGATGGGAACGCTAAGATGAGCGTAATGATAGATAAAAATACAAAAGTAATTGTACAAGGTATCACAGGATCTACTGCACTTTTCCATACAAAACAAATGCTTGAATATGGTACACAAATTGTTGCAGGGGTAACTCCAGGTAAAGGCGGACAGGTAGTAGAAGGCGTGCCTGTTTTTAATACAGTTGAAGAAGCTAAACAAGAAACTGGTGCAACGGTTTCGGTAATCTATGTACCTGCGCCATTTGCAGCAGATGCTATTTTAGAATGTATAGAAGCTGAATTAGACTTAGCGATTTGTATTACTGAACATATTCCAGTAATTGATATGGTTAAGGTGAAACGTTATTCAGAAGGTAAGAAAACACGTGTTATTGGGCCGAACTGTCCAGGTGTTATTACTGCTGATGAATGTAAAATTGGTATCATGCCAGGTTATATTCATAAAAAAGGTCATGTGGGCGTAGTTTCACGCTCAGGTACATTGACTTATGAAGCAGTACACCAATTGACAGAAGAAGGCATTGGTCAAACAACAGCAGTGGGTATTGGCGGAGACCCGGTCAATGGTACGAATTTTATTGATGTATTAAAGCAATTTAATGAAGACGATGAAACAAAAGCAGTTGTAATGATTGGTGAAATTGGTGGCACAGCAGAAGAAGAAGCTGCTGAATGGATTAAAGATAATATGGACAAACCAGTTGTAGGTTTCGTAGGTGGTCAAACTGCACCTCCAGGAAAACGTATGGGCCACGCAGGTGCTATTGTCTCAGGCGGTAAAGGAACTGCAGAAGAGAAAATCAAAACGCTTAATAGTTGTGGCGTGAAAACTGCAGATACACCATCTGAAATTGGCACAACATTAATCGAAGCTGCTAAAGAAGTAGGCATATATGAACAGTTACTTACTGTCAAACAGTAATAATGAATGCATCAAATTAAAACCAGCACAAATTCCAACATATGTTGGAGTTTGTGCTATTTTAAGTGGGGTTGTTCACCCTGTTTTCACGTGTAAAAAATACATAGGCCTATCCAAAAATAATTCAGCATGCGTTGTAGCTGAAATTAATTTTGGATAGGTCTATTTTATTGATTGATTTGGGCATTTGGGTTATGGTTTTGATTAATTATAAAATTACTTCTTAAAAATAGATTACATTTCTTGTTTAAATGAATCTAATTTGTAACCCGTTTTTATGCCGTTTTACTTTATAATAAGGTTATAAAGGAGAGCGATAAATGGACATTAATCATCTATACTTAAAGTTACGCTTTGCAGGAATGACAACGAGACAAATACATCAATTATTTAATTATGAATGTGATTTTGGCTCTTACAATAAGAGAGAACAGCAGTATAAGTTGAAATTGTATTTAACTAAAATTAAATCAACGAAAAAAATGAGTATATATGATAATTTTATTAAGCATGATATCGAATCTATTTTATTACAATTAGATAGGTGGAAAGTAAAATTCATCGGAATCAAAAACACTGCGTATCCAAATTTACTCCGTGAAATATTTGAGCCTCCACTTATACTTTTTTATAAAGGAAACCTATCATTGGCACAAAATGCACAAAGTCTTGCGGTTGTTGGTTCTAGGCAAGCTACAAGTTATACAAACGAGGCCTTAAGGATTCTTTTTCCTTCATTTAAAAAGAGAAATTTAACAATTGTTTCTGGCTTGGCAGAAGGCGCGGATAAATTAGCACATCAACACGCTTTAGCGCACCATATGCCTGCAATAGCAGTTTTAGGATTTGGACACTTAAACCATTATCCTAAGACAACATACGTTATCAGAAAGCAACTGGAGCAAAAAGGATTAGTCGTTAGCGAATACTTACCATATCAAAAACCACTCAAACATCACTTTCCAGAAAGAAATAGAATTATTAGTGGTCTATCAAAAGGTGTTTTAATTACAGAATCGACAATCAATAGTGGAACATCTATAACAACAAATTGTGCATTAGATCAAAATAGAGAAGTGTATGTTTTACCAGGGTCAATATTTAATAAAATGACAATGGGTAATTTAATTAGTGCGCAAGAAGGCGCCAAAATCGTAATATCTGCAAAAGATATCATAGAAGATTATCATTAATTCTCTGTGGTTATTTGCATGCGTTAAAGCTCAAATTTACAGCCAGTGATAACATGTGAATAAACGATGACTTTTCTTAATTTTAAACCTAATTATTCCTGTGATTAAATAAATTTAAAATTAAAAACATTGACAAAAACAAAATAGACCGTTTATCATTTATCTTTGTAATTAGAAATGCAAGGGGGTAACTACTTTGGCAGAAAATTTAGTCATAGTTGAATCGCCTGCAAAAGCTAAAACCATTGAAAAATATTTAGGTAAAAAATATAAAGTTATCGCATCTATGGGGCATGTAAGAGATTTGCCGAGAAGCCAAATGGGCGTAGATGTAGAAAATGACTATGAACCCAAATATATTACTATACGCGGCAAAGGTCCTGTTGTTAAAGAATTAAAAAACCATGCTAAGAAAGCTAAAAAAATATTCTTAGCAAGTGACCCTGACCGTGAAGGTGAGGCAATTGCTTGGCATTTGGCAAACATATTAGACTTAGAAGATTCAACTGAAAATAGAGTAGTATTTAATGAAATAACAAAGGATGCTGTGAAAGAAAGTTTTAAACATCCAAGAGGCATTGAGATGGAACTTGTTGATGCTCAACAAGCAAGAAGAATATTAGACCGTTTAGTTGGATATAATATTTCTCCTGTTTTATGGAAAAAAGTAAAAAAAGGTCTTTCTGCTGGTCGCGTACAATCAGTCGCTTTGAGATTAGTGATAGATAGAGAAAATGAAATTAGAAATTTCAAACCAGAAGAATATTGGAAAATTGAGGGCGAATTTAGATACAAAAAATCAAAATTCAATGCTAAATTCCTTCATTACAAAAATAAACCATACAAATTAACAAACAAAAACGATGTTGAAACAATAACGTCCCAGTTAGATGGAGATCAATTTGAAGTAACGAAAGTAACTAAAAAAGAAAAGACGCGTTATCCTGCTAATCCTTTTACGACCTCGACGCTGCAACAAGAAGCGGCGAGAAAATTAAACTTTAAAGCGCGTAAAACAATGATGCTTGCACAACAACTGTATGAAGGTATTGACTTGAAGAAACAAGGTACGGTTGGTTTAATCACATATATGCGTACGGATTCTACAAGAATTTCTGATCAAGCTAAGAATGAAGCAAAGGATTATATTAAAGAAACTTATGGTGATAATTATACTTCGAATCGCAAGGCCAAAGGTCAAGGAGATCAAGATGCTCACGAAGCTATTAGACCATCAAGTACTTTACGTACACCTAATGAAATGAAAAGTTACTTGACTAGAGATCAACATAGACTATATAAACTTATTTGGGAGCGATTCGTTGCAAGTCAAATGGCTCCAGCTATTTTAGACACAGTAGCATTAGATTTAACACAGAACGATTTAAAATTCCGTGCAAATGGCCAAACAATTAAATTCAAAGGATTTATGACTTTATACGTTGAGACAAAAGATGACAGTGATGAAGGTAAAGAAAATAAATTACCTAATATCGATGAAGGTGAAATGGTAACTGCAACTCAAATTGAACCTTCACAACATTTTACTCAACCCCCACCACGTTATACGGAAGCAAGACTCGTAAAAACGTTAGAAGAAATGAAAATCGGTCGCCCATCTACTTATGCACCAACTATTGATACAATTCAAAAAAGAAATTATGTTAAGAATGAAAGCAAACGCTTTGTACCAACTGAGTTAGGTGAAATTGTACATGAGCAAGTTAAAGAATATTTCCCTGAAATTATCGATGTAGACTTTACAGTTAATATGGAAACGCTATTAGATAAAGTGGCCGAAGGAGAAATTGCTTGGAAGAAAGTTATTTCTGATTTTTATAGCAGCTTTAAGCAAGATGTAGAGCGTGCAGAAGAAGAAATGGAAAAAATTGAAATTAAAGATGAACCTGCCGGTGAAGATTGTGAAGTTTGTGGTGCACCTATGGTTATAAAAATGGGTCGATATGGAAAATTTATGGCATGTTCCAATTTCCCTGATTGTAGAAATACAAAAGCTATCGTTAAAACAATCGGAGTAACATGCCCAAAATGTAAAGAAGGCGACGTTGTTGAACGAAAATCTAAAAAGAATCGTATTTTTTACGGATGCTCTAAATATCCAGAATGTGACTTTGTAACTTGGGATAAACCAATCGGCCGTGACTGTCCAAAATGTAAGCATTACTTAGTTGAAAAAAAACAAGGGCGTAAAAGTCAGGTTATTTGCTCAAATTGTGATTACAAAGAAGAAGAGCAAAAATAACAATTATATATAAATTGATTATTAGAAAAGTGTAACAATTTCATTTTTTAATAGTTATTAGCAACTTACGATTCATATTTTATAACGTAGATGTATGTTATTAATATTATAATAAAAAATCGTAGTTGCTATTTTTGTGTATAGGGGGAAAATAAATGTCTCAAATTGTCAATGTTATAGGGGCTGGTCTAGCTGGTTCAGAAGCGGCATACCAATTAGCTCAAAGAGGTATAAAGGTGAATTTAATTGAAATGAGACCGGTGAAGCAAACGCCAGCACATCATACAGATAAATTTGCCGAACTAGTCTGCTCTAATTCATTACGTGGTAACGCATTGACTAATGCTGTTGGTGTATTGAAAGAAGAAATGAGGCGCATGGGTTCACTCATCATTACTGCAGCTGATAAAGCACGTGTTCCAGCCGGTGGTGCGTTAGCTGTTGATCGACACGATTTTGCTGGTTACATTACTGACACATTAAAAAAGCATCCTAACATAACTGTAATCAATGAAGAAATAAACAGTATACCAGAGGGTTATACTATTATTGCAACTGGACCATTAACAACTAACCAACTAGCGACTGAAATTGTAGAAGTTACTGGTAAAGACCAATTATACTTTTATGATGCAGCAGCGCCTATAGTTGAAAAAGATAGTATTGATATGGATAAAGTTTATTTAAAATCTCGTTATGATAAAGGTGAAGCTGCTTATTTGAATTGTCCAATGACTGAAGATGAATTTAATCGATTCTACGATGCATTGCTAGAAGCTGAAGTAGCGCCAGTAAATGAGTTCGAAAAAGAAAAATATTTTGAAGGGTGTGTGCCTTTTGAAGTTATGGCAGCACGTGGGCGCAAAACATTGTTATTCGGACCTATGAAACCAGTAGGGTTGGAAAATCCTAGAACTGGAGAACTTCCGTATGCAATTGTGCAGTTACGGCAAGATGATGCAGCAGGAACATTGTATAACTTAGTAGGTTTCCAAACGCATTTGAAGTGGGGTGCTCAAAAAGAAGTGCTCAAACTAATCCCAGGCTTAGAAAATGTTGAAATTGTTAGATATGGTGTCATGCATAGAAATACTTTTATCAATTCTCCAGACGTTTTAACTGAAACTTATGAATTAAAAGGAAGAGAAAAACTTCATTTCGCTGGTCAAATGACTGGCGTAGAAGGCTACGTAGAAAGTGCTGCAAGTGGTTTAATCGCTGGTATCAATGTCGCTCATAAAATCGAAAATAAAGGGAAAGTTATTTTTCCTAGAGAAACGATGCTAGGCAGCATGGCTTATTATATTTCACATGCGAAAAACGAAAAAAACTTCCAGCCAATGAATGCTAATTTTGGTTTATTACCATCTTTAGACGAAAAAATTAAAGATAAAAAAGCCCGTTATGAACAACTTGCTCACAGAGCATTAACATATTTAGATAATTATAAACAAACATTGTAGAATTTATAACTAATCTATGTTGTTTCAGAAAATTAAGAAAGTTTTCCTCAATTTAATAGTTATGTTTCGCAGTTCCCTCTATCGATATGCTACAATTTATGTTGACGGAGGGGTTTTTATTGGAAGAAATCCAGCAAGCATATCTATACATGCTTAAAGTAGAACGTCAATTTTCAGAGCATACTTTGAAATCATACTATGATGATTTAGAGCAATTTAATGACTTTTTAAACCAAGAATATTTAAGCTTAAAAACATTTGAATATAAAGATGCCAGAAACTACTTGAGTTATTTATATTCAAAAAACTTGAAAAGAACATCAGTTTCTCGTAAAATTTCTACGCTGAGAAGTTTTTACGAATACTGGATGGTTCAAGACGAAAACGTCATAAATCCATTTATACAATTAGTACATCCTAAGAAAGAACAATATTTACCACATTTTTTCTATGAAGAAGAAATGGAAGCATTATTTCATACAGTAGAAAAAGACCTAAAAAAAGGTTTGAGAGATCGTGTGATTTTGGAACTTTTATATGCAACTGGCATTAGAGTTTCAGAGTTAGTTAATATAAAAGAACAAGATTTGGATATGAACTTGCCAGGTGTTAAGGTTTTAGGTAAAGGTGGCAAAGAACGTTTTATCCCATTTGGAGAGTTTTGTAAGCAAAGTATTGAACATTATTTAGAATCATTTAGCCCGAAAAAAGGGAATGAGAACGATTATTTGCTAGTCAATATGAACGGTGCGCCAATTACTGAGCGTGGCGTTCGTTATGTGTTGAACGATGTAGTGAAACGGACAGCAGGCGTGACTGATATACATCCACATAAATTAAGACACACATTTGCAACACATATGCTCAATCAAGGCGCGGATTTACGTACCGTGCAATCATTATTAGGTCATGTTAATTTATCGACTACAGGTCGTTATACACATGTTACTAATGAACAGTTGAAAAAAGTATATTTAAATGCACATCCTCGTGCAAAAAAGGAGAATTAGTATATGAGTACATCTATTCATGCTACGACCATCTTTGCAGTCCAACATAACGGTCATTCAGCAATGGCTGGTGATGGTCAAGTTACACTTGGAGAACAAGTAATTATGAAACAAACTGCTAGAAAAGTGCGACGTTTATATAATGATAAAGTATTAGCCGGCTTTGCAGGTAGTGTTGCAGACGCGTTTACATTATTTGAAAAATTCGAAACAAAATTACAACAATTTAGCGGCAATTTAGAAAGAGCTGCAGTTGAATTAGCACAAGAATGGAGAGGCGACAAGCAATTAAGACAACTAGAAGCGATGCTTATTGTTATGGATAAAGAATCCATACTTGTTGTTAGTGGAACTGGAGAAGTTATTGCGCCAGATGATGATTTAATTGCAATTGGTTCAGGCGGTAACTACGCATTGAGTGCTGGTAGAGCATTAAAACGTCACGCGACTGATTTAAGTGCACGCGAAATGGCTTATGAAAGTTTAAAAGTTGCGTCAGACATATGTGTATTTACTAATGACCAAATTGTCGTGGAAGAACTTTAAATAAAATATTTTTGAAGTAAAAAGTGATAAAGCAGAAAAGAGCGTAAACAACAATATTATTGTATAATAAATAACGGAATTTAAAATGAGAAATTCATAGTTACGGAGGTATTTTTTTCTATGGAGTCGAATGGTATTAAATTAACGCCAAAAGATATCGTTTCAAAACTTAACGAATACATTGTCGGTCAAGATGATGCAAAACGCAAAGTGGCAGTAGCATTAAGAAATCGATATAGACGAAGCTTATTGTCAGACGAAGCAAAACAAGAAATTGCACCTAAAAATATATTGATGATTGGTCCAACGGGTGTAGGTAAAACAGAGATTGCGAGACGAATGGCTAAAGTTGTTGGCGCACCTTTTATTAAAGTTGAAGCCACGAAGTTTACAGAAGTAGGATACGTCGGCCGTGATGTGGAAAGCATGGTTCGAGATTTAGTTGACATCGCTATCAGATTAGTTAAAGATCAGAAAAAAGCTTTAGTTAAAGACGAAGCAAGAACCAAAGCAAATGAAAAATTAGTAAAACTTTTAGTTCCCAGTATGAAGAAAAAGGCTAATAATAGCAATGGTAGTAATCCATTAGAATCTCTTTTTGGCGGAGCAATACCCAATTTCGGTCAAAATAATGAAGAAGAAGAAGAAACTCCAACTGAAGAAATCAAGACAAAACGTTCTGAGATTAAACAACAATTATTAAATGGCGAGCTTGAAGAAGAGAAAGTTAGATTGAAAGTTGAACAAGACCCTGGCGCTTTAGGTATGCTAGGAACAAATCAAAATCAACAAATGCAAGATATGATGAACCAATTAATGCCTAAGAAAAAAGTTGAAAGAGAAGTTCCAGTTAAAACAGCACGTAATATATTGACAGATGAATATGCGGATGAACTTATCGACCAAGAAACTGCTAACCAAGAAGCAATCGAATTAGCTGAACAAATGGGAATTATCTTTATTGACGAAATAGATAAAGTCGCAACTAATAATCAAAGTTCAGGCCAAGATGTTTCGCGTCAAGGTGTACAGAGAGACATTTTACCTATACTTGAAGGTAGCATGGTCCAAACTAAATATGGTACTGTTAATACTGAACATATGCTATTCATTGGTGCAGGGGCTTTCCATGTCTCAAAACCAAGTGATTTAATTCCAGAATTACAGGGCCGTTTCCCAATTCGTGTTGAATTAGAAAGTCTTTCTGTAGAAGACTTTGTAAGAATCCTTACAGAGCCTAAACTATCACTGGTTAAACAGTATGAAGCATTGCTCCAAACTGAACAGGTTACGGTTAATTTCACAGAAGATGCAATTAAACGTTTAGCAGAAATTGCATTCCAAGTTAACCAAGATACTGATAATATTGGTGCACGTAGGTTGCATACAATACTTGAAAAAATGTTAGAAGATTTATCATTTGAAGCACCAAGTATGCCACATGCAGTAGTTGATATCACGCCTCAATACGTTGATGATAAGTTGAAATCAATTTCAACGAACAAAGATTTAAGTGCGTTTATTTTATAATATAAATAAAAAGGAGTAGGAATATGAGCTTATTATCGAAAACTAGAGAATTAAATACACTTTTGCAAAAACATAAAGGTATTGCTGTAGATTTTAAAGACGTAGCACAAACGATAAGTAGCGTAACGGTAACGAATGTTTTTATCGTATCAAGAAAAGGGAAAATTTTAGGATCAAGTTTAAATGAACTTCTAAAAAATGAACGTATTATTCAAATGTTAGAAAACCGACATATACCTGTTGAATATACAGATAAATTGATGGATGTAAAAGAAACGCAATCTAACATTGGCATAGAAAGTGATTTATCAGTATTCCCACCTGAAAATAAAGACGTGTTTAAAGATAGTAAATCAACAATCTTTCCAATATTAGGTGGTGGAGAAAGATTGGGGACATTAGTGCTTGGGCGTGTACAAGATGATTTTTCTGAAAATGACTTAGTGTTAGGTGAATACGCTGCTACAGTTATCGGTATGGAAATATTACGTGAAAAACACAATGAAGTTGAGCAAGAAGCGCGAGATAAAGCAGCAATAAATATGGCGATTAATTCACTATCCTATTCAGAAAGCGAAGCAATTGAACACATTTTTGAAGAATTAGGCGGTAAAGAAGGTTTATTGATTGCTTCAAAAGTAGCAGACAGAGTAGGGATTACACGTTCTGTTATTGTAAATGCTTTGCGTAAATTAGAAAGTGCAGGCGTTATTGAATCCCGTTCATTAGGCATGAAAGGAACATTCATTAAAGTTAAAAAAGAAAAATTCTTAGATGAATTAGAAAGAATTAAATAATTCATCACAAAGCGAGCGCTCGGGATAAAGCTTATGTTGAATTTGCTCCTTGAAAGGCGATATGAACCAAGTTTATGTATAAGAGACATTTTTGGGTCAGTTTTTCGAGAAAGGATGTCTTTAAAAATTACCCCCAAAGAGTTGAGTAAGCATCATATCAGGCCTATTTGACATTCATTCATAACATAATAAGTGGCTGAGACATAAACTAACCGCTCAGCCACTTATTAATGAGAAATTGTAAACTGAACTATTGCTTTATACGTATAGGTATGATATATTTATTCACGGCTATAAAGCCAATACGCACACGAAAAGCAGAAGTATAAAGGGTGCGATATTAAATTATCGTGTTTATATGAGCTTTTTGTGGAGGTAAAAAACCAGTAGGAGGATTTTAATTATGGCAGTAATTTCAATGAAACAATTACTAGAAGCAGGCGTTCACTTCGGTCACCAAACACGCCGTTGGAACCCAAAAATGAAAAGATACATTTTCACTGAAAGAAATGGTATCTATATTATCGACTTACAAAAAACAGTGAAAAAAGTTGAAGAAGCGTACAACTTCATGAAACAAATTTCAGAAGATGGCGGAAAAGTTTTATTCGTTGGTACGAAAAAACAAGCACAAGAATCAGTTAAAGCTGAAGCAGAACGTGCAGGTCAATTCTACGTTAACCAAAGATGGTTAGGTGGAATTTTAACTAACTATAAAACAATTTCAAAACGTATTAATCGTATTTCTGAAATTGAAAAAATGGAAGAAGATGGCTTATTCGAAGTATTACCTAAAAAAGAAGTTGTAGAACTTAGAAAAGAATATGACCGTTTAATTAAATTCTTAGGCGGAATTCGTGATATGAAATCTATGCCTCAAGCATTATTTGTAGTTGACCCTCGTAAAGAGCGCAACGCAATTGCTGAAGCACGTAAATTACACATCCCAATCGTTGGTATTGTGGATACTAACTGTGATCCAGATGAAATCGATTATGTTATCCCTGCAAACGATGATGCTATCCGTGCCGTTAAATTATTAACTGGTAAAATGGCAGATGCAATCTTAGAAGGTCAACAAGGTGTATCAAATGAATAAGTAGCTGCAGAACAAAATATTGATTTGAATGAATCAAAAGAAGAAGCTACTGAAGCAGAAACAACTGAAGAAAACACTTCTGTTGAATCAAACTAAGAATAATGTAAAATGGGTGATAAGATATTTAAGCTTATCACCTTTTTTTAAAATAAATATAATAAAATTTATTAAATAATGGAGGAATACGAAATGGCAATTTCAGCTAAACTTGTAAAAGAATTACGTGAAAAAACTGGCGCTGGCATGATGGACTGTAAAAAAGCGTTAACAGAAACTGACGGTGACATCGATAAAGCAATTGATTTCCTACGGGAAAAAGGTATTGCAAAAGCAGCTAAAAAAGCTGACCGTATTGCGGCAGAAGGTTTAGTACACGTTGAAGAAAGAGGTAATGAAGCAGCAATTGTAGAAATTAATTCTGAAACTGACTTCGTAGCACGTAACGAAGGTTTCCAAGAGTTAGTCAAAGAAATTGCTATCCAAATTTTAGATACTAAAGTTGAAACTGTAGATGCTTTATTGGAAACAGAATTAGCTGACGGTAAAAGTGTTGACCAACGTATGAAAGAAGCAATCTCTACAATCGGTGAAAAATTAAGTATCCGTCGTTTTGCTGTGAGAACAAAATCTGACAATGATGCATTTGGTTCTTATTTACACATGGGCGGCCGTATCGGTGTGTTAACAGTTGTTGAAGGTACAACGGATGGCGATGCTGCTAAAGATGTTGCAATGCATATTGCTGCAATCAATCCTAAATACGTTTCATCAGAACAAGTTAACGAAGATGAAATCGCTCATGAAAAAGAAGTTTTAAAACAACAAGCATTAAACGAAGGTAAACCAGAAAAAATTGTTGAAAAAATGGTTGAAGGCCGTTTACGTAAATATTTACAAGAAATTTGTGCAGTTGACCAAAACTTTGTTAAAGATCCTGACCAAACAGTTGAAGCTTTCTTGAAATCAAAAGGTGGAAAACTAGTTGACTTCGTACGTTATGAAGTAGGCGAAGGTATGGAAAAACGTGAAGAAAACTTTGCTGACGAAGTAAAAGGACAAATGAAATAATTTTTCATAGTTTGAACAAGAAAGAAGACACCTTTTGTGCGCCGTATGAAAGATTTACTTTTATATTGGAAGGCCTACTGTGTCTTCTTTACTTGTATCAAATACATATTTTTACAATAGAGAGGATAAGACAATGGCTCAAACTTCTAAATATAAACGTGTCGTTTTAAAATTAAGTGGTGAAGCGCTCGCAGGCGATGATGGATTTGGAATTAACCCGATTATTATTAAAAGTGTTGCTCAACAAGTAGCTGAAGTTGCAAAAATGGATTGTGAGATTGCAGTTATTGTTGGTGGAGGTAATATTTGGAGAGGTAAAACGGGTAGTGACCTCGGTATGGACCGTGGTACTGCAGATTATATGGGCATGTTGGCTACTGTTATGAATGCTTTAGCGCTACAAGATAGCCTAGAGCAATTAGATTGTGATACACGTGTTTTAACATCCATCGAAATGAAACAAGTTGCAGAACCATACATTCGTCGACGCGCAATCAGACACCTAGAGAAAAAACGGGTTGTCATTTTTGCAGCTGGAATAGGGAATCCATATTTCTCTACTGACACTACTGCTGCTTTACGTGCTGCTGAAGTGGAAGCAGATGTTATCTTAATGGGTAAAAATAATGTTGATGGCGTTTATTCTGCAGACCCTAAAGTAGACGAAAACGCAGTAAAATATGAACACTTAACGCATATTCAAATGCTTCAAGAAGGTTTACAAGTCATGGACTCGACAGCATCTTCGTTCTGTATGGATAACAATATTCCATTAAATGTATTTTCTATAACAGAAGAAGGTAATATTAAACGTGCTGTTATGGGTGAAAAAATAGGAACATTAATTACAAAATAATTTAGAGGTGTATGAAAATGAGTGACATAATTAATGACACGAAAACAAAAATGAAAAAATCGATTGACAGTTTATCTAGAGAACTAGCAAATATCAGTGCGGGTAGAGCAAATTCAAACTTGCTAAATGGCGTTACAGTAGATTATTATGGTGCACCTACGCCAGTTCAACAACTTGCTAGTATCAGTGTGCCAGAAGCACGTCTTTTAGTCATTTCTCCATATGACAAATCATCTGTTGGTAATATTGAAAAAGCAATTAATGCAGCAAACTTAGGCGTCAACCCATCCAACGATGGCGAAATTATTCGTATAAGTATACCTGCCTTAACAGAAGAACGCCGTAAAGAACTTGTAAAAGAAGTTAAAAAAATTGGTGAAGATTCTAAAGTTGCAGTTAGGAATGTGCGCCGTGATTCAAATGATGAGCTTAAAAAGCAAGAAAAAAACGGTGACATCACTGAAGATGACTTAAGAACTCAAACTAATGAAGTTCAAAAAATAACTGACGATTCTATAAAAGACATTGATAAATTATTAGAAGAAAAAGAACAAGATATTATGTCAGTATAAACATGGTAATGATGATATGACTTCAAATCAACAGTAGGCATAAACTTTTTAATACTTGAGATTTGAAAAGAAGCATATTATAAATTTATCTGAACTGTATCAAATCAGACTTTGGTACAGTTTTTTTATTTGTTTATTCATTGCGCTTATCTAGTATGATAAAATGGTAGATAATTGCATTTAAAACCTATTAATAATAAGCAGAGATGATAACGCTCGGAGGAAATACCATGTTTAAAAAGTTAAACAAGAAGAAAAAAAACCAGCCTATAGAATCTAATAGTGAAATAGATTTACATAATGTACCTAACCATGTTGCTATCATTATGGATGGTAATGGTCGATGGGCTAAACAAAGGAAATTGCCTAGAATCAAAGGCCATTACCAAGGTATGCAAACAATTAAAAAAATAACTAAAGAAGCTAGTGATTTAGGTATTAAGTACTTAACACTTTACGCGTTTTCAACAGAAAATTGGACGAGACCTAAGAATGAAGTCAATTATATCATGAACTTACCGGTTAACTTTTTAAAAACGTTTTTACCAGAATTAATCGAAAACAATGTCAAAGTTGAAACAATTGGTTTTTTAAAAGAATTGCCAAAAGCAACGCTTGAGGCCATAGATAAAGCGAAAGAAAAGACTAAAACCAATACTGGTTTAAAATTAATTTTTGCAATTAATTACGGTGGACGTGCTGAAATTGTTCACAGTGTAAAATCAATTTATGAGAAATTATCTTCAGAGGGGTCATCCAGTGATCAAATAACCGAACAGATGATTAACGAGTATTTGATGACACATAGTTATCCTGATCCAGACCTTTTAATAAGAACTTCAGGAGAACAACGAATTAGTAACTTTCTTATCTGGCAAGTATCTTACAGTGAATTTATTTTCAATGAAAAATTTTGGCCAGATTTTGATAAAGAAGAATTAATAAACTGTATTAAAATTTATCAATCTCGGCAAAGACGCTTTGGCGGATTATAAATGGTTAGGAGAATAGTATGAAAGTTAGAACTTTAACAGCAATCATAGCACTTATTGTTTTTCTTCCTGTATTGTTAAAGGGTGGCCTTATTTTAATGTTGTTTTCATATTTGTTAGCGTTTATTGGCCTTAAAGAATTGCTGAATATGAATATGATTAAGTTTTTGTCCATTCCAGGAATTATAAGTGCATTAGGTATTTTAATTATTATGTTGCCACACGAAGCTGGAGCATGGGTAAATGATTTTCAATTAAAATCTTTAATAGCAATGAGTTTTATTTTATTAAGTTATACAGTGCTTTCTAAGAATAGATTTAGCTTTATGGATGCCGCATTTTGTCTTATGTCTATCGCTTATGTAGGTATAGGCTTTATGTATCTTTATGAAACGAGATCTGAAGGATTACATTACATACTATTAGCTTTCTTAATCGTTTGGTCTACAGATACTGGTGCTTATATTTTCGGTAGATTAATGGGCAAACATAAATTATGGCCTGTAATCAGTCCTAATAAAACCATTGAAGGTTTTATAGGAGGCATTATTTGTAGTTTAATTGTTCCACTTATTATGATGATTTTTGTGGATTTTGGTATTACGGTTTGGTTATTATTATTATGTACTGTTGTATTGAGCATGTTTGGCCAGTTAGGCGATTTAGTAGAATCAGGTTTTAAACGCCATTTTGGCGTGAAAGATTCTGGCCGAATTTTACCCGGTCATGGTGGTATATTAGATCGTTTCGATAGTTTTATGTTTGTGTTACCACTTTTAAACATTTTCTTAATTTAAGTGATTTTACAAGAAAAGATGTGCTTTTAAAATTGTATAATCGTAAAATCAAGGAGTTAATAAATTAAATACTGATTATATTATCAGTGATTTGATTTTTTAACTCCTTTTCACAAACAAAGATAATATAAAGTATTTATGTCACAAAAGCAGTATTATTTTCTTAATACTGTTTCAAGTTATGTGTATCAGTTAGTACTGTTATGTTATAATTTTATAATCAAAAGTAATATATCGCTCTATAGATTATAATAAATTACAAATAATGGAACAATTTTTCGGAAAATATGAGGTGTATCAATTTGAGTTTTCTAGTGACAATCATTTCTTTTATAATCGTCTTCGGTATTCTTGTAACAGTTCATGAATACGGTCATATGTTTTTTGCTAAAAGAGCTGGCATCATGTGCCCAGAATTTGCAATTGGGATGGGGCCTAAAATTTTTAGTTTCAGGAAAAATGAAACGCTATATACCATCCGTTTGCTGCCTGTTGGGGGTTACGTACGAATGGCAGGAGATGGATTGGAAGAACCTCCCGTTCAACCGGGCATGCATGTTAAAATAAAGCTAAATGATAAAGATGAGATTACACATATCATTCTAGACGACCAACATAAATTTCAACAAATCGAAGCAATTGAAGTAAAACAATGTGATTTTAAAGAAGATTTATTTATTGAAGGTGTAACGGCATATGATCAAGAAAGACATCGTTACCATATAGCGAATAAAGCTTATTTTGTAGAAAATGGTAGCTTAATTCAAATTGCGCCAAGAAATCGTCAATTTACACACAAAAAACCTTATCAAAAATTCTTGACGTTATTTGCGGGTCCGTTGTTTAATTTCTTGCTTACATTAGTATTATTTATTGGCTTGGCTTATTACCAAGGAACGCCAACGAATACAGTTGACGAAGTAGCCAAAGATACGCCAGCAGCTCAAGCAGGTTTGCAATCGGGAGACAAGATTGTAAAAATCGATCATCATTCTATCGATAGTAAATCTGATATTGATAATGCAGTATCACAGATAAAAAACAACAATACGCAAATAAAAGTAGAACGTGATGGTAAAACAGAAACATTACAAGTGAAACCTAAAAAGGTAGAACAAAAACTTACCAAAACACATTCAGAAACCAAATATTTATTAGGTTATACTGCAACAACTGAACACACGTTATTTAAACCGATTGTGTCGGGCGTAGAGCGTTCGTTAGAAGCAGGAAAATTGATATTTACTGCGATTTTAAGTATGATTGCGAGTATTTTTACGGGTCAATTCTCTTTCGACATGCTCAATGGACCAGTTGGAATTTATCACACTGTCGACTCTGTAGTTAAGACTGGTATTATTAATTTAATTTCTTGGACTGCATTACTAAGTGTGAATTTAGGTTTAATGAACTTATTACCAATTCCAGCACTGGATGGCGGTCGTATCTTATTTGTTATTTATGAAGCTATTTTCAGAAAACCACTTAACAAAAAAGCTGAAACTACGATTATTGCTATAGGTGCAGTATTTGTATTAATTGTTATGGTATTAGTTACATGGAATGATATTCAACGTTATTTCTTATAAAAGGAGAGCATTTAAATGAAACAATCTAAAGTATTTATACCAACGATGAAAGAAGTACCAGCTGCTGCTGAAGCTTTAAGTCATCGACTTCTGTTAAAAGCAGGTTTGATTAAACAAAGCACAAGTGGAATTTATAGTTATTTACCACTTGCTACAAAGGTTTTAAATCATATTGAAACGATTGTAAGAGAAGAAATGGAACGCATCGATGCTGTTGAAATTTTAATGCCAGCATTACAAAAAGCAGAGCTATGGGAAGAATCAGGTCGTTGGGATGCATATGGCCCAGAATTAATGCGTTTGCAAGATCGTCATGGCCGTGAATTCGCGCTTGGACCAACACATGAAGAGCTTGTGACTTCTGTTGTAAGAGATGAACTTAAATCATATAAACAATTACCACTTACATTATTCCAAATACAATCTAAATATAGAGATGAAAAACGTCCACGTTTTGGTTTACTTCGTGGTCGTGAATTTATCATGAAAGACGCTTATTCATTTCATGCAGATGAGACATCGTTAGATGAAACATATCAAGATATGTACAATGCTTACGTGCGTATATTTAAACGTGTTGGTATCAACGCTCGTCCGGTGGTTGCTGATTCTGGAGCAATTGGTGGCAGCCATACGCACGAGTTTATGGCATTAAGTGAAATTGGTGAAGATACAATCGTATACAGCGAAAATAGTGACTATGCTGCTAATATTGAAAAAGCAGAAGTCATTTATCATCCAAATGAGAAACATGTTGAAATTGCTGAATTAACAAAAATAGAAACGCCTCAAGTTCATACTGCGCAAGAATTAGCCACATTTTTAAACAAACCATTGGATGAGATTATCAAGTCTATGGTATTTAATGTTGATGGTGAATTTATTATGATACTCGTTCGTGGTCATCATGAAATTAATGACGTTAAATTAAAAGCATATTTTGAAACAGATCATATTCAATTAGCTACTGAAGATGAAATAAAAAATCTATTAGGTGCTTCACCAGGTTCACTTGGACCAGTTTTTGACAAGGATATCAAAATCTATGCAGATCATTTTATAAAAGATTTAAATAACATGGTTGTAGGTGCAAATGAGGATGGTTACCATTTATTAAACGCTAATGTTGGTCGCGATTTTGAAATAGATGCTTATGGTGATTTTAGATTTATTTTAGAAGGTGAACAGCTAGCAGACGGATCTGGTGTTGCTAACTTTGCAGAAGGCATAGAAGTTGGGCAAGTATTTAAACTTGGCACTAAATATTCCGAAGCAATGAACGCTACATTTTTAGATAACCAAGGCAAGGCCAAACCATTATTAATGGGGTGTTATGGCGTAGGTATTTCTAGAACGCTAAGTGCTATTGTAGAGCAAAATAACGATGACAATGGAATAATCTGGCCAAAATCTGTGACACCTTTTGATTTACATTTGATTACAATCAACCCTAAAAAAGAGGAGCAACGTGAATTAGGCGATCAATTGTACGCACAATTAAAAGAGAATTATGATGTGCTTTATGATGACCGAAAAGAACGTGCAGGTGTTAAGTTTAATGATGCAGATTTAATTGGTTTACCAATTCGAGTAGTTGTCGGTAAAAACGCAGCTGAAGGTGTCGTTGAAGTTAAGCGTCGGGATTCAGGTGAAAGTGAAGATGTCCAAATAGATAATTTAAGTCATTATGTCAATGAATTATATAAGAATTTATAATACAAAGATATATGATGTTTATTGGAAAAGTTACTACACTAAATAGACATATAAATAAACAACTAACAATGATTCATCCAGTATATCTGGCGTGGCGTTCATGTATTAAAAATATATGAAAATATGACGTGATTACTGACTGATTTAAAGTTAATTTTGGCCAAAAAATTTGTGAACACGGCTAACGAATCAGGGGGGCGGGAATACGAAATCAATTTAGAAATTTTGATTTCAATCTCGCTCCCATTTGTTATTATTTATTATAATGGTATATAGTTTAAGTTTAAGTATTAGAAATCCAATCTTTTCCGTTATATTATAGAGAATGTAAAAAATACATACGCCGATATTTGCTGATATTTAAAGTGAATATAAAAAACAGGAAACGTAGTGTAATTATTAGTAAGGTGGTTATCGTCTTGTCAATGACAAATCAGGAAAAATTTAAAATCCTAGCTGACCAAATAAAAATTGCAGACCATTTGGACCCAGAAATTTTAGAACAAAGTGAATTAACACGTGTAGATGTTAAAACGACCGACCGAACTTGGGTATTTCAGATAACATTTCCATACTTTTTATCTATAGAAGATTATCTATTATTCAAACATGCAATCACTGAAGAATTTAAAACAATAGCTAAAGTAGATTGCAATTTCACGATAACGAATAAGGCGAATCAAGATGAATATGCAATGAAATACTTTAGCCACTGTATTGATCAAACTAAATTATCACCAAAAGTAAAAGGGCAACTTAAACAAAAACGTTTGATTATGTCAGGAGATGTCATCAAAGTTATGTGTCAAAATGATATAGAACGTGATCACTTTGACAAAGCTTGTAATGGCAGTTTGATTAAAGCCTTTCAACAATGTGGATTTGCTATTAGTAGAATATTATTTGAAACAGATAATGCATCTAACGGTGACGATTTAGCATCACTCGAAGCTCATATTCAACAAGAAGATGAGCAAAGCGCACGTGAAGCTACAGAGAAATTAGAAAAAATGAAAGCTGAAAAAGCAAAACAACAAGATAATAACGAAAGCACTGTCGCTAAATGTCAAATTGGAAAACCAATTCAAATAGAAAATGTAAAACCTATTGAATCCATCATAGAAGAAGAATTTAAAGTTGCAGTAGAAGGTGTTATCTTTGATATCAACTTAAAAGAACTAAAAAGTGGACGCCATATTGTAGAGTTGAAAGTTACAGACTATACAGATTCTTTAGTGCTAAAAATGTTTACTAGAAAAAACAAAGACGATTTAGCGCATTTTAAAGCTTTAAGTGTAGGTAAATGGGTTCGCGCTCAAGGTCGAATAGAAGAAGATTCTTTTGTGCGTGACTTAGTAATGATGATGTCTGATATTGAAGAAATCAAGAAAGCAGTTAAACAAGATAAAGCTGAAGAAAAACGTGTTGAATTCCATTTACATTCTTCGATGAGCCAGATGGACGGCATACCTAATATAAGTGCATATGTAGATCAAGCTGCAAAATGGGGTCATAAAGCTATAGCAGTTACTGATCATAACGTTGTACAAGCATTTCCAGATGCGCATGCTGCTGCAGAAAAAAATGGTATTAAAATGATTTATGGCATGGAAGGTATGTTGGTAGATGATGGTGTACCTATCGCTTATAAGCCACAGGATATAGACTTAAAAACTGCAACATATGTTGTGTTTGACGTTGAGACAACAGGTTTATCTAACCAATACGATAAAATTATTGAACTTGCAGCTGTTAAAGTGAAAGAGGGAGAAATCATTGATAAATTTGAACGTTTCAGTAATCCACATGAACGATTATCTGAAACAATTAAAAATTTAACGCATATTTCTGATGATATGTTAGTAGATGCTCCTGAAATTGAAACAGTACTCACAGAATTTAAAGAATGGGTTGGAGATGCCATCTTTGTAGCCCATAATGCTTCATTTGATATGGGCTTTATCGACACAGGTTATGAAAAAGCTGATCTAGGCGCCTCAACTAACGGTGTGATTGATACGTTGGAATTATCAAGAACGATCAATACAGAGTATGGTAAACATGGCCTAAACTTCTTAGCTAAAAAATATGGTGTAGAATTAACACAACACCATAGAGCGATTTATGATACAGAAGCTACAGCTTACATTTTTATTAAAATGCTAAAACAATTAGAAGAAGCAGAAGTTTCTAATCATCAAGATATCAACACCTCTTTATCTAATGAAGATGCATATAAACGAGCTCGCCCTAACCATGTAACACTTATCGTTCAAAACCAACAGGGACTCAAGAATTTATTTAAAATAGTGAGTGCATCGCTCGTTAAATATTATTATAGAACGCCAAGAATTCCACGTTCACTTTTAGATGAGTATCGTGAAGGTATTCTTGTTGGCTCAGCATGTGATGAAGGAGAAGTTTTCACCGCAGTTATGCAAAAAGATCAGTCACAAGTTGAGAGAATAGCTAAATATTATGATTTTATTGAAGTTCAGCCACCAGCATTGTACCAAGACTTAATAGATAGAGAACTGGTTAGAGATAATAAAACATTGCATGAAATATATGACCGTTTAATCCAAGCTGGTGACGCAAATAATATTCCGGTGATTGCTACGGGTAATGCACATTATTTAAATGAGCATGATGCTATTGCACGTAAAATTTTAATCGCATCCCAGCCTGGTAACCCTTTAAATCGTAGTACATTACCTGAGGCGCATTTTAGAACCACAGATGAAATGTTAGATGAATTACATTTCTTAGGTGAAGAAAAAGCATATGAATTAGTCATTAAAAATACAAATGAATTAGCTGACCGCATCGAACGTGTTGTGCCAATCAAAGATGAATTGTATACACCACGTATGGAAGGTGCCAACGATGAAATTCGAGAGATGAGTTATTCAAACGCCAGAGCTTTATACGGTGAAGACTTGCCTCAAATTGTCATCGACCGATTAGAAAAAGAATTAGAAAGTATTATCGGGAATGGCTTCTCTGTGATTTATTTAATATCACAAAGACTTGTGAAAAAATCATTAGACGATGGTTATTTAGTAGGTTCCCGTGGTTCAGTCGGTTCAAGCTTTGTAGCGACGATGACTGAAATTACTGAAGTTAACCCACTACCGCCTCACTATATTTGCCCACAGTGTAAACAAAGTGAATTTTTCAATGACGGTTCGGTCGGTTCTGGTTTTGATTTACCAGATAAAAAGTGTGGAACATGTGGTTGTGATTTAATTAAAGAAGGACAAGACATCCCATTCGAAACATTCTTAGGTTTCAAAGGTGATAAAGTACCTGATATTGACTTAAACTTTAGTGGTGAATATCAACCTGAAGCGCATAACTATACAAAAGTATTGTTTGGTGAAGATAAAGTGTTCCGTGCTGGTACGATAGGCACAGTGGCAGAAAAAACAGCATTTGGTTTTGTAAAAGGCTTTTTAAACGACCAAGGTATTCATAAAAGAGGAGCCGAAGTAGATAGATTAGTTAAAGGGTGTACTGGTGTCAAACGTACGACTGGACAGCATCCAGGGGGCATTATCGTTGTTCCAGACTATATGGATATTTACGACTTTACACCCGTTCAATTTCCAGCAGATGATCAATCATCTGCGTGGATGACAACACATTTTGACTTCCACTCAATACATGATAATGTCCTAAAACTTGATATTTTAGGTCACGATGACCCAACGATGATTCGTATGTTACAAGATTTATCTGGTATCGATCCTAAAACAATCCCTGTTGATGATAAAGAAACAATGGGTATCTTTAGTTCTCCAGAACCATTAGGCGTGACCTCAGAACAAATTTTATGTAAAACAGGCACTTTTGGCGTGCCTGAGTTTGGTACAGGGTTTGTGCGACAAATGTTGGAAGATACGAAACCGACGACTTTTTCAGAATTAGTTAGGATTTCTGGTTTGTCACATGGTACAGATGTGTGGCTAGGTAATGCGCAAGATTTAATTCGTTCAGGTACTTGTGACTTATCGAGTGTAATTTGTTGTCGTGACGATATTATGGTTTATTTAATGTATAATGGCTTGGAGCCTTCATTAGCATTTAAGACTATGGAGTTTGTTCGTAAAGGTAGAGGCCTTACCGATGATATGGTAGAAGCAATGGTAGACAATGAAGTGCCAGATTGGTATTTAGATTCATGTAGAAAAATTAAATACATGTTCCCTAAAGCCCATGCTGCAGCTTACGTACTAATGGCAGTACGTATCGCTTATTTCAAAGTGCACTATCCACTTTATTATTATGCTAGCTATTTTACAGTTCGTGCATCTGATTTTGATTTATTATCAATGATTAAAGATAAAGACGGCATCAGAAACACTGTAAATGATATGTATTCACGTTATATGGATTTAGCTAAAAAAGAAAAAGATACTTTAACTGTACTAGAAATCATGAATGAAATGGCTCAACGTGGTTACCGTATGCAGCCAATCAGCTTAGAAAAAAGTAAAGCGTTTGATTTTATAATTGAAGATGATAGTTTGATCCCACCATTTATATCTGTGCCTGGATTAGGTGAAAACGTTGCGAAAAGAATTGTTGAAGCACGTGAAGAAGGTCCATTTTTATCTAAGGAAGATTTGAATAAAAAAGCTGGTTTATCACAAAAAGTTATTGAATATTTAGATGAACTAGGTTCATTACCAAACTTACCAGATAAAGCACAATTATCTATATTTGATATGTAAAAGTGCAAGTAATAAATGGTATTTAAGTATTAAATGCAAGTTTAAAGGAAAGCCGTGTGATGTTTAGCTATCATCCCATATGTGAAAAGATATAGTTGTTTGTATAGAAAATAAACATATGGTATAATAATGTTGCTTAAAAAATTAGACTCAGGCAGGAAGAGTGGGCGTTATACCCGCTCTTTTCTATTTGCCAAAAAAGGAGGTCAGTATGAGTAAAGTAACTGAGCAAGTTGAATCAATCATTCAACCCGTCCTTGACGACTTAAATTTTGAATTAGTAGAAGTCGAATACACAAAAGAAGGTAAGGATCGCTTCTTGAGAGTATCTATTGATAAAGAAGGTGGCGTCGATTTAAATGATTGCGCCTTAGCATCTGAAAAAATCAGTGAAATGATGGATGCAGAAGATCCTATTCAGGAAATGTATTACTTAGATGTGGCTTCTCCAGGTGCCGAAAGACCTATAAAAAAAGAAAAAGATTTCCAAAATGCCGTTTCAAAACCCGTTTTTGTTTCTTTATATGCGCCAATTGAAGGTGGGAAAGAGTGGTTAGGTATTTTAAAAGAGGTAACAAGTGAAACGATTACTATGGAAGTTAAAGAAAAGTCAAAAACAAAGCAAGTTGAAATTCCAAGAAATAAAATCGCTAAAGCACGTCATGCTGTAATGCTTTAATGTGATGAGGAGGATGATAAGCCGTGTCAAGTAATGAATTATTATTAGCTACAGAATATTTAGAAAAAGAAAAAAAGATTCCAAGAGAAGTTTTAATTGATGCAATTGAAGCAGCACTAATTACTGCTTATAAAAAAAATTACGATAGTGCAAGAAGCGTTCGTGTAGAATTAAACATGGATGAAGGTACTTTCCATGTTATCGCGCGTAAACAAGTTGTAGAAGAAGTGATGGATAATAGAGAAGAAATTGACTTAAGCACAGCTTTAGTTAAAAATCCAGCTTATGAAGTGGGCGATGTTTATGAAGAAGATGTAACGCCTAATGATTTTGGTCGCGTAGGTGCACAAGCTGCTAAACAAGCTGTAATGCAACGTTTACGTGACGCTGAGCGCGAAATATTATACGATGAATTTATCGATAAAGAAGACGATATTGTTAATGGGTTAATAGATAGAGTTGACCATCGTTATGTTTATGTAAATTTAGGACGTACAGAGGCAGTATTGTCTGAAGCTGAAAGAAGCCCTAATGATAGTTACATCCCTAACGAAAGAATCAGAGTATATGTAAATAAAGTAGAACAAACAACAAAAGGGCCGCAAATTTATGTTTCACGCAGTCATCCAGGATTATTAAAACGCTTATTTGAACAAGAAGTCCCGGAAATTTTTGATGGCACAGTAATTGTTAAATCTGTTGCCCGTGAGGCTGGCGATCGTTCTAAAATCAGCGTACATTCTGACAACCCAGATATAGATGCTGTGGGTGCGTGTGTAGGTGCTAAAGGTTCTCGTGTTGAAGCGGTTGTAGAAGAACTCGGTGGCGAAAAAATTGATATCGTTCAATGGAACGAAGATCCAAAAGTATTCGTGAAAAATGCGTTAAGTCCATCTCAAGTTTTACAAGTTATTGTTGATGAAGCAAATCAATCAACTGTTGTAGTTGTGCCAGATTATCAGTTATCATTAGCGATTGGCAAACGTGGCCAAAATGCGCGCTTAGCTGCTAAATTAACTGGTTGGAAAATTGATATTAAATCAGAAACAGACGCTAGAGCTGCAGGTGTTTATCCATCAGAGGAATCAGAAGAAATAGCGGAAAACGAAAACACTGATGAAACTGAAGATAATGATTTAAAAACATACAATGCTGATCCAGAAGCATTCGATACAACAGCTGAATCAGAAACAGAAGTAAAAGATGATGCTGATGTAATTTCTGAAGAAGACACTGAAAAATAATTTGGAGTGAGCTTTATGAAAAAGAAAAAGATTCCAATGCGTAAATGTATACTTTCAAATGAAATGCATCCTAAAAAAGATATGATACGAGTTGTTATTAATAAAGAAGGCAAAATTTTTGCTGATGCTACTGGAAAACAACAAGGGCGTGGTGCTTATGTATCAAAAGATGTTAAATTAGTAGAAGAAGCACAAAAACAAGGTGTTTTAGAAAAATACTTTAAAGTTGATGCTGAAACATTAGACCCAGTGTATAAAGAAATTATACGTCTTATTTATCGTGAAGAGATACCTAAATGACCTTAGAGAAAATCGTAAATTTTTTAGGTTTAGCAATGCGTGCTGGAAAAGTTAAAACAGGTGAGTCAGTCATTTTAAATGACTTAAAGAAAAACAGACTAAAGCTCGTAATTATTGCAACTGATGCTTCTGAAAACACAATAAAAATGTTTCAGAACAAATGTGAAAGTTACCATATATCATTTCGTATATTTGGAACAAGAGCTGAATTAGGACAAGCTTTAGGTAAAGCAGAACGAGTAAACATTGGAATCACTGATCAAGGCTTTGCTAAAAAGCTAGTGTCAATGATTGATGAATATCGTAAGGAGTGACTATATGAGTAAAAAAAGAATTTACGAATACGCCAAAGATTTAAAATTAAAAAGTAGAGATATTATAGATGAATTAAAGAAAATGGACGTTGAGGTAACGAGCCACATGCAAACGTTAGAAGACGACCAAATTAAGGCATTAGATAAAGTATATAAACCTGAACAAGCTAAACAATCAGAGAAATCACAACAACAAGGTCAAAGCCAACAAAAAACGACAAATAATAAACCTAATAAAAAAGACAACACTAGTAATAACCAAAAGCAAAATAATAAAAACAATAAAAATAATAAAAAGAATAAGCAAACTAAACAAGAAGAACCAAAAGAAATACCTTCACAAATTACTTATCAAGAAGGTATAACTGTTGGAGAACTTGCAGAAAAAATAAATGTAGATTCATCAGAAATTATTAAAAAATTATTCTTATTAGGCATAATGGCAAATATTAACCAATCATTAGATGATGAAACTTTGGAATTAATCGCTGGTGATTATGGCGTAGAGATTGAAAAAGAAGTTGTAATCGATGAAGAAGATTTATCGATTTACTTTGATGACGAAACAGAAGACGAAGATGCAGTAGAAAGACCTGCAGTTGTTACAATTATGGGTCACGTTGACCACGGTAAAACAACATTATTAGATTCTATTCGTCATACAAAGGTAACAGCAGCAGAAGCTGGTGGTATCACTCAACACATTGGTGCATATCAAATCGAAAATGATGGCAAGAAAATCACATTCCTGGATACACCAGGACACGCAGCTTTTACAACGATGCGTGCGCGTGGTGCACAAGTAACAGACATCACAATTTTAGTAGTAGCGGCGGATGACGGCGTTATGCCACAAACAATCGAAGCCATTAACCATGCTAAAGAAGCTAATGTGCCAACTATAGTAGCGGTTAATAAGGTTGATAAACCAACTGCTAACCCAGACCGTGTTATGCAAGAATTAACAGAGTATGGTTTAATACCTGAAGATTGGGGCGGCGATACAATTTTCGTTCCACTATCTGCATTAAGTGGTGAAGGTATTGAAGATTTACTAGAAATGATTGTATTGACTTCTGAAATGCAAGAATTAAAAGCTAACCCAAGTAAGAAAGCAGTAGGAACAGTGATTGAAGCTGAATTAGATAAATCACGTGGACCTTCTGCATCACTTTTAGTTCAAAATGGTACATTACATGTCGGTGATGCATTAGTTGTTGGTAACACTCACGGTAGAATCCGTGCAATGGTTAACGATTTAGGGCAACGTATTAAATCAGCAAACCCTTCTACACCGGTTGAAATAACAGGCATTCATGATGTGCCTCAAGCAGGCGATCGTTTTGTTGTATTTAAAGACGAAAAACAAGCAAGACGTATCGGTGAAGCACGTCATGAAGCTAATGTATTACAACAACGTCAAGAAAGTAAGAGCGTGTCATTAGATAACCTATTCGAGCAAATGAAACAGGGTGAAATGAAAGATTTAAACGTAATTATTAAAGGTGATGTTCAAGGTTCAGTAGAAGCACTTGCAGCGTCCTTAATGAAAATTGAAGTAGAGGGCGTAAACGTTCGTATTATACACACAGCAGTTGGTGCGATTAACGAATCAGATGTGACATTAGCAAATGCTTCAAACGGTATTATCATCGGCTTTAATGTGAGACCTGACTCTGGAGCAAAACGTGCAGCAGAAGCTGAAGGGGTAGATATGAGATTACATCGTGTAATTTACAGTGTAATTGAAGAAATTGAAGCTGCAATGAAAGGCTTGTTAGACCCAGAATACGAAGAGCAAATCATTGGACAAGCGGAAGTACGTCAAACATTTAAAGTATCAAAAGTTGGTACCATTGCTGGTAGTTATGTTACAGATGGTAAAATTACTAGGAACGCTGGCGTACGTGTTATTCGTGATGGCATTGTGCAATTTGAAGGCGAACTTGACACATTAAAACGTTACAAAGATGATGCTAAAGAAGTAGCACAAGGCTATGAATGTGGTATTACAATTGAGAAATATAATGACTTAAAAGAAGGCGACATTATTGAAGCCTTTGAAATGGTTGAAATTAAAAGATAATTATTAAACAAAAACACGCTATATCAATTAAGACAAGTTTCATTATAAAATGATTAATTACCGTGAGCTAAAAATTTATATTAGCTTACGGTCTTTTTATGTTGAATATGTTATCTTGTGGGTAAGAGGTATAATATGCTAATAATACAGTTTTTGAAAATGAGATTAACTCAATATTTTCTCAAATCACTAATTTAATGTTCAAAAATTAAAATTTAAATCCCGTCTTTTTATGATTGTAAATGAGTGTAAAAAATATAGTGAGATTGCTTAATACCTTTAACATAGACACTAGTTGTCTATATACTTAATTAAAATTAAGATAAATAGGAGGTTATAAGTTATGAGTGAATATTTAAAAGAAATCAATGAATTTTGGCAGGAATACATGGCTCAATATAACTCTATTTATGATTTAGATACCTTAAATAAAATGGTAAAAAATAATGACACAACTGCTTTCTTGCACCCACAAGATTTAGCATATTTAAAAAAACATTTTGGGGATAATTTCAGTGAGATACCAAGATTTAAAAAAATGGTTGATTACGCAAATGGAAAAGTTAAAATTAATAAAAACAGACAACGCGTGGTTCAAGAAAATGCAGAAATAAGTCCTGCAATAGCTAGACCTTACTTTGGTAATCCTGAATCAGCAGATATTGTTATATTGAAAAAACAAGCAGAAAACGATTTTAAAATTAATGATCCGAACTTACCAGTAGAAGTAGTATTACGTTATCGCAACAGAGTGTTAAGTGATATTCAAGGTAAATTAAAAATGAATGGTCAAAAAATATTTCTCCCCTACTTGGATAGGCATTGTTGGTTTGAAAAATATTTATATAGCAATGGATCAATCCTAAAGCAATTTAGGATTAATCCTAACAGAGTAATGGTAATGAATTTCTTCCCATATCAAACAGGGCATACAGCAGGATTACCTAAAGATTTTTTAACATTCAACCATTATTTACCCTCACAAGAAATGAATTTTGAACTTATGTTAAAAATTATTAATGATGAAAAACCAAGAATTTATATTGTTAGTGAAGAAGAATTGTTTATATCCATATTTAAAAATTTCGCAGATAGCGAATTGTATCAATACCTTGTAGAAAATTTATTCGTACTTTCTTCTAAACAGAATAGGCATATTACTGTCTGCAATGTGTTAAGTTATAAAGAACATATTACTCGGCTAAGAAAAAAAGAAACATTGAGTAAAACGGATTACTATAATTGGAATAAGCAACAAAAAATAGAACGTGATCAAGGGAATTCTGATTTTATACAAAAGCTAAAAGCGATTCAGCGTCCAGCTGAACTGCTTCATTGATTAAATATTAGTTTGTACAACTTGAAAAAGGTGATTTTCGTTTTTTAAAAATGAAAATCATCCTTTTGCTATTTTAGATATCATAGTTTTTAAATAACGATTTTAATTTAATTTTAAAGTCTTCAACATATTGCGAAGGTTTTAATAAGGTAATTAATTGAGGAAATTCAAGTGCAAGGGTAAAGCATTCTTTTTTTGAAATAATAAGTTCAGCGTTAACATAATTGTCGTCTATATTTGCCGTCATAATTATAAATTGTGATTTTATTTCAGACCAAATTGAATTGTGAATGTTTATAGTGACAGTTGGGGTTTTCATAAAAACGCTATTATCAAAAGATTCATCATGCTGGTAAACGTGATTGATGGAAGTTAAATCATGGATGTGGATGTTGCCATTGTATAAATAAGTAACCCAAAAACGTTTATTGAAGTATCGTGTATAGATTGGGATAACTTTAAATGTCTGGTGATTTATATCGTTGATTGAAATCATTTGATTATTTTCAATAGCGAGTTGAATTTTCAAAATTAAGGTTGATTCAGTTAATTCACGATTAATATGAAATTGATTTAATAAAGTGTTAGACAGTAGCTTTTCTGCTAAATTAGAATGTGCATTTAATCCTAATATCAAATTATATGTATCTTCATGAATATTAGGGGTGAAACTTTTCATTCTAAACAGTAAGTTGAGGATTCTGTGATTTTTAAACTTAAAACGGTCAATTCTAAGACGGTGCCGACCTATATTGTTTTCGTAAACGATTCTGCCATTTAATCCTTCCCATTCTTGATCTTCGTATAAAAAATTATTTATATCACTGAAATCTCTTTGTATTGACCTAATGTTAACGTTAAGGCTTTGTGCTAGTTCTTCTTTACTCAATTTCTTTCCATTTAACAAACGAGTATAAATATAAAGCAATCTCTCTGGTTTATCCAAATATACACGCTCCTAACTAATTTAATAGACAGTCAAATATCTAATTAGCTTAAATTATAACATGTTTCATTTCTATAACGTGTAAAATTTTAAGTGAATAAAAAATAATTATAATTATTTTAGAAATTTTAAAATTTAAATAACGTGCTTGATTAGCGATTTAGAAATATGTATTGTCTTGAAAATGTAATAATGTTTCATTAAAATACAGTTTGGCAATATAAATTGTGCCTAACTGTTGTTATAAAATATAATAACCGATAGGTAATAAAGAAATATGTTAAAATTACTGACACCATTAACAGTATATAGTTTAAATAAAGCATAAATTGATATCATATTCTTAAATTACAGGGAGAGGTATAAACGCTTTGTCATTTTATAAAACTAGCCTAAGTTAATGTGTCATACAATGGATTCAGATCGCAATATTCTGTTTTTAGAATACTTTAATGATTATGATTAACAAAATAGTAAAAATATGTTTTTGTTTTAGCCACTTATACAAATGTATTAAATAAAATATTTGGATAGAACAGGGAATTATGGCATTATGTCATTTTTCATGAATAAAAAATTGAATGAAATTTGTTTGACGGTATGAAATAAACTGTCATATAATCTGTTAGTAAGGGAAGTATACATGTAGTATGATATATGTGAGGTGAAATTTATGAATATGAGAGCTGAACGCGTTGGCGAACAAATGAAACAAGAAGTTATGGATATCGTTAACAATAAAGTGAAAGACCCAAGAATTGGTTTTCTAACCATTACTGATGTGCAATTAACAAATGATTTATCTATTGCAACAATTTATTTAACTGTACTTGGAAATGACAAACAAATTGAAGATACGTTTAAAGGTTTAGAAAAAGCAAAAGGTTTTATAAAATCTGAAATTGGTTCAAGAATGAGATTAAGAATTGTTCCAGAAATCAAATTTGAGTATGATGAATCAATCGATTACGGAAATAAAATTGAAAGAATGATACAAGATTTACACAAAAATGATTAATATAAACAAGCTGAAACAGGAAACCTTTAAGGTTGTTGTTTCAGCTTTTTTATGGCCATTTATTTGTTAATACGTGTTAATATAAATAAGGAATGATATAAAAGAACGTTTAAAGGTGGCGTAAGCATGTATAATGGTATATTGCCAGTTTACAAAGATCGTGGTTTAACAAGTCACGATATTGTATTTAAATTGAGAAAAATTTTGAAGACAAAAAAAGTAGGACATACTGGTACGTTAGATCCAGAAGTATCAGGCGTGTTGCCAATTTGTATAGGGTCAGCTACTAAGGTGAGTGACTACATTATGGAAATGGGCAAAAACTATGCTGCAACTGTCTATTTAGGGTACAGCACCACTACAGAAGACCAAACTGGTGACATTTTAGAAAAAGAGATAATCAAGGAAAATGCGGTGTCATCTGAACAAGTGGATTATACTTTAGATCAATTTAAAGGAATTATTACTCAAATTCCGCCCATGTATTCTTCAGTAAAAGTAAAGGGAAAAAAACTTTATGAATATGCAAGAAATAATGAAACAGTAGAAAGACCATCTAGAGAAGTTAAAATTTATAATATTCAACGGGTATCTGACTTACGTTTTACAAACCATGGTTGTCAATTTGATATCCACGTGGAATGTGGAAAAGGAACTTATATTAGAACGTTGGCAACAGATATAGGGAAAGCACTCGGCTTACCGGCGCACATGTCTCAATTAACTAGAACACAAAGTGGTGGTTTTGATATTAAGGATAGTTTGGCGGTCGACGACATCAAGTCACTACATGAGCATGAAACATTACAAGCATGCCTTTTTCCTATAGAATATGGATTGAAAGGTCTGAAAAGAATTGACATTTCAAATGAAAAACAAAAATTTCAGATTCTAAACGGTCAAAAATTTAATATAAATGAATTTGAGCAACCAATTGATACGGTGGTTGTGATGTTTGACATGAAAGATAATAAGGCGTTAGCCATTTATACACCACATCCAGATAAACCATATGAAATTAAACCCAAGAAGGTATTTAACTAAAGGAGAAATACGCATGAAAGTAATTGAAGTAACTCATCCAATTCAAGAAGATCAATATATTTCAGAAGATGTTGCAATGGCTTTTGGCTTCTTTGATGGCATGCACAAAGGCCATGCAGAGGTATTTGATACTTTAGAAAAAAAAGCACAAGAATCGGATTTAAAAAAAGCAGTAATGACTTTTGATCCCCATCCGTCAGTGGTGTTAAATCCTAAACTTAAACGAACGGATTATTTAACACCTATTCAAGATAAAATAGAAATTTTAGAATCTTATGGTATTGATTATTGTATCGTCATTAATTTTTCTTCTAAATTTGCAAACGTCAGCGCAGAAGAGTTTATTCAAGACTATATTATTAATAATCATGTTAAAGAAGTGATAGCAGGATTTGATTTCACCTTTGGTAAATTTGGTAAAGGTAACATGCTCATATTAAGTGAAATGTCCGAATTTAATACAACTATCGTGAGTAAACAAGAAATTAAATCAGAAAAAATATCTACTACTGAAATTAGAAAAGCGCTGAAAAGCGGAGAATTACAAAAAGCAAATGATGAGTTAGGTTATCGCTATCTTATCAAAGGAACAGTTGTACAAGGTGAGAAACGCGGACGTACAATTGGTTTCCCAACTGCAAATGTACAACCCAGTGGAGATTACGTGTTACCTAAAAACGGCGTCTATGCCGTAAGTATGAAAATAGGCGCTGAAGAAATAATTTATCGTGGCGTCGCAAATGTTGGTGTGAAACCAACATTCCATGACCCTTCTAAGGCTCAAGTGGTCATAGAAGTTAACTTGTTTGATTTTCATGAAAATATTTATGGTGAGCGCGTCATTGTTTATTGGCATCATTATTTAAGACCAGAAGTTAAATTTGATGGTATTGACCCTTTAGTAGAACAAATGAATAAAGATAAAGAAAAGACGAAATACTTACTTTCTGTTGATTTTGGCGACGAAATATCATATAATATTTAAGTCTAATGTGTTTCGCACATTGAAGGCACCTTTACCTTGGCAGTTCGAGACTCCGACGGTCTGCTCAGATAAAGGCGCATAAAAATAAAAAGGAGGAAATTGACTATGGCAATTTCACAAGAACGTAAAAATGAATTAATTAAAGCATATCGTACACACGAAGCGGACACTGGTTCTCCAGAAGTACAAATCGCTGTGTTAACTGCAGAAATTACTGCATTAAACACTCACTTACGTGAACATACGAAAGACCACCATTCACGTCGTGGACTATTAAAAATGGTAGGTCGTCGTAGACACTTATTAAACTACTTACGTAGCAAAGATATTCAACGTTACCGTGAATTAATTAAATCATTAGGTATTCGTCGTTAATCTTTAGACGTATATGAATGGGGAAAGAACCTTTGGGGTCTTTCCCTTTTTTATAATTTGATATTTGAAACTATATAATAAGTTATATACTAATATAAATAATGATTGATAAATGATATGATAGGACTAATAGATAAATGAGAGGAGATTCATAATGTCTCAAGAGAAAAAAGTTTTTAAAACTGAATGGGCAAATAGATCTTTAACGATTGAAACGGGACAGCTTGCAAAACAAGCAAACGGTGCGGTACTTGTTAGATATGGTGAAACAGTCGTGTTATCAACTGCTGTCGCCTCAAAAGAACCTCGTGATGGTGACTTTTTCCCATTAATGGTTAACTATGAAGAAAAAATGTATGCTGCAGGTAAAATACCAGGTGGCTTTAAAAAACGTGAAGGACGTCCAAGTGACGAAGCTACATTAACAGCACGTTTGATTGATAGACCAATCAGACCGCTTTTCCCAAAAGGTTATAGATATGACGTCCAAATTATGAATACAGTATTAAGCGCTGATCCAGATTGTTCTCCTGAGATGGCAGCGATGATAGGTTCATCAATGGCATTGAGTGTTTCTGATATTCCTTTCCAAGGGCCCATTGCAGGTGTGAATGTAGGTTACGTTGATGGCGAATACGTGATTAACCCTACAGTTGCACAAAAAGAAGTGTCTCGTCTTGACTTAGAGGTTGCAGGTCATAAAGATGCTGTAAATATGGTAGAAGCTGGTGCGAGTGAAATCACAGAAGATGAAATGCTTGAAGCTATCTTTTTTGGACATCAAGAAATTCAGCGTTTAGTTAGCTTCCAAGAAGAAATTATTGATCATATTCAACCAGAGAAAAAAGCGTTTGTTCCAGTTGAAAAAGACGAAACACTTGTTGAAAAAGTTAAGAATTTAACAACATCATATGGATTAAAAGATGCAGTGTTAACTTTTGATAAACAACAACGTGATATCAATTTAGATGCACTTAAGGAAAAAGTTGCAGCAGTATTCGTTGATGAAAATGATGACGAAAATGAAGATTTAATCAAAGAAGTTTATAGTATTTTAGATGACTTAGTTAAAGAAGAAGTTAGACGTCTAATAGCAGAAGAGAAAATTAGACCTGATGGTCGTAAAACGGACGAAATTCGGCCTTTAGAATCAGAAGTTGGTATTTTGCCAAGAACACATGGTTCTGGGTTGTTTACAAGAGGACAAACTCAAGCCCTTTCAGTATTAACTTTAGGTTCAATGAGTGAATACCAAATCCTAGATGGACTTGGTGAAGAAGAGCAAAAACGCTTTATGCATCACTACAATTTCCCTAATTACTCAGTTGGCGAGACAGGTCCAGTTCGTTCACCAGGTCGTCGTGAAATTGGACATGGTGCACTAGGAGAACGTGCGTTAAGCCATATTATTCCAGATGTTAAAGATTTTCCATATACAGTAAGAATTGTAAGTGAAGTATTAGAATCAAATGGTTCATCTTCTCAAGCTTCTATCTGTGGTTCAACATTAGCGTTAATGGATGCAGGTGTGCCAATTAAAGCACCAGTTGCTGGTATCGCTATGGGATTAGTTACACGAGACGATAGTTATACTATATTGACTGATATCCAAGGTATGGAAGATGCGCTTGGCGATATGGACTTTAAAGTAGCAGGTACATCTGAAGGTATTACTGCTATTCAAATGGATATTAAAATTGACGGGTTAACTAAAGAAATTATCAAAGAAGCGCTAGAGCAAGCTAGAGCAGGTCGCCTAGATATATTAGATCACATGCTTCAAACGATTGATACACCACGTAGCGAATTAAGTGCTTTCGCACCAAAAGTTGTAACAATGACAATCAAACCGGAAAAAATTAGAGATGTTATTGGACCTGGCGGTAAAAAAATCAATGAAATTATTGACGAAACTGGTGTTAAATTAGATATTGAACAAGACGGTACAATATTTATTGGTGCAGTTGATAAAGAAGCAATTGAAAAAGCGCGCAGTATCATTGAAGAAATTACGCGTGAAGCAGAAGTGGGAGAAGTATACGATGGCAAAGTAAAACGTATTGAAAAGTATGGTGCTTTCGTTGAACTATTCCCAGGTAAAGATGCGCTTGTACACATTTCTCAAATTGCGAATGAACGTATCAATAAAGTAGAAGATGTGTTGAAAGTAGGAGACACATTTAAAATTAAAGTTACAGAAATTGATAAACAAGGTAGAGTAAATGCCTCACATAAAGCATTGTTATCTAAATAGCATGTATGCGTAGAGACTAGTAAAATGATGAGAACTTCTTACAATAGAATTTTCGAGATTCTATTGTAAAAATGTTCCAATCAGAAAAACTGGTTTCTTTTTTTATTTCCCACTATTTATGAGTTACAGTTGTGTTTTTTATCAATGCAATTCCGTTTTAAATACTAAATCATTTACATAAAAACTGAATCCAATCTATCTAGCGTTATTGTGAGTTACTTTCCCAATCATAAAAGCGAATAACCTGTATCATTTATGATAAATAGGGTAGCTACTTTAATAGTGTACATAAGGCCTATTTTAACTTATAATAAACTATGAGTTTACATATGGACGGGTAATTTAAATAGGAGGTAACATTTTGAGTTTAATTAAGAAAAAAAATAAAAATATTCGCATTATCCCGCTCGGAGGAGTTGGAGAGATTGCGAAAAATATGTATATCGTTGAAGTAGACGACGAAATGTTTATGTTAGATGCAGGATTGATGTTCCCAGAAGATGAAATGCTGGGCGTCGATATTGTCATTCCTGATATTCAATACGTAATAGAAAACAAGGATAGATTAAAAGGCATTTTTCTTACGCACGGGCACGAGCATGCTATAGGGGCTGTAACTTATGTGCTTGAACAAGTTGACGCACCAGTTTATGGTTCTAAGTTAACAATCGCATTAATTAAAGAAAATATGAAAGTCCGTAACATTAATAAAAAAGTGAGATATTATACAGTTAATAATGAATCTATCATGCGTTTTAAAGGCGTGAATGTCACGTTCTTTAATACAACACACAGCATCCCAGATAGCCTAGGCATTTGTATACACACATCATATGGTGCAATTGTATACACAGGGGAATTTAAATTTGACCAAAGTTTACAAGGACATTATGCACCTGATTTGAAAAAAATGACGGAGATAGGTGAAGATGGCGTATTTGCTTTGATTAGTGACTCAACAGAAGCTGAGAAACCAGGCTATAATACACCAGAAAACGTGATTGAATCACATATGTATGATGCATTTACAAAAGTCAGAGGTAGATTAATTGTTTCATGTTATGCTTCTAACTTTATTCGTATTCAACAAGTTTTAAACATTGCACAAAGACTTAATAGAAAAGTATCATTCTTAGGACGTTCATTAGAAAGTTCATTTAATATTGCTAGAAAATTAGGTTATTTCGATATATCTAAAGATTTACTTATACCAATTAATGAAGTTGATAATTATCCTAAAAATGAAGTTATTATTATCGCTACCGGTATGCAAGGAGAACCAGTTGAAGCTTTAAGTCAAATGGCGCAAAAGAAACACAAAATCATGAATATAGAAGAGGGAGATTCCGTCTTCTTAGCAATTACTGCATCTGCTAACATGGAAGTTATTGTAGGTAATACATTAAATGAACTTGTCAGAGCAGGCGCAGAAATCATTCCAAATAGCAAGAAAATCCATACCTCTAGTCACGGGTGTATGGAAGAATTAAAAATGATGATAAATATCATGAAGCCAGAGTACTTCATCCCAGTAAATGGAGAATTTAAAATGCAAATTGCGCACGCTAAGTTGGCTAATGAAGCAGGTGTGCAACCTGAAAAAATATTCCTAGTTGAAAAAGGTGATGTCGTTAATTATGATGGGGAAGAAATGATTTTAAATGAAAAAGTAAACTCTGGGAATGTGCTTATTGATGGTATTGGCGTAGGTGATGTAGGTAATATTGTATTACGCGATCGTCATTTACTTGCAGAAGATGGCATCTTTATTGCAGTTGTAACTTTAGATCCAAAAAATCGTCGAATAGCTGCTGGACTTGAAATTCAGTCGCGAGGCTTTGTCTATGTTAGAGAAAGTGAAGCTTTATTAAGTGAAGCAGAAGAGAAAGTGCGTGAAATTGTTGAATTGGGCCTACAAGAAAAACGAATTGAATGGTCAGAAATCAAACAAAGTATGCGTGACCAAATCAGCAAGTTGCTTTTTGAAAATACAAAACGCCGTCCAATGATTATCCCAGTAATATCTGAAATTTAATAATTTCTATTCTAAAACAAAGAGGTTTAGACAAACGCTTAAGGAAAAATATTTAAAAGTAGATTATATGTATGTTATATCTAGATATAATGTACATACAACCTTTAAATAGACTTAGAGCGAATAATGTCTTACCTCTTTTATGTTATTATAAGTATGTAATGAAATGAGAGAACAGTAATCATATGTTTCTAAAAATGACTGCGTGATTTCGTTCCAATAAAAATAGCTAAAGCGAAAATGTAGGGGCGTTAAATACTTTAAAATCCCAGGATACATGTATTTTAGTTTATTAATCTGTCTATGAAGTTTAATAGTTTTTATGCAAAAGTTCCCGATTTTGTGTGCGCTTTCCTTGGATATTACTACCAGAGGGACAAATCAATTTTATTGAAAATGAGTTTGCTGTCTGGTTTCTATGATTACAATACATAAAATGATTTAATTATAAACAAATATAAATTAGATTTGAAAAGAAGGTGTGAATGTTGGCACAAACCAAAAAGAGATCAACAGCAAAGAAAAAAACATCGAATACTAGAAAAAAATCAACAAACAATAAAAAGAAACAGGGCGAAAGTCCTTTAAGATATATTATAGCAATTGTAGTTTTTATCGCTATCATTCTTGGTATTTTCCAATTAGGTATTATAGGTACAATGATAGATAGTTTCTTTAATTATTTGTTTGGTACAAGTAGATATCTGACATATATATTAATATTAATTGCTACAGTATTTATCACTTACTACAAGGCGTTGCCCAAAACGCGTCGGACAACAGGTGCATTTGTTTTGCAAATAGCCTTATTACTTGTTACGCAAGTAGTGTATTATTTTAGCCATAAAGCGCAATCACTTAGAGAGCCAGTTTTGTCTTATGTTTATAATGCTTATAAACAAACTATATTTCCTAATTTTGGCGGGGGCTTACTAGGACATTATTTATTAACGTTGCTTGTACCATTGATTTCTATTGTTGGAGTTATGATAGTTACTTTATTATTAATGGTTTCTAGTTTTATTTTATTAACAAAAAATAGACATAGGGACGTATCTAAAGTGGCATTTGAAAAAATGAAAGTTAAAAGTCAAGATGCTTCTGAACAGCTTAAAGAGCGCCGTAAAGAAAATAAAATTAAAAAAGATGCTAAAGCACGTATTAAAGCTGAGAAAAAAGCAGAAAAACAAGCTGAGCAAGAAAAACAGATGCAAGCACAAAATACTGTGAAAGATGTGAGTGATTTACCTGAAATCAGTAATGCTACGTCTGAACAACAAGTCATTCCGATATATGGGCATAGTGATAATGAAAATGAGTCTACACAACAAGACCAAGCACAAAAAAATAAGAGCATAAAGCGTGTGTACGACCAAGATAATCACGTGGCTCAAAAGCCTATTGATCATCAAAGTCAAAGCGTAACCAAGCCATCATCAATTGAATCAGATCAAGAAGAATCACAGCTTGACGAAGACGCTTCAAACTCTATATCTGAAGCAGGGGAAGTTGAAAATGAAGCCTATAAGATTCCACCATTAACTTTGTTAAAACAACCAGCTAAACAAAAAACAACATCTAAAGCAGAAGTACAAAAGAAAGGTCAACTGCTAGAGAATACTTTGAAAAACTTTGGTGTAGATGCTAAAGTCACACAAATCAAAATAGGTCCTGCAGTTACGCAATACGAAATACAACCTGCACAGGGGGTTAAAGTGAGTAAAATTGTCAATTTGCACAGCGATATTGCTTTGGCTTTAGCTGCCAAAGATATACGTATAGAAGCTCCAATTCCAGGTCGTTCTGCGGTAGGGATTGAAGTTCCAAATGATAAGATATCGCTTGTCTCACTTAAAGAAGTTTTAGATGAAAAATTCCCTGCTTCTAATAAATTAGAGGTGGGGTTAGGTAGAGATATTTCAGGAGATCCTATTACAGTTGAGCTAAATAAAATGCCCCATTTACTTGTAGCAGGTTCTACAGGAAGCGGGAAATCCGTTTGTATTAATGGTATCATCACAAGCATTCTGTTGAATGCTAAACCACACGAGGTTAAACTGATGTTAATTGATCCAAAAATGGTGGAATTAAACATATATAATGGCATTCCTCACTTACTCATACCGGTTGTGACTAACCCTCATAAAGCTTCACAAGCTTTAGAAAAAATAGTAGCAGAAATGGAAAGACGGTATGATTTATTTCAGCATTCTTCTACAAGAAATATTGAAGGTTATAACGAAGCGATTAGAAAACAAAATGAAGAATTAGACGAAAAACAATCTGAACTACCTTATATTGTAGTCATAGTAGATGAATTAGCTGATTTGATGATGGTTGCAGGTAAAGAAGTGGAAAATGCAATACAACGTATTACTCAAATGGCACGTGCTGCAGGAATACATTTGATTATTGCAACACAACGCCCGTCGGTAGATGTGATTACCGGTCTGATCAAAAATAACATACCATCGAGAATTGCATTTGCTGTAAGTTCTCAAACGGATTCCAGAACAATTATTGATAGTGGCGGTGCAGATAAATTACTTGGTAAAGGTGATATGTTATATGTGGCTAATGGCGGTTCGACAAGAACACGTGTCCAAGGCGCATTTTTAAGTGACCAAGAAGTTCAAGATATCGTGAATTATGTCGTAGAGCAGCAAAAAGCAAATTATGTGAAAGAAATGGAGCCAGATGCGCCAGTTGAAAAGTCTGAAATGAAGAGTGAAGATGCACTGTACGATGAAGCATATTTATTTGTAATCGAACAACAAAAAGCAAGTACATCGTTACTACAAAGACAATTTAGAATAGGTTACAATCGTGCTTCAAGATTGATGGATGATTTAGAACATAATCAAATTATTGGACCACAAAAAGGGAGTAAACCTAGACAAATACTTGTGGATTTAGATAGTGATGAGGTGTAAATATGGAATTAACTTCTGTTTATAAAGTAAAAGAATGGATGATTCAAGAAATAAATTCTGGCGCATTAAAACCAGGTGATCATTTGCCGAGCAACCTATATATAGCAAGAAAGTTAAATGTGAAAACAGACGATGTATATGACGCAGTCGACGAACTTATTACCGAACAAGTATTATCAAATAATTTAGAAGAAGGGGCTAGTGTTAAACCGCTACATCCATTCTTCTACCCATTAGATGAGTTAGTAAGTATTAGCAAGATGATTGAAAATCAAGGATATCGTGCTAGTACAGAATATCTTAATTTAGACGAAAAGCCAGCTACATCTTTAGATGCAAAAAGGTTAAATGTACCTGACAAAGCACAAGTCACAATCATTGAACGCGTTAGAATGGCTGACCGAATGCCAGTTGTTTATTGTTTAGATAAACTGCCTGCGACAGATTTAACATGTGCGCAATATCAAAATAGTGATGAGTCTTTATTAAATGCAATTGAATTTTACGCTTCTAAAAAAGTAGCATATGCGGAAACAGAAATTGAAGCTATTAGTTATGAACCACATATTTCAGATGTTTTAGACGCCTCACCACATGAGGGGCTTATGCTCTTGAAATTAATTCACTACGATATGGATGATCAACCAATACTTTATTCTTTTAATTATTTCAAAAGTAGTTTAGTAAAGTTTAAAACGGTTAGAAATAGTATATAATAATAAAATTATGAAAGCGGGGTATGAGAATTTGAACATAAATCAAAAGCAAAACGATTTGCATATTAAAGTACTACCAACTACTAAATTCAAAACAACGACGATTACATTGAAATTTATGGCGCCATTAGATAGCAAAACAATGACAGCACGCTCTATACTAAGTAAGTTATTAGTGCGTGCTACCCAACAATGGCCAACAGATAAGGCTTTTAATCGTCACCTCTCAGAATTATATGGCGCATATGTTAATAGCTTTGTCTCAAAATTCAAAGATAAACATGTAATCACTATTACATTAGAGTTAGTCAACGAGCGTTATCTTTCAGATCAAACGCCATTATTTGAAAAGGGATTAAATTTGTTAAAAGAAATTGTTTGGAATCAGTTAATTTCTAACCAAAGTTTTGATAATAATTTTGTTGCTCAAGAAAAAGCGTTGCTAACTAAAAAATTAGAAGTAATGATAGATAATAAGTCTCAAATATCTTTTTTAAATCTTTTAAAGCTTATGTTTAACGAGCAACCTTATCGCCATCTTGCATCAGGGCAAGTAGAATACATAGCAGATATAACACCTGAAACTTTATACGATACATACCAATCTATGTTACTTAATGATTATTGTGCTGTTTATGTTGTTGGTAACGTAGAAGAACAAAAAGTAAAATCACAAATTAAATCTTATTTCGATATCAAACCTTTCCAATTCAAATTATCACATGCGACGCCTGTGCCACAAAGGGATAAAGTGCCGCAAGAAATTGTTGAGACAGATGAAGTAGACCAAGCTAAATTAAATATGGGGTTTAAACTACCAGTACAATTTGGCGACAGACAGTATTTTGCTAGTGTTGTGTTTAATACAATGTTTGGCGGCGACCCATCTTCCGTATTATTTAATGAAGTACGTGAAAAGCAAAGTTTAGCTTATTCTATACATTCACAAATTGACGCAAAAAACGGGTTTATGTTTGTACTTAGTGGCGTTTCTATTGATAAATACGAGGTGGCTAAAGACACAATTATTGCTGAATTTGAAAAATTTCAACGAGGGCAATTTAACGAAGAGAAACTTGAACTTGCTAAAAAGGTCATTGTGTCACAACGTCAAGAATCGTACGACAGACCTAAACGTATGATTGAAATATTGAATAATAATATTTTACTAGAAAATGATTTGTCAGAATCAGATTATATTAAACGTATTCAAAATGTTACTAAAGCAGAAATTATAGACTTAACAAAACATATAGAGTTAAATACAATCTATGTGTTAACGAAAGGAGGTAATGATTAATGCAAAGTACATATTATGAACAAATCGATGAAACAGTCTACGAAGCTGAGTTAAATAATGGCTTGAAAATGTTTATTATACCTAAAAAAGATTTCCAGAAAACATTTGTTACTTATACCACCCAATTTGGGTCGTTAGATCGCAAATTTAAGCCACATGAAAGCGATGATTATGTTACAGTCCCAGATGGTGTGGCGCACTTCTTAGAACATAAATTATTTGAAAATGAAGAAGAAGACTTGTTTACAGCTTTTGCCGAAGACAATGCCCAAGTGAATGCTTTTACTAGTTTTGACCGCACAAGTTACTTATTTAGCGCGACAGATCATATTGAAAGTAATATTAAACGTTTACTAACAATGGTTGAAACCCCATACTTTACAAAAGACACAGTAGACAAAGAAAAAGGTATTATTGCTGAAGAAATTAAAATGTATCAAGAACAACCTGGTTATAAACTAATGTTTAATACTTTAAAAGCAATGTATGATTCACATCCGATTAGAACTGATATTGCTGGCAGTGTAGAAAGCATTTACGAGATAACTAAAGAAGATTTGTATTTATGTTATGAAACATTTTATCATCCTTCTAATATGGTTTTATTTGTGGTAGGTGATGTTGATGTGGAACATATTTATAATGTTGTTGTAGATCACGAAGCGCAGAGAGATAAAATAAATCAGCCTCAAATAGTAAGGAATCCTTTAATAGAACAAGATAATGTGAATGAAACAGCAGTATCTGAAACGATGAAATTGCAATCACCTAGAATCATGCTTGGTTTTAAAAACAAGCCGTTATTGGATGTGCCTGACGAACTGTTTGTTAAAAAAGATTTAGAAATGAGCTTATTCTTTGAAATGCTCTTTGGTGAAGAAACTGATTTTTATCAATCTTTACTTAATGACGAATTGATTGACGAAACATTCGGTTATCAATTCTTACTAGAACCCACATACAGTTTTTCGTTAATCACCAGCGCAACCCAATATCCTGATAAATTAAAAGCATTATTATTGCATGAATTAGAAGAGAAACAAGGCAAATTAACAGATGAAGAAGCATTTAATTTATTGAAAAAGCAGTTTATTGGTGAGTTTATATCCGGTTTGAATTCTCCTGAATATATTGCTAATCAATATACTAAACTTTATTTTGAAGGCGTTAGTTTATTTGACTTATTAGATATCGTCGAAAGTATTACATTAGAAAGCGTAAATGAAACTTCTAAATTATGCTTAAATTTATCTCAAGTTGTAGATAGTCGTTTGGAGATGAAATAAATAATGAAAGCATTAGTCATAGGTGGGTCCGGATCGATAGGGTCTGCGATTGTTAATCGTTTATTAGAGGATGGTTATGAGGTTATTGTGCATTATAACGCTGCAAATATTGAACAACTGAAATTCCAATTTGAATATAGCCCAGTACAATTTGTACAATGTGATTTACGTCAAGTAGTTAACTTTGACAGCTATTTCAATTTTATTAAAAACTTAGATTGTCTTATATATGCAAGTGGGACTGCGCTTTACGGCCAATTACAAGAGATGACAGATACAATGATTGACGAACATTATCAAATACACGTTCGACAATTTATTAGGATTTGTAGATACTTTATAGATCAATTAAGACAAAGTCACAATGGTAGAATTATAGTTATTTCCTCCATATGGGGAGAGACAGGCGCAAGCATGGAAACAATATATTCAGCGATGAAAGCGGCTCAAATCGGTTTTGTAAAAGCGTTAAGCCAAGAGTTATCGATGACTTCAATAACTGTGAATGCGGTTGCGCCTGGTTTTGTAAGTGGTAATATGCTTAAAGTTTGGGGAGAAGACGAACTTGAAACGTTAACTCAAGATTTACCTCAACAAAGATTTATCCAACCTGAAGAGGTAGCACATACATGTAGTTACCTTTGTAATCCATTAGCTAAAAGCGTTACTGGCACTGTACAAAAAGTGAATGGTGCTTGGTATTTATAAATTTAAATATAATAGAAAAAATAAACCACCTATGAAACATTCAATGATATAATATTAATATCATACATTAAATGTAATAAACTTGATTGATATTAATTTAAACCAATCGCTGTTATTTATAAACTAAGGGGTGCGTATTCCATGACAGTTGCTACAAAAAAAGAATGGTATCTAGAATATGAAATAACAATGAACAGAGCTGGTTTATTAGGTGATGTTTCTAGTTTGCTAGGTATGATGGGTATCAGTATTGTTACGATTAATGGCATAGATGAAGGCCGTAGAGGTTTATTAATTAAATCTGATAATCTGGAAAAGGTTAGCAGGTTTGAAAATATTGTTACTGAAATTGATGATATCTCTATTACTAAATTACGTAAGCCTGAATTGAGAGACCGTTTAGCAGTACGACATGGTAGATACATAGAACAAGATGCTGATGATAAAAAAACGTTTCGTTTTGAAAGAGAAGATTTAGGTTTATTAGTAGATTTTATGGCAGAACTATTTAAGGAAAAGGGGCATAAATTAATAGGTATAAGAGGTATGCCTAGAGTTGGTAAAACAGAATCCATTGTTGCAGGTAGTGTTTGTGCGCACAAACGTTGGCTGTTTATTAGTTCCACTTTAATTAAACAAACAGTCCGTAGCTCGTTGATAAAAGGGGAATATGACTCTGATCATGTATATATCATTGATGGTGCAGTCACAGGAAGAGAATCTAACCAAAAACATCAAGAGTTAGTTAAAGAAGTGATGAGTTTACCGGCAATTAAAGTAGTAGAACACCCGGATTTATTTGTAGAAACTAGTGATTATGAAATGAGCGATTTTGATTATATTATTGAATTAAGAGAAAACAAAAATCAAGAAATCCATTATGAAGAAATGAAAAAACAAACTGTAAAAAGTAAAAACAACCTTGATTTCGGAGATGATGTTTTTGGCGGTGGTTTTGGATTTTTTGAATAGTGATGGATAATACTGAGGAGGACTAACATCGTGAGTTTAGTTGGTCAAACTTTAAAAGGGCGTCGTGAAAGACTAGGTATGACGTTAACTGAATTAGAAAATCGAACAGAAATAAAGCGCCAAACATTAACATTAATTGAAAATAATGATTTTGATTCACTTAAAAATGCAGATTATACTGAAGGATTCATACGAAAATATGCAAAAGCTGTGAATATTGATTCGGAACAGCTTATTCATGCACACAGAGATGAAATTCCCAATCATGACAATAATTTAAAACAAACGATGGAAGCTTTTTCTTCTGGTAATCAGCCGACGTATCGTAGTAAAAATAAAGAACCCTTACAATTAGCAGTTATTATAAGTCTTGTTATTATTATTACTGCGATACTATGGATATTAGCAGTATTATTTTTGTAAAAACAGCAGCGCAGTATTAAGTTATATATAGAAATGAGGACACTACATATGAATATACCGAATTGGATAACTGTTTTTAGAGTTATATTAATTCCAGTATTTCTATTATTTGCGTTATTAGATTTTGGTTTTGGTAACGTGACATTTGTTGGCGGTTATGAAATAAGAATTGAATTGTTAATTAGTGGTATTATCTTTATCATTGCGTCATTAAGTGACTTTGCAGATGGTTATTTAGCAAGAAAGTGGCAGCTTGTTACAAATATGGGAAAATTTTTAGACCCATTAGCAGATAAGTTATTAGTCTCAAGCGCACTTATTGCGCTTGTAGAAATAGGCTTAACAAATTCATGGGTAGCTATTATCATTATTGCCCGCGAATTTGCAGTAACAGGTTTACGATTGTTACAAATTGAACAAGGATTTGTAAGTGCAGCTGGGCAATTAGGTAAAATAAAAACAGCTGTTACAATGGTAGCGCTTGTTTGGATTTTGCTAGGTGATCCACTAGCCACTTGGATTGGCTTCCCTATAGGACAAGTGCTGTTATACATTGGTGTGCTCTTCACTATCCTTTCTGGGATTGAATATTTTTATAAAGGTAGAGATGTATTTAAAGCCAAATAAAGTAATTTAAATTGTAAAATGAATTTTAACTGGAAAGTGTCTTTATCAACACATTTCCAGTTTTTTGATGCTGAAAATGCTTGTTATTCTAAAAATATAAACAAAAGCGAAAGCATTGATGTATATAAAAACGAAATCTTAGGTTTTGAACTAATTTAGATTTATAATTAATATAAAGGGTTAAAAAGCGTATTGAAGAAAAGGTTACTTGCTATCGAGGAGGCAAAATTGTGAACATATCAATTATAGCAGTTGGGTCTGAATTATTACTCGGCCAAATTGCAAATACAAATGGCCAGTATTTATCAAAACAATTAAACGATATCGGTCATAATGTCATCGAACACACCGTGGTTGGGGATAATCCAGAAAGATTAAAAAAGGCTGTGCAAGCAGCTTTAAATCAATATGATGCTGTTATTCTTACGGGAGGGTTAGGCCCAACAAAAGATGATTTAACAAAACATACTGTGGCTGAAATATTAGATAGAAAGTTAATTACTGATGCAAAATCACTTGAATATATAGAACAATATTTCCAAGAACAAAATATTGAAATGACGCCTAACAATAAACAACAAGCATTAGTGATAGATGGAGCTCAAGTGCTAGATAATAAAGTGGGTATGGCGCCAGGGATGCTTATTGAACAAAATGATAAACGCATCGCTTTATTACCTGGCCCACCTAAAGAAATGCAACCGATGGCTAAAAATGAATTACTACCTCACTTCTTAAACGGAGAAAGTACTATTTTCTCAGAGTTATTACGTTTTGCAGGTATAGGTGAATCTAAAGTTGAAACCATATTAATCGATTTAATTGATAAACAAACTAATCCGACAATTGCGCCATTAGCAGGAACACATGAGGTGAATATTCGATTAACAGCGAACGGTGATACAAAACAAGCATGTGAGAAACGCATCGCTCCAGTCAAACAAGAAATATTGTCACGTATCGGTAAATATTATTATGGCTCAGATGATATTACATTAGAAGCATCATTTATGGATAATATGACGCAATCGTTTGCCATATACGATGGAGTGACAGATGGGATATTGTATTCTAGAATGAAGGATTATGATGAATCTAACAAACTAGTAGGTATGTTGCCGCATCACGAACAGTTTGTTAATACTACTGAAGATATTGGGCATCAACTTTCAATTACAGCGGGGATAGTCAAATCATTGTATGATGTTGAAACAGGCATTTCAGTTATCCAAAAAAATGGCACAGTATATTTAGGTATTTTAGAAAAAGAGCATATTGCGATTGAGTCGTTTAAAATGCCTCAAAAAAGGAATTTAATTAAAAATAGGACTCAAAATCATGTGTTAATAAGATTATTGAATTATTTTAAACAATAAAATGTGAAAATGAAAACTTTGAATTTTAGTACGTATGTTCTCTATTTAAGAGAATGCGTACTATAATAAGCGAACAAATATTCGCAAAATACTTGCAGAAAGATTAAAATCAATGTATAGTATGGTTAAGATATTTTACAGAGATAAATCTCATTTAGGAGGTCCAGCGTTTTGGATAATGATCGTCAAAAAGCTTTAGATACAGTAATTAAAAATATGGAAAAATCATTTGGTAAAGGTGCAGTAATGAAACTTGGTGATAACGAAGCACGTAAAGTTTCAAGTGTATCAAGTGGTTCAGTAACTCTAGATAATGCGCTCGGCGTGGGCGGCTACCCTAAAGGTAGAATAATTGAAATTTACGGTCCAGAAAGTTCTGGTAAAACTACTGTAGCTTTACACGCAATCGCCGAAGTACAAAAAAATGGTGGTATTGCAGCATTTATTGATGCGGAACACGCGTTAGACCCAGTTTATGCAGAAGCATTAGGTGTCGACATAAAAAACTTATATTTATCTCAACCAGATCACGGTGAACAAGGTTTAGAAATTGCAGAAGCATTTGTTAGAAGTGGCGCAGTAGATATTGTGGTTGTTGACTCCGTAGCAGCTTTAACACCAAAAGCCGAAATTGAAGGTGAAATGGGAGATACGCATGTTGGTTTGCAAGCACGTTTAATGTCACAAGCGCTTCGTAAATTATCCGGTGCCATCTCTAAATCAAATACAACAGCCGTATTTATCAATCAAATCCGTGAAAAAGTCGGTGTTATGTTTGGTAATCCAGAAACGACGCCAGGCGGACGTGCATTGAAATTCTATAGTTCAGTGCGTTTAGAAGTACGTCGTGCTGAACAACTAAAACAAGGGCAAGAAATTGTTGGTAATAGAACAAAAATTAAAGTAGTTAAAAATAAAGTCGCACCCCCATTTAGAGTGGCAGAAGTAGACATGATGTACGGTAAAGGTATCTCTAAAGAAGGAGAGCTAATCGATCTTGGCGTTGAAAATGAAATTGTGAATAAATCTGGCGCTTGGTACTCATATAATGGTGAACGTATGGGACAAGGTAAAGAAAATGTTAAACTTTATTTAAAAGAAAATCCTAAAATCAAAGAGGAAATTGATCAAAAATTACGCGAAACATTAGGTATTTTTGATGGAGATGTAGAAGAAAAAGAGCAAGAAGAAACACAAGGTACTCTGCTTGATGAAAAAGAAGAGTAAATTATATTTAAAATTTTAAATATAATAAATTTTCTTGATAAAATAAGCGTGTATATTTAAATATACGCTTATTTTTTATGATTATATATAGCTTTGAAAAAAATTAAATAAAAAAATTACGATATAAAAACGAGATGAAATAAGTAACAGCAATAACTAAAACAAGTTTAGTGTTTAGGGACTTATTCAAATATTGAATTAATGTAGTTGCACACCTTGACACTTCTTAGTTTAAGACCGTACAATTACATTGTATGATTCTTATATAACTTCATATAATCATATTGAATTAAATTTGATATACAGAGCAAAATCCTAGAAAAAAAGGGGGTGTTTGTGTGAATTTATTAAACCTCCTACTCATTTTGCTAGGTATTATTCTCGGAGTTGTTGTAGGGTACGTTGTTGCCCGAAAAGTATTGCATCAAAAGCAATTACAAGCAAGACAAACTGCAGAAGATATTATCGAACAAGGTAATAAAGAAGCAGAGAATGTTAAGAAGGAAAAGCTCCTTGAAGCTAAAGAAGAGAATCAAATCTTAAAAGAACAAAGTGAAAATGAGCTTCGTGAAAGACGTGGTGATCTTCAAAAGCAAGAAGCACGACTTCTTCAAAAAGAAGAAAACTTAGAGCGAAAATCTGATCTACTAGATAAAAAAGATGAGATTTTAGAGCAAAAAGAGTCTAAACTTGAAGAACGACAACAACAAGTAGATGCAAAAGAGAGTAGTGTTCAGTCATTAATAAATAAGCATGAACAAGAATTAGAACGCATCTCTGGTCTCTCTCAAGAAGAAGCTGCTAATGAGCAACTTCAAAGAGTTGAGGAAGAATTGTCACATGATATTGCAATACTTGTTAAGGAAAAAGAGAAAGAAGCAAAAGAAACAGTCGATAAAAATGCAAAAGAACTATTAGCAACTACTGTTCAAAGATTAGCTGCAGAACATACTTCAGAATCTACAGTATCTGTTGTTAATTTACCAAATGACGAAATGAAAGGTCGAATCATTGGTAGAGAAGGAAGAAACATTAGAACGCTAGAAACGTTAACTGGTATTGATTTAATCATAGACGATACACCAGAAGCAGTCATTCTCTCAGGTTTTGACCCAATTAGACGCGAAATTGCAAGAACTGCATTAGTAAATCTTGTTTCAGATGGACGTATCCATCCTGGAAGAATTGAAGATATGGTTGAAAAAGCTCGAAAAGAAGTAGACGACATTATTAGAGATGCTGGTGAACAAGCCACATTTGAAATTAACGTACACAACATGCATCCAGATTTAGTTAAAATCTTAGGTCGCTTACAATATCGTACAAGCTATGGACAAAATGTACTGAAACATTCTATAGAAGTTGCTCACTTAAGTGGTATGTTAGCAGCTGAATTAGGAGAAGATGTTACATTAGCTAAACGTGCTGGTTTACTTCATGACGTTGGTAAAGCTATCGATCATGAAGTTGAAGGAAGCCATGTTGAAATTGGTGTAGAATTAGCTAAAAAATATGCTGAAAATGATACAGTCATTAATGCTATACATTCTCACCATGGAGATGTAGAACCAACTTCTATTATTTCTATCTTGGTCGCTGCGGCAGATGCATTGTCGGCTGCAAGACCAGGTGCTCGTAAAGAAACATTAGAGAATTATATTAGAAGATTAGAAAGACTAGAAACACTTTCTGAAAGCTATGAAGGTGTTGAAAAAGCGTTCGCAATCCAAGCAGGTAGAGAAATTCGAGTTATTGTATCGCCTGATACTATCGACGACTTAAAGTCACATCGCTTAGCAAGAGATATTAAGAGCCAAATTGAAGATGAACTTCAATATCCTGGACATATAAAAGTGACAGTTGTTCGTGAGACTAGAGCAATTGAATACGCAAAATAATGGATGATTAACTTAACCAAGTTAGTCATTGACTGTCAGCAGAGTTATATCGCTTTGTTGGCAGTTTTTTAATTTAATTGTTATCCGTAACACAATAACATTAAAAAAATAAAGATATCATAAAAAAATTGAGGGGATCAATTCCCGTATTCAAAATAAAATACGCCTTCATTTTGAATGAAGGTGTATTTCTGTATTTAAAATCCTACGATTTTGAACATATATTCTCATTTGGGGCACTTTTCAACCCTTTAGTCTTTCGCCCATGCTAATTTTCCTGAAGTGCTACTTCTTAATTTATTAAGTGAGTAGCATAACAGCATTTGTGTGTGAACTTGGCCCATTTATTTTATTATCATCTTTACTGAGGCGAGACAACTAAAAATATAGTGTCCCCCACGGCACTTCCTCTTTAATCTAAAAATCAGTAAAAATTCAATTTTCAAAATGAATTTCTACTGATTTTTAGCATATTTATGACCTAAGTGTTTTCATTTAAAATAATATAATTATTTTAGTTCTAGATCTGCGTTATTTACTTCTTTAATTACTTCAGCGGTGTCGTAACAATTAGTGGAAATATTTGCGTAGCGTTCGGCGAGTCTATACGCATTGATATATATTTCTAAACTTTCTTTTGCGATATCTTCTGGTTTTTCGCTATTGGCAGGGTTAGCTGAAACAACTAAATCAGCAAAATGCTGTGGATCAATATTGATTGACATATCTTACTTACAACTCCTAATTTTTTTGAAATGATACTTAACTACTATCATTATTACCACTAACGAACCTTTTAAAACAAATGAATTTTTATAAATATTTTTGAAAGCACCTTTTCATCACTCATAAATTCAATTAAACTAGCATTAAGAGAGGATGACACGTAAATGAGAATATTATTTATTGGTGATATTGTTGGTAAAATAGGTAGAGAGGCTATTACTAATTATTTACCCAAACTAAAGCAAACATACCGTCCTACCGTTACAATTGTAAACGCAGAAAATGCTGCACATGGCAAAGGTTTGACTGAAAAATTATATAAGTCATTATTAAGAGAAGGCGTTGATTTTATAACTATGGGTAACCACACTTATGGACAACGTCAAATTTATGATTTTATAGAAAATGCTAATCGTATGGTGCGTCCTGCCAATTTTCCGGACGAAGCGCCAGGTGTTGGCATGCGTTTTATTCAAATTAATGAAATTAAATTAGCGATTATAAATTTACAGGGTCGGGCATTTATGCAAGATATTGATGACCCTTTTAAAAAGGCGGATGCATTGATAGCTGAAGCGCAAAAAGAAACTGATTATATATTTGTTGATTTTCATGCAGAAACAACTTCAGAGAAAAATGCAATGGGGTGGTATCTAGATCATAGAGTCAGTGCGGTCGTTGGTACGCATACACATATCCAAACGTCAGATGAAAGAATTTTACCTGGGGGAACAGGGTATATCACAGATGTTGGCATGACAGGTTATTATGATGGCATTCTCGGTATTAATCGTGATGAAGTCATCACGCGCTTTATTACCAGTTTACCTCAACGGCATGTAGTGCCTGATGAAGGACGTAGTGTCTTGTCTGGTGTGATTATAGATTTGAATAAAGAAGGCAAAACAACGCACATAGAACGTATCCTTATTAATGACGATCACCCATTTTAAAATAATCGTCCATTAGTATGAATTTTTAAATAAACCGCGCTTTTCGTAGTAAAAGGGTGGTTTTTTTTGGTATGATGAAATATGAATTATTATAACCACTAGGAGGCTAGATGATATGAAAGCTCAAGTATCATGGAAAGTGGGCGGTCAACAAGGTGAAGGCATCGAATCCACTGGAGAAATCTTCGCCACTGCTATGAACCGTAAAGGATATTATTTATACGGATACCGTCATTTTTCAAGTAGAATCAAAGGCGGACATACTAATAATAAAATTAGAGTATCTACATCACCTGTACACGCGATTAGTGATGATTTAGATATATTAATAGCATTTGACCAAGAAACGATTGAATTAAATCATCATGAAATGCGCGAAGATAGTGTTATTATTGCTGATAGTAAGGCTAAACCAGAAAAGCCAGAAAACTGTCGTGCGCAACTCGTTGATTTACCTTTTACGGCAACTGCAAAAGAATTAGGTACTACTTTGATGAAAAATATGGTTGCTGTAGGCGCGACTTGTGCATTAATGAATTTAGATATTCGCGCGTTTGAAACACTAGTCACAAATATGTTTAATAAAAAAGGCGACAAAGTCGTTGAGATGAATATAGAAGCGTTGAATGAAGGTCACCGCTTAATGACAGAACAATTAAATGAAGTTAAAGGCGATTTCGTATTAGAAGAAACAAATCATTCACCACATCTTTACATGATTGGTAATGATGCAATTGGATTAGGGGCATTATCAGCAGGTTCAAGATTTATGGCTGCTTATCCAATTACACCTGCCTCTGAAATTATGGAATATATGATTGCAAACTTACCTAAAGTAGGCGGCACAGTCGTACAAACTGAAGATGAAATTGCTGCTGCAAATATGGCCATTGGCTCTAACTATGCTGGCGTGCGTGCTTTTACTGCAAGTGCTGGTCCGGGGCTTTCTCTAATGATGGAAGCGATTGGACTGTCTGGTATGACAGAAACGCCATTTGTAATTATCAATACACAAAGAGGTGGCCCATCTACAGGATTACCAACTAAACAAGAACAATCAGATCTTATGCAAATGATTTATGGCACACACGGTGATATACCTAAAATTGTTGTAGCACCTACAGATGCTGAAGATGCATTTTATCTAACAATAGAAGCTTTCAACCTTGCTGAAATATATCAATGTCCAGTTATTGTATTAAGCGATTTACAATTGTCATTAGGTAAACAAACAGTAGATGCTTTAGATTATAACCAAATTGAAATAAATCGTGGCGAAACCATTCAGTCCGATATAGAACGCGACGAAGATGACAAAACATACTTTAAGCGTTATGCATTAACTGAGAGCGGGATATCGCCAAGACCACTACCTGGTGTCAAAGGTGGTATTCATCATGTTACGGGCGTCGAACATAACGAAGAAGGCAAGACAAGCGAAGCAGCAGAGAATAGACAACAACAAATGGAAAAACGGATGCGCAAAACAGAACATTTGTTAATAAACGATCCAGTAGAAAGCGACGCGCCGCATGAATCAGCAGATATTCTTTATCTAGGCTTTATTTCAACTAAAGGTGCGATACAAGAAGGTAAGGAAAGATTAGAACAACAAGGTTTAAATGTAAACCATTTACAAATTAGACAATTACATCCTTTCCCAAGCAAAACAATACAAGCAGCAGTTGATAAAGGTTCCAAAGTGATAGTGGTTGAGCATAATTATCAAGGACAACTTTCTAATATATTAAAAATGAATGTGAATGTTGGGAACAAATTAGTTAATCAAACTAAATATGACGGTACGCCGTTCTTACCAAAAGAAATTGAAACTAAAGGATTAGAAATTGCTAAAAATTTGAAGGAGTTGGTATAAGTGGCAACATTTAAAGATTTTAGAAATAACGTGAAGCCCAATTGGTGCCCTGGTTGTGGGGATTTCTCTGTTCAAGCAGCCATTCAAAAGGCAGCTGCCAATGTGGGTTTAGAGCCTGAAGAAGTTGCTATTATAACAGGCATCGGTTGTTCAGGTCGCTTGTCTGGCTATGTTAATTCTTACGGCGTACATGGCATTCACGGTCGCTCATTACCATTAGCTCAAGGTGTGAAAATGGCCAATAAAGATCTAACTGTTATCGCGTCTGGTGGCGATGGGGATGGCTATGCCATAGGTATGGGTCATACGATTCACGCCTTACGTAGAAATATGAATATGACGTATATTGTCATGGATAATCAAATTTATGGTTTAACTAAAGGCCAAACATCTCCTTCATCCGCACAAGGATTTGTCACTAAATCAACACCAAAAGGTAATATTGAGAAAAACGTTGCGCCATTAGAACTTGCTTTGTCTTCAGGTGCAACGTTTGTAGCACAAGGATTTTCTAGTGATATTAAAGGATTGACTAAAATGTTAGAAGATGCGATTAACCATGACGGCTTTTCGTTTGTTAACGTCTTTTCACCATGCGTAACATATAATAAAGTAAATACTTATGATTGGTTTAAAGAAAATCTTACTAGTATTGAAGATTTAGAAGATTACGATATGACAGATAAAAATAAAGTCACTCAAAAAGTGCTTGAATATGATTCATTACTTAAAGGGATTGTATACCAAGATACAGAAACACCTTCATATGAATCACAAATAGAAGCGATAGAAGGTACAGCATTAGCTAAAAAAGACATACATCTTGATGAGAACCAGTTTAAGGAATTAACAAAACAATTTGTTTAAATCGGAGAAAATAAGCGCCATGATTAGAGTTGAAACAGATAAATAAATAATAATATGTATATGTAAGCTGATTACTTACGTTAATGGATTAAGAAGTTTTCCAATATCGTATAGGATCAGCTTTTTTAATGAAATTAATTTATATAATAGTAAAGTTTATAGTATCATATGAGTTAAGTAGCGTTAGATATTTTGGAGGGAACGACATGATAGACCAATTTAATTCAATGAGTGAATTATTGTCTCATACAATTGAAGGTATAGATTGGGAAATTAGTACAAGACAAATGAAACATCCAGTCATAATAACTGCAGTCCATGGCGGCGCTATTGAACGTGGTACTACTGAAATTGCTCAATCTATTAGCGAAAAAGGGAACTATAGTTTTTACACATTTAAAGGCGTACGAAAAAATAAAAATAATAAACTTCATGTCACGTCTAGGCATTTTGATGAACCTAAACTGTTGGAAATGATTAAAAATCATCGATACACTATCTCTGTGCATGGTTGTATGGGTGACACACCAGAAGTATATATTGGAGGGAAAGATAAAAGTTTAATAAAACACATTAAAAAGCGACTATCTGAAATCGACATTATTGTTAAAGATGCGCCAGCTCATATTTCTGGTATGCATGATGATAATTTTGTTAATTGTAACCAAAACAAAGCTGGCGTACAATTAGAACTTACAGCTAAGCTTAGAAAAAGTTTCTTTAAAAATAAGAAGTACAACCTTTATGATAGGGAAAATCGAGACAACTGGTCTTCAACCATGAGTGAATTTACTGAAGCAATTATTTTAGCCATGAATTTTTATCAACAAGGATTCAACTAAATTTTAACAGCTAATTTTAATGCACATCGTAAATAATTATTGCAAAAGACATCTTCATAAGATATTATAGACTTATAATATCTATAATAGGAAGTTGATCACTCATGAAATGTTCAAAAGCAACAGATTATGCATTACATGCATTATTATTTATGATAAAAAGTAATGGAGATTCAAAAAGAATTCCTGTCCAAGATTTAGCTTCAGCATTAAAAGTGTCTACTACTTATTTATCTAAAATATTAACACGTCTAGTAAAAGCGAATATTATTTCAGCCAATAGTGGTGCTAAGGGTGGCTACCAACTGAAAGAGGGTTGGCAAAACGTTTCAATTTATGAAATTATCGTAACAATAGATGGTAAACAAAGTTTGTTAGAAGATAGTTTTAGTCATGGCGATGGTTGCCCAATTAAAACAATAATGGACGAAGCCGAAAGTACTTTAATAAATAATTTAGAACGAAAAACTTTAAAGAACTTAGTGTAATACTAAGTTCTTATATTATTAGATATTTTGTAGATATTAAGAATCTATAAAAGGCTTAAAGGAGGAAATGAAATGGATTATGAAGTAATCGTTATTGGTGGAGGACCAGCTGGTTTAAGCGCAGCATTAAACTTTGGTAGAGGTATGAAACGTACATTAGTGATAGATGAAGACAAACCACGGAATAGAGTGACTAATGAGTCGCACAGTTACTTAACACAGGATGGCATTTCACCAATTGAGTTTAAGCAAAAGGCTAAGCGAGATGTTGCCAAATATGAAGATGTGTCATTTTTAGAAGATAGTGTATTAGATATTCAGCAATGTGCAACAGGCTTTGAAATTGTTACGCAACGCCGTTCCTTTAAAGCAAAACAAGTATTAATTGCTACGGGATTAAGGGAAAAAGGACCTAATATCTCAGGTTTTAATGAGTTTTATGGGCAATCTATATTTTATTGTCCTTGGTGCGATGGTTATGAAATGCGCAATAGAACATTGGCCATTATTTATGCGGATGAAATGATGATTCATATGGTTAAACTGTTAAGCAATTTTTCAAAAAAACTGATCGTTTTTACAAATGGTGAAAATAACATTGCTTTAGAAGACAAAGTCATCCTTGATAAAAAAGGCATCGATTTATATACGGAACCTATTACTCAATTTATTGGAGATAATGGCGACTTAGACGCTATTAAGTTAGCTAATGAGAAAACCGTCAAAGTTGAGGGCGCATTTACTAAGATGGATTGGGATACACATTTCAGTTTTTTAGAAAACTTAAGTATAAAGCGTGATGAAAATGACAAAATTGAAATTTCACCTTTTGGAGAAACATCTGTTGAAGGTATATATATAGCTGGAGAAACAAAAGATAACTTTGCAGGCCAATTAATAGATGCTGCATCAAATGGCGGTATGGTTGCTAAAATGATGATGATGACACAAATAAATGAAGATTTTTAATGAATGTAGAGATAAATATAAAACAGTTTGGTAGTTAATATGTATACCTTTATCCTCATATTTGATAAACTGAAATATAAACAAATGATTAAAAGGGGCTGAAGCGGTATGCATGATACTTTAATGAGTGTTCAAATTATTCCTAAAACTGCTAATGGTGCAGACGTTGTGCCTTACGTAGATGAAGCAATCAAAGTCATTGATGATTCTGGTCTATCCTATAGAGTTGGACCATTGGAAACAACAGTACAAGGCGAGATGAATGAATGTTTAATCTTAATTCAAAAATTAAACGAACGTATGGTTGAATTAGAAGTGCCAAGTACAATAAGTCAAGTTAAGTTTTACCATGTCCCTGAAGGTATTACAATTGAGACACTCACTGGGAAATATGACGAAATTTAAGAATATACAATACAAATTCAACCGATTCGACACACAAAAGCTGTTGAATCGGTTTTTATTTATTTATAAGACTTTTTGCACTTTAGAGTTAAATTTAATATAATGAAGTAATGATTATAGATAAAGTTATGGAACTTTGAACAACTCGGCTGCAATATACGGAAATAAGGCATATGTTTAGACGTTTGTTCATAGTTTTTATGATATAGAAAGGGTTTTGTTAGCGTGAATGAAGAACAAAGAAAGCGTACTTCTATAGATGTTTTAGCCGAACGCGATAAGAAGACAAAAGATTATAGTAAGTATTTTGAACATGTTTACCAACCACCAAGTTTAAAAGAAGCACGTAAACGTGGTAAAGAAGAAGTACACTATAATCGTGATTTCCAAATAGATGAAAAATACCGTAATATGGGGAAAGGTAAAACCTTTTTAATCAAAACATATGGTTGCCAAATGAATGCGCATGATACAGAAGTTATGGCAGGTATTTTGGGGGCTTTAGGTTATCAACCAACAGAGGAGATAAATGAAGCGGACGTTATTTTAATCAATACGTGTGCTATCCGAGAAAATGCAGAAAACAAAGTTTTTAGTGAAATAGGAAATTTAAAACATTTAAAAAAAGAGAAACCTGAGACAGTTATCGGTGTTTGTGGTTGTATGTCACAAGAAGAATCTGTAGTTAATAAAATATTAAAATCATATCAAAATGTAGATATGATTTTTGGTACACATAATATACACCGATTACCTGAAATTCTTGAAGAAGCTTATTTATCAAAAGCAATGGTTGTCGAAGTTTGGTCTAAAGAAGGCGATGTCATAGAAAATTTACCAAAAGTTAGAAAAGGTAATATTAAAGCTTGGGTAAATATCATGTATGGTTGTGACAAATTCTGTACATATTGTATCGTTCCATTTACTAGAGGGAAAGAACGTAGTAGAAGACCTGGAGATATTATTGACGAAGTCAGAGATTTGGCCCGCCAAGGATATCAAGAAATTACATTATTAGGTCAAAACGTAAACTCATACGGTAAAGATATCGATGATTTAACATATGGACTGGGTGATCTATTGGAAGATATTTCAAAAATTGATATACCAAGAGTTCGATTTACAACAAGTCACCCGTGGGACTTTACTGACCGCATGATCGAAGTTATCGCTAATGGTGGAAATATCGTGCCACATGTTCATTTACCAGTACAATCAGGAAATAATGCTGTACTTAAAATAATGGGTCGTAAATATACTAGAGAAAGCTATTTAGATTTAGTAGATAGAATAAAAACTAGAATACCTAACGTTGCGTTAACTACAGATATTATTGTCGGCTATCCAAATGAGACAGATGAGCAATTTGCAGAAACATTAACGCTATATGACGAAGTTGAGTTTGAACATGCATATACTTATATTTATTCACAAAGAGATGGTACACCAGCAGCTAAAATGAAAGATAACGTTCCTTTAGATGTGAAAAAAGAACGCTTACAACAATTAAATCAAAAAGTAGCTCAATATTCAGAACAAGCTATGAACCAATATGAAGGGCAAACTGTACAAGTGCTTTGTGAAGGTGCTAGTAAAAAAGATGACACTGTACTAGCAGGCTATACAAATAAAAATAAACTTGTTAATTTTAAAGCACCCAAAGATATGATTGGAAAAATTGTGGATGTCAAAATTGATGAAGCTAAACAATTTTCATTAAATGGCACATTTTTAAGTGTTAGTGACAAAGCAGTGGTGACACAATAATGTATGAAAAAGATGAAATATTAGCTGAAGCGGAGTTACTAAGCCAACGCATTAAGTCATTAGATACAGTAAAAGATTATCAAGCTATAGAACAACAAATCCATCACAATAAAAATATTGAAACGCGTATGAAAGATTTAAAAAGAACCCAAAAACAATCTGTTAACCTACAGAACTATGGCAAACATGAAGCATTACGCCAATCTGAAGGTAAGATTGAAGACATTGAGCAAGACATCAATGTTATACCTATCGTAGAAGAATTTAGAGAATCACAATCTGAAGCAAATGAATTATTACAAATGATGATCAGCACGATGTCAAACCGTTTAAATCAGAATCAACAAGGCGAAGATTAATACGTAATCTGCTTGTAGAAAGGAAATGAACGCTATGAAGACTAGAAAATTAACATTAACTGCCATATTTATAGCTATTAATATAGTTCTAAGTAGTATTATAGTCATTCCATTAGGGCCCATAAAAGCAGCACCTATACAACATTTAATCAATGTTTTATGTGCAGTATTTGTTGGACCTTGGTTTGGTTTGGCACAGGCGTTTATATCGTCAATACTCCGAATGCTTTTCGGAACAGGTAGTTTCTTTGCATTTCCTGGTAGTATGGTTGGCGTATTATTAGCAAGTGGATTTTATTATTATCGAAAACATCTCTTTATGGCAGCGATTGGCGAGGTAATAGGGACAGGTATTATTGGCAGTATCATGTGTATACCGTTAGCGTGGATACTTGGCTTTACGAATTTTGCTGTTAAGCCACTCATGGTAGCATTTATCGCATCAAGTGTCATTGGTGCCATCATCAGTTATATCATATTGATGACTATGAAAAGAAAAGGTATTTTAAAACGTTTCTTATAAATATGACGAGATTAAGTTTCATTACTTTGGACATATAAAAGTATTAATTATAATGCAATGTTGTAATTAAATACTTTTATATGACTATGAGGCTTAATCTCGTTTGTTTGTTATATCAAATTGATAATAGCTTAGAAACTTATATAACTTGTAAGCATAGGCGTAAAAGCTAAAGTTATGTTAAAATTTAAGAGTTAAATGAGATGTAAAATGTTAATCATAATTGTGTTCCTACAAAAACGTAGCGTGTAAAAGATATAGAAATAAGTCATATAAAGTAATAAGCTTTTAAAATAACATAACGACGAATCATACATAAGAAATTGATAGTTTGAAATAAGTATAAATCAAAGTAAGAAACTAATAGAAGGATTGTGAAATATTAAATGACGAATCAAACTCCAATGATGCAACAATACTTAAAAATAAAGTCACAATATCAAGATTGTTTATTATTTTTTAGGTTAGGCGATTTTTATGAAATGTTTTATGAAGATGCCAAAGAAGCTTCAAGAGTACTTGAAATAACTTTAACAAAACGTGATGCTAAAAAAGAAAACCCGATTCCTATGTGTGGGGTGCCGTATCATTCTGCAGATGGTTATATTGAAACATTAATCAATAATGGATATAAAGTTGCTATTTGTGAACAAATGGAAGACCCTAGACAAACTAAAGGTATGGTAAAGCGTGAAGTCGTAAGAATTGTTACACCAGGGACAGTCATGGATCAAGGCGGCGTTGACGAAAAACAGAACAATTATATTTTGAGCTTTGTCCAAATTAATGGAGTTTATGCGCTAAGTTATTGTGACGTATCCACTGGTGAATTAAAAGTTACATCATTTGATGATAATGCTACATTAATCAATGAAATTACAACAATTAATCCAAATGAAATAGTTGTAAACGCACCGATTAGTGAGGTATTAAAAAGACAAATTAGCTTAACAACAGAAACAATTACGGTTTTATCTGAAATATCTGATGCACAATATAACATTAATACAAATAATGACCTACCACTATTTAACGCTACGCAACTATTACTTGATTATGTTTTCCATACGCAAAAACGAGATTTATCCCATATTGAAAGCGTAGTTCAATATGAAGCTGTCGATTTTATGAAAATGGATTTTTATGCAAAGCGTAATTTAGAATTAACAGAAAGTATACGGCTTAAAAGTAAAAAAGGTACACTGTTATGGTTGATGGATGAAACTAAAACGCCAATGGGCGCTAGAAGATTAAAACAATGGATTGATAGACCATTAATTCACAAAAACCAAATTGAATCACGACTAGATACAGTGACACAGTTTATTGATTATTTTATAGAGAGAGATACCTTAAGAGAACATTTAAATCAAGTTTATGATATTGAACGTTTGGTTGGTCGTGTAAGTTATGGCAATGTAAATGCGAGAGATTTAATTCAACTTAAACATTCCATTTCTGAAATACCCAATATTAAACAGTTATTAGACAGCTTAGATACTAAAACGACAGCACAATTTAATGCATTAGAGCCTTTAGATGAATTACTAGCACTATTAGAAAACAGTCTCAAAGAAGAACCACCAATTTCTGTGAAAGAAGGTGGATTATTCAAGCAAGGATTTAACGAGACACTTGATGAATACTTGGAAGCATCTAAAAATGGTAAGTCTTGGTTAGCTGAACTACAGACTAAGGAGCGTCAACGAACAGGAATTAAATCGCTGAAAATTAGTTTTAATAAAGTCTTTGGATATTTTATTGAAATCACAAGAGCCAATTTACATGGCTTTGACCCTGCGGCATATGGTTATCATCGTAAACAGACATTATCAAATGCGGAGCGCTTTATTACTGATGAATTAAAAGAAAAAGAAGACATGATATTAGGCGCTGAAGATAAAGCAATAGAATTAGAATATCAACTGTTTGTCCAATTACGTGAACAAATCAAGACCTACACCGAACGTTTACAAAAACAAGCGAAAGTTATTTCTGAACTTGACTGTTTACAAAGTTTTGCTGAAATAGCACAAAAATACAATTATGCTAGACCTTCATTTAGTGAAAATAAAACGTTAGAATTGACAAATTCTAGACATCCAGTTGTAGAACGTGTAATGAACCACAATGATTATGTACCAAATGATTGTAAATTAGATCAAGACACCTTTATTTACTTAATTACTGGCCCTAACATGTCTGGTAAATCTACTTACATGAGACAAGTAGCTATCATAAGCATCATGGCACAGATGGGTGCTTATGTACCATGTGAATCAGCTACGCTACCAGTATTTGACCAAATATTTACGAGAATTGGTGCAGCCGATGACCTTGTTTCCGGTAAAAGTACATTTATGGTAGAGATGCTTGAAGCACAAAAAGCACTTGCAAATGCCACAGAAAATAGCTTGATTATCTTTGATGAAATCGGAAGAGGTACATCTACTTATGACGGTTTAGCGTTAGCACAAGCAATGATTGAGTATGTTGCACATACTTCACATGCTAAGACTTTGTTTTCAACGCATTATCATGAATTAACAGCGTTAGATCAGTCATTATCAAGTTTAAAAAATGTACACGTGGCTGCAAATGAATATAAAGGTGAACTTATCTTCTTGCATAAAGTTAAAGATGGCGCTGTAGATGATAGTTATGGTATACAAGTAGCTAAATTAGCTGATTTACCTGACGAAGTGATTTCACGTGCGCAGGTTATTTTAGATGCTTTTGAAGAGCATAATACGCAAAAACAAGCGACGAATGAAGAAGTAAATCTCATTAAAAATGGGATAGATGCACAACCTCTAGAAGATGATTTAGTAGAAGAAAGTGCAATGACTTATAAAGAAAAAGTACAGGATGACACTCAATCTCAATTTGAACAAGCTGCATTTGATTTGTTTGAAACCCCTGTAAAACAAAGTGAAGTAGAAAGTGAAATTAAACAATTAAATTTATCAACTATGACGCCAATAGAAGCCCTAGTAAAACTAAGTGAATTGCAAAATCAGTTAAAGTAGAGGTGAAGTCATCCAATGGGTAAAATAAAAGAGTTACAGACATCATTAGCAAATAAAATCGCAGCTGGAGAAGTGGTTGAACGACCTGGTTCTGTCGTGAAAGAATTATTAGAAAACGCCATAGATGCACAAGCGACTGAAATTAATATAGAAGTAGAACAATCTGGTGTAGCTTCTATTCGTGTGGTTGATAATGGAACTGGTATAGAAATCGACGATTTAGATTTAGTATTTCATCGACATGCAACAAGCAAATTAGATGTAGACGACGATTTGTTTCATATTCGTACGTTAGGCTTTCGTGGTGAGGCATTGGCCAGTATTTCGTCAGTTTCTAAAGTGACTTTAAAAACTTGTACAGATAACCAAGAAGGACAAGAAGTTTATGTAGAAAATGGCGAGGTTTTAAACCAAAAGCCAGCAAAAGCCAAGCGCGGCACAGATATTTTAGTGGAATCTTTATTTTATAACACGCCAGCACGCTTAAAATATATTAAAAGTCTATATACCGAACTCGGTAAAATAACAGATATTGTTAATCGAATGGCGATGAGTCATCCAGATATTCGTATTTCGTTGGTTTCAGATGGCAAGACTATTATAAAAACAAATGGATCTGGTAGAACCAATGAAGTTATGGCGGAAATTTATGGTATGAAAGTTGCGAAAGACTTAGTCCATGTTACTGGAGATACAAGTGATTATCATTTAGATGCTTATTTCGCTAAACCAGAGCATTCTAGAAGTAATAAACACTATATTTCTATTTTTATTAATGGGAGATATATTAAAAACTTTTTATTAAATAAAGCGATTTTAGAGGGATATCATACTTTGTTGATGATTGGTAGGTACCCAATATGTTATATCAACATTGAAATGGACCCTATACTTGTAGATGTAAACGTTCATCCGACCAAGCTAGAAGTTAGATTATCAAAAGAGGATCAACTTTATGAACTCATTGTTGAAAAAATTCATGAAGCTTTTAAAAATAGAATTTTAATCCCTCAAAATGATATGGATAAAATGACGAAGAAGCATAAAGTGTTAGATAAGTTTGAACAACAGAAAATGGAATTTGAAAAACGTCAACAACACAATACCCCGAACCCTAACACACTAGAGCACCATAACGTATCATCTGAAAACAATAACGTTTTAAACGATGAACATCAATTGAACTATTCCAATTTAACGGATACCTTTCCTGATAGTATTCAAGAATCCGCAAATGGTTATGATGAATACAAAAAAGCACAAAACGAAATACTTGATGATATGGAGACAAAAGGCGTAAGTAATAATGAAGAAACAACGACGCATGGAAATCATTTTTCAGAAAGCAATATCAATAAGGATATCAAAGAGCCTGTGGGGGGTACGTCGTCTCGTAGAGTACCTTATATGGAAATTGTTGGCCAAGTACATGGGACTTATATTATAGCGCAAAATGAAAATGGCATGTTTATGATTGATCAACACGCCGCTCAAGAACGCATAAAGTATGAATATTTCAGAGAGAAAATTGGTGATGTTGCAAATGAAAGCCAAAACCTATTGATTCCATTGACCTTCCATTTTTCAAAAGATGAGCTGATGATTATCAACCAATATAAAGGAGAATTGGATAAAGTAGGCGTACATTTAGAACCATTTGGTGGGCATGACTACATTGTTGATAGCTATCCAGTTTGGTTTCCAAAACAAGAAGCGGAAGAAATTATAAAAGATATGATCGAATACGTACTAGAGCATAAAAAAGTAGATGTTAAGAAAATTCGTGAAGAAGCTGCAATTATGATGAGTTGCAAAAAATCTATTAAAGCAAATCATTATTTAAAAAATAATGAAATGGCTGATTTAGTTAATCAATTAAGAGAAACAGAAGACCCGTTTACTTGTCCGCATGGAAGACCCATTATCATTAATTTTTCAAATTATGAATTAGAGCGCTTGTTTAAACGCATTATTTAAGGAGGGCGTCGTATTGAAACCACATATTTTACCAGCAGTAAGGTCAATGAAAGATCTAGAAAAATTGACGAAGACTGATTATAAAGAATGTGTGATGTTGGATGCACATATTGGGCATGTCAAAAGCATTATGGATTTATTAAATAAACATCATATAGAAACTTATATGCATATCGATTTAATAAAAGGCATGAGCCATGATGAGTATGCTTGTGAATATATTATCCAAAATTACCACCCGAAAGGGATTGTTTCAACGAAAACTAAAGTGATTAATAAAGCGAAATCATTAAATACTATAACTGTTTTTAGAGTATTTGTATTAGATAGCCATGCGCTGTCTAGAAGTATAGAATTAATTAAACGTGTGGAGCCTGATTTTGTTGAAGTGTTACCAGGTGTCGCTACAAAAGCGATTAGGATTATTAACGAAGAAACGAATACTTCAGTGATCGCTGGTGGATTGATTAATAGTAAAGAAGAAGTCGATATTGCAATTGAGAATGGCGCTAAACATATCACCACGAGCGACCGCTTATTATGGTAAATAAAGATATGAATGTGCTTAAATAAAAACAAAGTGTATAGATTATAAAATTCATTAATCGTGCTGCTTCCTCTCCATGAGATATTGAAACGTATCAAAATGATGGCGAGGGAGTTTTTTATAAGAATCTATTTTCGGTCTAAATAATGATAACTACCTATTAAGGAGATGATCATCATAATAAAACCTAGTAAATTAAAGAAAGGCGATACTGTAGCGATTGTTTCTTTATCTTCTGGTTTAGCTGGCGAAGCTGAAATTTTATGGAGGACTAATCAAGGGGTCCAACGCTTAGAAAATGAATTTGGATTAAATGTAAAAGTGATGCCGCATGCGCTTAAGGGCTTAGCATATGTCCGTGAGCATCCAGAATGTCGCGCTGAAGATCTAAATGAAGCGCTCAAAGACCAAGAGGTCAAAGCCATTATTTCTTGTATTGGTGGAGAGGATGCTAGACGAATTTCACCTTACGTCGATTTAAAAACTATTGCTGCAAATCCTAAAATATTTAGTGGCTATTCAGATACTACAACGATACATTTAATGTTTTATAAAATGAACGTAGTCAGTTTCTATGGCCAGGCATTATTAACTGATTTTGCAGAAAATGTCGAAATGGATTCTTATACGGTAGAGAATATTAGAAAATGTTGGTTTACTTCAAATGAAATAGGTGAAATAAAAACAGCAAACTATATTAGGCCTTACGGGTTAGAATGGGATATTAAAAACAAAGCTATTTCAAGACCCATTTTAAAGCAAAAAGGCCTTGAAGTATTAAATGGTAATCAAAAGGTTAGTGGTAAACTTGTGGGAGGTAATTTAGAAACGTTTGTGGATTTAATGAGCACCTCGTTTTTTCCTGATTTAGAAAATTTTAATAACGCCATATTATTTTTAGAAACATCAGAAGATACACCGACACCAAAAGTGTTCTCAGCATATTTAGAGCAATTGTTGAAGAAAGGAATTTTAGAACGCATAAATGGTATGCTCTTTGGGAAACCTTTTAACAATATATACTATGAAAGTTACAAAAAAGAAATTTTAGAAATTATCTCAAAATGTAATAATCCTAAAATGACAGTTTTTTATAATTTATCATTTGGCCACAATGAGCCTAAACATATGATACCTTATGGCTTAACGGCAGAAATAAACGCTTTAACAGGCCAATTTAGTATCAATGATAGCGGCGTACAATCAAATTAAATTGTGACAAGTTTTTCACGAAAAGATTTGACAACGCTTACAACATCGGTGTAAGATGAACTCAAGTTAATATTTAGAACAGAGATGGGAGATTTCTACAGTCATTAAGCCGGTGGTTCGAAACTGGGTATAATTGTAGGGATCTCCCTGTCTTATTTTAGGAGGAGTCTTTATGAGTGTATATTTTGCTGAATTTTTGGGAACAGCAATACTTGTGTTATTAGGCGGCGGCGTTGTTGCCAATGTCAATTTGAAAAGAAATAATGGTAATGGTGCAGATTGGATTGTTATCGCTACAGGATGGGGTCTAGGCGTAACGATGGGCGTTTATGCAGTAGGAGAAATTTCTGGCGCCCATTTGAATCCCGCTGTCACCTTGGCTTTTGCGATGGACGGAGCAATTAGTTGGGGAATGGTACCTGGTTATATTATTTGTCAAATACTTGGCGGCGTTGTTGGTGGCGTTTTAGTTTGGTTAATGTATTTAGCGCAATGGAAAGCAACAGAAGACCAAGATACTAAGTTGGCTGTGTTTTCTACAGCGCCTGCAATTAAAAACTATTTCGCCAATTTTATGAGTGAAATTATTGGTACTGGCGTTTTAACTATGGGTCTATTATTCATTGGTATGAATAAAATAGCTGATGGATTAAATCCATTAATCGTTGGTAGCTTAATCGTCGCAATTGGGTTAAGTTTGGGTGGACCAACTGGTTATGCGATCAATCCTGCCCGTGATTTGGGGCCTCGTATTGCTCATGCGATTTTACCGATTTCAGGTAAGGGCGGTTCTAATTGGTCATATGCAATCGTGCCAGTATTAGGACCAATAACTGGTGGTATGATTGGTGCTGTAATTTATAGATTATTCTATAAAGGTGCATTTGATACGTTATCAGTAATTGCAATTGTATTATTGATTATTACACTTGTGTTAGGTGTCACTTTAAATAAAGCAAAAAATGCAAAAGGCATTGAATCTATATATTAATTATATTTAATCTATATAGAATATACGTTAAACTGTTAACAGATAATATTTTAGTTGGTTTACCATTAGATGTTTGTTGTGTGAATCAGTTAAAAATGGGTACAGTGAAAGTATGCATGTAAATTTGGATTACATAAGTAATTCGTTTTACTAACATTAGAAGAGGGAGATAATAATTATGGAAAAATATATTTTGTCAATCGATCAAGGCACTACGAGTTCAAGAGCCATTCTTTTTGACCAAGAAGGTAAAATAAAAGGAGTCGCACAACGCGAATTTAAACAATATTTTCCTAAATCAGGATGGGTAGAACATGATGCAAACGAAATATGGACATCAGTTTTAGCAGTTATGGCTGAAGTTTTAAATGAAGAAAACGTGGGCGCAGAGCAGATTGCAGGCATCGGTATTACAAACCAACGTGAAACTACAGTCGTGTGGGACAAAAAAACATCTAGACCCATTTACCATGCAATTGTGTGGCAATCACGCCAAACACAAAGCATCTGTCAAGATTTAAAAGAACAAGGTTTAGAAGACAAATTCCGTGAAAAAACAGGCCTTTTATTAGATCCTTATTTTGCAGGAACAAAAGTTAAATGGATACTAGATAACGTGGATGGAGCAAGAGAAAAAGCTGATAATGGAGATTTATTATTCGGTACCATCGATTCATGGTTAGTTTGGAAATTATCAGGTGGTAATGCACATATTACTGATTACACGAATGCAAGCCGTACATTAATTTATAACATCCATGATTTAGAATGGGATCAAGAATTACTAGACATTTTAGAAATTCCAAACTCTATGTTACCTGAAGTTAAAGAATCTAGCGAAGTTTATGCAAATACAATTGACTATCATTTCTTTGGCCAAGAAGTCCCAATTGCTGGTATCGCAGGCGACCAACAAGCAGCATTATTTGGTCAAGCGTGTTTTGAACGAGGCGATGTTAAAAACACATATGGCACAGGTGGCTTCATGTTGATGAATACAGGCGAAGAAGCCGTAGCATCTAAAAGTGGACTATTAACAACCATTGCATATGGCCTAGATGGTAAGGTTAACTATGCACTGGAAGGTTCTATTTTTGTTTCAGGTTCAGCCATCCAATGGTTAAGAGATGGCTTGCGAATGATTAACTCTGCACCACAATCAGAGAACTACGCAGAACGTGTAGAATCAACTGAAGGTGTTTATGTTGTGCCTGCTTTCGTTGGATTAGGAACGCCATACTGGGATGCTGACGCGCGAGGTGCTATCTTTGGTTTAACTCGTGGTACAGAAAAAGAACATTTTATCCGTGCTACATTAGAATCATTATGCTATCAAACACGTGATGTACTTGAAGCAATGGAAAAAGATTCTGATATTACTGTCAACAATCTGCGCGTTGACGGAGGTGCTGTAAAAAACAACTTTATCATGCAATTCCAATCAGATTTGTTAAATGTGAGCGTTGAACGACCTGAAATCAACGAAACCACAGCTCTAGGTGCAGCTTATTTAGCAGGTTTAGCTGTCGACTTCTGGGATAGCAAAGATGAAATTGCTAATCGTTGGAAACTTGAGAAAGAGTTTAATCCAGATATGGAAGAAGAAGAAAGAAATAAATTATATAAAGGCTGGAAAAAAGCTGTAAAAGCAACACAAGTCTTTAAATTAGATGAAGCATAAAAGAATTAGACTTTATTTAGTTTTTTATGCTATAATAAGGGTAAGTTAATAATACCGAGATGAGAAATGAGAGACTCTGTTCGTACAATAATATATGTATGGGATAGGTCTCTCTTTTTTTATTATTACTAGGAGGCGCTAGATTTATGAGTTTATCAACTTTGAAAAGAGAACAGATTAAGAAAGAGTTAAAAAATGATACATTTGACGTTGTGATTATTGGTGGCGGAATTACAGGTGCAGGCATCGCTTTAGATGCAACACAAAGAGGTATGAAGGTTGCATTAGTTGAAATGCAAGATTTTGCACAAGGCACTAGTTCACGTTCAACAAAATTAGTTCATGGTGGTTTACGTTATTTAAAACAACTACAAGTTGGTGTGGTAGCTGAAACTGGTCGAGAACGTGCGATTGTATACGAAAATGGTCCTCATGTAACAACACCAGAACGCATGCTATTACCAATGCATAAGGGCGGTTCAATGGGCAAATTCACTACTTCTATTGGCCTAGCTTTATATGATAGATTAGCAGGTGTAAAAAAATCAGAACGTAAAACAATGTTAAATGCTAAAGAAACATTAGCAAAAGAACCGCTTGTTAAAAAATCAGGCTTAAAAGGTGGCGGCTCATACGTGGAATACCGTACTGATGACGCTCGTTTAACAATTGAAGTAATGAAGCGTGCAGCTGAAAAAGGTGCAACCGTAATTAACCATACTAAATCAATACACTTCACGTATGATTCAAACGAACAGGTAAATGGTATTCACGCCGAAGATCAAATTAGCGGAGAAACTTACCCAATTAAAGCTAAAAAAGTAATCAACGCAAGTGGGCCATGGGTAGATGAAGTACGTAGTGGCGATTATGCACGTAATAATAAACAATTACGTTTAACAAAAGGTGTGCATATTGTTATTGATCAATCTAAATTCCCATTAGGTCAAGCAGTGTATTTTGACACTGAAAAAGATGGACGTATGATTTTTGCTATTCCTCGTGAAGGCAAAGCTTATGTAGGCACAACAGATACTTTCTATGATAATGATAAAACATCGCCATTAGCTACACAAGAAGATAGAGATTATTTAATTGAGGCAATTAATTATATGTTCCCAGATGTAAATGTAGCTGATGAAGATATTGAATCTTCATGGGCTGGCGTAAGACCATTGATTTTAGAACAAGGAAAAGACCCTTCAGAAATTTCTCGTAAAGACGAAGTTTGGGAAGGTAAATCAGGACTATTAACTATCGCCGGTGGTAAATTAACAGGCTATCGTCATATGGCGTTAGAAATTGTAGATTTATTATCTAAACGCTTAAAAACAGAATATGGTATGAAATTTGATAAATGTGCTACCAAACATTTACCTATTTCAGGTGGAGATGTTGGTGGCAGTGCTAACTTTAGCGACTTCATAGATAAAAAAGTAGAAGATGCAAAAGCTTATCAAATTGATGACGCAACTGCACGTCATTTTGCTACTAAATATGGTTCAAATGCAGAAGAATTATTCAAAATTGCACAAACAGCACAATATCAAGATTCTGGTTTGCCATTAGATATTTATACTGAATTGATTTATTCTATTCAAAATGAAATGGTTCACCGTCCAACAGATTTCTTTATTCGCCGTACAGGCAAACTATATTTCAAAATTGACGATGTATTAAATTATAAAGATCAAGTTATTAATGTAATGGCTGAGTTACTTGGCTACACAGACGTTCAAAAAGAATTGTTTACAAAAGAACTTCAAACTGCCATTGACGAAGCACAAACAGGCAACAATCAACCCGCAGTAAAAGAATAAGAAATATAATATTTAAACGACTGATATGAGAGCTAGTTAGTGAGTATAAATGCCTACACTCAAAATAAAACTATCTGGGACATAAATCCCAAAATTTAGCCCCAAAAGGATTTCTAGTTAACGAAATCTTTTTGGGGTTTATTTTATAATGATACTTTGTATTATTGCTGCGAGTGTGTCTTGAACATTAAGTTTCAAGACCATGTTATTCTTTCAGATATGCCGCAGTTAAAAATGTGTTTATTTCATCATCGTTTTATGCTACAAAAAGCATGGTGCTTTTTATGAGTTAAGTTAGAACATAGATAAACGCCTTGGGTTTTAAATATGAGATTGATAGTGCATGATTACCATAAAATGTAAAGTGTTATTTCTGAACTAATTGAGTTAGCGGCCTTTTCGCAATGAGCTTTAGTCGATGTAACCATTTTAACTTTAATACGATTTATGGTTGAACTATAATAATTTGTATTTTTTAGTTATTTTTGTCTGCGTCGGACTGCGAAATCGTTTGAAAAAATACGGTTTCTGTTCTAGTCCGATATTAAAATTAGAAAATTTAGAGTTACACATTTTCAAATACATACTAGCATTGTATTTGAAAACAATACATTTTGAAGTTATATTGTATAATATATGATGAGTGAATCGAAGTGTGATTTGGAGGCTATAACATGAGTGTAAATGAATTTAAAATCACAGTTGCAGATGGGACAACATTGGAAGTTAAATTGAATAAAGCTAAAAAAGAAAGGGTAGGCATCGTCCACCTACTTCATGGTATGGCAGAACATATGGACAGGTATGATTCACTTATTGAGTCACTGAATCAGCAAGGTTATGATGTGTTACGCCATAATCATAGAGGTCATGGTAAGGATATTGAAGTGTTTGAACGTGGTCATATAGATAATATGGAGCATATAGCTGACGATACTTATGAAATTGCTCAAACATTGTATTCAAATGATACAAATACGCCTTATATTATTTTAGGTCATTCTATGGGGTCTATTGTTAGTAGAATATTTACACAGAAATATCCAGATGTTGCACAAGGTATGATTTTATCTGGGACAATGCAATACCCAAAATTTTTAGGAAAGTTAATACAAATATGTTTGAAAATAGTCACTTTAATAACAGGGAAACGACGTCGTTTAAAATGGTTAAATCAAATCATGTACAAATCCTTTAATAAAAATATTAAAAACAACAAATCTAATAGTGATTGGTTATCCAGCGATGTTGAAGAAGTTAAAAAATTTGAAAAAGACCCTTATACTGGATTTTTAGTCTCAAACCAATTAATTTATGAAACTGTCAAACATATGTTGCTGACAAGCCGTTTAAAAAATATAAAAAAAATGCAATCAGAAATGCCTATTTTACTTATTTCAGGAAAAGAAGATGCCATAGGTAATTGTGGAAAAGGGATTAGACATTTAGGTAGACTATATAAGAAGGGTAATATTCAACATATTACAGTTCACTTATATAAAAATAAAAGGCATGAAGTACTTTTTGAAAGAGATAGCATAACGACTTGGCATCATATGTATGATTGGATAGAGAAACAAATTTTAAAAAAGAATAGAGAGAGTTGATACAAGTGCATAGCGACAAGCCTTTTATAGTTGCGTTGGTGGGTCCTACGGCTGTAGGTAAAACAGAATTAAGTATTGAACTAGCCAAAAAATTCAACGGTGAGATTATTAGCGGAGATTCCATGCAGGTCTATAAACATATGGATATCGGAACAGCAAAAATAACAGAAGGTGAGATGGAGGGCATACCGCATCATATGATAGATATGCTCGAACCTAATGAAACATTTTCTGCATATGACTTCAAAAAAAGCGCACAGCGATTAATAAAAGAAATTATCAATAGAGGGCGTATACCTATTATTGTAGGTGGTACTGGCTTATATATTCAATCATTAATTTATGATTACGCCTTTGAAGATGAGACTATTTCAGAAGAAAGACAAAAATACGTAGACGCAACTTTAAGTGAATTAGATTCACTTTCTAATATACATTTGCATGGTTATTTAGCTTCGTTTGATAAAGCCTCAGCTGACAATATCCACCCAAACAATCGAAAAAGAGTACGTAGAGCGATAGAATATTACTTAAAAACAAAAAAACTTTTAAGTTCTCGTAAGAAAAGTCAACAATATACGGTGAATTATGATACATTATTAATAGGGATAGAAATGTCACGCGAAACTTTATATCAAAGAATTAATAAACGTGTAGATATAATGTTGGAACGCGGATTACTTAATGAAGTGAAACAACTCGTTGAAGATGGTTTTGAAACTTGTCAAAGTATGCAAGCTATCGGATATAAAGAGATGTTACCTGTAATTAAAAATGAGTCTAATCTAGATGAAGCAACAAATAAATTGAAAAAGCATTCTAGAAATTATGCAAAACGACAAATGACTTGGTTCAAAAACAAGCTCGACGTAGTATGGTTAGATAGAGAGAAAATGTCACTTTCATTGATGTTAGATGAAGTTTCAGTCCAAATAAATAAAAGGAGTACATAACATGAATACAACAGAAAACATCCAAGATAAATTCCTAGGACAATTTAAAAATGATCAAACTAAAGTCATTGTTTTTTTAGTTAATGGTTTTCAAATGAAGGGGATTATTGAAGATTATGATGATAGCTTAGTTTGTTTATTAACACAAGGTAAGCAACATCTAATTTATAAACATGCAATCAGTACATTTACAATTGATGATACAGTTGACGAAGCATAATTTTTCTAACAATATATTTTGCATACTTTAAATAATAAGAAGCTACGCTTGATTTTTAATAATCAAGCGTAGCTTTTTTAATTAATTCATAATTGGTTAAGTTTAAAGCAGTGATTCAATTTCAGATTCAATTTGACTTGGTTTTTTTTGAGGAGAGAAACGTTTAACTACGTTACCATTTCTATCAATTAAAAATTTAGTGAAGTTCCATTTGATTTTTTCATTGAAGAAACCATTTTGTTGTTCTGTTAAGAATTGGTATAAAGGATGTTGATTTTCCCCTTTAACGTCAATTTTTTCGTGCATTGGAAATGACACACCATAATTGATTTTGCAACTTTGTGTAGCTTCTTCCCCTGTCCCTGGTTCTTGACCACCAAACTGGTTGCATGGGAAACCTAAAACAACGAAACCTTGGTCTTTATAATTTTCGTATAACGCTTGCAAGCCTTCAAACTGTGGTGTGAAACCACATTCACTTGCAGTGTTAACAATTAACAGTACTTTATCTTTATATGCTTCTAGTTTATAAGTCTCTCCATTTGGTTTCTGAACTTCTATATCGTATATAGTCATATTGCGTCACCTCTTATTATTAATCTAACATAATTTAAGTTTATAGTCTTTATATTAACACTATGATAGAATAGCTAAGAAAACTTTGAAAGAGGTGCATGTTATGAGCCAACAACACACACATACGACTAAAAAAGAATTAGAATCAGCCATTTTAGTCGGAGTTCATGCTCAATCCGATGAAGTATTTGATTTTGAATCCACAATGGAAGAACTAGCTTCATTGTCAGAAACGTGCCAACTTAATGTACAAGCGCAGTTTACGCAAAATAGAAATCATTTTGATAATAAATACTACGTAGGTAAAGGAAAATTAGAAGATATAAAAGCATATGTTGAAATGAATGACATAGACGTTGTAGTAGCCAATGATGAATTGACGACGGCACAGTCAAAAACATTGAATGGTAACCTGAATGTCAAAATTATAGACAGAACACAGTTGATATTAGAAATCTTTGCATTGAGAGCGCGAAGTAAGGAAGGTAAATTACAGGTAGAGCTTGCGCAATTAGATTATTTATTACCACGCCTCCAAGGCCATGGTCGTAGCTTGTCGCGTTTAGGTGGCGGTATCGGTACAAGAGGTCCAGGTGAAACCAAATTAGAAATGGACCGTCGTCACATTAGAACGCGGATGAATGAAATCAAACATCAATTAGAAACAGTTGTTGAGCATCGTGAACGATATCGTAATAAGCGTGAACAGAATAATGTGTTCCAAGTAGCCCTTGTTGGTTATACCAACGCCGGTAAATCATCATGGTTTAATGTATTAGCTGATGAAGTGACTTATGAGAAAAATTTATTATTTGCTACATTGGATCCTAAAACGAGACAGATTCAAATTAACGAGGGATTTAATTTAATTATTTCTGATACTGTTGGCTTTATACAGAAACTGCCCACAACTTTAATCGCTGCTTTTAAATCTACCTTAGAAGAAGCGAAAGGCGCAGATTTGTTATTGCATGTGGTTGATAGTAGCCATCCAGAATACCGTGTTCAATATGATACTGTCAATCGAATTGTTGATGACTTAGACATGGGGCATATCCCACAAGCAATTATATTTAATAAAAAAGATTTACATGAGGGGACACTGCCCACAACGAACTTACCATCCGTTTTTGTTTCTAGTAAAAATGATGAAGATAAAGACAAAGTGAAACAAATGCTGATTGAGCAAGTGAAAGCAGCGCTCACTTATTATGAAGAAAGTGTGCCAAGCAACAATGCTGATAGGTTATACTTCTTAAAACAGCATACACTCGTCTCAGAATTGAATTTTAATGAAGATGATGCAACATATGAAGTGAAAGGTTTTAAAAAAGAATAGAAAGAAGAATGGGTAATGGAGAAGATAGAGCAATTAATAGCAGACACTGAAACGATGTTAGATCCCTATTTTAAGAAAATAGAAGCAACAGCTTATAGAAATCAAGAAAAAGTGTTAGATGCTTTTCATGCTGTTAAAGCAACAGAAAGTGATTTACTCGGCACCACAGGTTATGGTTACGATGATATTGGTAGAGATCATTTAGAAGCAATTTATGCACATACATTTAAAGCAGAAGACGCAATCGTGCGCCCACAGATTATATCTGGCACACATGCTATAACTATTGCGTTACAAAGCCTCTTAAAACATGGGGAAGAATTATTATATATTACTGGTAATCCATATGATACATTATTAGAAGTGATAGGCATCAATGGCAATGGTATAGAAAGTTTAAAAGAACATGGTATTGCATACAGTAAAGTGGATTTAAAACAAGATGACATTGATATTGACGCTGTTTTAAATAATATTAAACCTCAAACTAAAGTCATTGCGATTCAACGTTCTAAAGGTTATGATCAACGACCATCTATTGATTTAGCAAAAATTGAAAGAGCTATTAATCAAATCAAAGCGAAACATCCGGAAGTGATTGTCTTTGTTGATAATTGTTATGGAGAATTTGTTGAGAAACGTGAACCTATTGAATGTGGTGCTGATTTAATGGCAGGTTCATTAATTAAAAACCCGGGCGGCGGACTGGCTAAAATCGGCGGATATATTGTTGGAAAAGCTGCATTAGTTGAAAGATGTGGATATCGTTTAACAGCACCTGGTATTGGAAAAGAAGCCGGTGCTTCATTATATTCCTTGCAAGAAATGTACCAAGGGTTTTTCTTAGCACCTCATGTTGTAAGCCAGAGCTTAAAAGGCGCGTTATTTACAAGCTTATTATTAGAAAAAATGAATATGCGCACAACACCAAGATACAATGAACTGAGAACAGATTTAATTCAAACAGTTGCATTTGATACAAAAGAACAAATGATTCAATTTTGTCAAAGTATTCAAGAAGCATCTCCTATCAATGCACATTTCAGTCCTGAACCTTCATATATGCCAGGGTATGAAGACGATGTGATTATGGCAGCTGGTACTTTTATTCAAGGGTCTTCAATTGAATTATCAGCGGATGGTCCCATTAGACCACCATATGAAGCTTATGTGCAAGGCGGTTTGACATATGAACATGTTAAACTAGCTGTGGCAAGAGCTGCACAAAAATTACAACAACAAATTTAAGATAAATTAAATCCACAATGATTCGCGTGTTCACTTATGTAATTTATATTTTGAGTGAAACGGGATTATCATGTGGATTTTTTATTTAATTTTAAGATTTTTTGGAATATTCAATGTTATAAAATAAAGAACATTGCTTAAAACTGTTCGTATCAAGGATTAACTGCTGATGTTAGAAAACCTAACATATTTTTGAAATCATTTATTAATTATGCTAAATTATATACAAGTTCAAAAATAGAGGTGATTGGATTGGAGTCAAAAGATACGATAAGACGCAACATGCCAGTCTTCTCTATGAGTGTTGTTACAAAATTAAGCGAATTAAGCGCTAGACAAGTTCGTTATTATGAAACACATGAACTGATTAAGCCAGAAAGATCAGAAGGAAATAAACGACTTTTTTCGTTAAATGATTTGGATCGCCTTTTAGAGATAAAAAGACTGAATGAAAAAGGTTTTAACTTAAAAGGAATCAAACAAATTTTAAACAACGAACAAGATCACCTATCTGACAATGAACAAGAAACAAGAAAACAAATGATAGTTGATGCTACACAGAAACCACAACGAGAAGCGATTCCGATAAATCGTGGAGATTTATCTCGATTTATCAAATAAAATTAATGGGGGACATTATAATGGCAAAACGTTCATTTACAAAGGAAGACATTCACAAGTTCGCTAAGGAAGAAAATGTCAGGTACTTACGTTTACAATTTACTGACATTTTAGGTGTAATTAAAAACGTAGAAGTGCCAGTTAGCCAATTAGAAAAAGTTTTAGATAATCAAATGATGTTTGATGGATCTTCAATCGAAGGCTTTGTGCGTATTGAAGAATCAGACATGTATTTATATCCAGATTTAGACACTTGGGTTATTTTCCCGTGGACAGCTGGTCAAGGCAAAGTGGCTCGTCTCATCTGTGATGTATATAAAACAGACGGTACACCATTTGAAGGTGACCCACGCGCAAACTTAAAACGTGTATTAAAAAATATGCAAGACTTAGGTTTTTCCGAGTTAAATTTAGGACCTGAGCCAGAATTCTTCTTATTCAAATTAGATGAGAAAGGTGAACCAACATTAGAATTAAATGATAATGGCGGTTATTTCGACCTTGCACCTACAGATTTAGGTGAAAACTGTCGTCGTGACATTGTTTTAGAGTTAGAAGATATGGGCTTCGATATTGAAGCAAGTCACCATGAAGTGGCACCAGGTCAACATGAAATTGATTTTAAATACGCAGATGCAATCACTGCATGTGATAACATTCAAACGTTCAAATTAGTTGTCAAAACAATCGCACGTCAACATAATCTACATGCAACTTTCATGCCAAAACCGTTATTCGGTGTAAATGGAAGCGGAATGCACTTTAATATGTCACTATTTAAAGGTAAAGAAAATGCCTTTTATGATCCTGAAGGTGATATGCAAATGACTAAAGATGCTTACCACTTTATTGCCGGAATTCTTAAAAATGCACGCGGTTTAACAGGTGTATGTAATCCTTTAGTTAATTCTTATAAACGTTTAGTTCCAGGTTATGAAGCGCCTTGCTATATTGCTTGGAGTGGTAAAAACCGTTCTCCATTAATACGTGTACCAACTTCACGTGGTTTATCAACACGTGTGGAAGTCCGTTCTGTTGACCCTGCAGCTAATCCATACTTAGCATTAGCAGCTATCTTGCAAGCAGGCTTAGATGGTATTGAAAATAAATTAGAAGTACCTGAACCCGTAAATCAAAATATTTATGAAATGAATCGTGAAGAACGTGAAGCAGTGGGTATTCAAGATTTACCTTCAACTTTATATACAGCTATCAAAGCGATGAGAGAAAATGATTCTATTAAAGAAGCTTTAGGTAACCATATTTATAATCAATTTATCAATTCTAAATCAATTGAGTGGGATTATTACAGGACCCAAGTTTCTGAATGGGAAAGAGAACAATATTTAAAACAATACTAGGTGCTAAGCAAAAGGGGCAAAACACTAGTAATATCAGCAATCCGAATCTTCTTCTATACGAATAAATTCGGATTGCTTTTTTTGCGCCTTTTTTTATCAATATTAGTATTTGGGGGCAATTTGTATGTGCAAATTTTACAATACTTCTTTGTCTTGAATAATTTTTTCTAATTTTCTGCACCTACCTTTGTTTGTATAAGTGGTTTAGATTGTATTTATGTGTCATGTTAAAAATATGTATTTTTAACATATTTATTAGATTCTAAATCATGCGTGATATGTAATATAATTTTGAAAAATAAGATTAAATTCATTGATAAAGTGTATAATGTATATATGTTTGGAATTATTTTTTAATCATGAGATTTTGTGTTTTTTAAATAATAGAAATATACAATTACAAAAAGGGGATGTATTTAAATGCAAGAAATAAAATTAAGCACTATCAAAGCACATTCTTTAAAAGAATTAGAAAGTAGCATCAACGCATATTTAAAAGATGAAGAAGTTTCAGAATATAAATTATTGAATAGTACAATACGTGAAATCGAAGAGCGCACATTTTCATCGGATGAAGAAGAATTTCATGCGATATTAACTTTTATTAAAGAAATTTAATCAAAAACCATTTTTAAACTGTTGTGTTTGCGGTTTATAAAGCGACTCGGATTGAATAAAGCGCGTGTTAACGCGTTGACTTATTATAACAACCATAATCCATAGCTATATTTGAGACTAAGAAGTTATTTATATCTTAGTCTCTTGTTTTATGTACAACATTTATATTTTTTAGCATAATGCTAAATGATTTTAAAAACACAAGTTTTAATTTGATCGGAGTTATAAGGAGTTAGATAATGATGAAATATTTTAAATTACAGATGCTAAGAGATCAATTAGATCATATACCAGATTACGGATTACCCAATGATTATAAAATTCGCCATTTTCAAAAAGGTGAACAATTAAAATGGGCTAATGTAGAAACAAGCGTTAACGAATTTAATACTATAAACCAAGCGTTATGCCATTTTAATGATGAATTTGGTCCCTACTTAGACCAAATGGAACAACGATGTTTATTTATAGAAAATGCTAAAGAAGAAGTCATTGGCACTGCAACCGCTTGGTACGGACGATTAACAGATGAACGCCATACAATGGGTCGTATTCACTGGGTAGCAATCATACCTGAATACCAAGGCAAGCATTTATCTAAACCACTATTATCTGCCACAATGAAACTTATAGCTAAATATCATAACCAAGTTTATTTAACTTCTCAAACGACTAGTTACCAAGCGATTAATATGTATCTTGATTTTGGTTTTAGACCGATTCATTTAGATGAGCATTTTTATGAAGCTTGGTCATTATTAGAAGAAAAATTAAATAGGACTATTTTATAATCCATCAATGAAGGTTTTAAAAAGATATACTTTCACCAAATACAGTTTTGTCTAAAGAAAAATACAATATTTAATTTTGATAAGTTTAATAGATAAGTTTTTTAAAATTATTTTTTATAAATAGAATAATAATAGGGAAATAGTATGGTTTTTGAAAGAAGTATTATATATTTAAATAAAATAACTATGCTGAATATAACACTAAAAGGTGTTACATCAAACACGGAGGTGTCATAGATAAACAATAGTAACAAAATGCCACAAATAGAAAAAGTAGTTATGCTCAAAGCAAGTAAAGATAAAGTTTGGCACGCCATTCGAACATCAGAAGGTATAACTTCTTGGTGGATGCCAAATGATTTTGAAGCTAAGTTAGGCAAAGAATTTACGCTTTACGCTGGAGAATATGGGGCATCCCCATGTAAAGTAACAGAACTAAACCCTAAAGATAGCTTAAGTTTTGATTGGGGAAAAGATTGGACCATAACATTCCAACTTAAACAAATAGATGATAGTACAACAGAATTTATACTGATACATTCTGGTTGGGATGAAGAAAAAGAAACAGAGTTTGGCCAGCCACACTCTGTTGTACAAGGATTTATGGATGACGGTTGGGAAGAAATAGTGAAGATGAACCTTCCTAAGTATCTAAATGCTAATGAATAATATAAAAACTATAATGTGTTTCAAGCAATGGTGGACCCCCAACGTCGTAAAATAATAAAATTACATGCAGATAACGAAATATCCATTAAATCAATCACTGAAGATTTTAATATATCTATTTTACTTTTGGATGCGTAGAGCTAAATTTATGAAAATGTAAAAAGCGTACGTTTGGTTACTGTTCACTGTATGGTTTAACTTTTTTTGAGCAATACGTAGGCTGAAGGTAGGGCGTTTGCTTATTATTTAATTTAGAAAATAAACTTTTTCTAAAACCAAAATTTTAGTTTTATGTGTTTAATATACTTTTTTGAGGTTATTGAATTTATAAGCAGAATATGTAAGTTGTATTCTTATAAATGTTAGGCATCGTACCATGTTCTGGTGTGTTTAAATAAATGGTATACGCAGATAGAAACACTATACTATAGGAGGGATTTGATGGATTTTATTATTACAATCGTAATAGGTGTAATCGTTGGGGTGACATTTTCAATTTGGTTAACTAATAATAAAATGACTAACCTTATTATTAGCACGATTTCAGCAGTAATTGGCGCATTCATTGGAGTAACCATGTTAAATTCTACAGGCGAGGCTATATCAAACTCGACAGACATGTTCTTTATTATCCCAACGCTTGTTGGTTCTGTTTGCCTGACTTTACTTGTTTTATTTATTATTGAAACGAGTAAAGATATTGTGAGAAATTAATTATGTCACGTTGTTGTCAATGTAATAAATAAACATTCATATTAAGTAGTATTGTAAATGACTTTTCAAATAACTATGGTCATACTATATAAAGTTTAATTTAAATCAGACAGTTTTTTCTAATTGGGATTACACTTGCAGTTCATATGCCAGGCACAACCCTCATATTCAGTTGCTGAGTAATTTAAGCTTAAAAAATGATAGCAATTATACTATAGGTATACAAAATTTAATGTAAAGGCAACGTCTTTTGGACGGCACTCATATAGGACGACATGCAGTAGCATGTTGTCCTTTTTACGATAACTTTATAAACGCTCAATTAACGATGAGAATGGTGTAATAGCTGTTAGGACATACTTAATTATATTAAAATTAAAGATTTTAAATTCTGTTTAATATATTGAAATTTATCGGAAGCGGACATGTTTCTAAAGGATTAACATAATCGTTTTTGATCACTGCAAACATCAGTTGGTATATCAAAAAGAGGGTTAAAAAGCGACAGTTATTCTAATTCATATCATGATCACAGCAGCACGTAATTGGGTTGTCACATCATATGTATATTACCTTTGCAAACCTGAAGATGAGATGAGCAAATAGGCGGCTAAACTACAAATGAAAGCCCTCACTAATTAACGATAGCGAGGGGCGGTGCGTGGCGTACAGATATGTTTGTTAATTGTATTATATAGTGAGTAACAATGTAAAATATTTGTTTGTGAAGTGTCATTAGCGTTGATTTATAAAGTGAACTATTAAGAAACCACAGCACTTGTTACATAACCATCACTGACATGGAAAACAATATTACCGTCGCCAACTTGGTATCCATAAAGTCCGTCACTACTAGTTTCTTTATCTCCATTTATTGGCTGTTGGTACTTATAATTTTCACCATACTGCACACGTATATCTTTTAAACTTACTGATTTATTTTGTATACTAAATGTTACACTATTTGCGGTTTTACCATTTGTTTGCTGAAAAGTTTGATCGTAAATCACCTTACTGCTAGATCCAGAATGGTACTTGCTGTTGACTTTAATTTCATTAAATGTCATATTTCCAGCTTTTAACCCATTAAAAAAAGATTGATCTAATACAAAATCACCACCCTCTAAAGTATATCCACTATAAGTATACCAAGGTTGCGTCGTTATTGCTTGCGCTTCGTTATGTGATTCTTCTTCATTAGAAATATTTATACCTAATGCAGTTCCAAGCGTAACCGTACCTGCTACAAAAATCTTTGAAATTTTATTCATACTATATCACTCCAAATAGAAATTTTGAATCACATTACGATTCAGTTACACTATAACAAAATATTACAAGTAATGTGTATATTTACTTTTTTGATAAAAGTTTAATGGAAGCAATTAAAATACTACTATATTAAAGTAGGCTATTTAATGAAAGGAAAATTGGAAGTAGAAAAAATGCTGAAGTATAATAAACAATCATAGACAAAGTATGTTTACAAAACTATAATAATATTATGTTAACTAGATGCCAAAAAAACTGCCGACTCAATTGTGCGGCAGGAAATACTATTTTTTCTTAATTTTAGTTACAATAACTTGAATGACAAAGACAATAAATCCAATGAAAATGCCTAGAAATATAGCTACAGCGGCTGACACAAGGGGAGGAAATTGATATTGGTATTGTAATATCAATCCAACGATGATTGCTATAACAATTGCAATAACTGTAATCATGTTTTCTTTAAATATGCTCAAGTGTTTCACTCCTATCGTTGTTTATTATAGCACGAGAAAACAGATAAGATAAAATAAATTACCATCATATTATTTAACAATCATGTAGACATTATAAAGTAGTAAATATTTATTGCGTAAATAATACATTTGTTTTTGTATAGCTATCTTGACGTATAGTTTTATATTCTATATGATAATTTGGAATATGCTTAAGGAGTAGGTGCAACAATGAAATCGACAAAGAAAATCACTATATTAGTTGTGAGTATCGTTATTTTAGGTGTTCTCGTATTTCAATTTATCAATGGCACCGGCCCGTTTTCATTCAATGATTCAAATGATGCTTCTGGTCCAGAACAAACTGAAACAGTACATGTAGAGCGTGTGGTAGATGGTGACACGCTTGTAGCAAGAAGTAATGATAACGAACAAATGAGAGTGAGGTTAATAGGCATAGATACGCCAGAAACGGTTAAACCTAACACGTCTGTGCAGCCATATGGAGAGGCAGCTTCTGGTTACTCTAAAGCACATTTAACTGATAAAGATATACATTTAGAATATGATAAAGAAAAAGAAGACCATTATGGGCGAACACTTGCTTACGTTTGGTTAGATAAAGAAACACTATTTAACGAAGAACTAGTAAGAAAAGGATTGGCTAGAGAAAAATATTATGCTCCAAATGGCAAATATAGAGACTTATTTGAAAAGGCGGAACAAGAAGCAAAAAATAATAAAGAAAATATTTGGAGTTAATTTAATTTTTACTATTTTAAAATATAAAAAAGGCTAGTGGCTCAACTTTTAAAATTGAGTACTAGCCTTTTTCAATTAATAATTTAGAGTGTTTTATTAATATTTAATTAATGAAAATGTGAAAGTAATGCATTATATTGTTCTTCAGACAATGATTCAGGTGCATGAGTCACAGTTTCACCAATGACTTCTTTTAGTGAGGATTTAGAAGACACTGTTTCTACAAAATCTTGTCTTTCTGTAGGGCCATCAATTAAATTTACACTTCCATCTGTGAAGTAAACTAAACCGATGTTATGGATTCTATGATTTAATTTTTCTGCAATTCTATCTTCTAATGCTTTTGTATTTTTTGAAGATTGTTCATATGGGTCGTAATTATAAAAATCATACGTAACAGAATTGTTTCTGATTCTTTCAATAAATGTGTACGTTGTAGGGCGCGTTGATTGGAATTGACTATGAAATTGATCAGCTATATAACGGCCTACAGTTTGGTTTACAGTATCTTCCTGATTATTTTCTAACGCAGTAGATGGATCCACAGTGAAATGGTAAAATGTCTTTTGTTTCCAGTTTTTCACATTAATATTAAATAAACCTTTTTCTGTAATGACAATATAATCAAATGCTCTAGCATATTCAAATAATGGATGTTTAACAGCTAAGTTACCAGTGGTAATAATATCAAAGAATGAAATGGCCCCTTCTTTTTGATATTGTGATAATATCTCTTGTAATTCCTGTTTTGCTTTTCTTAAACCATGATGATGCGTGTCATTACTAGCATTTTTTTCAAGCATTTGGTTTTTCAAGTACGTGTTTTCACGAGTGATGAGACTTATTTTATTTACTAATTGGTCTTTAGCATAAGTTTCAGTTTCAAGTTTATGATTCATCACTCTTCGTTCTATAATAATAACTAAAATTAGTATTACAATAATAATTGCTAAAATAATCGGAAAAAACATTGATATCATCCTAATCTTAATAATTTTTTAACAAAGTATATTTTACTCTTTTATTTCTATTAGCACAAATACTATTAACTAATTAATAGTGGGTGATAAGCATACAGTTTTAATCTTAAATTATAAGGTGTAATGGCCTATAATTCAAGGTGAAGTAGCGTGCATTTAAAAAATGAAATAAGCCACAAATATAAAGAAGTAACTAGCGCTTATTTAGGTAATACGTATATTATGTACTACATTTATTTTCGAAAAATCTATTTGGAGGACAAAGATTTGACTACTATGAAAAAATATATTAACTATACTATCGAAAATATAAATAATAATGAAGTGATTGCATTTGATAATCATCCAGTATCTTATAAAATCATTGATGAACTATATGAAGCGCATACCAAAATTTCAATCATTAGTTTTTCGACAGATATTATAAAATACGTGGCAAAATATACAAATTTTAATATTATTATGCCTAACGGAAAAGTAAACAACGCTTTACATATTATTACTGGTCCTGATGTTAACCAAACATTTGAGAAGTATCATATTCGTTATTATTTCGCTACTGCCCCATATATGGTAGATAATGCATTATATCAAACTTTGCCAGAAATTGCTGAAATTCAACTAGCGATATCTAATAGTACTCAAGAATTATTACTTGTTAATAGACCAGATACTTTAAAGCAACAAGATAGACAAGACTATAGCTATATTGGTAAATTTTAAATAAATTTGTGTTTGGTTTCACAATTTTAAATATTTTACGTTGAAAAATAAACTTACTAATACTATAATAATTGTTAATGGAAACGCTTACTTTTGATTGGAGGTACAGATTTGGCAGTTAGTAATAGTAGTAAAATTAAAGACGTTGTAAATAATTTAACTGAAAATGTACCTGATTTGTTTAAATATAATGGTGAAATTGCGAAACAACTTTTTCTTCATGATGAATTTAACTTAAACGATAAGGTTGATATCAGTGTGGAAAGGAAATTTCTTGGTGAAGTTCTAAAGTTCATACCTAAAGATAATATAATAAAGTTACATGACGGTAAAAATGAGACACCTGACTTTTCAAACGTTCATTTTTCAGATGTGACCCATGCTAATATATATGCAGATGATGAATTAGTAATGACAGTTATTGTTTATGACGTCGAAAACGATGAATGGATGTTTAGATGGAACCACAACATTCGTTTACCTGAAAAACATATTTATTTCCATTCTATTAAGTGGGATGTCGATTACATTAAACCAGAAATTGTTTTAATGTACGAGTTATTAGATCCGATTGATTATCATCAATTGCCTAATTACAGAAATGTCATAGATTCATTAAGTTATTATCAATTTGTTATTTTACGTTTAGTGGTTGGAGACGAACGTATCAACCAAGCACTTATTTCTGAGAACAGAGCCATTTAAAAATCCTTCAAATCATTCAATAGTATTCATCAGTTTTCAAATGAAACTATGCGATTTGAAGGATTTTGCTTTTTATTTTTTATATGCTGTTATTTAAACGTTTAAACATTTTTTAGTATAACAATATTCATAAGTCGCATTTACTGCTCTTTCAGCATCAGTTACATCAATACCAAACATCATAGAAATTTCTGACGCACCTTGGTTCATCATTTTTAGATTGATATTAGCTTCTGCAAGTGCATGCGTAATCGTGTTAGCTGTGCCAACAATTCTATGCATACCTTCCCCAACTACCATTAATACCGCTAAGTCATGTTCAATGCTTAATTCGTCAACATCACAATGCTTACGTATATCATTAAGTACTTTTTCTTCTTTGTTCTGTATTTCTTTTGAACGCATAATGATACTGATGTTATCAATACCTGATGGCATATGGTCAAATGAAATATCGTAATCTTCTAACACTGCCAATATTTTACGTGTGAAACCAATTTGTCTATTCATTAGATATTTTTTAATATTTAACACTGTAAAATCTTTATCACAACTAATACCACTTACGACACTCGTTGAATCGATTTCTCTATCATGTCTAATATACGTTCCAGTATCGTTCGGTTTATTTGTATTTTTAATTACCACTGGGATTCTATCTTTATGCAATGGTTGTAATGCTTCATCATGAAACACACCGAATCCTGCATAGGATAATTCTCGCATTTCTCGATAAGTAATTTCATTAATAACTTCAGGATTTTTTACAATAGAAGGGTTAGCTTTAAAAATACCAGAAACATCAGTGAAGTTTTCATATAAATCTGCTCTGACACCTCTAGCTACAATTGCCCCAGTAATATCTGAACCTCCGCGTGGGAATGTAACTACGTAATTTTGTCTTGAAATACCGAAAAACCCTGGGATGATTAATTTTTCTTTATACGATCTTAGGTTATAAAGTGTTTCATATGATTGGTCTAAAATTTGAGCATTTTGTGGTAAATCCGTAACAGTAATACCAGCTTCTCCAGGAGAAACATAACGTGTTGGTATGCCTTGACTATTATTGTATTCTGCAATCAGTTGAGCATTAAAGTTTTCCCCACATGAAAGCAATGCGTCTAATAACCTTGAAGGTTTGTTTTTTAATGTACTGATATAGTTTTCTAATGTTTCGTCTATTGTTTTTAATAAAGTATGGTTCATATTAAGTTCGTCAATAATATCAGCGTAGCGTTGAACGATTTCTTCTTTTTTAGAAACGTGATCCAATTGTTCTATTACTTTTTCATATAGACGAATCAATAAATCGGTTGTTTTTACATCCTCTTTATACCTTTTTCCTGGTGCTGATACAACTACAATTTTTCTTGCTTCATCTGAATTAACGATGTCTAATACTTTTTTAATTTGTTCTGCATTGGAAACAGAACTTCCTCCAAATTTTGATACTTTCATAATGTCATACAACCTTTCTAAAAAATCAGAAAATTTAGTTTAGTTTTTATCACAGGAGTGATAATATAAATATACGCTTTTAATATTCATAGGCTTTACAAAAAGAATGAATGAATTTATACTATACCATATTCAAGTATTTTTCAACTGTACAATTGTATTTTTTAGAAGAACAAACGGAGGAATGAAGACATGAAAGAATTAAACGTAGCACTACTTGGTTTAGGAACTGTAGGTTCTGGTGTAGTAAAAATAATAGAAGAAAATAGAGAACAAATTAAAGACACTATGAATAAGGACATTAATATTAGACATATTTTAGTCCGTGATAAGACTAGACAAAGACCTATTAATGTTTCGAAATATCATTTAACTGAAAATATTGATGACATATTAAATGACACTTCAATTGATATTGTTGTCGAAGTACTTGGGGGAGTTGAACCCACAGTAGAATGGTTGAAACGTGCGTTAAGCCAAAAGAAACATGTTATTACAGCTAACAAAGATTTATTAGCTGTAAATTTAAATGAATTAGAGAGTTTAGCGCAAGAAAACGACGTTGCCTTAAAATATGAAGCAAGCGTTGCGGGCGGCATTCCAATTGTAAATGCTATAAACAATGGCTTAAATGCCAATAATATTAGTAAGTTTATGGGTATTTTAAATGGAACATCTAACTTTATATTAAGTAAGATGACACACGAAGAAACGTCATTCGAAGATGCTTTAGCAGAGGCACAACGCTTAGGATTTGCTGAAGCAGATCCGACTGATGATGTTGAAGGTATTGACGCAGCTAGAAAAGTTGTCATCACTTCATATCTATCATTCAATCAAGTAATTAATTTAGATGAGGTAGATAGACATGGTATTAGTGACGTGACATTGTCAGATATTAAAGTTGCAGACCAACTTGGCTATAAAATCAAATTAATAGGTAAAGGGACGTATGAAAATGCTCAAGTAAACGCATCCGTGGCGCCAACGTTCATCAATAAGGACCATCAGCTTGCAGCAGTTGAAGATGAGTTCAATGCGATTTATGTGATTGGCGATGCAGTCGGGGAAACGATGTTCTATGGTAAAGGCGCAGGTAGTTTAGCTACTGGTAGTGCGGTAGTAAGTGATTTATTAAATGTCACGTTTAATTTTGATACTAACTTGCATACGTTGCCACCTCATTTTGAATTAAAAACAGAAAAGACAAAAGAAATGATGAACGATGAAGAAGAGACTATTACAATTAAAGGTAAAGAAAGTTATTATGTTGTAGTACAAACAGATGGTGAAGATATAAATCAAGTAGAAACATTATTAAAAGGAGAATTACCTGTACACAAATCATTAACTGTGGCTGAACGTGATGCTCGTACTGCCGGTATAGTTGTTATTGGTGTTGATGAGTCACCAGTATCTGCTATTAAAGAATCAGGTTATGTTGTTCAGAAAATCTACCCAGTTGAAGGAGTTTAAAATTTATGAAAAATTGGCAAGGACTTGTAGAAGAATTTAAAGCGTATTTACCAGTTACATCTGATACCCCTAAAGTGAGCTTGAATGAAGGCCAAACCCCTTTAATTTATTGTAAAAATATGTCAGAAATGCTGGGTATTGAATTACATGTGAAATACGAAGGAGCTAATCCAACAGGATCCTTTAAAGATAGAGGTATGGTTATGGCTATGGCCAAAGCGAAAGAGGAAGGCAAAAAAATTGTTATTTGTGCTTCTACTGGTAACACTTCTGCTTCCGCAGCTGCATATGCTGCAAGAGCAGGTTTGAAAGCAATCGTAGTCATTCCAGAAGGCAAAATTGCTTTAGGTAAATTGTCTCAAGCAGTGATGTACGGTGCTGAAATTGTTTCTATAGAAGGGAATTTTGATGAAGCACTCGAAATTGTACAAGAAGTTGCAAAAAATGGTGAGATTGCACTCGTTAATTCTGTTAATCCATACCGTATTGAAGGACAAAAAACAAGTGCATTTGAAGTAATCCAACAATTAGATGGTCAAGCACCTGATATTTTATCCATCCCAGTTGGCAATGCGGGTAACATTTCTGCCTATTGGAAAGGCTTTAAAGAGTATCATGATGCACATGGCACACAATTACCTAATTTATATGGTTTTCAAGCTGAAGGCGCATCGCCTATTGTACAAAATAAAGTAGTGAAAGAGCCAGATACAGTTGCTACTGCAATTAGAATTGGTAACCCAGCAAGTTGGGATAAAGCAACGAGTGCGTTGGAAGAATCTGAAGGCTTAATAGATAGTGTCACAGACGAAGAAATTTTAGAAGCGTATCAATTAATGGCTAGAAAAGAAGGCGTGTTCAGTGAACCTGCTAGTAATGCTTCAATTGCAGGTTTAATTAAGCTACATCGTGCAGGTAAATTACCTAAAGGTAAACGTGTCGTATCAGTGCTTACAGGTAATGGATTAAAAGATCCAGATACAGCTATTTCATTATTGGACGATCCAATTAAACCTTTACCAAATGATAGAGAAAGCATTCTAGAATATATTAAAGGAGCACTATAGCATGTGTGAAAGCTTAAGTTTAAAAATCCCGGCATCTACTGCAAATTTAGGTGTCGGTTTTGATTCTATAGGTATGGCATTAAATAAATTTTTATATCTAAATGTACAAATCAATAATAGTGATAGGTGGTCATTTAAACATATTGGGCCCAATGTTGAAGGTTTACCAATTGATGAAACACACTATATTTACCAAATTGCACAGCAAGTTGCTAATAGATATGAAGTTACTTTACCTCCCTTAGATATAGAAATGAGGAGTGAAATCCCATTAGCAAGAGGACTAGGCTCGTCTGCTTCTGCATTGGTTGGTGCACTTTACATAGCAAATTACTTTGGAGATATAGAGCTTTCTAAATATGAATTATTGCAGTTAGCTACCGAGTTTGAAGGACATCCTGACAATGTGGCGCCGACGATTTATGGGGGGCTCGTATTAGGGTATTATGATCCACAAACGAAAGTGACGGACGTATCGTATATTGATCCACCTAGAGCAGACATGATTATCACAATACCATCTAATGAATTAAGTACTACACTTTCGAGAAATGCATTGCCAGAGACTTTTTCGCATAAGGATGCCGTTAGAAATAGTGCAATTAGTAATACCATGATTAGTGCATTGATTCAACATAACTATGAATTAGCAGGTAAAATGATGGAACAAGATGGTTTTCATGAACCTTATCGTCAACATTTAATTCCTGAATTTCAAACAATTAAACGGATTGCGAAACGGTATCATTCATATGCTACTGTTATCAGTGGCGCAGGACCAACTGTTTTAACAATGATAGCGCCTGAACGAAGCGGAGAATTAGTAAGAGAACTTAAACGTGAATTTATCCATTGTCGTTCAGAACTTGTTACTATTAATGTGACGGGTGTAGAATCTGAAGTATTGTACCAACGTCATTAATTTGTTGTATTATAGTTGAGTAGACGTTGAAAGGAGATTAGGAAGATGGGATATAAGTTAATAGTTATGGATATGGATGATACATTAATGACTTCAGACAATGAAGTGAGTACTGATACGGCCAATTATTTAATTGATATACAACATCAAGGTTATACAGTTGTGCTAGCATCAGGCAGACCAACTGAAGGTATGTTACCAACTGCAAAACGATTAAAACTAGATCAATTTAACAGTTATGTTATAAGTTATAATGGCGGTAAGACAGTAAACGTAGCAAATGAAACAGTTGAAGTTAGTCGTACAGTATCAAAATCAGACTTTGATGAAATTGTAGATTTCTGTAGAGATAACCAATTATTCGTGTTGACTTACCAAGATGGCTATATCGTATATGAAGGTGAACATGAATATATGAATATTGAATCAGAGCTGACAGGTTTACCAATGAAAGCAGTAGATGATTTAAAATCATATATTCAAGAGGATGTACCTAAAGTTATGGGTATTGATTATATTCCTAAAATTACGAGTATTAGAAATGATTTAGCTGGTCATTTTAACGAAACGATTGATGTCACAACAAGTAAACCCTATTTCTTAGAATTTATGGCACAAGGCGTTTCTAAAGGTAATGCAATAACTGATCTTAGTAATAAATTAGGTTTGAATTTATCTCAAGTTATTGGCTTTGGTGATAGTTCAAATGATATATCAATGTTAAAAGTTGTTGGTAAAGCAATCGCTATGGGGAACGCTAATGATGACGTGAAAGCTGTTGCTGATGAAGTGACTTTAACAAATGACTATAACGGTATTCCTTACAGTTTAAAAAAATTATTAAATTAAAATAAATGAAGCATAGCAAGATAGCCAAAGTTTGATATGTGAAGGAATAAGATGCAAATCCCAAAATTTTGCCCCAAAAAGATTTCATTAGTTAGAAATCTTTTTGGGGCTTATTTGTATAAAACCATAAGCTATGCGTGTGGGTTCGGTATGGTTATACCATTGTATTAAAAATTGCATCTCTTCACGTTAAAATAATATTTAGGCAGCCAACCAAAATTAACACCACGAGGAGATGCAACTTATGTCATCAGACACAAATAGGTTAGCACATACAAAATGGGATTGTAAGTACCCTATAGTCTTCGTACCTAAATATATAAGGACAATTATTTATGGGAAAATCAAGAAAGATATTGGAATAATATTGAGGTAGTTGTGTGAAAGAAAAGGTGTAGAAATTATTGAAGCTGAAGCATGTAAAGACCATATTCATATGTTAGTTAGTATTCCTCCAATATTAAGTGTTTCAAAATTTGTAGGATATTTAAAAGGAAAGAATAGTTTAATGATTTTTGACAGATATGCTCATTTAAAATATAGATAGGGTAATAAAAAATTGGGTGTAAAGGGTTTTATACGGATACAGTTGGAAGAAACAAAAAATTATATTCGTAATCAATTACAAGAGAATGCCATTGCAGAGCAATTAACACTTGTTGAATATAAAAATCCTTTCACTGGCGAAGAAATTAGGAAGAAAAAATAAACACTCCTTTTAAAGGGTTACTGAGAAAGTAGTCCATTTGGCTGATCTCTTTATATAAGGGGCGACATGAAATGTGGTGTTACTCCTAGAAAGGAGTAGTATTGACTGATTATGAAATGCTAATGCTTGTCATGGCAATTATTAGCTTAGTATTAGTTAGTAAGGCCAACCATAAAAATAACCATCACTAACTTTGGCAAGGAGAAGATGGTTATTTTAATAAAATATCATTTTTAAAGTCACCGTTTTTTTAACGGAATTACTGGGGCAGTAAACTTGTGTGTTGTCTCTTTTCTATATATAAATTGCCACAACGTAAAAATATTATCAAATATTTAAGTGGCCATATTCATATCATCTATTTATTATGAGTAGCTAAAATTTATAAATTCTGTCTAGTTTTTTGGCATAAAGCTTTATAAAGTTAAAGGAAACGTCATTTCTATATTATTTCAATAGAATTTGGCGTTTATTCTTTAATTAGAGATATTTATCTCTTGGGCTCTCATTAGTTTAACGCTCCCATTTAGATCTTAAAATACAAGAACAAAAATTATTTTGTGGGTATTCTGGTTCAAAATATTTTATAACATCTGATTTAATATTTCCAAAAGTAGTTTCTGGTTTATGTTTAAACCCGTTATAAAAAGATTCTATTACATCATGTTTAAAATTACCTCTTGGAAATTTATTAACGATTGCTTTTCTAATCTCATCAGAATATTGGTTCCAATTGTCTCCCATAACATCCATTCCCACACCATGATATAGTAATGCAACATTATTCTCTTTATGTTCTGCGACACCTAAAGTTGTATGTAAAGCGATAGAATCCCAAGCTAATTGTAAATCTCCCTTCTTATAGTTATATGTGGTTAAAAACTGTCTAACAGCGTTAGCCCCATCCACTTCAAACCTTAAATCATCGCTACTATATTTTTCTGTTAATCCTAAATCATGGAACAATGCTGTAATGTATAACAGTTCTTTATCATAAGTTAAATTATCTTGTGTTCCCTTAACTTCTCCAAATAAATAAACTCTATTAGAATGGTTCCATATTAATTCATTACCATATTCTCTAACAATGTTTTGAGCATCTTCTATTATTTTACTATCTGGAACTCTAACTTCGTTAATATTTTTAAGCAAAATAATTCCTCCTTTACTTTTCTAATAGCCTTCCCTACTTTATTTAAATTAAACACATTTTAAAATAATATAGTGAAATATGGTTATAGATACTTTTTCTCATTTCTCTTCATTTTTCTATCTTTTTTAAGTGTAATTGTGTTAGAATATCACTATGTTAATTTTATTGTAATTGCAATAAAAAGAAAGGGATATTAATGAAAGATATATTAAGAGATATAGGAATTATTGCAAGAGCTTTGGATTCAATAAGTAATATTGAGTTTAAAGACATCAATTTATCAAAAGGACAATTTGTTTATTTAGTTAGAATTTATGAGAACCCAGGTATTATTCAAGAACAATTAGTAGAAATGTTAAAAATTGATAGAGCAACAGCCTCTAGAGCTATTAAGAATATGGAAAATAATGGACTAATCACGAAAAAAAGTCAAAAAGAAAATAAAAAAAACAAATTATTATATGCTACTGAAAAAGGAGAAGAACTTTATTCTTTTATAATTAGAGAGAATGAGCATTCTAATTCTGTGGCTTTAGAAGGGTTAACAGAAACAGAAATTACAACTTTAGTAAAATTGCTAGACAAAGTTAAAAATAATATATCAGAGGATTGGCTTTATGTTAAAAAAGGCAATAAAAGAAACTATTAGAAAATAGGAGGGTAGTGATGATTAGAACATGTAACGAGAGTGATACAGAAGCATTGAAACAAATTGGGAAAAAAACTTTTGGCGAAACCTTTAGGTCTCAAAACAAAAAAGAAAATATTGAAGAATACTTAAAAACAGCTTTTACTTCGGAAAGAATGACTGAAGAGTTAAAAAATCCCAATTCATATTTTTATTTCATTTATTTTGAAAATGAATTAGCCGGTTATTTGAAGCTAAATCTAAGTAATGCACAAACTGAAGAAATTGAAGGTAACAATATAGAAATTGAACGAATTTATATATTGAGGGAATTTCAAAAACATGGATTAGGGAAGGAATTATATAAACAAGCAATAAAACTAGCGAAAGATTTAGAGTGTGAGAATATATGGTTAGGGGTTTGGGAAAAAATGAAAATGCGATTCAATTTTATAAAAAATTAGGTTTCTATAAAATTGATGAACATGTATTTTTTATGGGAGATGAGAAACAAATTGATTTCATTATGTTAAAAGAATTATAAAAGGGGAGATAATCTATGTACATACCAAATTATTATCAAATTAATGATTATCAGGAGATTAAAAGCTTTATTGAGAAAAATAATTTTGCCGTTATAGTATCGACTGATAATGGATGTCCCATAGCTACACATATTCCTGTTATGATTACAGAGAAGGACAATGATTTATATATTTCTGGTCATTTTGCAAGAGGGAACCAGCAATGGGGAACTATAGACGACAACGATAACATATTAGTGATATTTCAAGGAGCACATAGTTACATATCGTCAACATGGTATCATCAAGAAGATGTTCCGACTTGGAATTATCAAAGTGTTCATATCTATGGAAAGGGTAAGACTTTAAATGAAGATGAATTAGAAGCAGATCTAGAACAATTATTGGATAAATATGAAAAATATCGTGAAAATGGTGCTACGTGGGATAACATGTCAGATAAAACGAAAAAACAGATTAAAGGTATTGTAGGTTTTAAAATTAAAGCAACTAAAATTTTAGCTGCCTACAAGCTAAGCCAAAAACGTAGTGAGAGTGAAAAAAATAATATTATTAATGAGTTGAGTAACTCTAACGAATTGTCAGATAAAAAATTAGCAGAAGAAATGAAAAGAGTCATTCGAAATGATTAAAGAAAAAAACAGCTATATAACTTGATGGTAAAAGAATATAGTTTTTATTAATTTGAAAATACTACAATTTAACCAATAAGTGACCGTAATAACTATTTACTAACTATAGTATATGTCATTTTACTTAATATATAAGGAAGGTTTTACCTAATAAATGAAAAACAACATACATTATTAAGCGTATGTTGTTTTTCTACTATATTATTCAGTTTGATTGGTAATGTCATTTACATCAATGCACTAGTCCATTTTTAACGTAAAATATCTATATAGTTATTTTAGTTTTTTGGCATGTAAAAAGTAATATAAAATAAATGTTAATAGAATAATAACCGCAAGGATTTTATACATTCCCGCATAACCCAAAATGGGAATTCCAAATCCTAATATATAAGGTCCTAATCCATTTCCTAAGTCCATAAAAATCATAAATGTTGAAGTAGCTAGTCCTACATTCTCTGGTTTAGCTTCACTAACAGCAATTGTTTGAGTGATTGATGAAATGTTACCAAAACCAAGTCCAATAAATAGTCCTGACAATAGCATCATCCAGTCGTCACTACTGATACTTAGTAAAAATAAACCAACAAAAAAGAATATAAGGGCGGGGTACATAATTTTATTTGCTCCATAAATATCAGCAATTTTTCCTGTGAAAGGTCTAGACGCTAATACTGAAGCTGTATATATTATGAAAAAGAAACTTGCTGCTTTTACTAAATCAATTTGGATTGCGTACAAATTAATGTACGATACTATACCTGAAAAGGAAAATGCGCTCAAAAATATAATAAATCCAATTGGTATTGTTGATTTATTCATTAAGTTTTTTATGGATATTTCTTTTTTATTTTCGTTATAAGGCACTTTGATTAAAAATGACATAAACAAACCTAATATCGCAAAGATTAAACTAATATAAAAAATATTCATGAAATTGGAATCTTGTGTTAAAGATATTCCAATAAATGGACCGAATCCTGTAGCTAGTGCAGTACTTAACGCAAAATAGCTAATCCCTTCGCCTTTACGTGATTGAGGAATTACTAAGGCAACAATAGTACCTACTATCGTTGTAGTGATTCCCGTAGAAAGCCCATGTAATAATCGAACAGACACTAAAAAATATTCGTCTAAGTTCACAAAATATAAAATAATTGATACGAAATAAATCATCATATTTAAAATGAATATTTTTTTGTTATTTTCATAAATCCAGTGAGCACTCTACCAATTAACGCCCCTACTATGAAGACACTTGCTATAAAGCCCATCATTATAATAGACGAATTATATTCAGTTTGTGCGTAATTAGTGATAGTAGAGTTTAATAAAAAGTACACGAGTATCAATAAAAAGTTTATGATAGAATATACCACAAAATCTTTTGACCATATTTTGTTGTTCATAACTGGTCCTTCCTACATATGATAGCTGTCTCCATCGTCAGGGATTAATACTTGGTTTTCTAGTTCTTTTTCGTGTAAAAATTGTTTTAATCTGTTTCTAGACAAATTCCAATGAGTTACTGCTTCCATATGCACTACAATGATTTTTGAATTAGGTGCTTCTTTCGCTACTTGATATATATCAAATTCATTCATAATTAATGAGCTACTTTCATACGTTTGATTGTCACCACCATTAACAATAATTACTTCTGGTTTGTATTGGTTTATTATATTTTTTATTTTGCTATACCATACGGTATCTCCTGCAATATATAGTTTTTGTTCATTAGGGTGATCAAAAATAACCCCACAAACAGAACCGATTGTTTCTAAGATTTCCCCTCTTCCGTGTTCACCAGGTGTTTTTATTAGTTTAATACCATCAAATGTTGTATATTCATTTAATATTTCTATATCTTTAAACCCAACACTTTTAATTTCTTCTGCATCATTTTCATCTTGAACGAACACCTTGATATCTTTTGGTAAATATTTTTGAGCTTTTTCGTCAAAATGATCAATATGCAAATGTGTTAAAATAATCGCGTCAATATCTTTAATGATGTCTTCTAGAGAGAGAGGTAAGTCGACAAGTGGATTCTCTAACTCTTCTCCAGGAACATCAGGAAAACTTGCAAAAGACCCTTTTTCGCCTAACATCGGGTCAACTAAAAACTTTTTATCTGCATACTCAATGATGCTTGTAGCATTTCTTATATGTGTTATGTTCATAAATAATTCCTCCAAATTTTTGTATATATTTATCTTAATTGGATGGTCTATGTGTTTAAATATAAATTTCAAAGAGTTTTTAACTAAATACTTGAAAATTGAAAGTGAGTGATAAAAATGGACGAATTAGACAAAAAAATAATTAGCGAATTAAAAAATAACAGTAAAATTTCAATGAAGCATTTAGGAGCAAAAGTAAATCTAACTGGTCAAGCAGCAACAAATAGAGTGAAAAAATTAGAGGATGACAACGTTATTACTGGATACACGATTGCTTTAAACCAAGAAGCATTAGACTGTAAATTCCATGTATTTATTAATATTTATACTCATAAAATTTCTCATAATTCATATCTTGATTTTATTCAGGAAGAGAGCATTTTTGTTATGAATAACTATAAAGTAATAGGCGACCCATGTTATCTTTTAGAGTGCCGTTTCCCAAATAATGATTATTTAAATGCATTTCTTGCGCGATTAAATAAGCACGCAAACTATAATGTTTTAATGGCAATATAAAAGGCCAATCTCATTAATTAAACGGGGAACTAAAAGTGGCATGATTGCCATTTAATATTGACTTATATTGCAATAAACATCATTAATTTGGTAGTATTTATATTCATTTCTTTGCTAGTAATAAAAAACGAGGTAGCGAAATCTACATGGAAAATGTGATTCCGTTACCTCGTTTTTGTGTTTTTGCATATTTTGATGTCATACATACGATGATTTGACTATTTAGCGGTATGGGTCCATTCATTTTTGCCGCGATGTCTTTTTACGTGTGCATAAACATTGTCTGCAGCGTAGTCTAAATTAGTGTAAACCGTAATCGAGAATGCAGATTGGTTATCCTCAAATGCTTCTTCTGAAAACAATTCTTTAAGATGGCTAAAAAGACTTTCCATTTGTGAGCGGTCTAAACTTGGGTATTCTCGTAATGTTCTTTTGATTAGTTGGTCATGTCTTTCTTCAAGTGATTGTACAACAATAACAAAACGCTCATCAGTTTCTAAAATATCGTCAAATAGATTTGTTTGTCCAATCATAATTTCCACCTCTAAGTAATTAAATTATTAATCTTATTATACTATACTTTCTATATACTGAAAATAACACCAACTTCTGAAAAAGCAATTTCTTTTGTAACCAAGGTTAATTTATATAAAAGTAGGGAATACAATTACTATGTTATTAGCAAAAAATTCACCCCAAAAATTAGATTTCTAGTCTAACTTTTGGGGTGAATAGTATGATACTTGTATTAGTGGTTAAGTATCTAATTATAATCGTGGTTTTTTAAATCAATTTCTTCGAGTTTAACAATTTTAGTTTTTCTAATGTACTTATGGATAAAGTAAATTAAAGCTAATATAACCATTGGTAATAAGTTTCGGATTAACGCGCCGATATCACCAGCCAAAATTGCACCAAGTGAATTTCCTACAAATAGGAATAACAAAGCAATGATTACTATAATTGGTCCGAAAGGATAGAACGGTGCCTTATAAGGTAATACATCATCAGGATTTTTATTTTGTTTTTTAATTGCAGAACGCAGTCTGATTTGGGCTATTATACTAGATGCCCAAACAACAATGACTAAAGACCCAATGATATTTAGCAATGAAAATACAATGTCTGATTTAAATTGAGCTAAGATAATTACAAACAAGACAATGATAAACGTCACAAATATTGATACTATAGGTAATTTTGTAGTCTTATTAAGTTTACTTAAAAATTTAGGTGCTTGTTTATCTTCTGCCATTGAGAATAACATTCTACTTGTTGTATAAATTCCAGAGTTTGCAGCAGATAATAATGAAGTTAAAATTACTGCGTTAATTACTGATGCTGCAAATGCGATACCTACACGATCAAACACTATTGTAAATGGGCTTTGTGATACAGATTCACTTTCATTCAATAATAATGGATCAGTATAAGGAATTATCGCTGAAATGACCGCAATTGATAAAACATAGAATAATAAAATTCTCCAAAAGACTTGTCTAATTGCTTTGGGCATAGACTGACTTGGGTTTGAAGATTCGCCAGCTGTTACAGCAACGACTTCTGTGCCTCCAACTGAGAATCCAGCTACAAGTAAAACCCCTAAGAAACCAGAGATGCCACCAACAAAAGGTGCTTCTCCTGTTACATAATTACTCAAGCCATATGTCTGACCGCCTAAAATGCCTATAATTGTTAATACGCCAATAACGATGAAAATAATAATGGTTGCAACTTTAATGAGTGATAACCAAAACTCTGTTTCACCAAAGGCCTTTACTGAGAATATATTAAGTAAGAAAAGAATGACAAGGAAGATGATGCTCCAAGTGACAGGACTAAAAAATTGGAAGAAATCCCAATAATAAATTACACTAGAAGAAATAATAACATCGACACTTGTAACTAACAGCCAAATTGCCCAATATAGCCACCCCATAGTGAAACCGAGGGAGCTATCTACAAAACGTGTTGAATAGGAACTGAAAGAACCTGAAACAGGATAAAATGTAGCTAGTTCACCAATCGAAGCCATTAAGAAATATAACATCACACCAATGATTAAATAGGCAAGTATTGCGCCACCAGGTCCTGCTTGCGAAATCACGCTACCAGTAGCAACAAATAGGCCTGTACCAATTGCACCACCAATTGCAATCATCGAAATGTGCCGAGAATTAAGACCACGGTTCATATTGTTTTGTGCCATAATACAGTCTCCTATGTTCTATTAAATTTTAAATATATATTATCCATTCTAATGCTTTTGAGCTGTACAAGCAATGCTTTTTATGACTGTCTTGCTATAAATTTTCAAATATTTTGAAAATTAGTATTTATATGTATATTGTTAGTTGCTTTTAGAAAAATTATAGATTAAAATAAGTACTAGGTAATAATTATTATTGATTAGTAAAGGCGGGGGAATTTTGATGAGTAACAGGAAAAAATTAACGAGCCTCTTTGGCGCACCAGTCTCAGATAGAGAAAATAGTATGACAGCCGGCCCTAGAGGACCATTATTAATGCAAGATTGGTACTTTTTAGAGCAAATGGCTCATTTTGATAGAGAAGTTATACCGGAAAGACGTATGCATGCAAAAGGGTCAGGTGCTTTTGGTACTTTTACGGTTACAAACGATATTACACAATATACTTCAGCTAGCATTTTCTCTGAAGTAGGCAAACAAACTGAAATGTTTGCGCGTTTTTCAACTGTAGCAGGTGAAAGAGGCGCAGCTGATGCAGAACGAGATATTCGTGGGTTCGCGTTGAAGTTCTATACAGATGAAGGTAATTGGGATTTAGTAGGAAATAATACACCAGTATTCTTCTTTAGAGACCCGAAACTATTTGCTAGTTTAAACCACGCTGTTAAACGTGACCCAAGAACAAATATGAGAAGTGCACAAAACAATTGGGATTTCTGGACTTCTTTACCTGAAGCATTACATCAAGTAACAATTTTAATGTCAGACCGTGGTATACCTAAAGGTTTTAGAAATATGCATGGTTTTGGATCTCATACTTATTCTATGTACAATGATAAAGGTGAACGTGTTTGGGTGAAATTCCATCATAGAACGCAACAAGGTATTGAAAACTTACAACCTGACGAAGCGGCAAAAATTGTTGGGGAAGACAGAGAATCATCACAACGTGATTTATTCGAAGCAATTGAAAACAAAGATTATCCAAAATGGAAAATGTATATTCAAGTCATGACAGAAGAACAAGCGCGCAACCATAAAGATAATCCATTTGATTTAACAAAAGTTTGGTATAAAGGAGACTATCCTTTAATAGAAGTTGGAGAATTTGAATTAAATCGCAACCCAGACAACTATTTCCAAGATGTTGAGCAGGCTGCTTTCGCCCCAACTAATATTGTACCTGGGATTGATTTCTCTCCAGACAGAATGTTACAAGGTAGATTATTCTCATATGGCGATGCACAACGCTACAGATTAGGCGTCAATCATTGGCAAATACCAGTTAACCAACCTAAGGGTGTTGGCATTGAAAATATTTGTCCATTTAGCCGTGACGGTCAAATGAGAATTATAGATAATAATCAAGGCGGCGGCACACATTATTATCCAAACAGTGATGGTTCATTCGAAGATCAACCTGAATTTAAAAAACCTGGACTAAAAATTGAAGGTGAAGCATATGAATATGACTTCAGAGAAGATGACGATAATTACTTCGAACAGCCAGGACGTTTGTTCAGAATACAATCTAAAGAACAGCAAGCGCGAATTTTTGAAAATACAGCTAATGAAATGCAAGGTACTACATTAGAAGTTCAACATCGTCATATTCGCCATTGTTATAAAGCGGATAGTGAATATGGTAAAGGTGTGGCGAAAGCATTAGGTATCGACATAAATGATGTAGATTTAGAAATTGCAGATTAATCATTGCACGCTTATGATTAACAATTTACAATAAAAGTTTTAAAGCGCGCGTTTAAGATATAAACAAAACATGCCTATTTAAAATAAAGATGCACCTTCATTTCAAAATGGAAGGTGCATTTTATGTTTGAATTTTTGGGATATTCAATGCATATGTTTATCTAAGGGCATGTTTAATTTACGTTATTAGATAGGTTAATAAATATAAAAAGACAAACCAAATGTCATAAGTCATTTGGTTTGTCTTTAACTGTAAACATCATTTAATTAATCGTAACTGCTTAAATGTAATGCTGAACAGGGCACATTAGATTTAAGCGTGTAAGTCATTTATTTTAATTTGAATTATCTTGTCTTTATACCTAAGAAATTTTGCGAATAGAAATGCATTTTTCCACAATTGTTACATAATAATGTTATTAACGGCGTTGGATCATTACCTAAGGAAGCAGTTAACAATGGTAGGAAATAATGACCATCTAAAATTTCAATATCAGGACGCTCGCAGTTACACACACTTTTATCTTTTTTTTTTCAGTTATTGAATCAATAATGTGTTTTTTTTGTTCATCCGTAATGTGACGATTTTCCATATAAAAATTCCCTCCAATATATTTTATATACTTATTTCATTATAAGGGTAGTTATGATTTATTAGAAGACCTTAAATGCATTTAATAGTGATATTTAAGTATATTATTGTTAATTAACGCTTTGTTGTGTGATTTAATGTATTGTTTCAACCCAGTTACATAGCGCGGTGTATCATTAATAGAAATTAAAACTGAAGTGCCCATCGGTAGTGTAAGTTGCCCCTTATCATAATTTATATATATAAGTTGTCATGTTAATTTAGTTTAGCGGTGTTTATTAAATTATACGAAAAAGCCTTTTTGTACTAAATTCCATATTTTATAACGATTTTGTAACGTGTTGACGCCAGGGAAGTATATGAGTGAGAGACTATAGGCTTGAACCATACCTCATACCTCAGGCAAGCATGCACGACCAAAACTGTAAGATTTTAAATAAAAAAAGAGCTAACCCATTACGGATTAGCTCTTCTTTTTAAGTGTCGTATTAAAAAGATAATGAAAGCACAGAATTATTTAGTTTCACGATGTAAAGTGTATTTATTTAATCGTGGGCAGAATTTTTTAAGTTCAATACGTTCTGGATTGTTACGCTTGTTTTTAGTACTGATGTAGTTACGATCGCCACATTCTGTACAAGCTAATGTAATATTTACGCGCAAAATTAACACCTCTTTCTTAACAGGAATCATTACGTTTTAAAATGATACCATAATTAATCAATATATTCAATGAAAAATGCTTTACTTAACTTGAAGATATCCTAATATACCTAACTATTATACCCCTTTTAAAAAATAATTTTCAATGACCAAATCGTTTTAGTTTGATTTATGAAAAGCATATGTTAATATTTAAAACGTAACGATTACTATTTAAAGGAGAGAAAGATATGGCAAAAAAATCAAAAATTGCTAAAGAAGAAAAAAGAGAACGCTTAGTTGCTCAATATTATGAATTAAGAAAAGAGTTAAAAGCAAAAGGCGATTACGAAGCATTAAGAAAATTGCCTAGAGATGCTTCACCTACAAGACTAACACGCAGATGTAAGGTGAGTGGGCGTCCAAGAGGTGTATTAAGAAAGTTTGAAATGTCACGAATTGCATTTAGAGATTATGCACATAAAGGCCAAATTCCTGGTGTTAAAAAATCAAGTTGGTAAAATCAGACTTTAGTTCATTTACATTTAGAGTGAAACCATGTATATTATCTATTGGTAAAGATAAATAAAATGCTATTGTTCGGAAATAATCCTAATATATAGGATTATTTCCTTAGATAATTGTTGAATTCATTTAAAAATCTTACCTTTAAATACTGTTTCACTATTAAATGTTAGGGGTTTATATAATTATGAAAATATTTGATTATGAAGATATCCAGCTTATACCAAATAAATGTATTGTGAATAGTCGCTCAGAATGTGATACTGCAGTGAAATTCGGACCAAAAGAATTTAAATTACCTGTTGTGCCTGCAAATATGCAAACAGTGATGAATGAAACTTTGGCAGAATGGTTTGCTGAAAACGAATATTTCTATATTATGCATAGATTTGACGAAGCAGCACGTATACCTTTTGTGAAAAAAATGCATAGCAAAGGCTTGTTTGCTTCTATTTCAGTTGGCATTAAAGCACGTGAATTTGAATTTGTTGAAAAAATGGCAAACGATGGTGTAATTCCTGAATATATTACAATTGATATTGCACACGGTCATTCAGATGCTGTAATCCATATGATTCAACATATTAAAAAACATATTCCTGATTCCTTTGTTATTGCAGGTAATGTTGGGACGCCTGAAGGAGTTCGAGAATTAGAAAATGCGGGTGCAGATGCAACGAAAGTAGGTATTGGGCCTGGCCGTGTTTGTATTACTAAAATCAAAACAGGATTTGGTACAGGCGGTTGGCAATTAGCTGCTTTAAATCATTGTAGTAAAGCAGCACGTAAACCAATCATAGCTGATGGAGGTATTAGAACGCATGGTGATATTGCTAAATCAATTCGATTTGGTGCATCTATGGTAATGATAGGTTCATTATTTGCTGCTCATGAAGAATCTCCTGGCGAAACGGTTGAATTAGATGGTAAATTATATAAAGAGTATTTCGGTAGTGCATCTGAATTCCAAAAAGGTGAACATAAAAACGTTGAAGGTAAAAAAATGTTTGTTGAACATAAAGGTTCATTAATGGATACATTAGTTGAAATGCAACAAGATTTACAGAGTTCAATCTCATATGCAGGGGGTAACGATTTAAATTCATTAACTAAAGTGGATTATGTCATAGTTAGAAATTCTATTTTCAATGGAGATAGAGACTAATAATATAGTAGGTGTAAAAAATTAAACGATTTTTATTATATGTAATTGTACTTCTGTTAATTGTGTTAATTACTCCAATTAAAGAATTTGCACCGCTAGAATCGTTGCAGCAACAATTTAAATCAAAAGTAGACAGTTGGTCATCTGATAAGCCTTTAACTGAAAATACCTTAAAAGTACCTGATGAACAAGATTTTGCTTTGAATAATATTCAAATGAATATGTCTAAGGAAGAAGTAGAAGAAAAATTAGGTAAAGCAAAGCGTGTTACTTCAAACGAATATGGTACGAATTGGCATACGTATTATTCTGACGATTACAGAAGTTTTGTTATGGTGAGTTATATTAAAGATAAAGTAAATGGTTTGTATAGTAATCAAAATGTTATTTCTTCTAAATCTAAAATAAAATATAATTCTCCGAAAGATACAGTTAGAGATCGATTAGGTGACCCTATATCAACAAAACAAAAAGGTCATATAAATATAGACGTGCAAGATAGTGAATTTGACAATTTTAAAAAAGACAATATTTATACTACAGCATTTTATGACAAACATAACCAAAACCACTTAACAGCATTATTATTAATTAGTGAAGAAATGGAAAATAGACTTCAACAACAATATGGGGCACCGTCGGATAATTTAGCTAAGAGCTTTGAATTGCAAAATTTTGACTTAGTAAACGCTGAAAGAGTGCAACATGGTTTAAATACTTTAGATTATTCAACAACTATTTCTGATACAGCACGTAAGCACAGTACTGATATGGCAGAAAATAACTATTTTAATCATGATAATTTGAGTGGAGATTCTCCGTTTGATCGTTTAGAAAGTGATGGACACGATTTTAATGCAGCCGGAGAAAACTTAGCTTATGGTCAACAAAGTAGTATTTATGCCCATCAAGGTTTAATGAATTCTTTAGGACATAGAAAGAACATTCTTAAAAAAGAATTTCGAACATTAGGTGTCGGCGTTGATTTTAATGAACAAAGACAACCTTATTGGACTGAAAATTACACTGGATAGTGTTTACGATTTGTTGAATGAGGGTATCTGTAACCTGTGAGGATGAGATATTATGACAACAAATAAAAAAGATCAAACAGAAGATATACTAGAAAAAGTTAAAGACGTTTTAGAAAAGAATGACGAAAAATAAGAGGTTGCGCTCAACGCGCAACCTCTTATTTTTGTTGAGAGTGTCTTTACTTACAAATAAAATAATTAAATTTCTCTGAAAAGCCCAACGACTTTGCCTAAAACAGTGACTTGGTCTAAATAAATAGGAGACATTGTACTATTTTCCGGTTGCAAACGATAACGTGTTTTTTCTTTATAAAAACGTTTGACTGTAGCTTCATTTTCTTCAGTCATTGCAACAATAATATCACCGTTTTCAGCAATTGTTTGGCTTCTGACTATAACTTTATCTCCATCTAATATACCAGCTTCGATCATACTATCACCAACAACATTTAAGATGAAAATGTCACTGTTATGCGTAGAAGTAAAATGTTCTGGTAATGGAAAGTATTCTTCAACATTTTCGACGGCAGTAATAGGAATACCTGCCGTTACTTTTCCAATTACTGGTACATGTATCGTTGATTCCATATTTGCAGATTCGCCTAGTTGTTCAGTTACAATTTCTATTGCACGGGGCTTGGTTGGATCTCTTTTTATATAGCCTTTTTCTTCTAGTCTTGATAAATGTCCATGTACGGTAGAGCTTGAAGCTAAACCCACAGCTTCACCAATTTCTCGAACACTTGGTGGATATCCTTTTGAATGAACGGTCTGTTTGATATATTCAAAAATTTCATTTTGGCGTTTTGTTAATTCTCTCATAATAGGCACTCCCTACGTTAATTTGTTTTTATTATAGCATGCATGATTCTTTTTTACAAACGTTTGTTCGTTTCAAGGTTGACTAGGAACAGATGTTCTGTTAGAGTTTAGACACAAACAAACGTTCTAGGAGTGACTTATAATGTTCAAATTATATATACATCAAATAAAGCCTTACTTCGTAGTCCTATTAGTTACTATGATTTTAAGTTCTATATTTATTTTAAGTGCACATAATAATGCTGAGTCGGAACAAACGTACGAAATGACAGATCATCAAATCCAAAACAACTCAATTCAAAACGAACAATATCAAATGGATTCAGTGGAAAAAAGCGAACAGAGCAATAAGCCATTTTTGGCAAGAGCAAAATAGAAATATCAAACATTAATTTATTTGGGAGTAAATTAATTGTCTGGTACATATGAAAGTGAGCGGAACTATTTCGTTTCGTTCACTTTTTTGTTATATTTTTTATATTATGAATTACGGAGGTTTAGTATGGCTAAAAACGATGCCGTAGATATCAAGCGTATAAATGAATTAGCAAAAAAGAAAAAAGAAGAAGGATTAACTGAATCTGAGACTAAAGAACAATCTAAATTAAGAAAAGCGTATTTAGACTCTTTCAGAGATAATTTTAAAAAACAAATTGAAAATACTAGAGTAATTGATCCTGAAGGTAACGATGTAACACCTGAAAAAGTTAAAAAAATATTAGATTCAAAAGACAAAAAAGATAACAACTAAATCAATTTTTTGTTAAACAAACCTCAAATAATGTATAATGGTAATGAATCTTGCTATAAGAAAGGAAGTCATTTAGATGAATAAAGAAAAAGATCAATTAGCAATAGATACGATTAGAGCTTTAAGTATCGATGCTGTTGAGCAAGCAAACTCAGGACACCCTGGATTACCAATGGGTGCTGCTCCAATGGCATATACTTTATGGACACGCCATTTAAATTTCAACCCCCAATCAAAAGATTTCTTCGATAGAGATCGTTTTGTATTGTCTGCTGGTCATGGTTCTGCATTACTTTATAGTTTATTACATGTTTCAGGTAGTTTAGAATTAGATGAATTAAAACAATTTAGACAATGGGGCTCAAAAACACCAGGACATCCTGAATTCAGACATACTGATGGTGTGGAAGTAACTACAGGTCCATTAGGTCAAGGTTTTGCTATGTCTGTAGGTATGGCTATGGCTGAAAAACATCTTGCTGGTAAGTTTAACAAAGAAGATGCTAATGTAGTAGACCATTACACTTATGTACTAGCTTCTGATGGAGATTTAATGGAAGGTATTTCACATGAGGCGGCTTCATTAGCTGGTCATACGAAATTAGATAAACTTATTGTATTATATGATTCAAATGATATTTCTTTAGATGGAGATTTAAACAAAGCTTTTTCTGAAGATGTTAAGACTCGCTTTGAATCATATGGTTGGAAACACATTTTAATTGAAGATGGTAACGATATCGAAGCAATTGATAAAGCAATTGAAGAAGCAAAAGCTTCGGATGTACCAACAATGATTGAAGTTAAAACAATTATTGGTTACGGTGCACCAAACAAACAAGATTCTCATGGTGTGCACGGTGCGCCATTAGGTGAAGATGAAAGAAAATTAGCTTTAGAAAATTATGGTTTAGATCCTGAAAAACGATTCAACGTTCCAGATGAAGTTTATGAAATCTTCCAACAATCAATGCTAAAACGTGCAAACGAAAAAGAAGAAAGCTGGAACAAACTTGTTGAAACATACAGTGAAAAATATCCAGAATTAGCAGAAGAATTCAAATTGGCAATCAGTGGTAAATTACCAGCTAATTACGCTGATGCATTACCAGAATTTGAAGCTGGCCACAGTGGTGCGTCACGTGCAGATTCTGGAGAAGTTATTCAAGCGTTAAGTAAAACAGTACCTTCATTCTTTGGTGGTTCAGCTGACTTAGCTGGCTCAAACAAATCAAATGTAAAAGATGCTGTTGATTTTGATAAAGATACACCTGAAGGTAAAAATATCTGGTTTGGTGTTCGTGAATTCGCTATGGCTGCCGCAGTAAATGGTATGGCTGCACACGGTGGTTTACATCCATATGGTGCAACATTCTTCGTATTCAGTGACTATTTAAAACCAGCGCTTCGTTTATCTGCAATCATGGGCTTAAATTCAACATTTATTTTTACGCATGATTCCATTGCAGTGGGTGAAGATGGACCGACACATGAACCAATTGAACAATTAGCTGGTTTACGTGCCATCCCTAATATGAATGTTATCCGTCCAGCAGATGGTAACGAAACTCGTGTAGCTTGGGAAATAGCACTAGAAGCAGGATCAACACCGACATCATTAGTACTTACACGCCAAAACTTAACTACAATGGACTTGCCTAAAGAAACTGTAGAAGAAGGTGTACGTAAAGGTGCTTATGTAGTGTTTGAATCAGATAAAGCGCCAGAATTCTTGTTATTAGCAACAGGTTCAGAAGTTAATTTAGCTATTGAAGCTGCTAAAGACTTAGAAGCACAAGGTAAAGGTGTACGTGTTGTTTCTATGCCAAACTGGAACGCATTTGATCAACAAACAGATGAATATAAAGCATCTGTTTTACCGCCATCTATTACTAAACGTGTTGCTATTGAAATGGCTTCGCCACTTGGTTGGCATAAATATGTTGGTACTGAAGGTAAAGTAATCGGTATCGACGGATTTGGCGCAAGCGCTCCTGGTGATTTAGTAGTCGAAAAATATGGTTTCACTAAAGAAAATGTATTAAACCAAATTCAAACATTTTAAGTAGTTAAAGCTTAAACAAATATAAAAAAGTTTGGTATGAGAGCGATAGCTCT
>FLSG01003546.1_pt1 | contig 114301 bp, 116 predicted proteins | sample 1550511 | NCBI WGS metagenome assembly FLSG01 (sample SAMEA4031768, study PRJEB14383) | metagenome | biome: human; feature: oral; material: saliva | place: Philippines | collected 2014
CAGTTCGCTTTTGACGTGTTTGCTTTCTTAACCGAGTAGATTTTTCATGTTCAATGTAATGATTTAAATCTTCGATTTCTTTATCCAAATGAGTACCAATTAAATCTATTTCTTTTTGTGTTAATTCATGATCATTATCTTCTTTAATCTTAGGTATGATTTTGTCTTTCACTAATTCATGATATAGGGCTTTAGAATCTTCATTCATTTTTGATTCATAGTTTTGAATACTCTTTTTCCAAACAAATGTATATCTATTGGCATTAGCTTCCAGTTTTGTACCATCAATAAAAATAGTTTTATCATCTATAAGATTTTGTTTCAGACATTGGCTGTGAAATTGAATAAATAAAGATTCTAATAAGGCGTCTACTTTAGGGTTTACTCTAAAACGATTAATTGCTTTATAAGAAGGTGTTTGATTTTGTGACAGCCACGTCATTCGGATACGATCATTAAGCAGTTTTTCTATTTTACGACCAGAAAATACGGATTGTGTGTAGGCATATAGAATAATTTTCAACATCATTTTGTGATGTTATGATGTAGCACCACGATGATGTTTGAATTCATCGAATTCATTTTCAGGTATTGTTTCAACGATTTCATTAACATGTCGTGACATATCATTTGTGGGGATAAGAACTGAAGTTTCCATTGGTAGTGTGTTGAGTCATGTTATAATCTTTATACATAAGGCACCTCGTTAATTTAGTTTAGTTGTGTTTATTAAATTATACGTAAGGGCCTTATTTTTTTAAAGTATTTTAATGTAAAATTACATATAAATGTCACGTATTTTGGCGAGACTCTTGAGGGAATAGGACAAGCTGAAGACTACAGGCTGAAGCTGTCCCCTAAGAAAGCGAGCCAACAATACGAAGTATTGAATAAAAAGAAGCACTCAGATGAATTAAATCATCTGAGTGCTATTTTTCTGGGATTTATGTCCCAGGCTCTTTTTTTAGATTGGAATTACTGTCTATATGCGGGGTTTACGATTTCTAAAGAACAAACTGATGAGAAGTAACGCTATACTACACCCTAATAAAATAAAAGCATTATGTATAGCATTAGCTTCTGTTAAAATTTGTGTTGAATCTACTGTGATATAATATTGGTTCATTGAATCAGCGATTCTTGATGCTATGTTTTTAATTAAGTAAGAAAAACCGAAAGTAATCACAAGCATAATCGCTATAACAAATAGATTAACGATTTTTAAAGCCGTTCTGTTAAAGAATACAGTGAAAATAGTTAACACGATACTTAATATACAAGCAATAAAGAATACATAAAAGACTAAGATTAATCTGTCGATACTCGTTTGTAGATTGTCGATGCTTTCTATATTAATATTTAAATTAGTAAAATTATTAATTGTTTCTTGGAAATTGGTAAGTTCCTTAAAATTAACAGTTTCGTTTGCAAAGACTAAATTGAAAATCGGCTCTTTAAACATGCTATATCCAGAAATTGCAACTAAGATTAATACGATGACTTGTATGATAAGACTAACCCAAGATTTCTTCTTTTTCCCGTAACGTGTGCCACGTTGCATTGGCTCACTTGTGAGGGTGTGTTCAAAATCTTTAAATTGATGATTATTTGCTGTCATAACTTACTCCTTTCACTGCAGTTATTTATTATATTGTTATTCTATGACTTTTATTTTGTTATAATATTGGATAACTGTTACATTTTAGTTAATGAAGTTGTACGCTTTGATTTTATTTAATACAGTACGAGTGATATGTTTATTTTCACTTTCTATTATAACTTCGTTTTTTATGTCATTATTTTAATTTTATCACATTATTTATTTTAAAAACCAAATTAATACAAAATTTCTAAAGTTTGAAAATTTGTTATAAAAAGATAGGACTGATTTTAAATGAAGTCAAGATTAACAACAAAATTTGTTAATAAATATTTATTACCACATCGTTCAATTATGTTTAATGACAAACATAACTTTGAACAATTTCTTAAAAAAAGATTAACGATGAATGAAAAGAAGCATAAACAGCCTGAAACATTGAATGTAAAATCTGACTTAGACAAACAAATGATAAATGATATGCAATTGTTTAGATTTCGTTTTAGACATAGCCAGCAAAAGAAAATTTTATATATTCATGGGGGATATAATGTTTTGCAACCCTCTGCGTTTCATTGGCGGTTTATGGACAAGCTTGCTTTGAGTACTTTATATGAAGTTGTTTTACCTATTTACCCTAAAGCGCCAAAATATCATATTGAAGATACATATGCAGCCATTCATAAAGTATATGAACAATTATTACAAGAATGTAGTAATGAAGATATTGTTGTAATGGGAGATGGTACAGGCGGAGGGCTTGCGCTCAGCTTTGTTCAACAACTAGTGTCTGAAAATTTACCATTGCCGGCTAAAGTTTATTTATTTTCGCCAATGTTAGATGCTCAACTAAACAATGAGCTTATCACCAAAGATTTAATAGAAAAAGATCTCATTTTAAATACAGATGGTTTACAGAAAATCATGAAAGTATGGTCTGGAGATTTACCGTTAAATGATAGTAGAATATCGCCTATTTATGGAAAATTATTTGGATTGCCGCCGATATATATTTGGCGGTGGACGAGAAATATATCTGCCAGATATGAAAAAATTAGCTTATATTTTAGAAGGTATGAGACAGCCGGTGCAATTGTTTACCTTTAAAAGAATGGTGAATGCTTTTGCATTATTACCTATTAGAGAATCACATAAAGTTGTTAAAGAAGTTGTGAATACGCTTCATGACAAACGTTAGCTAATTGAGGATTTTAAAGTTGTTATGAAAAATGCATGGGATTGAACATAGATTACTGGACCTGCAAAAGTGTGTACATTAGATTTTTGTAGGTCCAGTTATTATTGTTGACTGCGTGTTAAAAATACTTTTTTACCGTTGAATTGATGGAAGCAATCACAGTTTGGGTCCCTTTTAATCTATAATGTTGTCCCAAAAATACATTGAAATCTTGTGTTGGTACGCTCATCATTTTAAATTCTAAATTAGATTTTTCAAATGCTTGTGAAGTTTTTTGAGCATACTCTGTGTACTTCTCGAGAAAATCTCTTTCTGATGGATGTTGTTCTATTAAAGAGCTAATTGTGTCTATAGCTTGTTTTTGTCCTTGTAAATAGCTAATATCTAATCCACGTTGTATAAGCTGGCTATCAGGACCATTGATAACAAGTTGTTTATTTTGGTTGAGTTCGCTTAATTCAGCTTTAGTTTGGTCTATTAAATCATATAGTTGAATATTTACATCGTCCATCATTTTTTGTGACATTTGTAAGCACTCCTTATCTAGATATACGGATACGATGACCTAATTGTTTGGGCCAATCGATGCGTTGTTGATGGTCATAATAATGACTTATTTGTTTCGCAAAATGATCAGGAAAGGGCGCTGTTTTACTGTTAGTCCGATCAATTCCTAACATCATTGCTTCGTTAGTTGCTACATTTGTGCCATCTTGTTTAGACATGATTGAAAAGAAATGTACACTTTTTTCGTTGTAATCATAAATATAGATGTCGATGGTAAACACATCACCTTCAGTTAATTCTGATAAATAAGCAGTCTGTTCTTCAACGGTGAATAGTGTATAGTTTAATGTTTTGCGCTCCGCTAATGATAATCCATGTATGTAATTAAATTGGTTAATCGCTTCGCTAAACACCATGTTATAGTTAGCATCATGTACATGGCCATTATAATCTATCATATCGCTTGTAACAACTTGTGTTACCTTAAAAGGATCATTCATGGGTACCTCTCCTTATTTTATTAATAGTTACCATTTAATTATTGAAATATATCTAATATCAGTCTACTAAAAATAGTATATAACATACACATATATCATTTCATGATAAAATAAAGAAAATGATGTCCGGGGTGAGCTATGACGATAACAATTAAATATTTATCTCACGAAAACAAATTAACACCAGTTGATCGTTTAGACGATATACCTGATACCGCACAATTTGTATGGTGTGATTTAAACCAACCAACAGATGCTGAAAATAATTTTTTACAAACGTATTTTAACTTTAATAAACTCGAAATTGATGATACAGTGAACGGGACACCAAGGGCTAAATACAAAATATATGATTCATATCAATATATTGTTATCCATGGGTTGAATCGTAAAACGTTTAACACAAAAGCATTAAATCTTTTTATTAAAGATCGTTTACTCATTACATATCACCATCAACCATTTAATGTTTTAAAACAAGTAGAAGAGAATATAAAAGAACGCGCACTTGGTGGTCTTCAACTTGAAGAAATTGTGATGAGCATTTTAGATTACGTAGTAGATAGCTATTTTGAATTAGTATATGATATTGAAGATAAGGTATATGCATTTGAAGATAGACAAGCGCATTATGACTCCATGAAAACGGATATGGATGACGTTTTTATGATACGTCAAGAACTGATTAAATTAAAACGTGTTATATATCCAATGAAAGTACTGGTAGATCAGTTAAAAGAAAGCAGTCAGTTATTAGTGAATGATAAAAATGATTTGTATATTCAGCACATAGATGATCACATGATAAAACAACAAAATATTTTAAAAATATGTCAAGAAATGACAAATGAGATTAAAGACAATCTCGTCTCGTATGCTTCATATAAAATGAATCGAATTATGCAAATGCTCACTTTGGTATCTGTAGTTTTTTTACCTTTAACATTGATTACAGGCATTTATGGCATGAATTTTGTGAATATGCCAGAACTAAAGTGGTATTATGGTTATTATATTGTATTGGTGCTTATGTTATGTATTAGCGTAGGCTGCGTTATTTATTTTAAAAAAGAAAAATGGTTTTAGCTAAATGATTTTAAAAAATGACTATGCAATGTAGGTAAGATAACAATAAGTATTGAAGGTAGGAGCGAACAATGAGCGATTTTAAAAGAGAACAAAGAAAAAATGAACATGTTGAGATTGCAATGGCTCAAACTGATGCGACAATCTCAGATTTTGATGAAATTCGATTTGTACACCACTCGATTCCAAGTATAGATGTCAGTGACATCAACCTTGAAAGTTCACTTAAAGATTTTACACTGAGCCAACCACTATATATTAATGCAATGACTGGTGGGAGCGAATGGACTAAACAGATTAATGAGAAATTAGCAATGATTGCACGTGAAAGTGGCATGGCAATGGCAGTAGGTTCTACACATGCGGCGTTGCGTAATAGTAAAATGGCTTCATCATTTACCATTGTTCGTGAAACGAATCCGAATGGAATAATATTTAGCAATGTGGGCGCCGATGTGCCGGTAGATAAAGCAGTAGAGTCTGTGCATTTGTTAGACGCGCAAGCTTTACAAGTGCACGTAAACGCGCCTCAGGAACTAGTGATGCCTGAAGGAAATAGGATTTTTTCAACTTGGATGGACAATCTTGCACAAATCGTAGCGCGTGTAGATGTACCAGTGATTATAAAAGAAGTAGGATTTGGCATGAGTAAAGAAACAATTAAACAATTACATGAAATTGGTATCAGATATGTAGATGTAAGTGGACGAGGCGGTACGAATTTTGTAGATATTGAGAATGAAAGACGTAGTTATAAAGACATGGACTATTTAAGTTTATGGGGGCAAACTACAGTTGAATCATTGCTAGAAAGTACTTCTTATCAAAGAGACATGGATATACTTGCTAGTGGGGGCGTGCGCTCACCATTAGACGTTATAAAATGTTTGGCTTTAGGAGCGAGTGCTGTAGGCATGTCACGGCCGTTTTTAAATCAAGTTGAAAATTATGGCATTACTGAAACACTTAACTATACAGAACAATTTACTGAACATATGAAAAAGATTATGACAATGTTAGATGCACGTTCACCTAAAGATTTGAAAAATGCACAAATGATTTTTGGCCCTAAGCTACAATCTTGGATTGATCAACGAAATATCGATATTTTCTAACCGATGTTTTATGTTTAGTTACAATGAAATGTTTTTTTGGATTTATAAAAATAGAATAATGAGGCAAGTAATTGAGACGTAAAAAATGTCTTAATCAAAGTATAATATAGGCAATAGCATAATAAGATTGAAATTTTGAATACTGCCTATAAATAATGCGTATATGTTATGTCCAGTCATTGGACTTGCAGATAAACACATAAAAGCCTGAGACATGTTTTTTCTTTATGTCTCAGGCTTTCTTTATCTCGAAATTGACTTTTATGGTTAGAATATATTAATAAATGTTGTAACAATCGGTACACCCAACAAGTCGATTAAAAATGCGCCAACGATAGGTACAACGAGATATGATTTCGGTGAAGCACCGAATTTTTTAGTGATAACATCTAAGTTTGCCATAGCATTTGGTGTCGCACCAAGACCATGACCAATAAAGCCACCAATCATAACTGCGGCATCGTAATTTTTTCCTAAACCGCGGAAAACAATAAATACAGAGAAAAGAACGATAAATAATACTTGTATTAAAACGATAATAATTAACGGTATGGCCAATTGATAGATTTCAGTAAGTTGAATACTCATTAAAGCGATAGATAAGAATAAACTTAATGAAATGTCACCGATATTATCTATAAATTTCATATCAATTAGATTTAAATTATTATATTCAGAAATGTTACGGATAATCACTGCTACAAACATAGCGCCAACATAAATTGGAATATTGATGCCCGTTAAATCAGAGAATGTATTTCCTAAATATGATCCAATTGCCATACAAATAGCAACGATTGTAAATTGTAAGAAAAAGATAGTAGTAGGATTCATACGGTTACGTAAATATTCATTAGATTTAACATTGCCATAGTCTTTGGTTGTCTCTTCGGCATTTTCTGGTTTTAAATTATATTTAGTTATCAAGAATTTTACAACGGGACCGCCAATTAAACCACCAGCGACAAGTCCTAGTGTCGCTGCAGCTAAAGCAGCAGTCAATGCAGAATCAATACCCATACTTTGAATGGTTTGGCCATATGCAGCTGCATTGCCGTGGCCGCCTTCCATAGACATTGAGCCAGCAGTCAAACCGAGTAATGGTGATATATTTAATACTTTTGCTAATGAAATACCAATTAAGTTTTGGAAAATAGCAAGAATACCACAAAAAATAAAATATAAAATTAATACTTTTCCACCTAAGCGCAATAATTTTAACGAAGCGCCTAAACCAATTGTTGTAAAGAATGCAAGCATAAAGAAATTTTGAATGAATTCTGAGTCCAACTTAATTGTTAAGATTTGTGTTGATTGTAAAATAGCGACTAGAATTGAAAACAATAAACCGCCGATTACAGGTGCAGGAATACATAGCTTTCTTAATATTGAAACATGATTCACAATGTAGATACCTAAAAGGTATAACATGCTTGCGAGCGCTAAAGTAGTAATTGCATCTAGCTCTAGCATTTTCATTCCCCCTTAAATTTCAAGTAAATCTCTTGAGTGTTGTTATGTAAATGAAGTGATGTGCAAATTGATCATAAAGAAAGAGCTTACAAAAAGCCCATAGTAACCATTATACATATGTAAATAACATAAAGCTAGTTTAGAATTAAATAATAAACAGAATTAATGGTAACGATTTCAAAACTGTTGATCTACATTTTAAAAAATATGTGATTCGTAAGCAAGTATATATATTACTTTTAAAAATATAACATAGTACTTTGCATTGTACAGTAGTATGTGCTATATTGTTTTTAACAACTACTGTGTAATGTATAGTACTGGTTTTTAAGAGGAGGTAACCAATGAACAGTCAATTTAAAAAAGGGGCGCTTGAACTTATCGTGTTACTCATAATAAAAAAAGATGACCAATATGGTTATTCGTTAGTACAAAACATTTCTAGGCATATGAGTATCGCAGAAGGAACTGTATATCCATTATTACGAAGATTGGTGAAAAATGGTGAGCTTACAACGTATTATCAACCTTCTACTGAAGGCCCCGCTAGAAAGTATTACCGTATTACTGATCAAGGTATACAAAGATTAGCAGATTTATTACAAGAATGGCAGTTATTTTCAGATACTGTAGAGATATTTATTAAGGAGAGTGATATAAATGACTAAAAATGAATTTTTAAAGCAGTTGCATAAACATTTAAAGCATACTTCTGATGAAGAAAGACAAGACATATTGAATGAATATGAAACGCATTTTTATAGTGGGTTTAAAGAAGGAAAAACAGAGGCGCAAATTTCGGCTGAACTTGGTGACCCTAGAAATTTAGCGAAAGAATTAAATGCTACTGCAGCCGTTGAAAAAGCAGAACATAGTAATAAATTTGGTGATGTTGGGAATGCTATTTTTGCAGTGATGGGTTTAAGTTTATTAAACTTCTTTGTTATTTTAGTTCCATTTGTTTTTATCTTGAGTATTGTTATTTCATTAATTATTACGACCATCTCATTCGTATTTAGTCCAGTATTATTACTAATAAAAGGAATGATTGAAGGATTTGAATATGTCTTGCTTTTTGATGTTTACGCAGTAGGAGCGATATTTGGTGTCGGTTTGATGCTTTTTGTCATCACGTATTTAATTTCAAAAGCGTTTTATTTAATTTGTGTGAAGTATCTTAGATGGAATATTAAAGTCGTGAAAAGGAGTGCAGTTTCATGAAAAAAACATTAATCATCCTTTTTATAATCGGTTTGGTTATAACGATTTTTTGTAGTATTGGCGCGATTCAACAATTTAAAATAGAAAATGAAAAATCAAAGGAAACATCTGTGAATTATCATAAAGTGTATGACCAAGATCATATAAATAAATTGGACGTAGATTTAGAGAAGAGTAACGTGACGATCCAAAAAGGAGATCAATTTAAAGTTGAATCACGTGGAACAAAAGGTGAAACGCATATGAATACAAATGTTAAAAACGGTACACTTTATGTAAAAGATAAAGCGTTAGATAATAAAAGCGATATCTCTTTTTTAGATTTTGAACATAATCACGTAGTAGTCACGTTACCTAAATCATTAGATCATTTGGATGTGAATACTTATTCAGGTTCTATCAAATTAGATAGCGTGTATGCTGACTATGCCAAATTATATGCAGACGTATCAGAGATGACGATTCAAAATTCTGAATTTGATCGATTGATTAGTAAAGTTGATGTTGCAAATGTTCATATAGCACATACTCAGTTTAATTCTGGAGAGTTTGCATCAGATACGGGTAATTTTGAAATAGACGATATGCCAGCTGATAAGCCAATTAATGTGAAAACAGATGTGGGCAATGTATCTATGAAGTATGGTGACCAACGGCCTAAAAACACACGTGTAGCATTTGAAAGTGATATCGGAGAACTAACAATTAATGACCGCTTATTTAAAAATAAACAAGTAGGCAATGGCAGACATCTCATCCATATTGAAACAGATACAGGTAATGCAGAAATTAATTAAATGAAAAGTTAATTAATAGTTAGAAAAATAGTTTGTATAAGTCAACAAGAGCGGAACAGAAATCATATTTAGATTTCATTGTTCCGCTTTTTACATTGCTTAAAGGTTTAACACTTATTATATATATAGGAATAAAAAGCAATTTAAATTTTAATATTTCTGTCTTAGTCACTTTTTTGATATACTGTAAGCCATATAAAATGACGGTAATAATAAGGAGAAGTATTATGCAGGAAAATAATAGAAGTGACAAGCAATATGGTGCTTTAGCGCTTCTGCCATTAGTTATATTTTTAGGTTTATATATTGGTGTCGGTATTACATTTACAATGATGGGAAAAGAAAATGCTTTTGATCAATTGCCGAGACATGTGGCTATTTTTATAGGTATCATCATCGCCTGGACATGCTATGATAGAAAAACTAAATTTACTAAAAAAGTAGAGATATTCACAGAACATGCAGGAAACTCAGGTATTGTTAACTTAGGTTTAATTCTGTTATTAGCTGGTGCTTTTTCTACTGTTACGTCTGAAATGGGCGGCAAAGAAGCTATGGTAAATATGGGGCTTTCAGTTATTCCACCTAGTTTACTTATACCTGGTATATTTATTATGAGTGGTTTTGCTGCGTTGACACTAGGTACATCGACTGGTGCACAAGCTGCTTTTATACCTGTTGGTGTTGCTGTGGCACAAGGCGCAGATTTAAGTGTAGCAGCAGCGGGCGCAGCTGTCATAGCTGGTGCTTATTTTGGTGATAATTTATCGATTATTTCCGATACAACCATAGCAGCTACCAATGGGGTAGGTGCCAAAATGAAAGATAAATTCAAGATGAACGTATTGATTGCTGTACCTGCAGCACTTATCACAGCAATTATTTATGCGTTTGTTGGTGGCACAGGCAAAGTTGAAGGTGATTTAAGCTTTAATTTTATTAATATTTTGCCTTATTTATTTGTGCTTGTAGCTGCAATAGTAGGCTTAGATGTTATATTAGTGCTGATTATTGGTATTGTCATGGCTGGGATGCTAGGAATGGTTCAAGGAAATTTAGGTGTGTTCCAATTCACTAAAGCAATTGGTGAAGGTATGGAAAGTATGTTCCTTATTTTTCTAGTAGCTTTCCTAGTTTCGGGACTTGTTGCATTGATTCGATATTATGGTGGTATTGACTGGATTATTAAAACAATGAAAGAGAAGGCAAGAGGACGTAAAAGTGCTGAATATGTAATTAGTTTAATGTCTGGTGTACTTTCTGCAGCTTTATCACATAATACATTAGCGATTATTATTTCTGCTCCGATCGCTAAAGAAATTGGTGATGAATATAAAGTGCCACCTAAACGCATGGCTAGTTTATTAGATATATTTGCTTGTTCTGCTTTAATGTTATTACCTCACGATAGTGGCATGTTAATGGTTGAGCAGTATGGGGATGTGTCTTATATAGAAGTTTTAAAATACACATTTTATCCAGTGGTATTAGTTATTTGTACAGTAATTACAATTCAATTTGGTTTACTTGATAAAGATAAAAAGACATTACAATAATAAATAAAAATGAAATATTAAATAGGTACAGTATCAATCAGTTCATTTTGATTGATACTGTACCTATTGGTTAGTGACGCCAAGTTTCTTGAGCAGAGACGGTTGAACGTTTTGGTATTCTTGAAACATAAGGATTGCCTTTAACGATAAAACGAAGTGGTTTGTGTGTCCATTCCCCTTTGTTCGGGATACCTATTCTTGGTGTTGCTTCAATTTGTTTAGGATACTTACGATTTTTAGTATCAATTTTGAGACGGCCTTCATTTAAACGAGCGCCATCTAAATATCTTGGTATATTAAATGCCTTTGTCCATTTTCCAGGACCATTTGTTAATTCGAAGCCATCTTTTTTTCTGTTTAAACGCATCACTTCAATGTTTTCTTCTGGTTCAATGGCGCGTATGAGTACGCCTTCCGGTACATCTTCTAGTTGAGTAACGAAATTGATGAGTAAATGCGTATGCATAACATGAGCGTAAATAGTACCTCCACGTTTGTATAAAGATTCTACTTTGGGTGTTCGTTTACCATTAAATCCGTGAGCTGCCTGGTCATTTTGACCAACATACGCTTCTGTTTCAACTATATAGCCAGTAAAAGTATGTAAATCATCCTCGAAAATGACGCGCACACCAAGTAAATCTTTAGCGATAGTAACTGTATCACGTTGTAAAAAATCCATTTATTAATCCTCCATTTAATAGTTTATAAAATTAAGTGTTTTTAAACACTTTTTGTAAATTTGTAAAATTGTGTTATCACTATGTTAAAACTTTGGTAGAATAAGGCATGTAAGTTGCCTAAATATTGAAAAAATTCAGTAAGACATATTAAGACTATAATAAAGTTAAACACTAATGATATCAAATGAATTTGGAGCGGAGGGAATCATTTGGAAAGGAAAGTCGGATTTGGCGAAGCATTTAAGTTGTTTTAGAAAAATTATTTAAATTTTAAAAGTCGCGCGCGAAGAAGTGAGTATTGGTATATGGTATTATGGCATATCATTTTTCTAATACCCGGCGGTATCTTATATCTTATAGGATTAATCGCATTAATAGCTGGCACTGCATCTCATTCTGAAGGCGCAGTTATGGGCAGTGTGCTCTTTTTGTTTATTAGTTTTATTTATTTTGCTATTTACGGATTAGTAACATTAATACCCAATTGGGCTTTATTTATCAGAAGATTTCATGATACAGGTAGATCGATGGTACTGCCCCTTAGTTATTTAGGTGTATCAATCATTACATACATTATATTACTAATTATTGGCTTTCAAGATTTAGAATCTACTAATATAGTAAATGTTATCATTATCGTGTTAATCTATGTATTTTATATAGGATTTGGTATCTATTTCCTAGTGATTGCTTGTTTAGATAGTGAACGAAAAACAAACAAGTATGGTCCGAGTCACAAATATGCTAACCAATATACTAAGATTGATAAAACATATAAAGAACAATAAATGAATATATAACTGCAAAAACCAAGTATAACAAACGAATGAGTTTGACTATACTTGGTTATTTATATAGTTCTAATTTTCTCTATATGATAAGGCAGCATAGGATTTTCCTAACAAATCGTGTAGCGCTTTGTATCGCTGAAATAATTTTTCATATTGTTGGACTTTTTCAGAGTCAGGTTGCAATCGATAATATACAGGTTGTTTCATATGATGGACAGTTTCTTTTAGGGATTGATACGCGCTCCCCACATTTGCACCTAGCATTGCTGCGCCTAAGGCTGTAGCATTTGAAGAATCCATAACGACGACGTCTTTATTTAGAACATTTGCATATATATCTACTAACAGTTTGCTTTTGATTGGAATGCCTCCAGCTGCGTATACAGTATTTACAGGGATATGATTTTTTTCAAATTGCTGCATAATCATTTTAGTGCCAAATGCTGTGGCTTCAATACACGCACGATGAATCATTGCAAATGGTGTTTGTAAAGTTAAACCAAAGATGCTTCCGGTAAGATTACTATCACTTAATATACTGCGGTTGCCATTGTGCCAATCTAATATGGTTACGTGTTGTTTATGAATAGGTATATCAGAAGCTAAATTTTCTAGGTGTTCTAACGTTGAGATACCTTGTTGCTCTGCTTGATCTACGATATGTTTTGGAGCGAGGCTTGCTGAATAATTAAATAAATCACCTACTGCAGGTTGGCCTGCTTCATAAGCGTATAAGCCAGGGATGATAGCATCCTTTACTGAACCGGTAATAGCGGGAATAGACACTTGTTTAGGATCAAGCATAAGATGACAAGTGCTTGTACCAATAACTGGTGTGAATTCGCCTTGCTCAATTGCTCCAACGCCAAGTACCCCTGAATGTGCGTCTATAATATATGGAGAAATTTGGACATGTTCAGTTAACCCCCATAATTTTTGATAGTAAGTTGCTAAATTGCCAGCGCTATCCCCAATATTTACTACGGGCGCTTCACATTTATTTTTTATAATTGCCGGTAATTCTGGATCAACCGCTTCAAAGAAAGCATAGTTGAAGCCATCTTTTTCACTGTAAAACCCTTTAAAACCAATCCCACAATTTGAGCGAATATTTTTATTCGTTAATAAACTAACGATATAGTCACCAGCTTCCATAATATACGCACTTTGAGCTAATATTTCAGGTGCTTTGTGTTTAACCTCTAATATTTTAGGAATCATCCATTCGCTGTTGACGCTATGGCCGTAAAAGTCTAACCAACCAACGTTATGGTTATCGCTCACTTCTTTCATAAACGTAGCTTCTTCTTGAGCGCCGTGATGCTTCCAGAGTTTGACATAAGCATGTGGATTATCTTTCAAATTTTCATGTGTATGTAATGGTTTGAAATCATTATCTAAAAAGACGATAGTACAGCTTGTAAAATCAACACCAATGCCAATAATACTTGAAGGATCAACGTTGCCATCTTTTAAAACGTGTTGTACGCCTTCTTCTAGAATCTTGGTGTAGTCTTCAGCATGCTGTAAAAAATAATTGTGCGGTAAATCACGTCCGTTTAACGAACCAGAAATCGTGCCATGCGGATATGCTTTAATATAGGTCGATATAATTTCACCATTAGAAGTATCTACTAGAAACACACGACCAGATGCTGTACCGTAATCGATACCAATACTATAACTCATATGCCATTACCTCCCAAACACATTTTTAATAAGTGGGAACACTTATTAAATTCAATGATAGTGCTTACAAAAATCATTGTAAAGACAATGTTATTTGTAGGCATTTGGTATAAATAAATTGACCAATAATAATATTTGTTTTTATGTGCATAACATGAATTAAATTACATATTAAAATGTATATTTAAGTTGTGAAATGTTATTATCGGTATATATTATTTGAATTTAAAGGGAGGGAAAGGTGATTATGGCTTTAAATATAGTGCATGTTACGAAACAATATAAAAATTTTACAGCAGTTAATGATATATCGCTAACTTTGGAACAAGGCAAAATGTTAGGATTTTTAGGAAGAAATGGGGCGGGGAAAACGACGACTTTCAGAATGATACTTGGATTAACGCCCGTCACAGAAGGCCAAATTTTATATAAAAATAAGCCGATTGATAAATCGATATATGACAATATAGGTTATTTGCCTGAAGAACGAGGACTACATCCGAAAATGAAAGTAGAAGATGAACTAAGATATTTAGCTACGTTAAAAGGTATGAAACCCAAAGCGATATCTAAGGCAATTGATTATTGGTTAAACCGTTTTGATATCGAAGAAAATAGAGGAAAGAAAATTGAGGCATTATCAAAAGGGAATCAACAAAAAATTCAACTACTTGCAAGTATGTTACATAATCCAGAATTATTAATATTAGATGAACCTTTTAGTGGTTTGGATCCAGTTAACGTTGAATTGTTAAAAGAAGCAGTAAAAGATTTGAATGAAGGCGGGACTACGATTATTTATAGTTCACATAGGATGGAACATGTAGAAGAACTTTGTGATGATGTTTGTATCCTTAATAAAGGAGCACTCGTGGTTTCAGGGCCAATTAATGAAGTTAAAGCAAATCACGGAAATAAAAGTGTGATTGTTGAAACACATCATGAAATGCCTGAATTAGACGATATATCTGGTGTTATGAGAGTTGAACGCAATAAAAGAGAAATCAAGGCATTCATAGAGGATGAAACTATTGCGGAAAAAATATATGAAGTTGTTGTAAAATATGGTTTTGTTAAAAGGTTTCAAGTTGTTGAGCCAACTTTAAATGAAATCTTTATTGATAAAGTAGGTGATGTGAATGGGTAAATTTTGGGCAACTTTTTCGCTAACATACAAGAGTAAAGTTAAAACAAAATCATTTATGATTTTTACTGCTATTGTGGTTATTTTAATGTTGGTGGCTGCAAACATTAATAAAATAGTTGATTTATTTGATGATGGACCCGATACCATTGGGGTTGTAACAAACCAAGACCAAATTTATAAAGCCGTTAAAGACCAAAGTAATCAACTAGATGGAGAAGCAAAATTTAAACAAGTGACGGAAGCACAAGCACAGCAACAAGTAAAAAATGAAAAGTTAGATAAAGCTTACGTCATTCAATTACATGATAGTAATAAACTTACGGGTAAAATTTTAAGTAAAGACACGGTTTCAAAACAAGATGAACAAAAATTACAGACGACATTAACAACTATGCAAACAAATCTTACCGCATCTAGTTTAAATCTTTCTCAAGACGAGTTGAAACAATTACAATCTCAAAGCAAAGTGAGTTCTGAAGTCGTTTCTGATAAAGCAAATGAATCTAATTTAAGCGAATCCCAAAAAACATTTAATACAGTTATAGTATATGCGGGTGTCATGTTAATGTTTTTCATTATTATCAACTATGCCAATCAAGTTGCAATGGAAATTGCAACCGAAAAAACATCGCGTGTTATTGAAATGATTATAACAAGTGTTTCACCTGTTACGCATATATTAGCTAAACTGACTGGTGTTATTGCTGTTGCACTAACTCAAATTATTATTTTCGTTGCAGCAGCTATTTTATGTATACTTGTATTTGATATTGGAGATATGCTTAAGGGGTTCGATATACAGCCTAATGAATTAACAGTGCAATTAATTATTGTTGGTGTTATTTCATTGATTGTAGGTATCCTTTCTTATATTATCTTAGCAGCTATTTTAGGTTCCATTACAGCACGCATTGAGGATATAAACCAATCACTCATGCCAATGACATTAATTAGCATGATTGCGTTTTATATTGCATTATTTAGCGTCATCAATCCAGACACGACATTAGCAAAAATTACAAGTTTTATCCCATTGATATCACCATTTATCATGTTTGTACGAGCATCGACACCTGATGTAATGACTTGGGAAATCGTTGTAAGTATTGCCTTGTCTATTATAATGATATTTATTTTACTTTATATTGCGGTAAGAAGTTATAAAGATACCATATTAAGTTTTGATAAAGGCTTATTGAAATCTATAAAACGTGTTTTTACTAAAAGTTAAATGATGCATTTATAAAAATTTAAAAAAACACTACAATTTCAAATAATATTTGATAGAATTAATGATTATGATAGATAATTATTTGCTTTAATTGTTACAATGTAGAAGTATAGAATAATTGAATAGGGCTTGTGTATACGGTTTTAAACAACTTTAAAAGTCAACAGAAAGTTTAATTTGGACAATGTTTGAGGGAATCATTGACAAGTGTTAAATATTTCTGTTGGTTTTGTAAGTATAGGTTAAATATTATTCTTTCACTTTAAATAGAAGAATCAATCTAGGATGGGCGCAAATAGTGATATTGAGCTGGCTGACTAAGATTAATAGATGTTCATTAGAGATACTTAGTGAGACGGCGTTTATATGAGTGATAATTTATTCAAGATAAAGCCAAATCTCAATTTGAATAATGTTTTGGCTTGAAAGGGAGTAATTGATGATGTTTGCAAAAGTAGAAAAACAAAGTAATGGTATTGACTTAATTAAAATAGACAATGAAGCAACTAAGATTGTTTTTACTAACTATGGCGCGCGTATTGTGTCTTGGAAATATGATGATAATAACATCGTATTAGGGAATGTGGTAGAGGCTGACGAATTCTATCGACAAAACCCTTTTTATTTTGGTGCTACCGTAGGCCGGTATGGAGGGCGTATTGCAGAGGCGAAATTTCAATTAGATGGAAAAACATACCACTTAGATGCAAATGACGGTAAAAATAACATACATGGTGGATTAAAAGGTATTGATAAATGTTATTTTGATTATGAAATCCTTGAACAAGTAGGCCAAGTGAAGATTGTTTTCACTACAACGATTAAGCAGACAGATGATTATTTTCCTGGAGATATCGATTTAGAAGTGATTCATACTTATAATGTTGACCATAAATGGACGATTGAATATAAGGCTGTGGCTAGTGAGAAAACAATATTTAATCCTATGAATCATGTATATTTTAATTTGAATAGAGATAACAATGTTATCGATAATCATAGCATTTCGAGTTCAAAATTAAATATGTATTTATTAGATGATAATCAGTTTGTAGCTAAACAAGATCCTATTAGTCTTGATAGTGTATTCAATACAAACCAAATACAATTCAAAGATATATTTAATAGTGTGCATCCAGATATTAAAGCGCAAATGCAACAATACGGTGGTATAGATCATCCATTTGAAATCGGTAAACAAGGTATGAAAGTTGAAAATAAACATTTTCAATTAATATTAGAAACAGATATGCCAAATGTAGTTATCTTCACTTTTAACGATACAAGTGAGTGGGACAGTGACTTTAATATTTATAAAGCGCATTCTGGTTTTACGCTTGAAACGCAAACTATCCCGAACGATATTAATCTATTTGGTGAAAACGCGCCTTCGATTTTAGAAGCCAATCAACCATTTTATTCAAAAACTTCATACAAAATTTCTGAAAAATAAACATTTAATACAGAAATATAATCCAACAATGAACACTGAAATCTTTGTGATTTGATTGGCATCAAATATGGATAAAATTAAGGAACGAGGCAGAAATCATTTTATGAAAATATGTTTTTTGCCTCACTCCTTTTTTTGTTTTTGAGCACGTTTTAAAAATTTTTCTAATTTTTGACGTCTTTCTTTTGTTAAATAAGGATTTTTTAAAGCATATGTTAAGCGATCGGCATTTTTATTGTCATTGTAATAAATATCATTCAGTTCAAAAACGGACAACAGGGAAGCTTCATTACCATATTTTATAAGTTCAAGATGAGAGGATTCATCTACAAACCCTTCTTTAAGAACCCTGAAGTAACATCCCGTCTTACAAGAACTAGACATACGTTGAATCAGATTTGGAATTTTATATTTTTCCTGTATTTTCCAACAAGGTTCTCTAATTTCTGATACTTCAATGATGGCATTGCCTAATTGGAATTGGTCACCAAAATGAATGTTCTTTTCGTCTAAGTCTTCGACAGTTAAATTTTCACCAAACATAGCGTAATCAGGTAATGCTGTTACATCATCTTTCCATAAATCATAATTTTTTTACTGTATAGGCAAACCGCTTTATGTGGCCCGCCATGCCCTTTATATTCTTGTTCATCTTCAGAAAAACCTGTTTTTGATAACCACATTTTACCAGCAAATGGCTTTTTGTTTAGTGCTGAACGCATAGGTCTTCTAGAACTATAAGACAAGTCTTCTATTTTTCCTGTAGTAATTGCTTTTAAAGCATAAATCATGACAATCCCCCTTGATGATTAGTTATAATTATTGTAAAACACTTATTTGAATATGCAAGAATATATATATTTAAATTTGTACTTGTTTTTTTAACTATTTATTTTTTTCAATCTCATGTACAATATAGGTAAAAGAACGTTATGTAAAGGGGACGCATTATGGATACGAAACAGTTGAAAATTAGTACATTTAATGACGCGTTAAACCAAATCGAAGATGGTATGGTTGTCGGAATTGGCTCTGGTTCAACGATAGAGTTGCTTGTCCCAAAACTAGCTGAGAAAATGAACCATGAACAGATTGAGATTACGGGTGTGTGCACCTCTAATAAAACAGCATATATCGCTAAAGAATTAGGTGTTCGAGTGGTTGACGTTAATGACGTGAGCAAAATAGACATCGCAATAGACGGCGCAGACGAAGTAGATAACCATTTGAATTTAATCAAAGGCGGTGGCGGTGCACTATTTAGAGAAAAAGTGATTGACGCTATGGCTGAAACATTTATTGTTTTAATAGACGAATCTAAATGTGTTGATTATTTGGGTCAAACATTTAAATTGCCTGTCGAAGTGGATAAATTTAATTGGTTATTAGTTTCTAAAAAAATCGCAGCATATGACAATCTAAAAGTGAAACGTCGGATGGTCGATGACGTGCCGTTTATTACTGATAACGGCAATTATATTCTTGACGTAGCGTTACATTCAGGGATTGATCCTTATGAAATGCATGAATTTTTAATTCACTTGGTAGGCGTTTTAGAAACAGGATATTTTATTGATGTAACGGATCAAGTTATTATAGGAACTCAAAATGGCGTTAGAATTTTAAATAAATCAAACGACGTATTATAAAATATAACAAAAGCAGGTTATCTAACTGAAATATTTGGATAGTGATGTAAATACAACATTTTATCTTAAATCATAGTTAGAGTAACCTGCTTTTTTTAGTTAGCGACGGTGGTCATTTTTATGTTTGAAAGGTGACCGTGATGGTTTTTTATCATTATATTGTGTATTTTGATGCGTTGCGTAGCTATCACCCATATTGTCTGTTGTTGGTTCTGATGCTTCCTCAGGATGTGCTTTCTCAGTAGAGTTTTCAACAGCACTATTTGCGTGAGTTTCAATATCATCTTGACTTTGTTGATGATTTTGATTTGTTGATTTAGGTGTATGCTGACTTATAATATTGTTGCGACTAGCATCGTGATTTGTTTCTTGTTGATTATCATATGTGTTGTTCGTAACGGTTTGTTCAGACGCACTTTCTGACTCAGTATCCTTTAAATCTGTTTTATCAGTGGATGTTGCGTCGGTATTAACACTGTTATTTTTAGTTGCGGTCTCATCATCTGATGTGATTTGATTTTCACTAGATACATGCTCAATTGTTTCATCATCTTTATTGAACTGTTGGTTCTCATTTTCTGAATACTCATTTACATGATCTAGGTAATTATTAGTATCAACTTCGTCTAAATTTCGTTTTGTAAAGAAATAAAGGATAGTACGAATAATGATACTTAATAAAATATAGACGATCGCAACTGCTGAAGTAGATAATGCAATAACTTTCATTGCGAATACACTACCTAATTCTTCATTAAATAAGAAAACAAGACCGAATGACATTGCAGCATGGAATATAGTTGCAATATATATCGTACGACCTTTAGTAGCGCGGATTAATTCTCCAATAATCATAGAGAAAGCGAATGTATATAACAAGCCGTATAATGTGTACTCAAAACTAAAAGCGACATTAATATTCCAAATCGAATACATGATACCTACGATAATTGAGGCAAAGAATGTATTCATCTTTGTTTCTACAATGTTTTGTAAATAAGAACGGAAACCAAATTCTATTAAGAACGCCATAACAAGTTGTCCTATGATAATCGACGTTATGGATACAGATAAATCTTCTGTCTGTAATAAAACGAAACTATCAGCAAAAACATTAAAACTTACCATTGCTAGGAGAAATATTGCTAGTGGTAAAATAAGCGCTAAAATAAATCGCTCAATCACTTTTAAATTTATAGTAAGCTTCAAGCCTCCTAGTTGCGTTTTACGTTTGCTAAAAACGATGATACAAACAAGCGCAGCGATAAATGGCGCTGTAGAACTTAAATCAAACACAAATGTTTTTAGTGATATTGTACCTTGTAAATCTTTTAGTATAATAGGAGCTGCATAAGCGATAATAAAGAAAATAAAAATCATTATGGCCCATTGAAAACCTGATATACGTTGTTTATTCATTATGTAACCTCCATTAGGGTTCAGAAAATCATTTATCACCAATTATACATACTTATCTTTCAGAAATAAATTAAATTTAGATATTTATCATTGAAATGTAATAGTAATGCTAAAACAAACATCTAAATGAAATATTAAAAGCTATTTTCAAAATTAATATCGTTATTTTTGGGTAAATAAAAGGATAAATTGAATTGAGATAAATGTAAGCGTATACTTTTAAGTGTGGATATAGTTTTAAAAGGAGGAGAACTATGTATAAGTTAGCACAACCTGAACTATGGACAGGAAGAGTGGACAGTGAAACAGATGAATCTCAGTTTAGATACTTTCAAACAGTGAACTTTCGTAATATCAATGACCATTTCAATGAATCTCGTCAAGGGATAGGTTTATTAGGTTATGCAGTTGATAAAGGTGTTGAATTGAACAAAGGAAGGTTAGGCGCAAAAGAAGGTCCTGATGCGATAAAAAAATTTTTGGCCAATTTACCCGACTTGAGAAAGAGCAATGTCTACGATTATGGTAATGTTGAGCACGATCATGATACTTTAGAAGAAACCCAAAAAGAATTTGCACAATATGTGGCAACTTCAATTCAGAGACACAAGCAAACTTTCCTATTAGGAGGTGGGCACGATATTGCTTATGCGCAATACCTAGGTGTAAGGGAGGCGCACTCAGAAGCATCTTTAGGTGTTATTAATATTGATGCTCATTTTGATACAAGGTTAGAGCCACAGTCAACTTCTGGTACAAGTTTCAGACAAATTTTAGAACAGGATCAAAAGGCAGATTATTTGGTTTTAGGTATTCAACAAAGTGGTAACACACAAGGATTATTTGATTATGCAGAAGAAAAAGACATCGGCTTTGTGTATGCCGACGAATTACTGCATCAAATTTCTCCTCCTATAAAAGACAAAGTGGAACGTTTTATACATGATCATGATGTCATCATGTTTACAATATGTATGGATGTCATAGATAGCGCATTTGCACCTGGTGTCAGCGCAAATGGTGTCTTAGGGTTATTTCCACATATCGTGCTTGAGTTAGCCAAACGTATTATACCAAATGAAAAAGTTTCAACAATTAGTATTGCTGAAACAAATCCTAAATATGATGTCGATAACCGCACTGCCAAACTATCAGCTAATTTTTTACATCATTTTATTCTTTAATATTCCAGTAATAAATGCATAAGTCTATAAAAGAAAGCACACGTTCAGGGTGCTTTCTTTTTTTTAAGTAATTAATGTAAATAGAGCGACTAAGGGTAGGTTTGATTTCTATGGCGTCTAAGTCTCTAGCATTGAAAGATTGATAATAGACACGAGGGATAATTGCATAACCTAAACCTCGATGTACAAAATTAGTTGAAGCTTCAAACCGGTCAGCCTCTATGATGATATTAGGATGAATATTTAAGCGATTAAAATAATCATCAAGATGTTTACGTACTTGGGAACCTTTTGTTGGTAAGATAAGGGGTAAAGACTTAATCGAAACTTTGTTGCGATTAGGGAATGTATCTTTAGGCGTGATTAATACATAAGATTCTTCGTATAAAGGAATAGAATGGATATCATCATGCACAATTTGTTCATTTGTTAGTCCGAGATGATTTTCAAAATTTAATAATCGCTCTAATATGGTACTCTGATCGTGTACTTCTGAAGCAAGGTACGTTTGATCTTGGTACTGTTTTTGATGCATTGCAACCACTTGTGAAACCCATTGATTTGAAGATTCTAGAATTGATAATTTTATTTTAGGTGCATGACCCATATTTAAGTCATACATTTTTTCAAGCGTTTGGTGATAATTTTGTACAAGTTGGACAGCATAATTATAGAAATGAATACCTTTTTCTGTGATTTTTATATCTTTTGTAGTTCTTAAAAATAAATCATAACCTAAATCAGCTTCAATTTTTTTAATTGTATTTGTTAGAGATGGCTGACTGATATGTAAGAAATCAGCGGCCTTTGTAAAACTATTATATTTTACGACGGCGATAAAATATTCCAATTGAATTATTTTCAAAATAACATCACTCCCCTAGATATATGCTTATTTATAGCTTTAAGCTATTAATAATTAGTTTATTGATATTGGTAGTCTATATAATAACATATTATACTTTTAAATATAGAGGGAGTCGTACTTTCATGTGAAGGGCGTGAAGTACATGTGGAGATTTTTTATTTATAGCTTGATTGGCGTTATTTTTTTCTTTGTTCCAATATCGATTTATGGACAATCTACCATAATGATTGATCATATTGTGCAGTGGATAACACTATTGGTTAAACCAGTACTTCCATATTATGTATTGGTTTTAATCATCATTGGCGCAATTCATCCGTTTATCAATCAACGTTGGAATGAATCGAAAACAAGTATGATATTTAGTTTTTTTAAAGTTATAGGAATATTTATTGCTTTCATGGTTGTATTCAATGTCGGACCAGCATTTGTATTAAAAGATAATATTGGCCCGTTTTTATACGAGAAGTTGGCAATACCATTAAGTGTATTAATTCCTATAGGAGCAATATTTTTATCATTTTTAGTAGGTTTTGGTTTGTTAGAATTTATCGGCGTAATTTGTCGCCCAATTATGAGACCTATATTTAAGACACCTGGTAAATCAGCGGTCGACGCGGTCGCTTCGTTTGTTGGTAGTTATTCTATTGGTTTACTCATTACAAACAAAGTCTACAAAAGTGGTGGCTACACGCATAAGGAAGCAGTCGTCGTAGCGACAGGTTTTTCAACAGTATCAGCTACATTTATGATTATCGTAGCTAACACATTAGGCATCATTCAGCATTGGAATTTATATTTTTGGTTTACATTAGTAGTGACATTTATTGTTACTGCCATTACTGTACAACTCCCGCCTATAAGATTTGAAAAAAAGACAACGTACGAAAACCAATCTTATAAAAAAGAAATTCGTAGAGATATGCCATTGTTAAAAGAATCTTGGTTAGAAGCAAAATTAGCTGTAAAACAATCTAAGACACTAATAGAAAATGTTATTGAGAATTTACGTGATGGGGTCATAATGACGATAGCTATTTTACCATCTATTATGTCTATTGGTTTTTTAGGATTAATTATTACAGAATATACCCCTGTTATCGAGTATATTTCATACATCTTTTATCCTTTTATAAGTATATTTCCAGTAGAGAACATTTCAGTATTGGCTCAAGCTTCTACGATTTCGATAGTTGAGATGTTATTACCTGCTGCCATTGCACAATCTGCAGATTTAGCTACAAGGTTTACAGTTGCAGTGATGAGTGTTTCAGCAATCATCTTTTTCTCCAGTGTTGTGCCCGTGATTCTATCTACTGAAATTAAAATTTCGGTATGGAAACTCGTACTTATTTGGTTCGAAAGAGTCGTGTTTACACTGTTAATTACGATTCCGTTTGCATTGTGGATTTTTTAAATATTAAAACAAAGGTTGAATTATAGTAGACGAAGGAGTGATTTTTCATGAGAAAAATTAAAGCAAAAAAAGGTTTAGAGATTGAATGTAAAGGTTGGGAACAAGAGGCTGTATTACGCATGTTATATAACAATTTAGATCCAGAAGTTGCAGAAAAACCTGAAGATCTAGTGGTATATGGTGGCATTGGCAAAGCGGCACGTAACTGGAAAGCATTCGAAGCGATTGAAGAAACATTACGTTCATTAGAAGCGGATGAAACAATGTTAGTACAATCTGGTAAACCGGTAGCTGTATTTAAGACACATGAAGAAGCGCCACGCGTACTACTTTCCAATTCTGTGCTTGTGCCTGAATGGGCTAATTGGGATCATTTTAATGAATTAGATAAAAAAGGATTAATGATGTATGGTCAAATGACTGCAGGTAGTTGGATTTACATAGGTTCGCAAGGTATCGTACAGGGCACGTATGAAACCTTTGGTGAACTAGCAAACCAACACTACAGTGGTAAATTAAATGGCACAATAACGTTAACAGCTGGTCTCGGAGGCATGGGTGGCGCCCAACCATTGGCAGTTACAATGAATGGCGGTGTTGTTATCGGTGTCGATGTAGATGAAACACGTATTGATAAACGTATTGATACTCGGTACTGCGATGTAAAAACTAAAAATTTAGACGAGGCATTAAATTTAGCTGAAGATGCTCGTAAACAAGGCAAGCCTTTATCCATTGGATTAGTTGGCAATGCAGTAGAGGTGCATCAAGCCATTTTAGACAGAGGATTTAAGATAGATATTATTACAGACCAAACAAGCGCACATGATCCTTTAAATGGTTACATCCCTCAAGGTTATACGTTAGAAGAAGCTAGTGCATTAAGAAATAAAAATCCGAAAGAATATGTGAAAGCATCACAAGCATCTATGCATAAACATGTAGCACTGATGCTTGAATTCCAAAAACGGGGTGCAGTGGCATTTGACTATGGTAATAATATTAGACAAGTTGCCTTTAATAATGGTTTAGAAAATGCTTTTGATTTTCCAGGTTTTGTGCCTGCTTATATTAGACCTTTATTCTGTGAAGGTAAAGGGCCATTTAGATTTGCAGCGTTAAGTGGCGATCCTAAAGATATTGAACGTGCCGATGAAGAAATGCGAAGATTATTCCCAGAAAATGAAAAACTCATCCGTTGGTTAAATTTGGCGCAAGAAAAAATTGCATTCCAAGGACTACCATCTCGTATTGCGTGGTTAGGTTATGGTGAACGTGCAAAAATGGGATTAGCATTAAATCGACTTGTACGTGAAGGTGAAATTTCTGCGCCGATTGTTATTGGCCGTGACCATTTGGACTCCGGTTCAGTAGCAAGTCCAAATCGTGAAACAGAAGGTATGCAAGACGGTTCAGATGCTGTTGGCGATTGGGCTATATTAAACGCATTAATTAATACTGCAGCAGGTGGTTCTTGGATATCCTTCCATCATGGTGGCGGCGTAGGCATGGGCTATTCATTACACGCTGGTATGGTTGTTGTCGCTGATGGTTCAGAACGCGCGGACAAACGTTTAGGTCGTGTATTAACTACAGATCCGGGTATGGGAGTAGTAAGGCATGCAGATGCTGGTTATGAATCAGCTATTGAAGTAGCTAAAGAAAAAGGGATTCACATTCCAATGATTACGGGTAAAGGAGATATAAAATGAACGACTTAATCATTCAAAATATTAAACAATTAATTTTGCCGAAATCTACAGAAAGACCTTTAAAAGGTAAAGAATTAAACGACTTGAAAATCATTGAAAATGGCACAGTGGTGATTAAAGATGGCAAAGTCATTTACTCAGGCGAACATACTGAAGCATATCAAGCGACTGACACAATTGACGCCACTGGAAAAGTGGTTTCACCTGCACTAGTAGAAGTGCACACACATCTTGTACATGGTGGTTCTAGGGAACATGAAATGTCACTGAAGCGTCAAGGGGTTTCTTATTTAGAGATTCTTGAACAAGGCGGCGGCATACTTTCTACCGTAGAAGCAACACGCAAAGCAACGGAAGATGAACTTTTTGAAAAAGCTGAAAAAAATTTACTAACTATGATACAACATGGCGTCTTAGCTGTAGAAAGTAAAAGTGGTTATGGTTTAGATAAAGAAAATGAATTGAAACAATTACGTGTGTCCAATCGATTAGCAGAAAAATATAATTTAGATATGAAACATACATTTCTTGGCCCCCATGCGGTGCCAAAAGACGCTAAATCTAACCAAGCCTTTTTACAAGAAATGATAGATTTATTACCAGAAGTTAAAGCATATGCAGATTTTGCAGATATATTTTGCGAAACCGGAGTGTTTACTGTAGAAGAGTCTAAAACTTACATGGAAGCAGCTAAAAAACAAGGTTTTGATGTTAAAATACATGCTGATGAAATCGACCCTTTAGGTGGTTTAGAACTTGCAATTGAAGAAAATGCGATTTCCGCAGATCATTTAGTTGCTTCTAGCGCGGAAGGTAAAGCGAAACTTAAAAATAGCGATACGGTGGCAGTGTTACTACCAGGGACAACTTTTTATTTAGGTAAGGAAACATATGCCGATGCAAGAGGTATGTTAGATAACAATGGTGCCATTGCTATAGCTACAGACTTTAATCCAGGCAGTTGTGTGACAAATAATTTACAGTTGGTCATGTCAATTGCAGCGTTAAAATTAAAATTATCTCCAAATGAAATTTGGAATGCAGTGACAGTGAATGCAGCTAAAGCTATTGATGTTGAGGCAGGTACAATAAACAAAGGTGATAAAGCAAATATTGTTATTTGGGATGCCCCTAATCATGAATATATTCCTTACCATTATGGTATCAATCATGCCGAAAAAGTAATCAAGGATGGGGAAATACTTTTTGATAATCAAATTAAAATTTAAAAAATAAAAGCGAGTTAATGATGCAGAGCGAGAAGATAAAATCAAATGAAGCAGTTTGATTTTTCTCTCGCTTTTTTCTATTAAATTTATTTAAGTTTTGTGTGCTTATTTTGACTATTTGCAACAAATGATTCTGAGAAATTAAATTGAAAAAATATTTTGACAATTATGATATTATAGTCATTAAAGGGGTTGGGGGTGACTTGAGTCGTGACTAAAATTGGATATATTGACCAATGGAAAGGTAATATCATTCAAAATATGCTGACAGGCATTTTACTTGGACTGGCGTTGCTTCCTGGCGCAATCGCATTTTCTTTTATAGCAGGCGTAAATCCTACTATTGGGATGTTGAGTACTGGGTTAATGATGCTTGTGATCAGTATTACTGGTAATAGAACATTAATGGTTTCAGCTCCAAGTAGCGGTGTTTCTTTAGTAGTGGCGCCTTTAGCAGCAAGTCATGGTATGCAAGCAGTTATTTTAGCAACATTATTTATGGGAATGATTCAAATGATATGTGGTATGTGTCATATTAATAAGTTGCTAAATTTTATACCCACGGGTGTGACTATAGGATTTATGAATGCCTTAGGTATATTAATATTTACTTCACAATTAGAGCATATTTTAGGTATTTCATTAGCAACCTATATAGTTGCGCTGATCTCTTTTATGATGATTTGGTTGGGTAACCAATATATTAGGCTGATACCTGCCCCTTTAATAGCCATTATTGTTTTAACCGTATTTGCTTGGCTACTAAACCCCAATATCGAATATGTATATGATTTAACGCCAATACATAGTAAGATACCAATGCCGGAGATTCCACATGAAATATTCGACATGAGTTTTATTTTAATAAGCATGCTATACGGTTTAATGATGGCTGTTGTAGCTATCGTCCAAAATACATTAACTGCACGTATTATGGACGGAGTTACAGATACGCCTAGTGATAAAAATAAAGAAACCATAGGCCAAGGTATCGCCAATTTTATAGTTGGTTTGTTTGGCGGTTATGGAGGTAGTGCACTTGTCGGACAATCTCGATTTAATGTAACCATGGGCGCAAATTCTAGGATGTCTACTTTGATTACCGGTAGCTTTTTATTGGTAAGTTTATTTGTTTTCGGCGAAATTATTGGACATATCCCCATGGCAGTATTAGCTACGGTACTGATTACAATTTCATTAAATACTTTTGATCGACGCACGCTACCTTTTATAAAAAAAGCACCGCTAGTACATGGCTTGATGGTGTTGTTAACGATGGTATTTATTTTAATTTCAAATAATTTAGCCATAGGTGTTGTCATTGTAACACTACTGTATTATTTATATAACCGATTTAAAAACAAGAAAGGACGTGACGCATAATGCCACAATATGAAGATTACGTAAAATGGAGACGCACATTTCATCAGTTCCCAGAACTGTCAGATAATGAGTACGAAACGACTAAGAGATTGAAACGTATTTTAGAATCTTATGAAATAAAAATATTAGATCTACCTTTGGAAACAGGCTTAATCGCTGAAGTTGGCCAAGGAGATACATTTGTAGCAGTGAGGTCCGATATAGATGCTTTACCAATTAATGAAGAAGTTATGCATGAGTTCACCTCCACGAATGAAGGTATTATGCATGCTTGTGGTCATGACATTCATATGGCGAGTATTTTAGCTGTAGCAACAAGATTAAAAGAGATAGAAGATCAATTAAAAGGACGCGTTCGTTTTATCTTCCAACCTGCTGAAGAATTAGGACATGGCGCTGTGAAATTAGCAGAAACGGGGGCGCTTGATGGTGTGAAAGCAGTACTTGGCTACCATAATTATCCGACTTTAAACATTGGAGACTTTGCGGTGAAACCTGGTGCAGTGACATCATCTGTCGATCGTTTCGAATTTAAGATTAAAGGTAAAGGCGCACATGCTGCCAAACCTGAACAAGGAAATGATCCAATCATTGTTTTAGGACAGTTAATCAATAGCGTTCAAACAATTGTGAGTAGGAACTTATCCGCGTTTGATAATGCAGTTGTTACAATTGGCGAAGTTTCTTGTGGTAATACGTGGAATGTGATTGCAGATCAAGCTTATGTACAAGGAACAGTGCGTAGTTTTGATGAGCAAGTGCGTTCATTTATTGAACAGCGTTTAAGCGCTATTGGTAAAGGGCTGTCTGAAGTATTTGGCGTTGAAATTGAGACCACATACTTCCGATTACCAGGTGCTGTGATGAATGACGAAAAGTTAACTGATGACGCAGTGAATGTTGCAAAACAGGTTGGTTATAACGTGAATCTGATGGAACAACCATTAACAATTGGCGAAGATTTCTCAGGTTTTTCAAGTCAATATCCAAGTGTGTTTGTGTTTATTGGCTCAAATAGTGCGTATGACTTACATCATCCAAAATATGATCCAGATGAACGTATTTTAGAAAAAGTACCTGATTATTTTGTGACCTTTGTTCAAAAATTATTGAATGAGTCTTAGATTTAAAAATATGTGTTAAATACTGTTAAACTTGGGTAAAGCATATTTATAATCATTATCTTTTAAGGAGTGTTATAAATGGCAGCGCAAGATCCTAGAACGAAATACTCAAATGCAGATTTTCCTCAACAAGAGCAACCGATTCCTGGTTTACAAAAAGAATTGAATCCAAAACCAGATTGTGGCGAAACATCTTATACTGGTCACGGCAGATTGAAAAATTACAAGATGTTAGTGACAGGTGGAGATTCAGCTATTGGAAGAGCAGCAGCTATTGCTTATGCTAAAGAAGGCGCTGATGTTGCGATTAATTATCTTCCAGCTGAACAAGTGGATGCTGAAGAAGTGCAACAAGTTATAGAAGAAGCGGGTAGAAAAGCTGTCTTGATTCCTGGAGATATTCGTAATGAGCAATTTAATTATGACTTAGTTGAGCAAGCATATGCACAGCTAGGCGGCTTAGATAATGTTACACTCGTAGCAGGTCATCAGCAGTACAGAGATAGTATCAAAGCATTTGATACAGCTTCCTTTACTGATACGTTTGAGACGAATGTTTACCCTATATTTTGGACTGTCCAAAAGGCGATAGATTACCTTGAGCCAGGGGCAACTATTACGACAACGTCATCAGTTCAAGGTTATAACCCAAGTCCAATTTTACATGATTACGCGGCTTCAAAAGCAGCAATTATTTCATTGACTAAAAGTTTATCAGAAGAGCTTGGTGCAAAAGGCATACGTGTCAATTGTGTAGCGCCAGGGCCATTTTGGTCACCGCTTCAAATTTCGGGTGGACAACCACAATCAAAAATCCCAACATTTGGACAAAAAGAAGTGTTAGGCAGAGCGGGGCAACCCGTAGAATTATCAGGCGTCTACGTCCATTTAGCTGCTGAAGAATCAAGTTATACAACAGGCCAAGTTTATGGTGTTACAGGCGGCACCCAATTAGATTAATTCAATGACAAGATGGCTATTTCAAAGTGTAGAAAGTTTTAAAATACTTACTCGAGCTATACACTTTTGTTATAGCCGTTTTTTATTTATGAAAGGTAAGGCGAATTTTATGAAACATTTAAAAACAAGTGATTTGTCAAAAAAACAAAATTATAAATTATTGAGTGGGAGTATTATACCTAGACCTATTGCTTTTGTTACTTCACAAGATCGAGACGGTAACTTAAATGCAGCGCCGTTTAGTTTCTTTAATGTGGTAAGTAGCGCCCCGCCAATGGTGATGATTTCAACAGGTCGTTTCGGTGGTAAACGAAAAGATACCTCACTGAATATCGAAGAAATGGGAAGCTTTGTTGTACATATAACGGATGAGACAACAGTAGAACAAGTCAATCGTACAGCAGCACCAATCAATCGACAAGACAATGAATTAGAAAGAACAGAATTATCACTTGTTGAATCGGAACTTATACCTATCCCTGGTATTGAACAATCTAAGATCCGTATGGAATGTAAGCTTGAAAGGCTGATTCCGTTAGGAGATACAGAAGAAGGTTCAGATTTAATTATTGGTGAAGTAGTGATGTTTCATATTGATGAAGATGTCTATTTTGAAGATAGTAAAATAGATAGTGAAGCACTAAACGCAGTCTGTCGCTTAGCAGGTAATGATTATGCTTCTATAGGAGACACATTCACAATCGTTAGACCAACTGAATAATGACTAATAAACATATTATTTTAATGTTGAAAGTATACAATTGACGAAGTATTATTAATAGTGTACTGTAATACAATGAATAAAATAACTTATCAAGAGAAGTGGAGGGACTGGCCCTTTGAAACTTCGGCAACATGATGACGCGTGTGCCAATTCCAGTAGCCTAATATGTGCTAGAAGATAAGATGAAGATGTAATGACTTACTCTTTTCTTCTATAAGAAAAGAGTTTTTTTATTGTAGGTATATATTAAAGAATAATATGAGATTTATTATCATAGTAATTACTAAAGAAAGTTGGTTTTGTATGACGGAGACAAAAAAAGGGAACGCATGGGCGCTTGTACCTTTAATTATATTTGTTGGGATATTTTTAGGTGTAGGACTTATTACAGGTGACTTTTCAATTATGCCTTTAAATGTAGCTATAGTAGTAGCTTCAATTATCGGTTTATTAATGAATAGAAAAGAAACTTTTCAAAAAAAGGTAGATGTATTTACCAAAGGCGCAGGACACTCAAACATTATTTTAATGATGTTAATATTCTTGCTTGCAGGTGCATTTTCTCAGACGACAGAAGATATGGGTGGTGTTACGTCTACTGTTAATTTAGGTCTGTCGTTTATTCCTGAAAATTTAATTATAGTAGGTTTATTTATTATATGTATGTTTGTTTCTTTATCGATGGGCACTTCTGTTGGTACTGTGGCAGCAATTGCACCGGTTGGTTTTGGTTTGAGTCAAGCGACAGATGTATCTGCTGCATTAACTATGGCTACAGTAGTCGGTGGTGCGATGTTCGGCGATAATTTATCTATGATTTCTGATACAACCATTGCTGCTGTTCGTACTCAAAAGACGAAAATGAGCGACAAATTTAAAGTGAATATCAAAATTGTATTACCTGGTGCTATATTTACAATGATTGTGCTTTGGTTTTTAACACATAGTGCCCAAATAGACGCTACTAAAGCATATGATTATAACTTTATTAAAGTGATTCCATACATTTTAGTATTAATATTAGCACTTGCAGGAATTAACGTTATTATTGTGTTGATTGGCGGCACGGTCTTGTCTGCAATTATAGGGCTTGTTGATGGTTCTTTCAGTTGGTCAGGATTACTTAGCTCTGTATCTAAAGGGATTATTGGCATGGAAGATATCGCTATTATCGCATTACTCATTGGTGGCCTCGTAGCCTTGATTCAACATAATGGTGGCATAACGTGGCTATTAAATTTTGTGCGTAATAGAGTAAAATCTAAACGTGGTGCAGAATTAGGTATTGCAGGATTAGTAAGTGCTGCTGATATTTCAACTGCAAATAACACTATTTCTATATTAATGGCGGGGCCATTAGCTAAGAATATAGCAGATGAATATGATATTGATTCTAGAAAGTCTGCAAGTATTTTAGATATATTTGCAAGTTGTTTTCAAGGGTTATTACCATATAGCCCACAAGTTATAGCTGCAGCCGGTGTTGCATCCATTTCACCAATCGCTTTGGCACCGTATGCCATTTATCCTATCATTTTAGGTGTTTGTGGATTGATTGCTATTTTCTTCAGAATACCAAAATTAAATAAATAATAATATGGGGGACGTCAGGTTTAAATTTAAGCAGAGACTGATGGCTCTCCCTTTTTCTTATATAAGCATATGAGTTGTGAGATAATATACTAAGAAACGCATATACGAAACATAAAAAGCGTGAAAATTTTGACGTTTACTGACTATTAACGATAAAATATATAAGTTGTCAGTTTTATAGTGAAAATAAAGTATAGTGAGATTTCTTGGTATTATTGTTTAGAAGTCTAGTATAATAAGTTAGAATAGTATGAAGAGTGAAAGTAGGTGAACAATCGTGGGTAGATATAATGTAGAAAATGAGTATGTGGAGATTCAGTTGGAACGACTTTTTAAAGTTGAACCTGAATTAGTATATCAAGCGTGGACAGATCAACGTTTTCTAAAGCAATGGTTTATGACAACAGAACGAACTAATAAATCTATAGACGTTAATGCTGAACAAAATGGTAGTTATGAAATTGTTGATGTTCGTAAAGGTAAAGAAAATGTAGTAAGAGGTTCCTATGTTACATTAAATACTAATGCATATATTGTTATGACAATTGGCATGCCTGAGTTGAGTGACTCTGAAGATACAATTGAAATTGAGATATTTGAAAGAGAACCAGGTATTACACAAATGATATTTAGTTATACTGCTTATATACCTAGAGAACGCAGATTAACATCTTTAGAGTACAAACAAAAGAAAAAGGAATACCATGATTCCACTGCGCATGGTTTTGAAATGCTATTTGATAAGCTCCAAACTACTTTAGAAGAACATGAAGAAGAAGCTTAAGTATGTAGCCATTACAATTTAATTAATAAAAACGTATAAATAAAAAGACTTGCAGGCATTTTGAGGGAACGGCTGTAAGTCTTTTTTTATAATTTAATTTTAAGTATTAAGGTGTTTCTTCTCTTTACGTTCGTTAAATTTACGTAAAAGTGTCTCGAAAAAGATATGGTAACTAATAAAACTAGAATAGTCGATTCCATCTGTTAAGTAAAACGTATTACTAGATACATAAATATTATAATTTGCTTTTTGGGCTAACGTGTTATCTTTTAGTGTTGTTATAGAAATAAAATATTTTTGGCGTAGTTGTAGTAAATTGGTTATATCAGTTAATTGTATCGATTCTCCGGATAACGAAATAATAAAGAACAAATCGCTATCTGAAGCTTTATTTAAAACCATTTTAAATTCATGTACATCATGTAATACAATAATATTTTTATGTATCGTTAATAAAATCCTTTGTGCTTCTTTCGCTACATTCATCTGGGCTAAACCCGTCCCATATAAATATATTGTTTCTGCTTCGTATATTTTATCAGTAACAAGATTATAGTCGACGCGTTCTAAATAAGTGAATGTATTTTCTATTTCTTGTTTGAAAGCATCCATCGAATCAGAGGACAATTGATGTACTTGTTCTGTTTCGAATTTCAAGTAAGATTTAAAGTCACTGTATCCATCAAACCCTAACTTGCGAGTGAAACGATGGATACTTGCGTTTGACGCATGGGTGAAGGTAGCTAGCTCTTGAATTTTCATTGATTTGCACTCTGGTATATGCGTATTGATAAAATGAGCGATTTGTAAGTCATTTTCATTTAATTTACTAAAGTTATTATTAATACGTTCATCTAAAAGCAAAATAGTCACCTCAGGCTTTCTGAAAAAATTTTCAGGTCGTGAAAATATAATCTTATTGTACAAAATGGTTCGTAATAGCGTCAAACCATTGTTTTAATGTAAGCGTTTACTTTAATATAAGATATAAATTGATGCTAACGATTTTAGAACAATCTGTAATATTGATTAGTTACGCATAAAAGAGTTAAAAAAGGAGGGTTTCTTCATGAACGCAATAAAGAGATTCGGGAGCGCCATGATTGTACCTGTTTTAATGTTCGCATTCTTTGGTATTGTGCTTGGATTAGCAACATTGTTTAAAAATCCTTCTATTATGGGGAATATAGCAGAAGATGGAACAACATGGTTCAAAATATGGTCTGTCATTGAATCTGGTGGTTGGACAATATTTAATCATATGGAAGTAGTGTTTGTGGTGGGATTACCTGTATCTTTAGCTAAAAAAGCACCAGGGCATGCTGCATTAGCAGCTTTAATGGGCTATTTAATGTTTAATACATTTATCAACGCCATACTTACACAATGGCCGCATACTTTCGGAGCTAATTTAGAAAAGGGTGTAGAAAATGTAACAGGATTAAAAGCCATTGCAGGAATAGAAACCTTAGATACAAATATCTTAGGTGGTATTATTATTTCTAGTATTGTGACATGGATACATAATAGATTTTATAGTAGAAAATTGCCTGAAATGTTAGGTGTGTTTCAAGGCTTAACGTTTGTAGTAACAATTTCATTTTTTGTAATGTTACCTGTAGCTTTAATTACTTGTATCGTTTGGCCGACAGTTCAAAGCGGCATCTCTTCTCTACAAGGATTTATTATTGGGTCTGGCTATATAGGTGTTTGGTTGTATCATTTCCTTGAAAGAGTGTTGATACCCACTGGTTTACATCATTTTATTTATGCTCCGATTGAAGTGGGGCCAGTAGTTGTAAACCATGGTTTAAAAGCAGAATGGTTTGAACATGTGAATGCATTTGCTAAAAGCAAAACACCTTTAAAAGAATTATTCCCATATGGATTTATGTTACAAGGTAATGGGAAAGTCTTTGGTTCAGTAGGTATCGCTTTAGCAATGTATGCAACTACGCCGAAAGAAAACAGAAAGAAAATCGCAGCATTACTTGTTCCAGCAACATTAACTGCTACCGTTGTAGGTATTACTGAACCACTAGAATTTACATTTTTATTTATTGCACCGTATTTATTTGTATTACATGCGTTATTATCAGCCACAATGGATACATTAATGTATGGGTTTGGTTTAGTAGGAAATTTTGGTGGCGGATTATTAGATTTCTTTGCAACGAACTGGATACCTTTAGCGCAAAACTATTGGTTAACTTATGTGATTCAAGTTGCTATCGGGCTAGGATTTACTGCAATTTATTTCCTCTTGTTTAGATTTTTAATATTAAAATTTGATATTCCACTTCCAGGACGTAAAAAGGAAGAAAAGGATATGAAATTATATAGTAAAAATGATTATAGAAGTAAAAAAGGAGATACAAATGATGTTAAAAATAAAGAGACAGGCAATGAGTTCGAAGGGAAAGCTATCTATTATCTAGAAGGATTGGGTGGTAAAGAAAACATTAAAGATGTTACAAATTGTACAACGCGGCTGAGATTAACGGTAAAAGACGTAGAGAAAGTTGAAGATAGTGAATACTTTACTTATAAGCAAATGGCACACGGCTTAGTAAAAAGCGGTAAAAATGTGCAAGTTGTTGTAGGTATGTCTGTACCACAAATTAGAGAAGCATTTGAAAAGTTGGTGTTTGAGGAAAATCAATGAATAAAAAAAAGAGGTAGGATAAAAAACTGTTTTTTAGAGATTTCTATCTTGCCTCTTTATAAATTACTTTGAGTATGATTTCTGTCGTAGTTTAGCATATTATATTATTAAGTTTAAATTACTTCTAAGAAATTCTAGTTTTATGCATCAACCGCGGTTGGTATGTTGCACTATAGATGTCAATATTGTGTGTAGCGATAGCATGGATTAATTTAGCGAAAACGGTAGGTGAACAAGAAACATTGATGGTATTACGATTGAAGGTATAAACGATAGTTTCTTTTTGATTGATTAAATTCATGATATCGATAACTTTATCTTTAATGAATGCGTCATGAAGGCCGTCAACAGCAAGTTCGAAACGTTTAGATGATAATAACAAATGATCTAGATCGATGAGTTCATGTGAGTGGTTACTTTCTAGTATTTGATAGATTAAATAATTATGGAAACTGAGAAAACTTACTAAATAAGGTAATTGTTGCTTTGATAAATTAACTTCTAAAGCAAACAAATTATTTTTTTTGAAAATAGCAAACTTAAATGATTCACAAAAGTGAATTTGCTTGCAAAGTCTAATTAAATTTTTGCGAATGGCACGTTTATTCAAACCACTGATGTTCAACACAAACGTTTCAGTTTTATCTAAAAACATATTATACCTCCGTATCTATGTAAAGTGACAAGTGCATATTAAACCTAATATATTATTGTCCTTAAAAATTATACATGTTTTAAATTCTATTAAATTGTACCACTCTTTTTCGAAGAAGACACTAGGTCTTTAGAACGAAGTGTTCATTTTCTTTATATTTTTATATAATCAGATTGCGAATATTTTGAAAATTCTGTTGTTTAGGATTTTAAAGTATGGTACATTTTTCTTTATTAATACATAAAGGGAAGTGTTTCTAGATGTTATCAAAAGTGAGTAAGTTTGCAACGAACACATTCTTGGTATGGATGCTCATTGCAGCGATTATTGGGTTTATATTCCCAATGCAACTTGCTACTTTAAGTAGTTGGGTACCTTATTTATTAGGAATTGTAATGTTAGGCATGGGGTTAACGATAGACCCTAAAGATTTCAAAATCGTATTCCAAGCACCACGTTCAGTGATTATAGGCGTTGTACTTCAATATACAATTATGCCTTTAACTGCATTTTTAATTGCTAAATTATTTCATTTGCCACCAGAAGTAGCTATAGGTGTCATTTTAGTCGGATGTTGTCCTGGTGGAACATCTAGTAATGTGATGAGTTATTTGGCAAATGCGAATGTTGCTCTATCAGTGGCTATCACGAGTGTTTCTACATTGTTAGCGCCATTTTTGACGCCAGCTTTAATATATTTATTTGCGCATGAATGGCTACAGGTTTCATTTTTAAGTATGTTTTGGTCAGTTGTTCAAGTTATTTTAATACCTATTATTATTGGCTTTATACTTCAAAAAATATTTAAAAAATTCGCGGATAAAACTGCGACAGCTTTACCAATTGTATCAGTGGTAGCTATTTCATTAATACTCGCATCAGTGGTTGGCGGGAGTAAAACGCAAATATTAGAAACTGGTTTGCTTATATTTGCTGTTGTTATCTTGCATAATATCGTTGGTTATACGCTTGGTTATACATTGGCAAAAATTATGAAATTAGATCGTCCAGATAAAAAAGCTGTATCGATAGAAGTAGGTATGCAAAATTCTGGTCTTGCGGTTTCTCTTGCAACGGTACATTTTAGCCCATTATCTGCGGTGCCAGGGGCCGTATTTAGCTTAATACATAATATTACAGGTCCAATACTTGCAAAATATTGGAATAAAAGGTGAACACAATGTTGACATAAGTAATTGTAATATATGTATTATAAAAAGAGGTAATCATTTAAAATAAATCAATATTACATTTACGGTTTGAAATCGGCATGGGATGTTTGAAATGATGACAAACTTAAAGTTATGATTTTTGAATTATCGTTTTGCATATTTTAGTGTGACTCTAGCACGTCAATCATGTTTCAACCCTGGATGTGATATTGATAGTAGATGGCTAGAATGATAATTAACAACGTTTGTGCATGTGTTTTAGCTCACGTTCATCTACTTGATTCTATTAGTGATTAATACTGGCGCTTTAGCTGTGGGCCTCTTTTTTAGTTATCATTGTCAGGGTGGGATAACGAAATCATTTTATAAAATGATTTCTGTCTCACTCTCTTTTTTGATTTCAATAATATAAAACGTGACCTTACACAGTAGTAAATATGATACACTTACAATAATATGAACTTATATATTTTGGGAGGAAAATGTATGTATAGAGCGGTTGTATTTGATTTTGACGGCACAGTGGTAGACACAGAAAAACATTTATTCGAGATTATAAATAAACATTTAAACTATTATGGTTTACAGGAAGTGACATTTGATTTTTATCGACAATCAATTGGTGGGCTTGCTTCAGCATTGCACCAGCATTTAGAAGCACAACTTGGCAAAGCACGCAAAGAAGCCATATATAAAGAACATAATGAAACAAGTGCAAATTTACCTATGGTTAAGCATATTAAGCAACTAATGGAATACTGTAAAAAGCGTCATATTCCTATGGCTATTGCTACAAGTAGTTTTAGAAATGATATTCAACCGACATTTGACCGATTGGGATTAGATACGTATATCGATGTAGTAGTTGGACGTGAGGACGTAGAAGAAATCAAACCGAGTCCTGATTTATACTTAACAGCGGTTCAAAGATTAAATTATAATCCGGTTAATTGCCTAGCAATAGAAGATTCAGTCAATGGTGCTACTGCAGCTGTAAATGCAGGATTAGATGTGATTGTGAATACAAACGAAATGACAGAACAACAAGATTTTAGCCACGTTTCATATGTTGGTAAAGATTTAACCGGCACAGAAATTATCGAAAACTATTTTGAAAAAAGTAGAGGCTAATGAAATATGAATGGTTATTTAATTTTATTTTTCTTAGGCGGTCCTATTGTTCTAGCTATTGGCAATTTAGTGCTTGGTCCTATTTTTAATAAAAAAGTGCCTTTGAAAATTCAATTTAAATCGTTTATGGTTGGAAGCTTCATTTATTTACTGGGCGCGTTCGTATTATATTATTTAGTATTACAAGATCAATTTTAATAAATTAAAACCCCTGATTTGAACACTTGGATGAAAAAATGTTCAGATCAGGGGTTTATTATAAACTATGAATAGAGGAAACGATCGTGTTCCCTAAAGGTAAGTATTATTTTAAGAATTGAAATATAAGCGTTACAACAACTAAAACAAGCAGAATAGCGTCAATACCTACCATAATTGCAAAACGTGGATTCTTTTCGCCTGTAGCTTTCGATTTTTTAACAGCTTTTAAATTAGGGATTAGACTTACAATTAATAAAACAACAACAACAATACCTATAAAAATACTCATGACTGATCACCACCATTTTTATTTTTTTCTGCAAATTCCCAAATATAACCAGCTATTATACCGATGATGAGTCCAACTATAATGCCTATTTTAAGTGCAGAAAACATGGCGCTAATAATAATTGCAATTAGTAATGAGATAGGAAGCGTGATTCCAAATTTATATTTTCGTTCTGGTGAGTTCACAATGGCAAAAATAAAATAATACAAGATACCAAATACGACTATGGTAAGCAGACTTCTTAAAATTAATGGGCCTGCAGAAGCATCATTACTACTAAAATAATTAATTAAGAAAAACAACACACCAAAGATAATTGCAACTGTGATTGTTCGCTTCAATAGATGTTTATTCATATTGAACTCCTTTTTAATAAAATCTATTGAGCATTATACCATATAAAGTAAGGTAACTATAATTTCATCTATTGTAAATTATACCAATGTAATCAAAATAATATTCAATATTTGGCATGCTTTTTATCTCCATGATATTGATGGTGGTCATTTAAATAAGCGTAGAATAAACCAATCACTAAGCCGCCGCCTATGTAATTACCAATACCAGCGCCAATCAGGTTAATGGCAGCTGGAATAATTGAGAAAATGTCACTTTGATAAACTATCCCACCGGCAAAAAGTACTGTATTATATACGACGTGTTCATAACCCATAAATGCAAAAATGGAGACACCAAACATCATGACAAACATTTTTGCTAAAACATCATCAATTTGCATAGCGATGACCAATGAAATATTAATAAAAAAATTAGCAAAAATACCTTTAATCATAATTGCTATAAAACCTGCGGATAATGTCTTATGATCAATCGTACTTTCTAGCTGTTGCATCATTGCAGGTGTCATAACATCTGAAGCTCGAATTAATAAAAAGAATATAAATCCGCCTAAAGCATTGCCAATAAAGCACATTATAAATATTTTCAAGACACGCATAGGGGTGATAACGCGATAATAGAGACCGACTGTAAAATACATAAAATTACTAGTTAAAAGTTCAGAATTTGTGAAAAGTATGAGCACTAATGCAAAGCTAAATGCAATAGCAGCTATTAAATTAGTTAAACCCACAGAAACACTAGGTGTTAAGGCAGCTTTAATAAGTAATACAAACACTGTGATGACACCTAAGATAAACCCTGCCATAATCGCACGCAATAAGTATCGTTTTAAATAAAAGCTTTGTAAAATATCTTTGGCTCGAATTGTTTCTACCACATGATGCACCCATGCTTTACCATAAAAAACTTTATCCCATTTAATATTTTTCTCGTTCAAAACCTTAACCTCACTTTCCGTTAATTAAAGATAGTATACTATGATATAACGCATTTGTGAAATAAATCACAAATTATTTTTGGTTTTATATAACAGGATATAGAGGAGTGAGACAAAAATCATCTTTTTCTAAAAGAGATTTAGTCTCCTTATATAGGTGAATCACACTACCAAAGAGATATTCATTTAAACGAATGACTTAAGCTTGCCGCATGCATAAGTGTTACTAAGGTTAAGCAGATTATATGAACTTGTGGCTGTACCTAAGTATCACTTTCTACTTTTTATACCAGTGATATACTGACTATAAGATGCGTTAGGGCGAAAATTAAGTATAAGGTCCCAGATGTATAAATCGAAGCAAAAATGACATTGCTTTTTACTATTAAATAAACTATAATGATAGCGTTGATGTAAGGGCTTACATTAACAAAAATAATTATTTAAATTTTTTGAATTTATAGTATAATAGCGACATAATAAGTGATTTGTTTTCACTTATATTTGAATGAGATGGGGTTTGAATGATGAATGTGACTAATGAATTACAAAGGGGACTAGGTGCACGTCAAATGAGAATGATTGCACTTGGCGGTACGATTGGTGTAGGTCTTTTTATGGGAGCGACCAGTACGATTAAATGGACTGGGCCTTCAGTTATATTTGCATATTTAATTGCGGGCTTATTTTTATTTTTAGTAATGAGAGCTATGGGAGAAATGGTATATTTACATCCAACTTCTGGTTCTTTCGCAAATTTTGCAAGTGATTACATAAACCCAGTTACAGGCTATTTAACAGCATGGAGTAATATTTTCCAGTGGGTTGTAGTAGGTATGAGTGAGGTAATTGCTGTCGGAGAATATATGAATTATTGGTTCCCTGATTTGCCTCAATGGATCCCAGGTATTATTGTAGTACTTTTATTAGCGGGAGCTAATATGGTATCAGTCAAAGCATTTGGAGAATTTGAATTTTGGTTTGCCATGATTAAAGTAGTAACAATTATCTTAATGATTATCGCTGGTTTTGGATTGATTTTCTTTGGAATTGGTAATGGTGGAGAAGCTATTGGGCTTTCTAACTTATGGGCTCATGGTGGATTTATGCCTAACGGTTGGATTGGTTTCTTCTTTGCCCTTTCAATTGTAATTGGTTCGTATCAAGGTGTTGAATTAATTGGTATTACAGCAGGAGAAACCAAAGACCCACAAAAGAATATTAAAAGTGCGGTTAACGGTGTCATTTGGCGTATATTAATTTTTTATATAGGTGCTATCTTTGTAATTGTAACTGTATACCCTTGGAACGAATTAGGAAATATTGGAAGTCCATTTGTTGCGACATTTGCAAAAGTAGGTATTACATTTGCTGCAGGACTTATTAACTTTGTCGTACTAACTGCAGCAATGTCAGGATGTAATTCTGGTATATTTAGTGCTAGTCGTATGACATTGAACTTATCTCAAAGAGGTATGCTACCTAAAAGCTTTAGTAAAGTTATGAAAAATGGTGTTCCAGTTTGGACAGTAACTGCAATTGCAGTTGGCATATTAATTGGTGCATTATTAAACGTCATTTTACCATTATTTATTAAAGGTGCAGACAGCATCTTTGTTTATGTATATAGTGCATCTATTTTGCCAGGTATGGTGCCATGGTTTATGATTTTAATCAGTCACTTAAGATTTAGAAAAAATCATCCTGAAGAGATAAAGGATCATCCGTTTAAAATGCCTGGTGGAGCAGTAACGAATTATATTACGATGGCTTTCTTTATCATGGTGCTCATCGGCATGTTATTTAATAAAGAAACAGTAGTTTCAGTTATTATTGGTATCGTATTTTTAGGATTTATGACACTATTTTACTATATGAAAGGCTACCATAAATTAAGTGACGATAAGCAACTTTAAGCAATAAGATAATTGCATACTATAATAACATTTTCAGCTGTTTTTCAAGTTATTACATGGCAGCTACAAATAATGAGGTCGAGGCAAAATAATGTCTCGGCCTTAAATGTTATTTAGGCAGTGAAGGTCATACAGAATAATGCATACCTTTAAAATTTAGATTTCTATCCTAACCTTTTTATTTGTCCATGTTATGTGCTATCTAAAAAGAGTGATTTAAAGCAGGATATAAAATTGTAAATCATGAATAATTTATTTACAAAAAATTAATCTAATCGATACATTCACTCAAAACACTTGATTTACACTTAACTTGCAGGGTCATAATACATATCAGAAGGAGTTAATCATTTATGAAATTATTAAATAAGTTAGCTACTGCAACTGTAGCAAGTGTAATGATTGCAGGCGGATCATTGGGTAGTGTACAAACAACTTATGCATCTGGCCAAAAAAGCACATCAGAAGATGCTCAAAAAACGTCAGATGTCGTGTATACGGGTAATACAGAAAACCCTAAAAATGTCATCTTTTTAGTCGGTGATGGTATGGGACCTTCATATAATGCGGCTTATCGCTATTTTGCAGATAATCCAGAAACGAAAGAAATGGAGCAAACTGCGTTTGATAAATACCACGTAGGGAGTCAACGTACAAATCCAAATGATTCGAAAGAAAATGTTACAGATTCAGCTGCAGGCGCAACTGCATTTAGTTCTGGACATAAAACTTATAATGGGGCCATTGGCGTAGATGCTGATAAAAATAAAGTCAAAACTGTTTTAGAACAAGCGAAAGAAAATGGAAAATCGACTGGCTTAGTTTCTACAGCTGAAATCACAGATGCTACACCAGCTGCTTATGCTTCACATGTAGATAGCCGAGATAAAAAGAACGAAATCGCCAAACAATTTTATAATGATAAAATTAATGGAGAACACAAAGTTGATGTATTACTTGGCGGAGGCGCGGCGTATTTTGGTAAAGATAATGATAACTTAAAAAATAAATTTAAAAAAGATGGATATGATGTAGTTACTAATAAAAATGAAATGCAAAATTCAAAAAGTAAGCAAATTTTAGGGTTATTTGCAGATAATAATATGCCTTTGCAAATTGATGCACCAGATAAAAACCCTACATTAGTAGATATGACAGATAATGCTATAAGTAAATTAAAAGGAAATGATAAAGGCTTTTTCTTAATGGTTGAAGGGGCTTCTATCGATAAAGCAGGCCATCCAAATGATATAACAGGTGTGATGTCGGAAATGGAAGGATTTGAAAAAGCATTTGAATATGCAACGAACTACGCAAAGCATAATCCAGATACACTGGTTGTAGCGACAGCAGATCATTCGACAGGTGGACTGTCTATTGCTAAAGGCGAAGATTATGTATGGAATCCAGATTCAATACATAAAATGAAGCATTCTGGTAAATACATGACTGAAGAAATTGAAAAAGGTAAAAACGTCGAAAAAGTGATTAACAAAGGCTATGGTTTCGCGATTTCAAAAAATCAAATGGATGATATAAAAGAAGAAGCTAAGAAACTGAAAGACTTTAAAAAAGACAAAGATAAATATGAAGCACAATTGCAAAAAGTTCAAGATGCAGTACAAAAACCTATTAATGATAAATCACATACAGGATGGACAACTACAGGTCATACTGGAGAGGATGTAAATACGTATGCTTATGGTCCTGGCAGTGAGAAATTTAAAGGTAACATAGATAATACAGATAATGCCAAAAATATTTTTGATATCTTTCAAAGCGATGTGAAGTAGCGGTGTAATACATTATTAACATTGATTATTTTTAATAAACTTTCAAAAGCGTTTTGAAATATAAGGATAAAAGATTCGCATAAAAACGAGCCCGAGACATCAATAATGTCTCGAGCTCTTATATTATATAGGCGTAGCGGATAAAGTGCGGCTTCTAAAGTAACACTTATACATGAACGCATGCTTATGTAATTCGCTTAACCTAACTGTTTTGATAATCTTCTTTGCTAGAGCGGGACAACGAAATCATTTTTGAAAACTGTGATTTCTGCCCTGCTCTCATTTTTTGTTTGAAATATTATAGATTAAAAAGTGATGCATCAATGCTTAAATTGAATTTTAGATAAATGCTTACGATAATTATCAAGTGCCATTTTAGATTGTGTAATGGAATCTAAAGAACGTTGATAATTTAACGCAATAAATCGATAATAAAGGATATCTACTGTAAATAATTGTGCAAATAAAGATGTTGTTGCAGCCATACGAAGTTCATTTTCATCTGTTTGACCATAAGTTAAAATATAATCCGAAATTTTGGCCACAGGGTTATCAGTAGAACTTGATATGGTAATAATGGGAATGTTGTAATCTGTGGCGACTTTGGCCATTGATTGCATTTCACTGTGAGTACCCTGATTCGTTACGAAAATAACACAATCTTGTTCATCGTGTGTAGCCATTGTAGTCATCAATAAATGTGTTTCTTGAATTAACCTTACATTTAGTCCGATTCGAGACAATTTTTGATATAAATCTGTAACGATTACGAGTGATGCACCATATCCAAATAAGAATATCGTACGCGCCTGTTTTAATGCGTCACATATATTGTCTATGTTGTGCTGCTCAATTTGGGATGCAACATAACTCATCGTATCTGTGGCTCTTGCAAGCATTTTTGATTTAATAACATCCACAGATTCATGATCTATTAGTTCCATCGAATTATTATTGATTGCATCTTCAGGCAAATAACGTGAAATTGTTATTTTAAGTTCTTGAAACCCTTTTTCAGTAATTTTTTTACTAAAACGCACAATCGAAGCTGTACTTGTATTGATTTCATTTGAAAGATCTTGAACAGACATGTTTATAATACGATGTGGTGCATTTAAAATAAAATCAGCAATTTTCTTTTCACTTTTTGTAAAAGTTCCATACATATTATCAATTTTATAAAGTACGTTGGTCATAGTTTAACCACCTAAGTTATCAGATTCTCTCATTGATTTTGTTGTACCTAAGAAGAAGGTGAAGAGGAAACCACCGATATAAGCAGCGATTAATCCAGCAATATAACCTAAATACATATGATCTGAAATCAAAGGTAATAACGAAATACCGCTTGGCCCGATAGCAGTGGCACCAATATGTCCGATGCCGCCAATTACTGCTCCTCCGATGCCGCCACCAATGCACGCGGTAAAGAATGGTCTTCCAAGCGGTAATGTGACCCCATAAATCAAAGGTTCACCAATGCCTAGGAAACCTACAGGAAGCGCACCTTTAATCGCATTTCTTAGTGTAGTATTTTTCTTGCATCTTACCCAAAGTGCTAATGCGGCGCCCACTTGTCCTGCGCCAGCCATCGCGGCAATAGGTAGTAAATAAGTAGCACCAGATTGATTAATCATCTCAATATGAATAGGGGTAAATATATGATGTAATCCTAACATAACTAATGGTAGGAAGAAAGCACCGATTACAAAGCCGCTAAAGATACCACCGATATCTATAACGCCATTGACAACAGATACTAAACCATCAGATACGAAACCTGCTAAAGGCATAATAATAAATATAGTTAATAAACCTATTACAAACAGTGTGATTGTAGGTGTGACAATAATATCGATTGCATTCGGCACAATTTTATGTAATCTCTTTTCAACTAAACTTAATAACCAAACAGCAAAGATGACGCCGATAATCCCACCTTGCCCTGCTTGTAAAGGATCACCAGTGAAAATGTTAACAATCATATTCTCGTCAGTTAAACCAGTTAATAATGTTGTTCCTCCAATGACACCACCTAAACCTGGTGTCGCACCAAACTCTTTTGCCGCATTAATACCAGTAAATATTGCTAAATAAGCTAACATACCATCTTTAATTACATTAAAGACAGTGACAAGTTGTGTTATCCATTCTCCAGATATAACATTAGCTGCTAATAAGTTACTCAATACTGCGCCAATACCGCCAATTAATCCTGCACCAATAAACGCAGGTATTAAAGGTATAAAAATATTAGCAATTGTCTTTAATAATTTATTGAATTTACCTCGTTTTTGCTTACTTTGAAAAGCTTCTTTATTTTCTTTAGCCCTTGCTTCAGTCTCAGCTTTATAATTTCTTGAGTGGTGGGGGATCGTTTCACCTAAACGAACACCGCTTATTTCAGATATATGTGACGCTACTTTATTAACAGTGCCGGGGCCAACTACGATTTGGACACGGTCATCTTTCACAACACCTATAACGCCTTCAGTAGCTTTTAATTTATCATAATCGATTTTATTTTCATCAATCACTTTAATTCTAACGCGCGTCATACAGTTTATGACATTATCCATATTGTCTAGGCCACCGACTGCATCGACGATATTTTCCGCAAGTGTTTGCTCTTTAGACATCAGACAAACCTCCTATATATCAGTGTTTAATTTTTAATCGCTTGTTTAATGATATGATTATTATCTTCTAAACGCTTAGTTGCTTCCACTTTAGAGATGTCACACATATGCATGACAATAGCAATTTTTAGATTTTGATCTGCTGATTTATACAATTGTTGGGACTGTTGTTGTGAAATGTCACAGATATCTTGAATAATACGAATAGAACGGTCGATTAGTTTTTGATTTGTAGCTTTTACGTCTACCATAAGATTATCATAAACTTTACCTACACCGACCATTGTCACAGTGGAAATCATATTGAGTATTAGTTTTTGTGCTGTACCTGATTTTAATCTCGTAGAACCAGTTAATATTTCAGGGCCTACATTCACTTCAATTGAATTGTTTGCTACTTTACTTATTTTTGCATCAGTATTACAAGCAATTGAAATAGTGTGTGCGCCTACGTCATTCGCGTATTGTAAACCGCCTATGACGTATGGCGTATGCCCACTTGCTGCTATACCAATTACGACATCCTTCTCGTTCAGATGTATATGTTGTAAATCTTCTGCTGCTAAAGGCGCACTATCTTCTGCGCCTTCGACCGCCATAGTCATTGCTTTTTGTCCTCCTGCAATTAACCCAATCACTTCATCTGAAGAAGTATTGAAAGTTGGCACACATTCAGCAGCATCAAGTACACCTAATCTGCCACTAGTGCCCGCACCCATATAAATAATGCGTCCGCCAGCTCTGAATTGCTGGGTCGTAATTTCAATAACTTTAGTTAAATTAGGAATACTTTTTCTGATTTCTTGAGGCACTTTTTGATCTTCGTCATTCATTGTTTCAAGTATTTCTTTTATTGTCATTTCATCTAAATGCATTGTGGCGTCATTTCTAGATTCGGTTGTTAAATCGCTCATCAATTTTGCTCCCTTGTTTTAAGAATAAAGTTAAAAGTATCGTTTGGTTGCATGCAATGAATTAATGCATGTTCTGATGCAATGATTTCACCAACAACATTGACATGCTGATGGGCAGGTAAATCAGTGCGTATAATTTGTAATTCACCTTGGTAGCGATGATTCAATTTATTATCTAACGTAACGCTGCCAGTTCTTCGGTGTATGGTTTGGTTAGGTTTAATGTCAAATGTACAATAATGACGTGCTTCTTGGGACCTAACAACAAGATTAGGGGCATCAGGCCTGACCGTATGTTGCTGTTGTAATATAGATGTTGCTTGTAAGTCGGATAAATTTAACGTAAAAGTAAAGTGTCTATGACATAATATACTGATTAATTGCTGCGCCGTTGTCTCATCTAGTTTAGAGTCACCGATTAAAATTTGCGTCGTCGCATTATTTAATAGTAGTTGCGCACTTTCTACAGGGTGTTTATCTCGGGTTGATTCAATTGTAGGTAACCCTTTAAAAAGAGGGCCTCGAGCGGTTGTTCCTGCGATAAATCCAAAAATAGTCGCGTTTGGATTATACTTAAGAATTAATATGTTTTGCTTATTTACAAATTGATCATCTAAACCAGTGTCAGGGCGTGGATAATAGTTATGGCAATAACATAAATAGGAAAAATCATCTAGTTGTTCATACAGTTGTCGTAGCATTGATTCGGAAAGTATACTTGCGTTCAAGCAACATTGAAAACCATGATTGATGATATCATTAATGACTTCAATAGAAGTGCTGTGGTCAATACGAATTATAAACTGCGCATGTTGATATGCTTGCAGAAACTCATAAAAAGAGTGATCCAGCAATGAAGGATTGATATCAATCATATACGTCAGATGATTGTTTGATAAATAATCTAATAGTTCTCCCAAATAGCGATATTTTGTTTTATCCTCCTCCTCAGGAATTTGGACAGATGTGAAAATCGTAGTGTATCCCAAAGAGATCATTCGTGTAATATACGATTTATCAATGGGTTGTCCTAAGTAAATAGAAAAGCCATGCATTGTTATCACTCCTATATTGCTGTAATCGATTTCATTTTACAATACATGAAAAAGTATTACAATTTTAATTTGAAAAGGGCATAGTTTTTGAAATTTTATTACAAGAAGTTGCTCAACGTTTTGTGTATATCTAATAGGTGACGTTGGATGGCTTCAATGTATTTAATTGTGTTGCCGATTGTTAATTCTTCTATTGGATGATTGCTATGTTTTACAAGAAATTGGTAGTAATTATAGTGTGGGAGTGAAAATCGTTGCATTGAAACATCTGAAAATGAGGAGAGTTCTTGGCTAATAAAATGTTCAATATCAATTTTATGTTGTGCTTTTTTTCGATTTTGAGTTACGATTGCAAATTTATAAACTTCAATTAAATTAAGTAAGTTATGAATACGTTCTTCTAATTGATGATATTCTAAGTTATACATGAAAGACATCCTTTCTAAAATTATTTATATTAAAGTAATGAACTCATTTTTATTAAATAATGAATGATGATATTATAAGCAATATAAAATGATTAGAAATTGAAGGGAGCCTATTAAAATTGGAAAGAAGGAAATACCGTTTTAAAGATATTGTGTGGAAAGATTTTTCATTGCTTGCCATTTTAATTGCAAGTATGATCGTTTTTTCACTGCTTGGTATAGTGATTGGTTTCTTGTATATAGACAATTTATCTGAAAAAATTGCATTAAAGATAAGTGTAATTGCGCAATTACTTGCCTATTTAGTGACAGCGTGTAGCTTTTATTTTTTACATATGAATGATTTTAAATATCATTTGCGCAAAAATATAAACTTTGTAAAAAATCATTACTTATTTCTTATTATAGTGACAGTAACGATGATGGTTTGTAGCACTATATATAATACAATCATGCAATACTTACCGGATGGAATTGGGTTTAGTGAAACACAAAATGAGTTAGAATTAATGGGGCTATTTGATAAGCCTGCATTTTTGCCAGTTACATTTTTATTAATAGTTATTGGTGCCCCATTAGTTGAGGAAATATGCTTTAGACATTTATTAATAGGTGAATTAGGTAAGAAATTTAATTTCATCGCTATGGGTATTGTATCAACCATTCTTTTTTCATTGATGCATGTGGTTGGCGCAGAGTCACCGTTTGAAATAGGGAGTTATTTAATATTAGCTATTGCAATGGTATATGTTTATTTGAAATCAGGTCGTAAACTTATTGCTAGTGTAAGTCTTCATATGTTGAATAATTTGATTTCATTTATCTTTACTATAATTACCTTATATACATAAGTTTTTGATTTAAAAAAATCCCAGTGAGTTGTTTAGGACTCAGTGGGATTTAAAAATTGTTGATAATTATTAATGGTTATATCTTGTGTTTTAATCGTTTTCTCAAAAGAGTAAGAGATATCATGAATATCAACAATAGGTATTTCATTTGTTTTACCGAGACCAATTTCAAAGACGACGGCTTTCCATAATCCATCTGTGCATAATAAGCCAATAAATATCACATTTTCAGTAGCGACATTGCCATTAGTGTTATATTCCATTGCCATCACATTTCGTTCTGTACAATAGATTAAAACTTCTGAAAAAATAGGTGGTAAATCGGTGTGCGTTTGCTGATCGAATTTAATATAGCGATCGAGCTTTTTAAGTGCACGTCTCATCTTTGTGTAAGGTAGATTTAAGCACTTTTTAATGATAGCATTAATCTCTTCTTTGTAAGGAAGCGTTGTGTAAGATTGACTTTCATTCAAAATCAAGAATAAAGCAGTAAGCTGATTTTCAGTTAATTCAAGTTCATAACTATTCGGTGTTTCTTGAAGTTGATAACCGCCTAATTTTCCGTGTTTTGCTAAAATTTTCACACCTTGATCTTCTAAATCTTGAATATCTCTTAAAATTGTACGTTTCGAAACATTTAAGTTTGCTGCAAGTTCAGTAGCAGTAATTTGTTTATTGTTCTGTATTGCTTGTACCAGTTTATTTTGTCTTTCGCGTTTATTCATTAGAAAGTCACCTCCCAAATGATTACATATTACATTCATTATATCACAAAAGTGACAATGACGACATTTATAAAGTTTTTCCAAAAAAATTTAGAAAACGCTTACATTTTCTGAACCTTTATGTTAGTATAATATTTAGTAACAAGGGGGTAGCGAAAAGATGGCAAAGGGGTAGCTATTACATATAGTTTTGTTAACATCTTTTTCGTACGAGTTACTAAGCAAACATCTTCAATATTTATTACTTACTTTCCTTTCTATTTAGCCGACTAGCATAGCTAGTTGGCTTTATTTAGGTGATTGAAGATTTGTTCTGAAGGTTTGTTACGATAATAAAGTTTATATGATAAAATAAAACAAATTATACATATTAAATGAATATAATAAAAAATAGAGCGTAGTTTAAAGAGGAGGTTTCAAATGAATAAAGAAGCATTAACGAATATAGATGATTTAGTGAGACATTGGTTAACAACCTTAGATGATATTATTCCGCAATTAATAGAAGACATGGTTACCACAACAAAGCGTAATCGATTTGACCTTGTAACTAATGTAGATAAATCAATCCAACAAAATTTCGAAGATTTTTTGCATGAACATTTTCCGGAGCATCAACTTTTTGCTGAAGAAAAGTCAAATGAAGAAGTCAATGCTTACCAAGGCCATGTCTGGGTTATGGATCCGATTGATGGCACGACAAATTTAGTGAAGCAGCAAGAGGATTATTGTATTATATTAGGGTATTTCATAGATGGAGAACCAACGTTATCATATATTTATGATTACCCACATAGAAAACTTTATAAAGCAATTAAAGGGCAAGGTGCTTATATTAATAATCAGCCGTTATCCCAACCAGAAGACTTAAAATTAGAAGATGCGATTATTTCATTTAACACCTTAGTGATGAATGATGCCACGATTCATGAATTAAATAGTGCTTCGTTTGGCTATCGCTTTATTGGCTCATGTGGCTTAGATTCAACACGTGTATTTTTAGGTCAATTTGGCGCGCATGTGAATACAAATCCTAAACCTTGGGATATTGCTGCACAGTTTTTATTTGCAAAAGAACTAGGATTGAAAATGACAACATTAGACAATACTGATTTAGATTTTGCAAAAGCAGGGCCTTTTATTATTAGTAATAAAGCTTGTCATGATGAAGTTTTGAAGATTTTAAATGCAAATACAGGTTATCAAAAATAGTTTAAAATTTGTTTGTAAATGACTTCATTTAATGATAGGACTAAAGAACCATGTTCATTCATATTAATTACTATATAATCAGTAATTAATTATAATAAAACAGAAAATTGAATATAGAATGGAGAATGAAAAGGTGAATCGTTCTGATAAATACAGTAAAAAGAAAATGGGATTACCGACAAAAATATTTTTATGGTTCTTTGGCATACTGATTATCTTAGCAATTTTAGCAGTTATTTATTTAGGATTTAAAATATTTTCTGTAGGTGGGGCAATACATAACCCGTTAGATAGAGATAAATCGTCTTTAAGAGATAAAAATGTCAATTTGAATAATGGGGATCCATTTACGATAGCTTTATTTGGTGTTGATTCAGATGCCAAGCGAGATGCTAATGGCGGGGGTCAACGTAGTGATACAATCATGGTGCTATCTATCAACCCAGATAAAAAAACAACTGAAATTGTTAGCATACCAAGAGATACGCAAGCCGATATTGTAGGTAAAGGGACAACAGAAAAAATTAATCATGCTTATGCATATGGCGGGCCTGACATGGCAGTGAAATCAGTTGAAAAATTATTAAATGTTCCAATCGATCATTATGCCACGATTGATATGGATGGCATGGAAGATATGATTGATACCGTGGGTGGTATTGAAGTTACAAGTAATGCAACTTTCTCTTATGATGGTTTTCAATTTAATGATGGGCAAAAATCGCACATGAATGGTAAGGAAGCCATGGCTTTCATTAGAAGCCGTAAAGAAGAAGGCGCTGGCGGAGATTTTGGCAGACAAGAACGTCAACAATTAGTCATACAAGGTTTAGCAAATAAGTTGACAAGTATTAGCTCAGTAACGCACTTTAATTCATTGATGAACCATGTTGAAGATAATGTTAAAACAGATTTAACTTTAGGTGAACTTAATAAAGTTAGAGGAAATTATAAAGATGCAAATGATAATGTGCACCGTCATCAATTAGAAGGACAGGGTGGTATTCAAGACGACGGTCTTTATTACTTTATACCTAGCCAAAGTTCATTAACTGAAATTGAGGCAAGCGTCAAAAATAACTTGGGCATCTGACTAAAATAAATATGTCTGATTTGATCACACAAACACCCTTCAAAGTAAACAATAAAAATACTTTGAGGGGTGTTTTTTGTCTTTTTTTTTATGGAGAATGTCTTTTTTGATTAATTAATATTTAACACTATCAATTAACATTTAAATAAAACAGAGAGAAAATAGTAGAAAACCTTAACATTTTGATGAAATACCTATACAATGTAATTAACATTACCAAAAAAGTGTGGGGCTTTTAAGATGGAATGTTATTAAACATCTTTGAAGAATAAACATGGGCTTAACAAACATTAATAGGGGTGAAGAATATGCAGGAACATTTAATTATTACATTAGATGGTAAAGATTATCTTGTAGAACCCGGTACAAACTTACTACAATTTATTAAGTCACAAGATACTTTTGTACCCTCTATATGCTATAACGAATCGCTTGGTCCTATAGAAACTTGCGATACATGTACTGTCGAAATTGATGGCGAAATGCAGCGTGCTTGTAGTACGACAATAGATAGACCAATGATAGTAAATACACAAAATGATAATGTACAAACAAGCCAAAAAGAAGCATTAGACCGTATTTTAGAAAATCACATGCTATATTGTACAGTGTGTGATTATAACAACGGCGATTGCGAAATTCATAATACAATGGACCAATGGGGTTTAGAACACCAAACGTATGAATATAAAGAAAAACCATATGAAAAAGATTATGGTCCTTTCTATCGTTACGACCCAGACCAATGTATATTATGTGGACGTTGTGTTGAAGTTTGTCAAGACGTTCAAGTCAACGAAACACTGACAATTGATTGGGAACGTCAACAACCACGTGTTATTTGGGACAATGATACATCCATCAATGATTCATCATGTGTTGGATGCGGCCAATGTGCGACGGTATGTCCGTGTAATGCAATGATGGAAGTGAAGATGGAAGGAAATGCTGGTTATATGACAGATTTAGAGCCAGGTTCTCTTGCAGCTATGATTGATTTAACTAAAAAGGCAGAGCCAGGTTATGGTCCATTATTTGCTGTATCTGATTCAGAAGCAGCTATGCGTGAAGAGCGCATCGAGAAAACTAAAACTGTATGCACATATTGCGGTGTTGGTTGTTCTTTCGATGTATGGACAAAAGGTAGAGAAGTAATAAAAGTACAACCACAACATGAATCCCCAGCAAACAAAATTGCAACATGTATTAAAGGAAAATTTGGTTGGGATTATATTGATTCAGAAGAAAGATTAACTAAACCATTAGTACGTAAAAACGATCAATTTGAAGAAGTAGAGTGGGAAGAAGCACTAAAAGTAGTTTCTGAAAACTTTAAAAAAGTTAAAGCGTCTCATGGTTCAGATGCCTTAGCATTTATTTCTTCTTCTAAAGCAACTAACGAAGAATCTTACTTAATGCAAAAACTTGCTAGACAAGTCATTGGCACAAACAATGTAGATAATTGCTCTCGTTATTGTCAGGCACCAGCTACAAAAGGTTTATTTAGAACAGTAGGGCATGGCGGTGATTCTGGTTCAATTGATGACCTTGAGATTGCTGACATGGTTGTTTTAATTGGTACTAACACGGCTGAAGCACATCCAGTTATTGCTTCGCGTATTAAGCGAGGACATAAATTATATAACAATACGTTAAATGTATTTGATATACGTAAACATGAGATGGCAGAAAGAGCAGACAATTTCTATCAACCTAAACCAGGTACAGATTTAGTTTGGTTATCAGCTGTAACGAAATATATCATAGACAATGATTTACATGATAAAGCGTTCGTTGATGAATGGGTAAATGGTTTTGATGAATATTATAAATCATTAGCGCCATATACAATGGCGTTTGCAGAAGATACAACAGGTATTCCTAAAGAAGATTTAATAGACTTTGCACACCAAATGGTTAATGCGGAAACAGTTTCAATTGCATGGGCAATGGGTGTAACACAACAAGATATTGGTAGTGATACATCAACTTCAATTTCCAACTTATTGTTAGCTACAGGAAATTATAGAAAACCTGGTACTGGCGCGTATCCACTACGTGGTCATAATAACGTGCAAGGTTGTAGTGACATGGGTAGTATGCCAGATCAATTCCCTGGTTACCAAGCAGTAGCGGACGATGAAATTCGCGCTAAATTTGAAAGAGAATATGGCCAAACCTTACCAAGTGTCCCTGGTAAAGATAATCACCAAATGATGGAAGGGATTCACGAAGGAGAAATTGATGCATTATATTTATACGGTGAAGATACAGGCATCGTCGATTCAAACATCAATTATGTACAAGCAGCGCTTGAAAAAGTTGGTTTCCTTGTAGTCCAAGATGAATTTTTCACTTTCACTGCTTCATACGCTGACGTTGTTTTACCAGCAAGTCCTTCATTGGAAAAAACAGGAACATTTACAAATACTGAACGTCGTATTCAACGTTTATACCAAGCATTAGAACCTAAAGGTGAATCGAAACCAGACTGGGTAATTATTCAGGAAATTGCTAAAACATTAGGATATGATTGGAATTATACGCACCCTAGCCAAATAATGGATGAAATAGCTAGATTAACACCATCATATTCAGGTGTTAATTACGATAGATTAGAAGGATACAATAGCCTTCAATGGCCTGTAGCCGAAGATGGCACAGACCAACCAACATTGTATTTAGATGGCTTTAACTTTGAAGATGGTAAAGCGAACTTCTATCCATTAACATTTGATAACTTCTTTAAAGTTAATGAAGAATATGATTTACATGTAAATAACGGTCGTTTATTGGAACATTTCCATGAAGGAAATATGACTTATAAAGTTCCAGGCATTGCATACAAAGTGCCTCATCCGTTTGTTGAGGTTTCCCCAGAATTAGCTAAAGAAAGAGATATTCACGAAGGGGCAGAAGTTAAATTAATTTCAGACAGTGGCGAGGCAGAACTTATTGCACACGTTACAGATAGAGTGAAAGGTAAAGAAATTTATATTCCATTAAATAATGACGCAATGATAAATGGTGACCAAGGCGCTATTAACTTATTGACTAACAGCGATGTGGACAAAGATACAGACACACCTTCATATAAACGTACAAGCTGTCGTATGGAAGTTAAAACACGGAGAGGTAAATCTCCATTGAATCCAACAAACTTCCGTATCAACAAACAAAGACAACCACAATACAGTGTGCGTGTTGAAGATAAGTGGAAACGTGACGACTATACTTTCCCAGGAAGTAAGGTGAATAGGTAATGGCAGAGAGAATAACGCATATTAAACGCATGCAAAAGTCAGAAGCGCAGATTAAGCAAGAAAGTTTAGCTGAAGTAACAGACGCAATTGCAGCAAATAAGGATAGTATTATGAAAGCGATTAATATTATTAGTACTTTAGATGAAGCTAAATTACTCGATGCATTATCAGGTATGGTAAAAAGCCGAGGTGTCATTGCTAATAAATTCTCAGTAGAGTTAAATAAAGAGCAATACACTGGTCTAATTACAAATATGGCTTCACTTGTCTTTTTATTGGGTGATTTAAATGTTAATGATTTAAGCCAAATGTTAAACAAAGTAAACAAGGGCTTAAGTGTGGCTAACCAAGCGAGCCCAAATCAAAAAACATCTATCACTGGCTTGATGGGCGTACTTAAAGACGATGAGATGAACCGTAGTTTAACATATATGTTAAATATGCTTAGAGGTATGTCAAGAGAGTAAAAATAATTGAATGTAGGTATAATCAAATTGGCACTCAATGTGAAATGCTCACATGAGTGCTAATTTTTTATATTAAAAATGACATACTGAAAGATAGGCAAATATGATACAATTTCAGTTAATAGAGCGATATATTTAGAATATTTTACAAGGAGTGGAAGTCTTATTAACCCAAAAATGGTAAAAACGATGGCTATCATATCTAACATATTTTTAGTTATCGGTATTATTTTTTTAATCACTTTAAATATTGTTATGGCTATTACTATGTTTGTTGTTTCATTAGCAATCAGTTTAGTGATATTCAACACTTTATTTAGACATAAAAAGGGCATGCGCATTGCTATTAATCTTTCTTTTATTATTGTGCTTGTGGCAATTGCTTTTGCTTATTTCACACTAACTAAATAAAATGTAAAATAGGGAGTTTTTTATATAATGAATGAGCGTGTTAAACAGCGAATACCATTAATACTATTGATATTAATTATAGTAATATTTGTTATTTTGTTAGTCATAAATGAAACATCTTTGTTTGAAAAACAAAAAACGCATACATTTGATGAGGCGGTAGATAAACAAGTTGGTTCTGGTACTTTAAATATGAAAGAAAAAGATGGTAAATTTCTAAAAGCTTCAACGAAAGATGTTAGTAAAGCAATGGATGTAAACAGTGACCAAGATGATTTGAACCACATGGATATTTCTGAAAAAGTATCGTTATCTGAAGATGAAGTGAATGATATTTTAAAAAGTAAGGGCGTGTTAAAAGGAAAAGGTAAAGCTTTCCTAAAAGCGCAAGATAAATATGAAGTCAACGTTTTATATTTAATAAGCCATGCCTTAGTAGAAACAGGAAATGGTAAATCTGAATTAGCTAAAGGTATTGAAGACAATGGGAAAAAATATTATAACTTTTTTGGAATAGGTGCGTTCGATGAAAATGCTGTCCATACTGGAAGCAGTTTTGCTAAAAAACAAGCTTGGACTTCTCCCGATAAAGCAATTATGGGGGGCGCCCAATTTGTAAGAAATAATTATTTTAATAATAAGCAGATTTCTTTATATCAAATGAGATGGAATCCAAAAGAACCAGGAGAACATCAATACGCGAGTGATGTAGACTGGGATGAAAATATCGCATGGTTTATGAAACATTTCTATAAAAATTTAGGTATTAAAAAAGATGATATCAATAAAGATTATTACCTATAATGGATTCAATATAAAAAGACAATATTGTTTTATTAGTGGATTTGTTTTCTTTTTTATATGTTATTATATCATTGGGTATTAAAAACAATGTCATTATTTAATAATGAAGTATGGAAATTTTTAAAAGACTAGGGAAAGTTGGAGTGAATTAAGATGAAAATAGCAATTGTTGGTGCAGGCATAGGCGGTTTAACTGCAGCAGCTTTATTAATAGAACAAGGTCATGATGTGAGTGTGTTTGAAAAAAAAGACGCAGTATCTGAACTAGGGGCTGGTATTGGCATTGGTGGCAACGTGATTGATAAATTAAATAATCATGATTTAGCAAAAGGACTTAAAAATATAGGACAAGTGGTTGATGTCATGGAAGTACTTGATGAAAAAGCAAACCCATTGTCAAAAATTAAATTGAAAAAAAACACTGTTAATTTAACGATGTCACGCCAAAGTTTATTAGATGTAATTCAATCTTATGTACCTGATAGCGCAATTTTTACAAACCATTATGTAACGGATATTGAAAACGGTGACTTAAAAGTAACGTTACAATTTTCCGAGCAACCTTCACAATCCTTTGATTTATGTATAGGTGCGGATGGCATTCATTCTAATACAAGACAAGCTGTCGCGCCAAATAATAAACCGATTTATCAAGGTTATACAGTATTTAGAGGTTTAGTAGATGAAATAGACCTTAAGGATGGCAATGTGGCTAAAGAATATTGGTCTTCAAAAGGCAGAGTAGGCATCGTGCCTCTATTAAATAACCAAGCTTATTGGTTTATTTCAATAACAGCTAAAGAAAATGATACTAAGATACACGCATTTGCAAAACCGCATTTACAAGCAAGATTTAATCATTTTCCTAATGAAGTCAGACAAGTTCTAGATAAACAAAGCGAAACAGATATATTATTACATGACATGTATGATTTAAACCCGCTAAAAACGTTTGTATACCAACGCGTAGTGCTTCTTGGAGATGCAGCACATGCGATGACCCCCAATATGGGACAAGGCGCAGGTCAAGCAATGGAAGATGCTATTGTTTTAGCTAATTGCATACAAACATACGATTTTGATATGGCATTGCAACGTTATAATAAATTACGGGTCAAGCATACGAAGAAAGTCATTAAACGTTCTAGAAAAATAGGCAAAATTGCTCAAAGAACAAATAAATTTGTGGTTAAAGTGAGAAATAAAATAGCGCAAATCATACCGAATCAACTGATATCTAACCAAACCAAATTCTTATATAAATCTAAAGAAAAGTAAAAATAATAAAAAGCCAGAAAGTACAGTTTATAAGTACTTTCTGGCTTTTGGTATTTTTTAATTAATTCACAATGTATTTAGGATGGTCGCCGTTCAGTTTGCTAATTGTATCATTAGCTACAATTTTTGACATCATATCACGAGACTCGAATGTCGCGTTACCAATATGTGGTGTGATAACAACATTATCTAATGATTTGAGTTCATCGTTGATTTCTGGTTCAAATTCAAACACGTCTAAGGCAGCGCCTTCGATTTCTTTATTTTTAAGTGCTTGAACTAAAGCTTCCTCATGAACAATTGGACCTCTCGCTGCATTAATTAAATAACTTGTTGGTTTCATCATTTTGAATTGCTCAGTATCAAATTGATGGTGTAAACTTGGATTATATGCAGCATTGATTGTAATGAAGTCTGAATGTTGTAAAAGTGTTTCAAAATCAACATATTTAGCACCAATTTCACGTTCTTTATCGACTTTTTGGTTAGGGCCTGTGTAAAGTACATTCATATCAAATGCTTTAGCACGTTTGGCTACTGCACTGCCAATTTCTCCTAAACCAATGATACCGATTGTTTTTCCAGAAACTTCTCTACCGCGGAAGAATAGTGGCGCCCATCCATCAAATCCTGTTGTACGACATAATTTATCACCTTCAGGAATACGTCTTGCTACAGCGAGTACAAGCGCAAAAGTTAACTCGGCAGTAGAATTTGTTGAGGCTTTGGGCGTATTTGTCACATCGATGTGTTTTTGTTTTGCGTGTTCAATATCCACGTTGTTAAAACCAGCCCCATAGTTTGCAATGATTTTTAGATTTGAACCTGCATCAATTACATCTTGATCCACATTAGTAGATAGTAAGCTGATTAAAGCGTCCGCATCTTTCACACCTTGAATTAAGGTTTCTTTATCAACAATACCTTTGCCTTCATACATATCTACTTCATAACCTTGCTCTTTTAATAAATTATAACCAACTTCAGGTATTGGACCTGCAATATAAACTTTTACCATGTATAATCACTTCCTTTACCTAAAGTATAGTAAATTTCATAATAGTAAACAAATTTTTACGTTGTAAGCCAATTAAAAAGGTTATTAATTTAATTTATATTATCATATAAGCGAGGTAAAAATAACCTATATTTAAAAGCATTTGCTTACTGATCAAGTTACAGTTAATTCGGAGCGTAGCAAAGCTAAACATTTGTACCATAATTTAGTATCACTTTATTTCGAAGTTGGCCGATGTCAGTATAAAAACTAATATCAATAAACGCTTTAGTATATTGATTTATATCACAGACTATAAACCGAATAAACAAAAAAGAATTTTATTATCATCGGCGATATGAATCTAAAGTAAGATAGTTTAACTAACCAGTTTTAAACCTACAATTGCTAAAATAATTAAGAAGATAAAACCTACACGTTTAATATTTTTAGATTCATTATAAATGAGCATCCCGACTAGCGTTCCGCCACCAGTGCCTATACCGCTCCAAACAGCATAAGCCGTCCCCATTTGAATACCACTAGACATTGCCAATTTAAGCATGCTAAAACTACAAATAAAGGCGAGGGCTAAAAAAACTACGAATATTTTCTTTTTAGTACGTGCGATTTCATTTAAAATAATGACACCAACAATCTCCAGTAGACCAGCAATAAATAGTATCGTCCAAGCCATTATTGTTCAGCCTCCTCTGTAGTTAGTTTTAAGCCAATAATACCTATTACGAGTAAAATAACCAGTGCTATCTTAATCACGTTGAATGCATCACCGAAAAATATCATATCAACGAGTACAGTACCAATTGCGCCAATGCCTACAAACACAGCATATACTGTCCCAACAGGTAATGATTTACAAGCTGAAATGACTAAATAGAAGCTTAAAATTAAAATGATAATCGTGCCTGTCCAACTCCAAACTGAATCAGCCGTGTTTAAACCAGTTACCCATAATATTTCTATGATGCCTGCCAAAATAACTTTAAACCACTGCATTTGTCTCAACCTCCTTATTCACATTAAACGCTACTATTTTCTCAAATTTTTAATTTGGCTGCAATATGTAAAGGGCAATTCAATAAAAAAAGCTGATAAAGTACGAGACTTTACCAGCTTGACTCCCAAATAATATTTTGAAAAATAATCTTAGTTAAGGTGAATATAGTTATATGAGCTAGCTTCACCTGCTGAGATTGTGCGTTCGCTTACTGAGAATGGCCCACCACTATAGTTCATTTCAGAAACATTTACTGAACCATCACTATTTACATTTTCAACGTATGCTACGTGGCCCATGCTTCCTTCACTAGATTGTAAGATAGAACCAGCTTCTGGTGAATTGTTTACTGTGTAACCAGCTGCGGATGCTGCAGATGCCCAGTTATTTGCATTTCCCCATGTAGAGCCAATGTCGCCACCTGTTTTGTCAAATACATACCAAGTACATTGGCCAGCAGTGTATAGATTTGAGCTTGAACTTGATGTCGCTTGAGTTGAGTTTTGATCTACTTGTGTTGTTTGTTCAGCAGCATTTGCTTCGTTCCCATGATCTAATCCCACAATTGCTGCTCCGATTCCTGCTGTTAAAGTTGTTGCTGTTACTAATTTTTTCATAATAAAAAAGTCCTCCCGAATTTTAAATAGATATATTATTTGAATAGAAATTAATTTTTTAATTAACGCGTTGGTTTCAACGACAATTAATACAATAACAGAAGAAAAAGTGTTTGTGTGGAATGTTACGTATTTGTAAAACAATTAAAAAGACCTCACATATTGCTGTAATAAACATCATGTGAGGTTACAAAAGCGCAACTTATTGTAATATTGCATAAAGTGCGCAAGTATAAGATTTAGTAGCATCTTATAAGCGTTTGCTCAATCGATTTATTACAACGCGTGTAAAAAATCACAAAATTGAAATTGAAATTATTTAAAAAATCTAATAGACAGAGGTGGTAAATAATCTTCTCCATTATATGCTTTTACTGCAGCTACAATTGTAAAAATAAAGTTCAAAATGGCCACAATAGGAAATAGAACGAATCCTATAATAATAAGCATTAAAATGCCAGAGATAATAAACCAAATAACATATGAAATTAAAAAATTAAAATAATTTTTGCCTGCTCTATCAACGAATGCAGAATCTTCACGTTTAATAAGCCAAATTATAAGTGGTGCTAAAAAAGTGGTGAAAAAGCTAAGTACATAGATTAATGTAGCCATTAATCTTGCATCACTGTTCGGTTCTTGATTTAATACTTCACGATTTGTGTGATTTTCAGTCATAAGTAGTTTGCCTCCTTTGTTTAACATTACTATAACAAAATAACAAAATCAGTTGCACATCATTTGAAAAAATTATAAATTTTTTGAATAGGACTATATACAGCGTTATTATCCTGTTAAAATATAGAAATGCTATAAAGCAATGCGTTACTTTTAATGATAACTTAAATAGGTTGAAGGCCAGTGTTTATTCTTTTTCTTAATAGGTTATACATGAGAGTAATGTTTAATAAAAAATACACAATGTTTAGAGAAAGAAGGGTGTTTATGAAGATAGCTATTGTAGGATCAGGGAATGGTGCTGTTACTGCAGCATTAGATATGATTACCAAAGGACATGAAGTCAAATTATACTGTAGAAACCAGTCTATAGATAAATTTGATAAAGCAATAGAACAAGGTGGTTTTACATTCAGTAATGAAGGCGAAGAGAGCTTCGTACAATTTACTGATATCAGTGATGATATGGAATATGTACTTGAGGACGCCGAAGTCATTCAAGTTGTAATACCATCATCGTTTATTGAGCATTATGCATATACAATGGCACCGTTTATCACAGAAGACCAACTTATATTCTTCAATATCGCTGCTGCTATGGGCTCTATTCGTTTTATGAATGTATTAGAGGATATGCAAATTGAAGTTATGCCTAAATTTGCAGAAGTAAATACGTTAACTTACGGCACGCGTGTAGATTTTGAAGAAGCACGTGTGGATTTATCTTTAAACGTTAGAAAAGTGCATTTCTCAACGTATGATAAGGAAGAGCTAAGCGATAGCTTTGATAAAATAGAAACATTATATCCATACATTGTCAAAGAAGAAAGTCTTTGGAAAACAAATTTAGAAAATGGTAACCCTGAAGTACATCCGGGTCCCACACTATTAAACGTAGGTAGAATTGATTATGCAGATGAATTTGCACTGTATGAAGAGGGGATAACAAAACATACAGTACGTTTATTACATGCAGTAGAGTTAGAGCGACTAACCTTGGGGCGAAAATTAGGTTTTGAATTATCATCTGCTAAAGAAGCACGTATTGAACGTGGCTATTTAGAAAGACAGGATGAAGATGAACCGTTAAATCGTTTGTTTAACACAAGTCCTGTCTTTTCCCAAATTAAAGGACCTAACCATGTAAAAAATCGTTATTTAACAGAAGATATCGCATATGGTTTAGTATTATGGTCTAGCTTAGGACGAGAAATTGACGTGCCTACGCCTAATATAGACGCCATCGTGGTCATTGCATCAACTATTTTAGAACGCGATTTCTTTGAAGAAGGATTAACAATTGATGAGTTAGGAAAAGATAAGTTAGGAAAAGATAAGTTAGGATTGCACTAGTCAAAAACGCATCCATTTATATAAATAAGGGGAAATGTGTATGAAAAGACAACCAACTTTTTTAGAATCAATTTCAACGATTTTGGTAATGATTGTTATTGTAATTACAGGATTTGTTGTTTTTGATATTCCTATCCAAGCGTTACTTATTCTTTCCTCAGCATATGCCGCAATCATTGCGAGACGCGTTGGTTTGAAATGGAAAGATTTAGAAGAAGGCATTACTAACCGTTTAGCAACAGCAATGCCTGCGATATTTATTATTCTATCAGTGGGTATTATTGTAGGCACTTGGATGTATTCAGGAACAGTGCCTGCATTAATATATTATGGTTTAGAATTTTTAAACCCTAACTTATTTTTAGTATCGGCATTTATCATAGCTGCAATTACTTCTGTTGCTACCGGAACTGCTTGGGGATCAGCTTCTACGGCAGGCATAGCGCTAATGGCAATTGGTTCGCAATTAAATATCCCAGCTGGTATGGCTGCAGGTGCAATTATTGCTGGCGCAGTATTTGGTGATAAGATGTCGCCGTTATCAGATACGACTAATTTAGCAGCCCTAGTTACAAAAGTGAATATTTTTTCTCATATAAGAGCGATGATATGGACTACAGTACCAGCATCAATTATCGGGTTAATCGTATGGTACTTTGCTGGGCTACAATTCAAAGGCAGTGTCAACACGTCTCAAGTGAATGCCATGCTTAAAGAGTTATCGACAATTTATAACATTAACTTTTTTGTGTGGCTACCATTAATTATTATTATAGTATGTTTGTTATTTAAAATTTCTACAGTGCCATCGATGTTAATATCAAGCATTAGTGCGATAATCATCGGCACTTTCAACAATGGATTTAATATGACTGATGGCTTCAAGGCTACTTTTGATGGCTTTAATCAAAGTATGGTACCACATTTAGATAATTCACTTTCTGATAAGGCGGTCAGCTTAATAGAACAAGGCGGCATGATGAGCATGACTGAAATTGTGGTCACTATTTTTTGTGGTTACGCCTTTGCAGGTATTGTAGAAAGAGCAGGATGTCTAGACGTTATATTGAATAAAATATCTAGCAATATTAACTCAGTTGGCACATTAATTCTTGCAACTGTATTAGGTGGGTTAATGATGGTGCTAGCTGCAGGCGTTGCTTCTGTTGTCATTATTATGGTAGGCGTATTAATGATGGATATGTATAATAAGATGGGAATAGACCGTTCGAATCTATCAAGGACGCTAGAAGATTCAGGTACAATGATTATTCCGCTTATACCTTGGGGTACTTCAGGTATCTATTATACACAACAATTAGGCGTGTCTGTTGATCAATTCTTTATATGGACTGTACCTTGTTATTTATGTGTTTTATTCGCGATTTTTTATGGTTTTACTGGTATTGGTATTAAACGCGCTAAAGTTAACCATGAATCATAGTAAGCATCATGAGCAAAGCTAAAAAATTGAATTATTCTTTACATTAAAAGGGTAAAAAATCTGAGATGAAATTGAACAGATATCAAAACTTAGAAATAAAATAAAGGCACTTTCGTTAAATTCATATTCAACTGAATTTATACGGAGGTGTTTTTTTAATGAAGCGGGCTGTGCTTTTGTATTAGCAATAAAAAATAAACATTTGTTCATTTAAAAATTAAAGCGAGAGTAATAATAATATGTTTACCAGTTAGATAAAAAGGATAAAGTAAACTATGGATGAGGTGATTCCGTGTTGTATCTAGTAATTATTGTAGCGATATTGCTAATAGGATTGGGAATTCATCAATATTTCAATATAGGTAAAGATTTTAAATATCCTTCTATTATCTATTTTATAATCGGTTTTATATTGTATATTGTAGCGATGATACAGTATAGAACCGATTTGTTTGAAAAACCAACTATTATACATGAAATATTACTTACTACGATATTTGGTTTGATTTTATATTGGGTCAATTCTCATCGTAATAAGACAAAAGATACTATATGTTACACAATAATGATTGTGGTTTTAACCTTGTTATTAGCGATGGTACCTGTATCATCAACAGTGGTTATATCAATACAAGAATTGCTTGTTGCAAGAATGGCATTGAGTATTATATTACTTGCTTTTGGCGTCTATGTTATCTATAAGCAAGTGAAAGATAAAGTATCAGAAAGTTTTCCATTACTTTACTTACTTGCTTTTATCTATTGGATAAGCCTAGCATATTGGTTATAAATAAAGAAGCATCAACTCACGAAATAATAAGTGAGTTGATGCTTTTTTATGAAATTAAATAAAAAACAGGATAAAAGCTTTCTATTTTTATTAGGGCTTTGTTGCTGGTTAGCAATCTACTATACATACAAAAAAATCCTGGAACATTGTTTCGTGTCCCAGGATATATAAACTATTTTAATTAGTGAATGTAGTTATAGCTTGAAGCTTGGCTAGCTGAAATAGTACGTGAAGTAACAACACCAGGGCCTTGACCATAGTTCATTTCAGAAACTTGGATTGAACCGTCACTGTTAACATTTTCAACGTATGCTACGTGTCCCATAGCTCCAGTTGATGATTGTAAAATTGAACCTTGAGAAGGTGAATTGTTTACAGTATAACCAGAAGCAGCAGCAGCGCTTGCCCAATTATTTGCATTACCCCAAGTTGAACCAATTTTACCGCCTACTTTATCAAATACATAATAAGTACATTGTCCAGCAGTATATAAATTATTTGAAGAGCCTGAAGTATTTGAAATTGAACTTGATGAACTTGATGGTGCACTAGTTGTAGTTACTTGGATGTTGCGGTCTGAAGTAGCGTTTGAAGCAGCACCACCGCCACCTGTTGTGTTGTTGTTCGCTGTATATGATTGAGTTGAAGTACCATATGTAGAACCATAAGTGTTATTTTGACCACTATTTGTATTACCAGTATAGTTTGAATGAGCTTGATCAGCTTGGCTTGGATTCCAGTTACCTTGCCAAGTATAGTGGTAATCACCTTGTTGATCTATAGTATATGAATAGCTATAAGAAGTAGGGTCATTTGGGTTATAACCATTGTTATTTTCAGCAGCATCTGCTTCGTTTTGCGCAAATGCAAATGTAGCGATTCCTGCAGTAGCGATTGTAGCTGTAGCGATTTTTTTCATTGTAAAATATCCTCCTAATAATGATAAAGCTTTTAAATTTATTATCTCAGTCTCTAATGACGTTGTTTATAGTATGTTTCGTTTTTTTCGTTGTTTTAACGACAAGCATTACTCTATCAGAAATTTGTCGTTTTGTGTGCAATGTTATCGTTTTGTAATTTATCTCTAATAATTATGGGGGATATGTAACAAAATAAGGGGTGATTATTTTACGTCTTAAGGCTGTAGCCATGGTGTTTTAAGGTGAATTCAGTGTAATATTGCTTTCTAATTTATTACAAAGCTGTAAAATAACAGAAAATTACAAATGTTATTTAATGCTAACAATTAGTTATTTAAAATTTAAATTAATTACTTTATTTTGATACTATTTCATATATAAAGAATTGGGGTTAATCAAGATTGACGTATTTTGATTTTGCTAAACATTGATATTGACACCGAATAGAAAAGCTTTTAATATAATAGGTATAAAAAATATACTTGGTAAGCGAGGTGAATATATGAAGGTAGAAATTGGTTTGACATCATTTGCAGATAATAGTGATATATATACTGATAAAGGTAAAGCACCTGCAATTAGTAACGCCCAAAGGATTAGGAATATTATTGAAGAAATTGAAGTTGCTGATGATTATGGCCTTGACGTTTATGGTCTAGGTGAACACCATCGACCTGATTATGCTGTATCTGACCCAGTTACTGTATTAGCAGCAGCAGCTAGACATACAAAGAACATTAAGTTGAGCAGTGACGTTACTGTATTATCTTCAGATGACCCAGTCAGAGTTTATGAACGTTTTTCTACATTAAATGCGGTATCTAATGGGCGAGCTGAAATAATGGTTGGGCGAGGCTCATTTATAGAATCATTTCCATTGTTTGGCTATAACTTAAATGATTATGAACAACTTTTTAATGAAAAAATTGATTTATTAATGCAAATGAATCAAAATGAAATTGTGAATTGGGATGGTCATCTTAGACCAAGTATACAGAATTTAGGCATTTACCCTAGGGTTGAGCATGGTTCATTACCCATTTCAATCGCAACAGGTGGCACACCTGAATGTCATTGAAAGCAGGAGCACTTGGTTTACCGATAACTTATGCTATAATTGGCGGGGACCCAAAAAGATTTCAAAGAAATATTGAGATGTATAAGTCAATAGCTGAATCTTATGGTCATGATGTCAATAAATTAACTGTTGCAACACATTCATGGGGATATATTGCTGAGACAGATGAACAAGCGTTTCGGGAATTTTTCCCATCAGTCAAAGCAAGTCACGATGTATTGGCCAAAGAACGAGGTTGGCCTTTATACAATGAAAATAGTTTTGCACGTGAAGCAGGGCCAAATGGTGCATTATATGTAGGTAGTCCAGAAACAGTAGCAAATAAAATCATTGATACGATTGAAACGTTAGGTTTATCACGCTTTATGTTGCATACCCCTGTAGGATCCATGCCACACGAAAACACAATTCGTACAATTAAATTATTGGCTGAGCGGGTAAAACCTGTTGTAGATAAATATTTTGAAAACAAATAGAAGGAGATTAAAGTAATGATATTACGTTATTTAACAAACTTAAAATTAGCAAAAGAATTATACGGAGCTGCAAAACCAAAGTTAAAAGGTGATCAATCAATGAAAGATACCTTTACTGGTGTGTTTAATTTACCTTCAAATGCGGTACCGTTAGCAGGCGCAGTTGAAACATTAAGTGCTGTATTTTTCGTATTAAGCTTTGCAAGTAAAAGATTATCACGTATTGGTTCACTATTAACAATTTCAGTTCTTGGTGTTGCAGCATATAAACATTTTGAAGCAGGCCATGGTAAAGCTGGCGCAAAACATGCATTAGACTTGTCTGGTATGGCAGCACTAAGCTTCTTAGACACTTTAGATTGTAAAAAGAAATAATTACTTCGCATGATATTTAACTTTATGATGTAAAATCATTTATATTTGAATAAAATAAATAAAAATGTGCAGATAACTATAACCTTTTTAAGAGCTTGGGATATTTAATTTTATATCTCAAGTTTTTTTATAATATTAAAAATAAATGATCATAATTAGATATAGAAATATAATATTGATCCAACTATAGTCGACAATACGATTTTCTAACAACTATGTTTTTTAGAAAAATTGGAATTTTAATTCACCCACGATTACTTTATCTGTAAGTATTATGTTCACGAATCATTTTAGAATTGAAAATGCAATAAAAATCATTTCTTATTAATAAAAAGGATGTATGAGGTACTAAATTTTGAAAATAAAAAATAAAATTAAAAAAATAGTAGTAAATCATAACATTTTTCATAGTTACTTATATTGAATTAAATAGCATGAATAGGATAAAATTATGTTACAAATAGATAAGAAAACTTTCGTGTATATTAACAACAAGAAAAAACATAAGGAGCGGTTTTTATGAAAACGATAAAGGAATTAAATGAATTAATCTCATTATATCAACAAGGAAAAACATTTTTTAAGCAGACTAAAAAGCACCACAAATTAAACTATGAAGAAGTATTTATTTTAAATTATCTACATGAATGTAATTCAAGTGAAGTTACAGCGAAAGAAATCGCCCAACATTCTGAGTTAAAACCTTATTACTTAACGAAAGCATTACAAAAGTTAATTAAAATGGAGTATTTAAGTAAAAAGAGAAGCGACATAGATGAACGGACAGTTGTCGTTTACATAAATGAAAAGCAACGTAAAAGGATTGAATCAATCATTAGAACATTACAATCATACTTAAAATAAAATATGGATATGTTCAAAAATAGCCGTGTAACATATATAAAAAATGAATATTCTGAATAGTGTAAATTTATTTGAAAAATTATATATTGATATAAAATATGATTTGAGTAAAATATAAATTATGATATACTAATATTTGTTAAATGAAAGCGCATACAAATAACGGAAGGTGTTTTTATGAATTTACTTTTAGGGGTTATATTTTTAGGTATCGTATTATGTTTGTTTACACTATTTACAAGTAAAGCACCAAATGGTGGTAAAGCAATGGGCGCCCTCGCGAATGCAGCAATTGCTTCATTTTTAGTAGAAGCTTTTCATAAGTATGTTGGTGGGGATCTATTAGGTATTCCTTTTTTAGGACAGCTGGGTGATGCAGCTGGAAGTTTAGGTGGGGTTGCTGCAGCTGGACTAGTAGCGTTAGCGATGGGTGTTTCGCCGGTGTACGCATTTGTTATTGCAGTTGCGTGCGGTAACATGGACTTACTACCAGGTTTTGTAGCAGGATACATAGCAAGTTTTGGCATGAAATGGATAGAACAAAAATTTCCAGATGGTTTAGATTTAATAGGTTCAATTATTATTATTGCTCCTATTACAAGAATAATCGCAGTAGGCGTAGCGCCTGTAGTAGATGCGACGTTATTGCAAATTGGGAATATTATTAAAGAATCTACAACTTCGAGTCCTATTTTAATGGGGATAGTGCTTGGTGGCATTATAACAGTAGTAGCAACTGCGCCATTGAGTTCTATGGCACTCACCGCTTTGTTAGGGTTAACTGGCACACCCATGGCAATTGGAGCTTTAGCTGTTTTTGGATCATCATTTATGAATTTTGTTTTATTTAAGCGTATGAAATTTGGAGATCGTAAAACAACAATTTCTGTAGCTATTGAGCCGTTATCACAAGCAGATATTGTTACGGCAAATCCTATTCCTGTTTATCTTACGAACTTTATGGGCGGCGCAGTATCCGGTGTCATTATAGCTATGTTTGGTTTAGTTAACGAAGCAACTGGTACAGCTACACCTATTGCTGGTTTGATGGTTATGTTTGGTTTCAATAATGCGTTGACTGTCGTTCTTGTTGCATCCTTATGTGCTACTGGAAGCGCCATTTGTGGATATATAGGATCTATTGTATTTAAAAATTACCCGATTATTACTAAAGATGAATTACAAAGTGGCTCAATGCCGAAAAAAGTTAAAAATTATTATAAAAGAAAAAAACAGTATGCTGAACACTTAGCAATGTAGTGATTTAAGAGTGAAATATAATGAATGTCGTAGATGTTAGGGTATGGTGTGTAACTGATTCAATTTAAAAATAAATTGGTTGCCATTTTTAGAATGAAGTACATATAAAAAAGAACAGAACGGAAATCTCGTTGATAAAATGAAATTTCCGTTCTGTTCTTTTTTATGCTGAAGTTTTAGTGAACATATAAGCTGATGTGCGGTTTTCTATTTTTGAAAACACCAATTCTAACAAAATAGCAAGTAACCAATAAAATATTGCGGCAACACTATATACTGTTATAAAGCGATAACCTTCATTAGCGATAACATGGCTGACAGCCATGATTTCAGTAACTTGAACAGCAAACGCTAATGAAGTACCTTTGATAAGCATGATAAATTGATTTTCAATATTTGGAAGGGCGTAATTAAATGCTTGTGGCAATATAATTTCTTTATAGGTTCTTAATGTTGAAAGACCTACTGTTTGAGCAGCCTCAATTTGATCATTAGCAACGGATTGTAAACCGCCTTTGATAGATTCTGATAAATAAGCAACAGCATGTAAAGAAAAAACAATAAACGCGATGATTAGCGGCGAGAAAACATCAGGATTTATTGCAAAACCGAATTGTTCATTGGACCACATAATGAGCTTTGGCACCCCATAATACATCATAAATAATTGAACAATGAGCGGTGTGCTTCTAAAAAATGAATTATATATAACGATAAGTTGAGAGAGTATGGGTACATTTTTAGTTCGAATAAACGCGAATAGTGTTCCAATAATCAGCCCGACAATCATTGCTATAAGGGAAATCATTATTGTGTTTGGTACACCTTTAAGGACTTCTAATATTGTATAAATAATAAATGGCAAAATGTTTTCCTCCTTAAACGCTATAAGGTTTTTGGGCTCGTTTGTTAATCAGAGCAAATGTACTTTGGATTATCAGTGCAATGGACCAGTAAATTATTGATATCACGATGTATACTTCTAGCATACCTAACCCATAATTATTCCCAATAATTAATTTAACTTGCCCCATCATGTCTATAATTCCAATAGTAAATGCTAGCGATGTATCTTTTAATAGTTCAATGATTTGGGTTGTTAAATTTGGAATACTATTACGTAAAGCTTGAGGTATAATGATTTCCTTTAAAATACGAGGATAAGATAATCCAACTGAAAGACCCGCTTCAATTTGACTGTAATCTACAGATTGATATCCCGCTCTTATAATTTCAGATAGATAAGCCCCTGTATGTAAGGTAAACGCTAAAATCACAAAAAATAATCTGCTGAAGTGGTTTAAATCAATTTGTATGATTAATAGTAGTTGTGGCAATGCAAAATATGCTAAAAAAAGTTGCAAGATTAAAGGCGTACTGCGAATAAAAGATAGATAGACTCGAACGATTGTTGAGAGTATCTTAATCTTTTTGATACGAATACTTGCTAGCACAAAGCCGAGTATAAGCGCAAATACAAAAGAAAGTACAAATATTAATAGAGTCAAAGGTAATTGTTGTAAAACTTGCCCAAATAAAGAAAGCCAATTTACAGGTTCATTCATGATTGTACCTCCAATTTATCTTTTTGCTTATTGATTTCATCTAAATCATCAAATACATTAATATCGAAATATTTTTTAGAAAGTTTTTGTAATTCACCTGTGTTTTTAAGTTCTTGTGTAGCTTGATCGATATCGTCATGTAATTTTTGATGTTTTTTGTTGTAGACAATATGCAATGGTTCTTTTTTTACGATGCCGCCAATTTTAACGTCAGCGCCGATTTGTTTCTGTATTGCGTTGTATGTGTTCCAATTTAAAAATATGGCATCGCGCCTAGCATCACTTATCATTTTTAAATTGTCACCATTGGAAGGTTCTTGGATGGTATCAATATTAATCTTTGAAGTATGTGATTTATTATATTGAGATAATATAGAATACAAACCACCACTTGGTGCCATCGGAGTTAATTTTTTACCCGGTAAATCGTTTAGCGAATGTATATCAGCATTATTTTTATTAACAACAATTAAAGGTAAAGCGTAACTATAAGGGACATCTTGATAAAGAAATTGTTGTTCTCGTTCAGGTGTCTTAAAAAACCAATTAATGCCCATATCAAACTTCCCAGCGCCAATACCGACTAAATTTGACTCTTCTTCACCAACTTCATATTTAAATTGATACTGAGGTAACTTCTTTTCTAAGCGTTTTAAATAATCGATATCTAACCCTGTAAATTCATTATGTTCATCTGTATATAAATATGGCGGGTTCACTTCTGCAGATATAGCTACTTTAATTTCTTTTTTACTTTTTTGATTATCGGATTCTTCCATTTTATTACACCCGCTTAACAGCATTGTAATAAAAACCCCAATAACTAGAAGAAAGTATTTATTGTGGTTCATGTTAATTCACGCTCCGTTTCTACGGTATTTAAGAAACGGTTTATCCTTTTAGAATCAGAGGATTCTAAAACGGTTTGAGGTGAACCTTCCTTTAATATTTCACCTTCATCTATAAATAAAATTTGATCGGCAATTGCTTTAGCAAATTGAATTTCATGTGTGACGATGACCATTGTCATACCTTCTTGTGCAATGGATTTGATGAGTGACAAAACACCTTGAATTGATTCAGGGTCAAGTGCAGATGTAGGTTCATCTAAAAGTAATACTTTTGGATTGAGTGCTAAAGCGCGAATAATACCGATGCGTTGGCTTTGGCCACCTGATAATTGAGAAGGATATTTATCCTTTTGATTTAATAAATTAAAACGTTCTAAATAAGAAATAGCTACTTCATTTGCTTGTTTATTTGGCATTTTTTTACCATGTATCAACCCTACAGTAATGTTTTCCAGAATAGTTTTGTTTTTAAATAAATTATAGTTTTGAAAAACCATAGCGGAGTTTTTTCGGAGTTGGGAAATCTCTTTTTTGGAATGCTTATCACCCACAAATGTTTTGTTGCCAATTTGGATGGTGCCCGATTTTGGTATAGCTAATGCATTTAATGTTCTAAGGAGCGTTGTTTTACCTGAACCGCTTGGACCTATAATAGCTGTCACAGTACCTTTGTTTTGCGAAAAGCTCACATCATTAAGTATGGTATTGTCTTTATATTTATGTATTAAATGTTTTACTGAAATCATTTTTTTACCCCCTAGACTATCAATAAATACAAAGTATCACAATAAACCCTATCGGTAAAGTAAGGATTTATTGTTTGGAAGACTTTCTTTCGTTATAAGCGAGTGTTACACTAAGTTTAAATAAAGAAAAGGCTAAAAAAGAGGTGGACATAGTGAATTATTCTGCATTAATACATACGAGTATTCAAAAGAAATGGATAGAAAAATTCAATACGGTCAAAGAACAATTTAAAGAAAAAGCTGATTATAACGATAAACATTCACGTTTTCCATATGAAAATATTGATTGGTTGGTCAAAGAAGGCTATACATTATTAACATTGCCTAAAGCTTATGGTGGGGAAGGTGCGACTGTCGAAGATATGGTAGTGCTACAAACCTATTTAGGAGCTATTGATGGTGCTACAGCACTTTCAATAGGTTGGCATCTTAGCGTCGTTGGACAATTATATGAGCAGCAAGCTTGGGAACAAGACATGTTAGATCGCTTTGCAATCTCTGTGAAACATGGTGCTTTGGTTAATAGAGCTATCAGTGAAGCAGAAACAGGAAGTCCAACGCGTGGCGCTAGACCGGCTACTAATGCAGTTAAAAAGGACGATGGTTTTGTGATGAATGGTGTTAAGACTTTCACTTCAATGAGTAAAAGATTGAGCCATTTTATTGTCAGTGCATATTATGAAGAAATAGATAAAGTAGGTTTCTTCTTGATATCAGAAAACACGCCAGGTGTTGAAATTGCAGATAATTGGAATATGGTAGGTATGCGTGCTACTGAAAGTCATGATTTAATTTTAAATGATGTTTTTATTCCAGAAGAAAATTTTGTTGAAATTAGAGGGGCAGGCGGAAAAAAACCGAATGGATGGATTTTACATATTCCTAGTACCTATTTAGGGATTGCTCAAGCAGCAAGAGATTATGCAATTGATTTTGCTAAGAATTATAGCCCGGCAAGTATAGAGGGGGCCATTGGTGATATACCAACTGTCCAACAAAATATCGGTAAAATGGAATCATTATTACTATCAGCCCGTCATTTTTTATGGAGCACGGCCGCACTATACAATCATGAGCAAGATGAGCCGGTTTGGAATGAAACATCAGCTAGTAAAGTATTAGTTATGAATCAAGGGCTAGAAGTGATTGATATTGCAATGCGTATTGTTGGCGCTAAAAGCTTAGAAATGGAACGTCCATTGCAACGTTATTATAGAGATATGCGTGCTGGGTTGCATAATCCGCCGATGGAAGATATGGCTTATACTAATATATCTAAATCACTGATGGGATTGTTTGATTAGCTATTGTACATTGGAACCAATTTGATACCATTTGTATTTTACTTGTCAAAAACTTCATAGCTTTATGTTTTTGCCTATATAATGACGAGTATAAATATTAAATAGTTATGTGGTATCAAAATAATGAATTAAATCGATGGGTTATTTCTATATGATTATATTAATATAGAAGGCAAAGTTGTACAAATTCATTGTATTAACGTGATGCCTTTTGATAGTCAAGGCGACGGTTTGCTATACGAAAGCTTACCGTGGTCTAGAGATACCCAAGCATTATGAATTAAAATTAAAAGATAATCGGTTTATGTTTGAATGAGCCTTCCTAAAAACCTAGGAGGCTTATTTTTTAACTTTAAAATTAGTAAAAATTTTCATATTTTACTATTGTTAAAAAAGACTAAGCATTATATAATTCAATGGTATTGATAATCATTTTCAATGGAGGGAACATTATGAAAAAATTATTATTTTCAATTATCGCACTTGTTTTAGTATTAGCTGCTTGCGGGAATAAGTCAGAAAACGACACTGATAATAAAAAAGAAGAGACGAAATCTTACACTTTAGATAGTGGTAAGAAAATTGATATACCAAAAGACCCTAAACGTATTGCAGTTGTCGCGCCAACGTATGCTGGTGGCATTAAATACTTAGGTGGTAATATAGTTGCAGTAAACGAACAAGTTGATAGTAGTAAGATTTTAAAAGATAAATTTAAAGGCGTAGAAAAAATTGGGGAAAATGATGTTGAAAAAGTAGCAAAAACGAAACCAGATTTGATTGTAGTTTATTCTAATGATAAAAATATCAAAAAGTATAAAAAAATTGCGCCGACCGTAGCTTATGACTATGGTAAACATAAATATTTAGATCAACAACAAGAGTTAGGTAAGCTACTTGGAAAAGAAGATAAAGTAAAAGAATGGGAAGATAAATGGAAAGCACAAACTGAAAAAGATGGAAAAGAAATTAAAGATAAAATTGGGGAAGATGCCACAGTCTCAATTTTTGATGAGTTTGATAAAAAACTTTATACTTATGGTCCTAACTGGGGTCGCGGCGGTGAAGTGATGTATCAAGCATTCGGTTTGAAAGCACCTGAGAAATTAACTGAATTAGTTAAAAAAGAAGGATGGGCTGAAGTGAAACAAGAAAAACTTGCTGACTATGCAGGTGATTATATTGTTTCAACTAGTGAAGGCAAATCAGAACCAGGTTATAAAAAAACAGATCTTTGGAAAAATTTACCGGCTGTTCAAAATGATAGAGTTATAGAGGTACAAGCAGAAGCATACTGGTACAATGATCCATATACCTTAGAGTTTATGAGAAAAGATTTAAAAGAGAAATTTTTAAATCTAAATTCATAAGCCCACTCTTAAAAGACCAAGGTGCAAATAATCATTTGAAAATTTGAATGATATCAAACAATATTTTGAATACATCTAAAATATTGTTAGCCGTTAGTTAATAAGAAGTGATTTTATATTAAGTTTTTGTACAGGGCGTTAGCTTATGTATTTCTTTTTCTAGTTGATCACCATTGGCGGGATAACGAAATCTTTTAAAAAATGAGATTTCATTATCTCGCTTTTTTGGATTAAAATGAAATGACGCGCCATTAATGTAAACTTTTTATTTTATATAGTTTACATTAATGGTATAATTTTCATCATCAAAGGAGGTTTGATGATGTCAACAAAATATTTAGTTTATACGGCACTAATGACAGCAATTATTGCAATATTAGGCTTTATACCTGCCATACCGCTGCCTATTATGCCTGTACCAATTGTGCTACAAAATATTGGTATATTTTTAGCTGCTATTTTATTAGGACGTAAATATGGGACATTAAGTATTATTGTATTGCTATTGTTAGTGGCTACGGGTCTTCCGTTACTATCAGGCGGTCGAGGCGGTATCGGTGTGTTTGCTGGACCATCAGCAGGCTTTTTATTTATGTACCCAGTCATTACATACCTTATTGGACTTGTAAGAGACTTATATTTTAAAAAAATTAATTTTGTTGTATTATTAATTACAACTATAGTGATAGGCGTAGTTTTATTAGATATTGGAGGTACGCTGTTAATGGGAATTATGACGAACATACCAATGTCTAAATCTGTGTTGCTTTCTTTTGTATTTATGCCAGCAGATATTATTAAAGCTGTGATAGCTAGTTTTATAGGTAATATCATGTTAAATCATAGTCAATTTAAGCAACTACTTAAGTAATTATTATGAGTAAGGGGGCAAGGTAGTTATGAATATATCTTTAAATGATATTTTTCAACCCGGTGATATTTATGATAATGATTGGTATAAATCAATTTATTTAACGCCAACTACCCCTTTAGTATTTGATGCCAATAAGTGGGTATATAAACAAATGCCTTCGATTTACCAGTGGAAAATGGATATTGCTACACAGACACATATGCATAAACAGCAAAATTCTAATCATTTAACTTTTACTTTTCCTGAAAATGTTGAATGGGATCAACAATGGATAGCATTGATTAACAATGAACAATTTGAATTGGGGTTAATGGAGTTATATGCGATTGAGCCACAACAATTTAAAGGTCATGCAGATGACGAAGTGAAAGTGGCATTTGTAGATGAAACAACGCTAGAGGATTATATTAGTGTTTATAGGCAATTCGCAGCACCATATGGTGAAGGCTACGTTGAAGAAAGCACGCGGATGATTAAAAATCACTTTAATGATGATGCCAAGACGCGTCTTATCGCTTACAAACATGGGCAACCAGCTGGTATATTAGATTTGATTGTGACAGAAGATACAGTGGAAATCGACGGCTTTGGTGTATTAGAATGTTACCAAAGACAAGGTGTTGGTAGCGTTATGCAAAGCATTGTAGCAAAGTTAGCTAACCGAAGACCAATCATTTTGATTGCTGATGAAGAAGATAGTGCAAAAGATATGTATGTTAAACAAGGCTATGTATACATAAGCTTTTGTTATCATATTGTAAAAGAACATATTTAAGAGAAGTCGAAAAACACAGTTTATATCATTGTTGAAGATGCGTCGCTTGGTATGTAAAAGTATCAATCTTCGTGCGCTTTTCTCAGTTCCGGTAGTTTCAGCGGGATAACGAAATCATTTAAAAAATGAAATCGTTGTCCCGCTTTTTAATTAGTTTTTGTTGCAGTAATACGCTCTGGATGACTGTAAACATTAAAGTTGCCATCACGAATAAAACCAATTGCAGTAATATTTAAATCTTGGGCGAGCGATACTGCTAATGTGGTTGGAGCAGATTTAGATAAAATAACGCCAACGCCAATCTTAGCAGCTTTAATAAGTATTTCAGAAGATATACGACCACTAAATATGAGCACTTTATCACGGATAGGTATATGGTGCTGAATGCAATAACCATAAAGTTTATCTAGTGCATTATGTCTACCAATATCTTGTCTATGTTCGAAAAAAGCTTCACCATCACTAATAGCAGCATTATGAAGACCGCCGGTTTGTTTGAAAATTTTACTTGCACTTTGTAAACGTGTCATCATATTGAGTACTTGAGACGGGATTAAAGTGATTTTTGACATAGATGTTTTAGCTATTGCCGCATCATTTTGAAAATAAAATTCACGACTTTTACCACAACACGAGGCAATCATCCGCTTAGTTGAGTATTCAAAACGTTCATTGAGTGATTTAGTTAATTCAACATGAGCGAACCCTTTACTATCGTCTATTTGAATTGATTTTAAATCATCATTTTTTAAAATAGCACCTTCTGATGCTAAAAATCCTAGGACCAGTTCTTCCATATGATTTGGACTACAAATGACCGTAGCAAATTCTTCTCCGTTGACCATGATGGTTAATGGGAATTCTGTGACATAATGGTCAGTCGTCTCTATAAGATTACCATTTTCATATCGTACAATATGCTGATTTGTTAAAACGTCTTCATTCATATTATTCATCCCCCAATTCATATTCACTTATTTATTTTAGCGCATTTCGAGTTGCAAAAAAAATAAACAGTTTCAATATGCGTAGGACATAAAATATTTTAAAAGGCGACAATATCCCGTAAAGATGAACATGTTTTTTATTCCATTTTTTTGTTCCTAGTAATCTTGATAACACCTGTTAATAAAATATTTTAAAAGAAGCCTAATTTGTACTACTCTGAACTAATTTAACTACAATAAATATATTTGCTATATAGGATGCATAGAAGTAAACTTATAGTAAACAAATATAAAGAGGTGAAAAGCTAAATGGCTAGCATCAGAGACATTGCGCGCGAAGCGGAAGTGAGCCCTGGCACAGTATCACGTGTATTAAATAACGATCCTACATTATCTGTAGCAGAAAAAACACGACGAAGAATTCATGAAACCGCTGAAAATTTACAATATAAAAAAATGGAAAGAAAAAATAAAAGTATTCAAATTATTACTTATGCTTCACGTGCAAAAGAAATGTCTGATCCATATTACAGAGAAATTAGGTTAGCAATTGAAGCGGAGGTTAAACGATTAAATTTATCGTTAAGGAGAACGCTACGTATTGATGGGGAACATGATGATATAGATATAACTAAAATAGCGAAAGCAGGAGCTATTATTGTGGTAGGGAACTTTTCGTCCGAATCAATTTTAGAACTACAGAAATATAACCATAACATTGTGGTCATTAATAACCCTAATACGCCTAAATCTATAGACGCAGTATATTCAGATTTATATGATTCCATGCTGCAATTATTAAATGATATTGATAACACAGGATTAAATCATATTGTTTATGTAGGTGGCACACACACGATCAAAAACTTGGAAGGTTTGCCAACTTCAAATAATACACAAATTGAAGACGTAAGATTTAAAGCTTTTACGGAATGGTGTAAAAAACGCCAAATAATAAGTGAATCATTGCTTAACGGTTGGAATAAAGAGGACGGTGTAAATGCAGTAAAAGAATTATTGAAAACAAATCATTTACCTCAAGTGTTTATTGCTGGTAACGACATGGTTGCAATCGGCATATTACAGCAACTACAAGCAGAAAAAATCACTTTACCAGATGACGTTAAATTGATTAGTTTTAATGATTTGGAAATTATTCAATATGCAGTTCCTTCTATCAGCAGCGTACATATACCTATAGATGAGTACGGAAGAATCGCAGTAAGAATGGCAGAAGAAAGAATAAATAATACAAGACAAATTGCTATTCATGTCATTGCAGAAGCACAATTAAAAGAACGTGCTACATTTAAAGTAAAAAACAAAGCACATTGACAAAACATTTAGTAAACAAGTAAACTTTATTTAAGTTTACTACCATAAATTGTATTTTTTATATCGTCTTTAAAAAGGAGTGGGATTATTATGATAGAAGCAATGCGCAATAAGTTTAAAGATTTATTTGATGTGCAAGCTGAAGTAAGTGCGTTTGCACCTGGGCGTATTAATTTAATTGGTGAACACACAGATTATAACGGAGGGTATGTGTTCCCAGCAGCAATTGAATTAGGGACATACGGTTTAGCTGCTAGACGAAACGATAAATTGATTCGTCTATATTCTAATAATTTTGAAAATATTGGCATGATAACTTTAGATTTAGATAACTTGGTTTTTGAGAAGGACGATGACTGGGCAAACTACCCTAAAGGGGTCATAAAATATTTAAAAGAATCTTTTCCTGGTATAAACCAAGGCTTTGATATCTTGGTGGAGGGGAATATACCGAATGGTGCAAGTCTTTCGTCATCAGCCTCTATTGAACTATTAACAGGCTGGTTGATAAAAGCATTATTTAATTTGGATTTAGAGCGACTAGAACTTATTAAAATAGGACAACGTACAGAAAATCATTTTATGGGTGTTAACTCTGGTATTATGGATCAATTTATTATTGGAATGGGTAAATCAGAACATGCTATTTTATTAGATACAGCAACATTAGAATATGATTTTGTTCCCGCCAAATTTGGTGATTATGTCATATCAATTATGAATACAAATAAACGACGTTCATTAACTGAAAGTAAATATAATGAACGTAGAAGTGAGTGCGAATCTGCATTGGCATCATTACAGCAAGAACTAAATATTCAGTCTTTAGGTGAGTTAACAATGGATCAATTTGAAATGTATCAAATGCTGATTAAGGATGAAGTACAACGGCGAAGAGCGAGACATGCTGTTTCAGAGAATGAACGTACTAAACTTGCACATCAAGCATTATCCGACAACGACTTTGAAAAATTTGGTCAGTTATTAAATGATTCACATACATCATTGAAAAACGATTATGAAGTAACAGGCATGGAACTCGATACGCTAGCTGAAACAGCACAACAAGTTGAAGGCGTGTTAGGAGCAAGAATGACTGGTGCAGGTTTTGCAGGATGTGCGATTGCGTTAGTACACAAAAAACAAATCAAAGCATTAGAAGATGAAGTTTCCAAAAAATACTTGGCAAAAATAGGTTATGAACCATCATTTTATCATGTAGGTATCAGTGATGGCGTTAAAACTATATAAACACAAAATATAAATTAGAAAGGATTTTTTTATGTCTGTATTAGTATTAGGTGGCGCAGGTTACATTGGAAGTCATGCAGTAGATCAGTTAATCAATCGAGGTTACGATGTTGTAGTTGTAGATAACTTGGGAACTGGTCATAGAGCAGCTGTGCATAATGAGGCAAAATTTTATGAGGGCGATATACGTGATAAGGCATTCTTAGAAAGTGTATTTGGAAACGAAGATATTGAAGGCGTTTTTCATTTCTGTGCTTATTCATTAGTTGGAGAATCTGTTGGAAAACCACTAGCATATTTTAATAATAATGTTTATGGTTTGCAGGTGCTATTAGAAGTAATGTACGACCATCATGTAGCACATATTGTTTTCTCATCAACAGCAGCTGTCTACGGAGAACCAGATGCTGTACCAATTACAGAAGACGATTCTAAAACACCTACGAGCCCTTATGGCGAAAGTAAATTAATGATGGAAAAAATGATGCACTGGAGCCACGAAGCTTATGGTGTTAATTATGCAGCATTACGTTATTTTAATGTGGCAGGTGCAAAAGAAAATGGCGTGATCGGTGAAGATCATAGACCAGAAACACACTTAATCCCAATCGTATTGCAAGTTGCACTGGGTCAAAGAGAAGAACTGACGATTTTCGGCGATGATTATGATACAGAAGATGGATCTTGTATACGCGATTACTTACATGTTGTAGACTTAATTGACGCGCATATTTTAGCATTTCAACATTTGAAAAATGGCGGAAAATCTGGAGCTTTTAATTTAGGAAGTAGCCAAGGTTATTCTGTATTTGAAATTTTAGAAGCTGCAAGAAAAGTAACAAATAAACCAATCAACGCTGTTGTTGGGGAAAGAAGAGCAGGCGATCCAAGTAAACTTGTTGCATCAAGTAATAAAGCGCAACAAATATTGGGTTGGAAACCTAAACATGACGATATTCACGATATTATCGGTTCAGCGTGGCAATGGCATGAAAAACATCCAAACGGATATCAGGAGGTATAATGCATGTTATTGAATCAACATTCTGTGCAGTTATTTGTTTCATATGCTACCACATATGGTGATTATGAAAAGGAAGATGCCATTTATATTCAAAACAGGTTGATCAGTATTTTAAATGCATCTGGTATAGACGACACAGCGTCACCTAAATTTAGCCCAAACGCTACAGCCAATGCTATTGCGCAAGACTGGATTCAAGAAGCAATAAAAGCAAACTGTATTGATGACGCATTGTATAATAAAGAAATTATTGAGGCTCAGATTTTAGATTTAATTACACCGCGACCATCTGTGGTTAACGATCAATTTAATGAATTGTACAAGCGAAACGCAAAAGAAGCTACCGATTATTTTTATAATATTACGAAACGTAATCATTACGTAAAAGAAGATGCTATAGCAAATAACATCCATTTTGACGTATCAAATGAGTATGGCGATCTTGAAATAACTATTAATCTATCTAAACCCGAAAAAGATGCAAAGCAAATCGCTAAAGCTAAAGAGGCGCCTTCAACAGACTATCCTAAATGTGCATTATGTTTAGAAAATGAAGGATTTAAAGGCTCTGTTTTGCAAGCAGCAAGAACAAATCATCGTATAGTGAGACTGAATTTAGGAGATGAGCAATGGGGATTTCAATATTCACCTTATGCTTATTTTAAAGAGCATAGTATCGTTCTATCAAAAGAGCATGTGCCAATGAATATTGATAAACAAACATTTGTGCAATTATTGGATTTTGTAGACAAATTTCCACATTATTTTATTGGTTCTAACGCGGACATACCGTTAGTTGGTGGGTCGATTCTTACGCATAACCATTATCAATCTGGCAGACATACCTTTCCGATGGATAATGCTAAAGAACTTCAAAACTTTAAATTGGTACAGTTTACAAACGTAGAAGCATCTACATTACATTGGCCAATGAGTGTGATACGCCTCAAAAGTACTAATAAAGAAAACTTAATAGAAGCAGCAGAATGTATTAGGCTCGCATGGAATAATTATTCAGATGAAAGTGTAGCAATCAGAGCATATAGTGATGAAGGTGACCGTCACCATACTGTCACACCTATTGCACGTTTTAGACATGGTCAGTATGAACTGGATGTTGTTTTAAGGGACAACCAGACATCAGAAACTTACCCTGATGGCATATTCCATCCTCATAAAGATGTACAACATATAAAAAAAGAGAATATCGGACTGATAGAAGTCATGGGTACAGCTATTCTACCTGGACGATTGAAAACAGAACTGCAAGAAGTTAAGGCTTTTTTATTAGGAAATCATCAGCAATCATTAGGCGCGCACCAGACATGGGCTGAAGAAATGAAAGCAAACTATGATATTAATGAAAAAAATGTCGATGAAATCATCGAAAAAGAAGTTGGACATAAATTCAAACGTGTACTAGAAAATGCAGGCGTATTTAAAAATACGTCACAGGGTCAAGAGGCGTTTGAGCGTTTTATTGAAACTTTATAATAATAAATAATCATATAAAGAGCGATACAAGGTAATTTCTACTTACGTATCTGCTCTTTTTTTTTGAAATGAATAAGCATATAATTAAAAGAAATAGGAGGAGATTAAATGCAAATAAAAGGTAAATATATCATTTTTGCATGTATTATGATGTGTCTCATGATAGCAGGATGTTCCAATACTGAAGGTAATCATGATGAACAAAAATCTAATAGCAACGATGCCAAACACGAACTACATATTGCAGCCGCAGCTAGTTTGACGGATGCAACTAAAGATTTAGAAAAAGCGTTCAAAAAAGAGCATAAAGATGCACATATTACATTTAATTATGGTGGATCAGGTGCTTTAAGACAACAAATAGAAAAGGGGGCGCCTGTTGATGTTTTTATGTCTGCGAATACAAAAGATGTTGATGCTTTAGGAGAAAAAGCTCAAAATAAATATCAATATGCCAAAAATACTTTAGTATTAATTGGCGCTGAAGATAGCGACTATCAAAGCGTGAAAGATTTAAAAGATGATGATAAGTTAGCTATTGGTGAAGTTAAGTCAGTTCCTGCAGGGAAATATGCTGAGCAATATTTAAAAGATAATCAACTTTTTAATGATGTAAAACCGCATTTAGTTTTTGCAAAAGACGTGCGACAAGTATTGAATTATGTAGAAAAAGGCAATGCTCAATTAGGGTATGTTTATAAAACAGATTTATACCAAAGTCAGCAAAATGGAAAAAGTAAAGTGAAAGAAATTGAAACTGCAAACCTAAAAAATCCAATTACATATAAATCAGCTACAACTTCAGATAAAAACTTAGCTAAAGAATGGGTTAAGTTCTTAAAAACAGACGAAGCAAAAGAAATTTTAAAAAAATATAAATTCAATGCTTAGGAGGTCTTATAAATGCCAGATGTCACACCATTTTGGATATCGTTAAGAGTAGCAATTATTAGTACGATCATCGTTACAATTTTAGGTATTGTTATATCAAGATGGTTGTATAAACGTCATGGTTTTATTGCTAGATTACTAGAAAGTATGATTGTTTTACCCATTGTTTTACCTCCGACAGTTATGGGATTTATCTTATTAATAGTGTTTTCTCCACGAAGTATAATTGGTTCATTTTTTACGGATATATTACATTTGCCAGTCGTATTTACATTAACTGGAGCAGTGTTAGCGTCGATTATCGTTAGTTTCCCATTAATGTATCAGCATACTGTACAAGGCTTCCGGAGTATTGATAACAAGATGTTGAATACGGCTAGAACAATGGGGGCAAGTGAGCGTAAAATATTTTTTGAAATTATTCTTCCATTGTCTAAAAGACCTATATTATCAGGCATCATGATGAGTTTTGCGCGTGCAATAGGTGAATTTGGTGCTACGTTAATGGTGGCGGGATATATTCCTAATAAGACTAATACATTACCATTAGAGATATATTTCTTAGTGGAACAAGGAAAAGAGAATCAAGCATGGCTCTGGGTATTAGTGTTGGTAGCATTTGCTGTAACTGTAATCGGTACAATTAATGTGTTAAATAAAGATGTTTATCGAGAGGTGCGTTAATGTTAACAATAGATTTAAAGCATTTACTAAATCAAACACAACTCCGAATTAAAATTGAAGATGCTGAACCTAAAATTTATGCAATTAAGGGCCCTTCAGGCATCGGTAAAACGACAATATTAAATATGCTAGCAGGTTTACGAAAACCAGATCAAGCCCTAATAAGCATAAATAATCATACTCTGACAGACACAATCAATCATATTGATGTAAAAATTCAAAATCGTAATATAGGTTATCTATTTCAAGATTATCAGTTATTTCCGCATATGAACGTCTTTCAAAATATTACATTTATGGCAGGACCTTCTGATCATATTGATACTTTAATTACTCAATTAAATATTGAACATTTGAAAACTAAATTTCCAATTCGGCTCTCGGGCGGTGAATCTCAACGTGTAGCGTTAGCTAGAACACTAAGTACTAAACCAGATTTAATATTATTAGACGAGCCATTTTCTAGTTTAGATGATACGACTAAAGAAGAGAGTATTTCACTCGTTAAACGCATTTTTAAGTTATGGCAAATTCCAATCATTTTTGTTACGCATTCTAATTATGAAGCAGCACGGCTAGCACATGAAGTTATCAATATCGAGTGATATTATAGTGTGAAGTTTAAAAGTTTAAAATGATATTATGTATAAAAATTGGAAATAAATGGTATGTGAAGCCATGTCTATAAATAACTTTTAAAATATAGCTTCTATTTAAAAAGGTGGGAATTAAAATCAAATCTAAATTTGGTTTTGTTTCTGCTCTTTTTAGATTAGAAGTTTGAATATTGGTGTGATAAGTGTATATAATAAGCATAATTTTATAGCAAGGAGACCTTTTATAATGATTGTAGAATTTTTAGGAACTGCGGGAGGCGTGCCTTCACTTTTTGATTCAGTTTCACAACATAAAGATGCGCCTATACGAACCGGTCCTGGTCTTTTTATTCACGATTTGAAACTTTTAATTGATAGTTCAGAAGATATATTTTATCAGTTAAGACAAGCAAAAATAGCCGATATTAAATATGGTATATATTCACATTGGCATCCAGATCATACAATGGGTCTTAGAATTTGGGAAACACTTAATTTTGATTTTGTGAACACAATACCCCAATCGAAAGTCACAACAATATATTTAACATCGCAAGAAGTAGAAGATTTTAAAACATATTTTGGGCATTGGAATCATTTGTTGTATTTACAACAAATAGGGGTTGTTGAATTAAAAATTGTAAGTAATAATGCAAAGATTACGATTAAAGATACAACGATTGAATGGATTCAATTATCAGAAAAAATTGCTTTTGGTTTTTATATAACTACACCTACCAAACGACTACTCATAATCCCAGATGAAATCAAAGGTTTTCAACCGATTAATAAAGTAAAGGATGTAGATGTAGCTATCTTACCTTTTGGTAGTAATGAAGTAAACCCTGTTACAAAAGAGCGAATTCATGAGGAAGGTATGTTAAGTACATTAGGCGAAGCTACGTTTGAAGAATGTGTGGAAATTGCTAAAAACATCAACGCTAAACATACATATTTCACGCATATTGAAGCAACAGAAAGTTTAACTCAATTACAAGCGAAAGCATTAGAACGACAGTTAAGCGAAGCGGGGATCTCATCGACAATTGCTTATGACAGTTTGAAAATTAAAGTTTGAAGTGATAACAGTGAAAATGATTAAGCATAAACCAGCATTTAATCTTTCTAATCAGACACCGTTGTAATTCTAAGAAAGATCAGATTGGGCAAACAAATACAATCATTTAAATACTTGTAGAAGCACTACTAATCTACATAATATTTTAATAACTAAGTACTGGTGCTAGTTTATGATTGCATTAGAGAGACATTAATCTATTTTAATTTAAACATAGGGAATACGCTCGTTTTTCGAATAATGCACTCAAACCGTTGTTACAAAGTAATCCAAGATTTATAATAGAAATAACGACGCAAAGTGAGGGATGTCATCGTGAATGAAGCACGTTATTCAAGACAGATGTTATTTAAACATATAGGTTCTAATGGGCAAGAAAAAATTATGAATGCGCATGTATTAATTGTGGGGATGGGTGCTCTAGGTACACATCTTGCTGAAGGTTTAGCGAGAGCTGGTGTAGGTGAGTTAACGATAGTAGATAGAGACTATATTGAATATAGTAATTTGCAACGACAAACAATGTTTACAGAAATGGATGCACAAGAGCGCTTACCTAAAGTAATTGCTGCCGAGCGTAATTTAATGGCGATACGTCAAGATTTGAAGTTAAATCCATATATTGAACATGTAGATAGACTATTTTTAGAAACATATGCTCAAGATGTACAACTTATTTTAGACGCAACGGATAATTTTGAAACAAGACAATTGGTTAATGATTTTGCTTATAAAGCGACTATTCCTTGGATTTATGGTGGTGTGGTACAGAGCACTTATGTAGAATCTACATTTATACCTGATAAAACGCCTTGTTTCAATTGTCTAATGCCACAATTACCAGTCATTAATATGACTTGCGATACTGTCGGGGTCATCCAACCTGCAGTTACTATGACAACAAGTTTGCAATTACGAGATGCGCTAAAGATATTGATTGGTGAAGCAACCACGCCAAAATTGACGTACGGAGATATTTGGGAAGGTACGCATTTTACATTTGGCTTTAGTAAACTTTATAATGCATCATGTCCAACTTGTGGCTCCCAGCCTACCTACCCACACCTCAATGCGACTGAAAGACAGTTTGCAAGTTTATGTGGGAGAGATACAGTACAGTATGAGAATTCAGATATTTCCCAGGAAATGTTGGAAACGTTTTTAATACACCAAGCTATACCTTATAAACGTAATCCATATATGTTACATTTTGAATATAAAAAGCACAGAATTGTTAGCTTTAAAGGTGGTAGAATGTTGATTCACGGTATGACCAAACCACAACAAGCTATTAACTTAATTAATCAATTATTTGGGTAGAGGTGAGGCATTATGCATACTAATGTAAAGCTAGATAGAGATATTAAATGCGCTGTGTTAACGGTTTCTGATACAAGAGATTATGAAACAGATAAAGGTGGTAGATTAGTTATAGAGCTACTATCTTCTTTAAACGTTACTATTTCAAAAGCGCATTATAAAATTGTGGAAGATGAACAAACAGCTATCATCCAACAAATAGAGCGTTGGTTATTAGAAGATATTGATGTTGTGATCACTACAGGTGGTACTGGTATCGCACAACGAGATGTTACGATTGAAGCGGTCTCAAGTTTGATCACAAAAGAAATAGAAGGTTTCGGAGAATTGTTTAGATACCTTAGCTACACCGAAGATGTAGGTACGCGTGCCTTGTTGTCTCGTGCGATTGCAGGCACTGTGAATGACAAATTAATTTTTAGTATACCTGGCTCTACTGGTGCCGTAAAATTAGCTTTAAACAAACTAATCAAACCAGAATTAAACCATTTAGTACAAGAAATTACTAAATAAAATAGGGCGGGACATGGAGCATCATTATAAAATGCTTTCATTGTCTCGCCCCGGCAATCATAAAACCATGACTAGAGAAAGTGTTTAATATAAGCTTGCTTTTGTTTCTGTCATCTTCTAGTGGCCGTACTATATTTGAGATGAAGTTATCTTTGATGTCTCGAATGCTATTTTTATATAATATGAGATGCTAATGATTATCTTTTATAATCACCTGATTTGCCACCAGTTTTAGAAAGAAGATAAGTTTCGCCGATGACCATTCCTTTATCTAAAGCTTTTGTCATATCATATACAGTAAGCGCCACAGCTGAAGCTGCCGTAAGTGCTTCCATTTCCACACCAGTCTTTCCAGTAGTAGACACGGTAGCCTGGATATTGAGTGTGTAAGTTTGTTTGTTTGCTTGCCAGTCAAAAGTGACATCAATGCCAGTTAGAGGTAGTGGATGACACATCGGTATAATATCTGAAGTATTTTTAGCCGCCATAATACCAGCGATTTGAGCGGTGTTGAGTACATTGCCTTTTTGGTTCGTATGATCAACGATTTGTTGATAAATATCTGAATTTACAGTAATGCTTGAGTGCGCAATAGCAGAACGTTTTGTTATATTTTTATCAGAAACGTCTACCATTTTTGCATTACCTTGTTCATTAATATGTGTGAATTCAGTCAAAATATCCCTCCTAATCGAGTTCTAGTATATCACGAAATTATAAATTATAAGGAGTAGATTGTGATGTCTGTTGAGAAAAGAAATCCAATTCCAGTGAGTGAAGCCATTAAACGTGTGGTTAATCAAGCTATTTTTATGGATGTAAAAACATTAGCTTTAGAGGACAGCTTAAATCACATTTTAGCTGAAGATATTGTAGCTACACATGAGATACCAAGATTTCATAAATCGCCGTACGATGGTTTTGCGTTAAGAAGTATTGATACAGAAGGCGCAAGTGGTGATAATCGGATTACATTCCAAGTTATTGATCACATAGGCGCAGGTTCGGTTTCAAATAAAAAAGTTGGTGAGTTTGAAGCAGTGCGTATTATGACAGGTGCAGAAATACCTAAAGGCGCTGACGCAATTGTGATGCTTGAGCAAACGATAGAAGGTAATCAGGAGTTTTCAATAAGGAAATCGTTTAACGTAAATGAGAATGTTTCATTAAAAGGTGAAGAAACACAAGTCGGAGATGTAGTGTTAGAAAAAGGGCAACAGATTAATCCAGGCGCTATAGCTGTTTTAGCGACATATGGTTATACACAAGTCACAGTTTATGAAAAACCTAGCGTCGCCATTATTGCGACCGGTAGTGAATTGTTAGATGTCAGTGATGCGTTAGAACCTGGAAAAATTCGAAATTCCAATGGACCAATGATAACAGCATTGGCAAAAAAACATGAATTAAAGGTTAACACTTATAAAATTCAGCAAGATGATTTAAACAGTAGTATCGAAGTTGTAACTCAAGCATTGGCTAATCATGACATTGTGGTTACAACTGGAGGTGTTTCTGTAGGAGACTTTGATTATTTGCCACAGATTTATGAAGCTATCAATGCTGAAGTATTGTTTAATAAGATTGCAATGAGACCGGGAAGTGTAACGACAGTAGCAGTTGCTAATGGTAAATATTTATTTGGTTTATCTGGCAATCCTTCTGCTTGTTTCACTGGTTTTGAATTATACGTTAAACCTGCAATACAACATATGATGGGTGCTAAAGCTATTTATCCGCAAATCGTCCAAGCGACACTCATGGAAGACTTTAAAAAACCCAACCCATTCACGAGATTTATTCGAGCAACAGTTACTTTTAACGGTAAAGAAATGACCGTCAGACCTTCAGGATTCAACAAATCTGGTGTGGTTGTAGCTATTGCCCACAGTAACGCGATGATTATGTTGCCAAGTGGTACAAGAGGCTACCAAAAAGGGCATACTGTGAATGTGATTTTAACTGAATCTCAAGCTTATGAATTGGATAGTACATTATGATCTTGCAAATTGTAGGTTATAAAAATTCAGGGAAAACAACACTCATGACTTATGCGGTTGAAATATTAAAATCTCATGGTATGCGTGTGGCAACCATAAAACATCACGGTGGCAAGGACAAAGGGCATTCTGATATTGCATTGCAAACAAATACAGTTGATCATATGAGACATTTTAACGCTGGCGCAGATCAAAGTATTGTACAGGGGCATCATTTTCAGCAAACTGTGACGCGTTACGAAAATCAAAGGCTTGATGAAATTATAGCCAAATCTGTTACAATAGATAATGATATCGTTATAGTAGAAGGTTTTAAAGAAGCAAAATACAGTAAAGTAGTTGTATATCGTGATGATATTGATTATAAATACTTAAGTGAATTATCAAATATTAAGTACGACATTAATATAGAACAGCCATTAGCGATGCAAAAATTTGAGCAGTGGTTATTATCTTTTGTTAACGTAAAAGGAATGGATTAAATGAAGCAATTTGAAGTCACAAACGTGCCTATACAAACAGAGCAATATCGTCAATATGTACTCAATGAACATCAAGGCGCAGTGGTTATTTTTACTGGGCATGTACGAGAATGGACTAAAGGAGTTAAGACCGAGTATCTAGAATATGAAGCTTATATCCCTATGGCTGAAAAAAAATTGGCTCAAATAGGTGATGAGATTTCACGAAAATGGCCTGGTACACAAACTGCTATAGTCCACAGGATTGGACCGTTAGCAATATCAGATATTGCAGTCCTGATAAGTGTTTCTTCCCCACATCGTAAAGACGCCTATCAAGCAAATGAATATGCAATTGAAAGAATTAAAGAAGTAGTGCCGATTTGGAAAAAAGAAATTTGGGAAGATGGCGCTGAATGGCAAGGTCACCAACGTGGTTACCATGAGGATGCAATGGGAGGGGATAAGATATGAAAGTGTTGTATTTTGCAGAAATAAAAGAGATTTTAGCAAAAACATCAGAAGATATTGATTTGAGTTATGATATTACTGTAGATGAGTTTTTGACAGATTTATTTAAACGTTATCCTGGTGTCAGTGATAAACAATTTCAAGTAGCGGTCAATGAGGAATTTGTCAAAGGCGATGACATAGTACAGCCTAATGACACTATCGCGTTGATACCACCAGTTAGTGGAGGTTAATAAGAAAATGAAAGCGATTATACTTGCCGGAGGACAATCAGAGAGATTCGGTAAACCAAAAGCTTTTGCACAAATTAATTCGCAGATGTTTTATAAGCGAATTATAGAAGTGTTAGAAGGAACAAACTTGTTCAATGAAATTATTATAAGCACCAATGAAACATTAGCACCACAATTTGATTATCCTAATATTGCTATTGATGATGCTGAAAACAAAGATAAAGGTCCAATGGCTGGTATTTATTCAGTGATGCGACAACATACAGATGAAACACTTTTCTTTGTAATATCTGTAGATACACCCATGATTACACAAAAAGCAATAAGTAAATTGTATCAATTTATGATTGAACATTTGATTGAAGATCAACTCAATATTGCCGGTTTCCAAGAAAAGGGTATGCCAATCCCTACGATGGCATTTTATAGTCCACAGACACTGCCTACTATAGAAACAGCTTTGGATTCAGGTGATTATAGCCTTAAAAATGTCTATTCTAAAGTTAAAAGTGATTGGTTAGATGTACATGAAATAGATTCATCTAATTATTGGTACAAAAATATAAATTATCAACAAGATTTAGAAGATTTACACCATGACATTATGAATAGCTAAGGGGGCTTATATTATGGTAGAACAAATAACTGATAAACTTGGCCGTCCAATTCGAGATTTAAGATTGTCAGTTACAGATCGTTGCAATTTCCGCTGTGATTATTGCATGCCGAAAGAAATTTTCGGTGATGATTTTGTTTTCTTACCTAAAGACGAATTACTCACGTTTGATGAAATGGTGCGTATCGCTAAAGTTTATACACGATTAGGTGTTAAAAAAATACGGATTACAGGTGGAGAACCTTTATTAAGAAGAGATTTATATAAATTAATATATGAGTTAAATCAATTGGAAGGTATAGAAGATATAGGTTTAACCACAAATGGTTTGTTATTAAAAAAACATGGTCAAAATTTATATGATGCAGGTTTACGACGTATTAATGTAAGTCTAGATGCGATTGACGATAAAGTATTCCAAGCTATAAACAACCGAAATATTAAGGCTTCTACGATTTTGCAACAAATAGATTATGCTGTTTCAATAGGATTTCATGTGAAAGTGAATGTTGTTGTTCAAAAAGGCGTGAACGACGACCAAATTTTGCCTATGATACAATATTTTAAAGATAAAGATATTGAAATACGTTTTATTGAATTTATGGATGTCGGAAATGATAATGGTTGGGACTTTAGTAAAGTAGTTACAAAAGATGAAATGTTAAATATGATTGAGTCCGCATTTGATATTGAACCTGTTGAGCCTAAGTATTTTGGCGAAGTTGCAAAATACTATCGTCATAAAGATAATGGCGCTAAATTTGGGCTTATTACAAGTGTATCTGAATCTTTCTGTTCTACATGTACACGTGCAAGGTTATCATCTGATGGTAAGTTTTATGGTTGCCTTTTTAGTACGGTAGATGGATTTAATGTAAAATCGTTTATGCGTTCTGGAGTGTCAGATGACGCACTGTTTGAACAGTTTAAAGCGCTATGGAACATTAGAGATGATAGATATTCAGATGAGCGTACGGCACAAACTGTGGCCAATAGAAAACGTAAAAAAATAAATATGAATTATATTGGTGGCTAATAACAATCAAAGCACATCTAGTTATCGAATGGAAACAACCAGTTTTTGATAATAATAGTTAATAAAAATATTCATACAAAGCGTTAAAACCAAGGTAGATGAGTGTGTCTTTTACAAAGATGTGTGAAGCTATTAATTCTAATTATGAGCTTAATAGGAGTAGGAGAGAAATCAAATTTTGAATGTTGATTTTTCCCTGCTCTTTTTTTATTATCATTTTAAATCATGTTTTATGTAAAATAAGTTCAAAAGTGAGGAATGATAGATTTGCAAGATAATGTATTATACATAAGTAATTTTTTAATGATTAAAGATAACGAACAATAGAAAATGATTACTATAATCATATGTAACTATATAAATATTTTCCAATAGTAAAATTTATTTATCTGTTTCTTTAAAAATAATAGATTTAATGAAGAAAGTGTTATATAATATTTAAAAAGCTTATTCATTATATAAAGCCAATACTAACAATGAGAATAAACCATGAGGAGGCCATATTTATGGAAAGTAAAGCAGCATATTATATTACATCTGAAAGAGCTTTAAGCCAATTGAAGCATTGGTTAAAGTCAGTGCATCGTTTGTCTATTGAAGAATTTGTGGTGTTATTTAAAGTATATGAAGCAAATAAAATTAGTGGAAAAGAATTGAGAGACACGCTACATTTTGAAATGTTATGGGACACGAGTAAAATAGACGTTATTATAAGAAAAATTTATAAAAAAGAATTGATTTCAAAGGTACGTTCAGAAACCGATGAAAGGCAAGTATTTTACTATTATACAGAAGCACAAGCGAAGCAAATTGATGATATTATTAAGGAAATAGAAAATATAAAAGTTGCTTAACAGGCAAATTAAAAGTCAAAGGCTTACCATCTACATTTAATTGAGACTAACCAAGTGCTATAAAGGCATTTGCATTTTGATATTTAAAATGATTTATTTATAAAGCAATATAAAATGTTGGTTGTATGTTTTTTTGAAACCGTAGAATATGATGAATGCAAACTCAAGCATGACATACGTTTTGTGGTCATAAAAACTACCGATAAGAATACCCCCTCGAAGTAACCATTGAAAAATGAAAAATTTGAGGGGGTATTTATATATAAAATATCATTTAAGTACACTGTGAACTCTTTGTAATTTATCGTTTATATCAAATATTAAAATGCACTAGTGTGTTTTACTTTTTTACCGTGCACAAAGTAATAAATAACACCTGTAATCAATACTAAAACTGCCATAATAGCGTATAGCTGTGCGAATGATACAGCAGAAGTTACGAAACCTAATACATACGGGCCAAATCCAAGACCCAAGTCTAAACCGATAAAATAAGTTGATGTCGCAATACCATATTTTGCTGGTGGAGATACTTTGATTGCGATTGCTTGCATACATGATGAAATGTTCCCGTAGCCTGCCCCCAAGAATAATCCTGCAAGTATAAGTAACCAACTATTATTTGTGATACTTAATGTTAGGAATGTAAGGATTAAAAAGATGAATGCTGGATAAGCTACAACATTTTCATTTTTATCGTCCATCATTCTTCCAGCTACTGGTCGTGTAACTAAAGAAGCAATAGCATAGAAAATAAAGAAATAACTAGAAATTGTAACTAAATTAATTTCTTGAGCAAAGAATTGTAAAAATGTCAGTATAGATGAATAAGATAATCCTGCAAGTAGCATAATAATAGCAACTGGCAGCGCTTCTTTTGCAATATAATGATTGATATCAAATTTCTTATTCTTAGCATTTTGGGGCATAGCAACTTCACTTGTTAAATCGATATTCAATTTAATAAAGAATGAAATAATAAAACTTACGATACCACATAATAAGCATAGTAAAAATAATAATTGAATAGGAAATGTATTGATAAGTAGAAGACCGAAGAATGGGCCTATTGCAGCTCCAATAACTAAACTTAATGAGAATAGGCTAATCCCTTCACTTTTTCTTTCTGGTGGCGTGGTATATGCCGCGATTGTTCCAGTAGCAGTTGTCGTAACGCCAGTAGCTATACCATTAACTAATCTTGTAAACATAAGCACTGCTAAAGCGCCTTCGATAAAGTAGAATAATTGAGTGATAATTAATAAGATTAAACCGATGATTAAAATGCGCTTAGGACCGATTTTATTAACATATTTACCTGTAATAAAGCGGCCTATTAATGATCCAATAATGAATAAACCAGATACAAGCCCAGCCATACTATCTGATGCATGGTATTCTGATTTCGTATAACTTGCAATAATAACAATAAGTAAATACATACATAAATAAACTAAAAAGTTTGTAATAAAATTAATGTTAAAACTCTTTGTCCAAATAGGTGACTTCGTCGATGCTGTTTGGTTCATTTTAAAATTCCTCCATTGCTAAAATTTGTTCATGAATAGATTGTAATGATTTGGTAATATGTTCAAGTTCTGACGTTGACAAGCCTGTGTTTTCAATAATTTTGTCTTGCAATTTATCTACACGAGTACTGATATTGTTATACAGTGATTGTCCTTCTTGAGAAAGTGAGAGCCATTTTTCTCGTTTGTCTGTGCCTGATTCAACAGTTAATAAGGATTTTTCAGAAAGTACTTTTAAAATTTTTCTAGCTGTTGGTTTTTCAATTGAGCGTCGTTTTGAAATTTGTACTAGAGTGGTTGGCGCATTGTAACAAATGTCTTTTAATACCAGCCATTGTGCTGGATAGAGTTCAAATTCTTCAAAAATAGGTTGAAAAAGTTTGGTATAAGGTCTATAAATGGCGATAATATTATCAAATACAAATTTATTTTCCATGAATGAGTGCCTCCGAAATAGTTAGCTTAGCTAACTTAATTTTGAACAAATTATATTTTAATCTATTTATGGAGAAAAATCAATACGTATTTTAAAGAAAACGTTTTCGTATAGAAAGATAGGAAAATGTAATATTTTAAATTGAGGTAATGAGTTATAAGAAGTAAACACGTGTACAATTTGTTAAGATAAAGCTAAAGAAGAAATAGGGGGATAAGTCATGAAAGATTTAAAATTAGATCATATTGTTCATTATGTACAACAGTTAGATAATTTCAAATTCCCAGGCCACATATTTACATTACATCAAGGTGGAAAGCACGATAGATTAGGCACGTATAATCGTTTGGCTTATTTAAATAACGCATATATTGAATTATTAGACGTTTATAAACCGGAAACATTACAAAAAATAATTAAGAGTGAAGAAGGACGTGTGTCTTTTCCTTCGAAAATCGTTCAAGACCATTATCAACAAGGTCTAAAAACAATAGCCTTTCAAACACAGGATATATCTAAATTGAAAGAAAATTTAGAGGCCCAAAATATAGAGGTTGTCGGCCCCATAGAGATGGATAGAGAAAATACCAAAGGTGAAAAGACTACATGGAAGTTATTATATATTGCTGATCCTGATTATAGGGTGAAGCCGCCCTTTTTTATCCAATGGGATGAAAGCGTAAAAGAGAGAGAAACAAAGATAGCGCCATTACGACAAGAAGCTTTTACTATAAAAGGTATTGAAATAAACAGTACCGAAAGGAATCACACCGCTGAAAAGTGGAAACAATGGTTTGGAATGGAAGTCGTAAGTCATTCAGAAACCGAGACAACATTAAAATTAAAAAATGATGATGTTGTCTATCGAATATATGATGGGGCATATTCTGGTTACAAAGCAGTGATATTAAAAGACAATAAAACAGCCTCTCCCTACACATTGATTATTAGAGGGCTAAAGTATAAAGTTGAAGCAGATTAATAAATATAGATATATATACTATGCGCAATAACAATAACATGTATCAAAGAAACCATTAGTGTTAAAATAGTTAAGGAAGTTGCCAATTTGTTTTTACCAGATAAAAGTAATAAATAAACAGATAATAAAAATGTAAAAGCAGCTAATATAATCCTCAAACTTAGGTATGAAATACTAAAAGATGTACCAAACGCTTGAATTACAAAAATTAAATTGACTAGGAAAAGTAGTCCTAATATGATGATACGCATAATAATCACCTCATTTCTTTATTTACATTATTATATCAAAGAATAGGAAATGATGTGAAAGAATGCGTGAAGCAATGTATAATAACAAAGTATGTAATGGTAAAAGGAGATATCAGTTTTATGGAAAAGATGAATATCACAAATCAGGTTCATGATGCGTTTGTCAAATCACACTCACAAGGAGATTTGTTACAATTAACACAATGGGCAGAAACAAAAAAATTAACTGGCTGGTACTCGAAACGTATTGCAGTCGGTGAAAATGGCGAAATTTTAGGCGTAGCCCAGTTATTATTTAAAAAAATACCTAAATTGCCATACACACTATGTTATATTTCAAGAGGATTTGTAACTGATTATAGTAATAAGCTTGCGTTAGAAACATTATTACAATATGCAGTACAAATAGCTAAAGAAGAAAAAGCTTATACAATTAAAATAGACCCAGATGTAGAAGTGGATAAAGGTGCTGACGCACTGAGACATTTAAGAGAATTAGGATTTAAACATAAAGGATTTAAAGCAGGCCTCTCTAAAGACTATATTCAACCAAGAATGACAATGGTAACACCTATTGATAAAAATGACGATGACTTAATTCAAAGTTTTGAAAGAAGAAATCGCTCAAAAGTGAGATTAGCTTTAAAACGCGGCACCAAAGTAGAGCGTTCTGATAGAGAAGGTTTAAAAACATTTGCTGAATTAATGAAAATTACTGGTGAAAGAGATGGCTTTTTAACAAGAGATGTTAGTTATTTTCAAAATATTTATGATGCACTTCATCCTGATGGCGATGCAGAATTATTTTTAGTGAAGTTAGAACCTAAACCAGTACTTAAAGATTTACGCCAAGATTTAGCACAATTAGAAGAAGAAAAAGTGAAATTAACTGAGAAAAAGCAAGATAAAAAAACATTAAATAAAATAAATGACGCCGAAAATAAAATGAAAAAGACACAAGAACTAATTGATGAAATGGAAGCGCTAGAAGACAAGCATCCAGAAGGCATCTATTTATCTGGGGCGTTACTTATGTTTGCAGGAAACAAGTCATATTATCTTTACGGTGCTTCCTCAAATGATTATCGTGATTTCTTACCAAACCATCATATGCAATTTGCGATGATGCAATATGCCAGAGAACATGGCGCGACTACATATGATTTTGGTGGCACAGATAATAATCCAGATAAAGATTCAGACCACTATGGACTATGGACATTTAAGAAAGTGTGGGGCACTTATTTAAGTGAAAAAATTGGGGAATTTGATTATGTTTTAAATAAACCGTTATACCAAGTGATTGAAAACCTTAAACCTAAATTGACGAAAGCGAAAATCAAACTTTCACGTAAATTAAAACGTAATTAATATTAAGAAGAGTATGTTATAAAGATAGACACGTTATAAGGTATTAATATGAAAGTTAAACTTTATAACGTGCATTTTTTATGGGTTTTAAAGTATACATATATTTTAAAAGTTAAAGTGATACAAACAAATGATTGAATAATAAAACAATATACTGACATAAGCTGAATTATAATGTAGAGGAGAAAGAAAATATGATCAAAAAACTTTTACAGTTTTCACTGGGAAATAAGTTTGCTATCTTCCTTATGGTCATACTGGTTATATTAGGTGGCGTATATTCAAGTGCTAAAATGAAACTTGAACTATTACCTGACGTAGAACCACCAGTAATTACTGTACAAACGACAATGGCAGGAGCTACGCCTGAAACGATCAAAGATGATATAAGTGATAAGATTGACGACCAAATAAGATCCATGGCAAATGTAAAAAATGTTAATGCTCAATCCATTCAAAATGCTTCTATGGTATCTGTTGAATATGAAAATGGAACGAATATGGATAAAGCTGAAAATGATTTAAAAAAGGAATTGGATAAAATTAACTTCAGTGATGAAGTTGAAGAACCAGAGTTAACGAGAAGTTCCATGAATGCTTTTCCAATTGTAGCCTATTCATTTACCACAGATGATAATAATCTTAAAGATACAACAAGCAAAGTTAATAACCAACTATTGCCTAAATTACAGACAATTGATGGCGTACAAAATGCACAATTGAACGGGCAAACATCACGAGAAGTTTCAATAAAATTTGACCAAGATAAATTACAACAGAGTGGTTTGACTGTAGAAAGTGTGGAACAATTTTTAAAAAGTGCTACTAGTGAAACCCCGTTAGGATTATTCCAATTTGGTAAAACTGAGAAATCGGTAGTAATCGATGGACAATTCACTTCAGTAGAAGCGTTGCAAAATTTGGAAATCCCATTATCAGCATCAAGTATGAGTAGCCAAGGACAAAGTGATGGAGAGTCAACTCAAAATGGTGAGGCGCAACTTTCGTCACAAGCAGCTGATACACCATCGTCTGATAATAATTCGGATGAAGCGGCTAATGATAGTAGTGTACCTTCAGTTAAACTTCAGGACATTGCAAGTGTTTCAGTAGGTGAGGAACGTGAGTCTATTTCTAAAACAAATGGCAAAGACGCAATTAATGTACAAGTGACAAAAGCCCAAGATGCAAACACTGTTCAAGTAGCAAATGATACTAAAAAAGCCATAGATGAATTCACAAAAGAAAATAAAGATATAAAAGCTACAAAAGTGATGGATACGGCCAAACCAATAGAAGATTCACTGTATACAATGATTGAAAAAGCAGCACTCGGTACGATTGTAGCTATTATTGTCATCTTATTATTCTTAAGAAACATTAGAACTACGGCGATTTCAGTCGTTTCCATACCTATGTCTATACTTATTGCGATGGTTGCGCTGAAATTAGCCAATGTTTCATTAAACATTTTAACACTTGGTGCGCTGACAGTTGCAATCGGACGTGTTATCGACGATTCAATCGTTGTAGTTGAAAACATATATAGACGTTTATCAGACAAAAAAGAGGCATTAACGGGTGATAAGCTAATCATCAGTGCAACAAAAGAAGTTTTCAAACCAATCATGTCTTCTACTATTGTTACGATTATCGTATTTCTACCGTTAGCATTTGTAACTGGTTCAGTAGGTGAAATGTTTAGGCCATTTGCACTTGCAATTGCGTTTAGTTTATTAGCGTCGTTACTTGTTTCAATTACGATTGTACCTTCCTTGAGTGCTACATTTTTTAAAAAAGGTATAAAACGGAAAAAAGAAACATCTTTAGGCATAGTAGGTAGGGGCTATAAAAAGATATTACGTTGGTCACTCGCGCATAAATGGATAGTAATGCTTATAAGTACTGTTGTTTTAATAGCTAGTGTGGGCTTAGGTGCTGCGAAACTAGGAACTAGCTTTATCTCAACTGGTGAAGATAAATTTATGGCATTAACGTATACACCAGAGCCAGGTGAAACAGAAGCAGGTGTCTTAGAACATGCTGAACAAGTACAAAAATATTTGAATAATAAAGATAAAGTGAAAACAGTACAATATTCTGTTGGTGGAGCAACACCAACAGATCCGACAGGTAGTTCAAACAGTATGGCGATTATGGTGGAATATGAATCTAACACCCCTAATTTCGATGAAGAACCTGATAAAGTCTTGAATCATATCGAGACATATCAGCATCCCGGGGATTGGGCGAACCAAGATATGAGTGGTGGCGGCACAAATAATGAATTAGAAGTATCCGTAACAGGACCATCACTTGACGCAATAAAAGATACGGTTAATAAAGTTGAGAATGATATGAAAGATATTGAGGGGATGGCAAATGTAAAATCTGATTTAACAAAAACATACGAACAATATAATATCAAAGTAGATCAGAATAAAGCTTCAAATTATGGTTTATCTGCGTCACAATTAGCTATGACATTAAACCAAAACACACCAGAACAAAGTGTAACCACAGTTAAAGAAAGCGGTAAAGAGATTGACGTAAAGATTAAAGAAGATAAAGAGACTGACTGGACAGAAGCAAAACTTAACAACACTGAGCTTCAGACACCAACAGGTCAATCAATTGAATTAAGTGATATAGCTGAATTAGAGAAGACAAGCACACCGAACAAGATAGAAACAAAAGCAGGGGACTATACTTCAAAAGTTTCCGGTAAAGTAACAAGTGATGATGTTGGTGGTACATCTCAAAAAATACTTTCAAAAGTCAATGAAATAGAGAAACCTGATAATGTAGATATTAATGTAGGGGGCGCTAATGAAGATATTAATAATGCAGTAACGCAACTAACTATGGCAATGCTCGCAGCAATTATTATTGTTTATTTAGTATTAGTGTTGACGTTTAAAGGCGCATTGGCACCATTTACAATATTATTCTCATTACCTTATACAGTTATCGGCGTTGTTGTTGCACTAATTGTAACTGGTGAAACAGTTTCTGTACCAAGTATGATTGGTATGCTAATGTTGATTGGTATCGTGGTAACAAATGCAATTGTGTTAATCGATAGAGTAATCAATAAGCAACAACAAGGCATGGAAATGAAAGCAGCGCTATTAGAAGCAGGGGGCACGCGTATCAGACCAATCCTGATGACTGCATTAGCAACGATTGGTGCATTAACACCAATGTTATTTGGTGAAGATAGTTCTATTATTATTTCCAAAGGTATGGCTGCAACAGTTGTAGGCGGTTTAATATCTTCGACATTACTGACATTAATTGTTGTGCCAGTTATTTATGAAATATTGTTTACTTTAAAAGCCAAAATATTAAAAAAAGAAAATAAATCAAAATAACTGATGCAGGACAACATAGAAATGCATTATAATTATTGAACTAATAAAATATGAATCGGGCGTACCGTATCAAGTTGTAGATACCGTACGCCCGTCTTTTAATTTAATAAAAAATGCTGAAATAGCTTAGCTACATCAGCATTAAAATGGGTGTTTTTAATATAAAACTAACGTCAAAATGACATAGATTACAAATAAAACAATACTCATTATATTTAAAATTTGTACAGCTTTCTGGTCGTTCTTACTATTTTTAAAGCCTGTAATTTCCACATTACCTACGATAAGTAATAGCACGATAAATACCCACCAATTTACAGCGGGGAATGATAATGTTGTAATAGCTACAACGAATAACAAAAGTAAAGCCATAATGATACGTAAAATACGTGTAATAATTGTGTTCATCTTAAATATACTTATGTAGCTTACGATTAAATATAACACGGGCAAAAATATAAGATACAGTTGCATATATTACATCCTTTCTATGTTCGTCCTTAATCTTAGCATGTAAAATATTTATTTACTAGGATGTTATTTATTTTCTTTTTGTCTAATTTCTGAACGTACTTCTGCCATTTCTTGTTCTATTTGTTCAAGTTGTCGAATTAAAGGATCTACAGATTGACTAACGGATTCTCTTTTTTCAAGATCACCTTGTAATCGAACGTAATCATGTTTTAGTTCTGCTAGCTTATCATTTAAATCCATTTAATTACCTCCTTCACTATCTTGTATAGGCTTTCAGTATATAGTTAGAATTATAACATGGATTCGAAAGCTTCTAAAATAGATGTAACTTATGTTAAAGTATGAAAATAGAATGAAAATGATATGATTGAATGAAAGAAGGATTTATGTGACCCAACAATTTATTATTATTATTTTACTTATTGCCTTAGGCTATACACTTAAACGCATAAAATACTTTAAAGCTAATGATAGTCAAGTCTTTTCAACCTTAGTCTTAAATGTCACGTTACCTTCTTTAGTAATCGTCAATTTAAATGGGGCAAGCTTAGATTTATCGCTTTCTATATTGCCTATTATGATGATACTATACGGTGTTATTGCAAAAGTCATTGTGATTTGGTTTTTCTTAAAATACGATAATCATATACGTGGCACTGTTGGGATGATGACGGCATCACTCAATATTGGTTTATTTGCTTATCCTCTTGTAGAGGCTATTTGGCCTAAAACAGGTATGATATATTTCGGCATGGCTGATATCGGTGGTGCTATTATTATGTTTGGGGTAACTTATTTTGTTGGGAGTTACTTCAGCAGTGCTGGCGATAATTTTGATTTCAAGTATTTAGGTAAAAATTTGCTTAAATCTGTTCCTTTAATGACATATATCATCATGTTTATTTTAAATATGCTTAATATTCATTTCCCAGAACCTGTAATTAACTTCTTCTCTGTTTTATCAGGTGCTAATATGCCATTATCTATGATTTTACTTGGTTTAATGCTAAACTTCAGTATTGATAATCGCTTTTTACCTATTGCTTTAAAATATTTAGGCTTGCATTATGGCTTAGGCATATTAGCGGGATTATTAGTTTATTTCTTGTTACCAGTAGACGACCAAATGATTAAAACAACATTACAAGTTGCTTGGTTATTACCGATTGGTGTAGCTATCATACCTTATTCTATTCAGTTTAAATATAAGACGTTGCCATTGGTAGGTATGGTCAGTAACTTGACGATTGTAATTAGTATTATTATTTTGTATATCTATCAAGCTTTATTTGTATAAATCATTAAAATAGATAATATTTCTAAACTAATCTGGATAGGTTAGTTCTAACTGTCGACAAAGTTTCCGACTTTGTTGGCAGTTTTTTATGCATACTTTCCGTAGGCATTGCTATAGCTCGTCGTTTTCGGTTAGTGTATTTGCAGGCATCGTATCCAATTACTGCTGCATTTAAAATGAAAGCAATAAAATATATGAAATTATATAGCAAGCGAGTTTATAGGTTGCATAAATATAGTAAAGTAATTAACAAATGCTATGATTTTAGTGAAAATATTGCTATTTTAAAAAATTTTTGGAATAAAGTCGATGAGATAAGCGATCATTGGGACAAAATTAATGTAACTACTGCTCATATTTAGGATGTCGTTTTTAGATAAATTACATCATTTAACAACTTAATAAATCTATTCATCAACCTCACATTAATGTTATACAAACAAAAATAGACAAACCTAGCGCAAATCAAATGTTTGCGTAAGATTTGTCTATTTTTTGAGCCAATCTAAATAAGTTGGTTTGTTATAGACGAGGAGGTATGTTAACCTTTACCTCCCATAAATGCTGGATAGTTTGTCATTCCGCCATCCACATAAATGGTAGTTCCGTGAATATAGCTTGCTAAATCAGATGCGAGGAATCTTGCAACGTTAGCTACTTCATCAGCTTCGCCGATTGCTTTAGCTGGAATCATTTCTAAGGTTTCTTCGCGTGTTTTAGAATCTGAGAATTTTTCTCTTGTATGTTCAGTTACAATTGCGCCTGGTGAGATATTATTAATGCGAATGCCGTATTGCGCGTATTCCATAGACATTGTTTCCATCATTAATTTTAACCCGCCTTTACTCGCGGCATAATTGACATAGTTTGGCCAAGGAATTTTGTCGTGAACGCTTGATGTATTAATAATAATACCTTGTTTATCTTCTTTAAGAAATTGATTAACTGCAGCTTTTGAACCTAAAAAAGCACCAGTTAGGTTGACATCAATCACTTTTTGCCATTCTTCTAAAGGCATCTCGTGAGTTGGTATAGGTTTTTCGAACCCAGCGTTATTAATCATAATGTCAAGTGTACCAAAATGTTTAACGGCAGATTGGACAAGATGATTAACATCATCTTCTTTTGAGATATCTGCTTGAACTTTAATAGCTTTACCACCAGCGTCCTCTATGAATTTAATTGAGGACTCGATAGCATCCATATGACGTTCAGAACGATAGTTTAATATGACATTGGCTTTTTCTTCACCAAATTGTTCTGCCATTGCTTTTCCTATACCACTGCCAGACCCAGTAATAACAACGACTTTACCTTCTAAATCTTTAAACATTTAAAATTCCTCCTTGTTATTCGGCATACTTTAAAAGTTTAGATCATATAATAAAGTATATTGATTGATAATGCTTTGTTGTAACGCTTCTATATTAACCTTTAATATTACCTAAGACAAAGGCAGCTATAACGATTAGTACTATACCTGTCCATATGCCAATCATTTGACGTTTGTCTTTTCTTTCACCTAATAAGAATATTCCTCCAAGTGTAGAGACGATTACTAATAATTGTGAAAATGAAAAGCTAGTTGCTACGCCTACTTTAGGTTGTGAATAGAACATAAACAAGTTACCTATTCCCCAAATTACACCTGGGATTAAATTCCAAACTGTACTTTTTATTGAAGTTTCATGTTTAGCAGATAAAATTAATCCGCCAATTGCCATACCTATAGATTGGAAGAAGAGGGCATTCATGCCATCTACACCAAATATTTGAGCAACTACCACATAGACGACATAGCCTACTGTAGAAATTAATAAAATAGGAATCGCTTTACCAAAGTTTTTGGTATTCTCTGATGCTTCATTTTTTCCTTTAATAGATGTAAGCGCAATACCGCCAACAAGTAAAACCATTGCTACTAAGCCGAGCGCAACTTGAGTTCCAGTACTCCACTCACCTAAGAAAATGGCACTAAATAAAGTTGTGCCGACAAGTTGCAAACCTGTAGAAATTGGCATGGTTTTAGATACACCAATTAAACTCACTGATTTTAATTGATATCCTTGTCCTAATGCCCAAAAAGCACCAGAAATTAAACCTACAATAATAACGATGGGGTCATCGAATTTTGTATTGCCAGTAAGTAAGAGTAAAATACCAATAATAAGCGCACCGAAAGTAGTACCTCTAATTTGGTTGTAAGGGCCTCCACCAACGAGCACATTAATTAAAACAACACTCCCCCAAAACAACGCAGGGAGTAGGGCAATTAATAAATCCATAATTAAGCTTCACTCACTCTCTATTTAATTTTACTTTCCTTCTATATAAAACAATCATTTTTGATCGCCCTAGATACATATTCTAAAGTAAAGTTATCGGATAGTAAAAATATTAGATTATAGTGCAGCCTTTTTATTTATAAAATTAATATGAATAGATAACTTAAACAAGAAACTTATAAAACGCTTACAATTAAATATATGCAGCTACATATTTGAATTTTTTATATTCATAATTAATATTGAAACCTAGTTCGTTGAACCGCTCAACTAAAGTTGAATTTTTGCTACGAATTTTAAAATAAATTTTGTTGATATTATAAGATGTAAATGCAAAATGTAATGAATATGAAAGTAAATCAAAAGCGATACCCATTAATCTATAATCAGAATGAGAAGAAAAATACTTAATTTCAGCAATATGATTATTTTCATAGATTTCAAGGAATAGATAACCTTTAAGCAATCCCTCTGACATAAATATAAATAAGCGATGACAGTCATCCAATGATTCGACGATTTCATCAGCAGTCATGACATCATGTTTAAACGTTTCATTGTGAAGTTTACTAAAATAACGGTAAAAAGCAGGTTGATATTCAATAATATTTTGGGTGTTATTGACTTCGCCCATATCTTTCGTAGTAATGAGATGATAGTCAGTAAAGTTATAAGACGCACCTAAAGATTTCATGAATGGTAAATAGTCTTGTTCGTTTTCTTCGAAAGAGAAATTGAAATTTGCAAAATCAGGTTTGCTCTTTGCCAAACTTTCAAAAAGATGATTCATATCTTCAATAGATGGTTTTATATTTTCAGCTAAGAAAGGCCCAATCACTTTATATTTATTATGCTCATATTTTAGTGCTAAGATTAACATCGTTATTTGGTTTTGCTCATTGACACTTGCAAATACACCTGGATCTTTTATAGCGTCTGAAATAACAGTTCTAATATCATTGTGCATTTGAGGTAGTTTATATAAATAAGAAGCAAATTGGTAGTTAGCACTATTTAGAAATTCTAGAATTTGATCGACATCTTTCGGATTTGTTGTTTTCATATCATTCCCTCCATATGATGAACTATTAAGTTAATTATAAGAACTTTTTCATGTAAATGGAAGTTTTGATGTGCTATATACATGTTACAATAAATATTATATTGAATTTGAAAGGACGAAATTATGAAATCACTTATTATTGCTGAAAAACCTTCAGTAGGCAGAGACATTGCCAAAGCACTAAATATAAATGAAAAACGTAATGGCTATTTCGAAAATAGTAAATATATCGTGACTTGGGCGCTAGGACATTTAGTCACAAATGCGACGCCAGAACAATACGATAATAATTATAAAGAATGGAAGCTGGATGACCTGCCGATTATACCTAAACATATGAAGACGGTTGTCATTAGCAAGACAAAAAAACAATTTTCTATAGTACAATCTTTAATCAATAATAAAAGTGTAAAAGACATTATTATAGCAACAGATGCTGGGAGAGAAGGCGAACTGGTTGCTCGATTAATATTGGATAAAGCCCATAATAAAAAACCTATTCAAAGGTTATGGATCAGCTCAGTAACGAATAAAGCTATTAAAAATGGTTTTTCAAAGTTACAAGATGGACGCAAATTTAATAATTTATATTATGCAGCGTTAGCTCGAAGCGAAGCAGATTGGATTGTTGGAATTAATGCAACACGTGCATTAACTACGAAATATGATGCTCAACTATCACTTGGAAGAGTTCAAACGCCGACAATACAACTTGTTCAAATGAGACAAAACGAAATTAATCATTTCGCACCACAGATGTATTTTACAATGAAAGTTATTGCTGATGGCCTTACATTCCAAAGTGTGAATCCACAATCAGCAACTGATAAAACTGTGTTTGAAAACATTAAAAATGAAATAAACAACAAACCAGCGTTAGTGGAAAAAATAAATAAAACGCACAAGAAATCATACGCGCCTAAACTATTTAATCTAACAGATTTACAACAGGAGGCTTATAAACGTTATCACTTCGGGCCAAAAGAAACATTGAATGTCTTACAAGCTTTGTATGAAAGACATAAACTTGTAACGTATCCACGTACAGATTCGAATTATTTAACTGATGACATGGTAAACACACTTAAAGATCGCGTTCAAGCAATTATGGGTACTTCTTTAAAGGAAATTGCAAAATTACAAATAGCACAATCATTTTCAAAAAATCAAAAATTTATAAATAACCAAAAAGTATCAGACCATCATGCAATTATACCAACAGAAGTGCGTCCTGATATGCAACAGTTAACGCAACGTGAATCAAAAATATATATGATGATTGCTCAAAGATTTTTAGAAAATCTTATGCCTCCTCATGAATATGAAGCTGTAGCTATTAATTTATTAATAGGAAACTATCAATTTGTATTAAAAGATAAAATTACAACAAAATTAGGTTTCAAAGCGATTTATGAAAATAAGGAAGCGGTTAATAATCAAGTTGAGCAATTATCGGAAGGCTCCAAATTAAAAATTACACAATACAAAATCGAACAACAAGAAACAACACCTCCATCGTACTTTAATGAAGGAACTTTATTAAAAGCGATGGAAAGCCCACAAAAATTCTTTAAATTGAATAATAAAAAGCACAATGAAACATTGAAAGAAACAGGCGGTATTGGCACAGTTGCGACTAGAGCAGATATCATCGATAAGCTATTTAATATGAATGCGATTGAATCACGTGATGGAAAAATAAAAGTTACTTCCAAAGGTAAGCAAATTTTAGAATTAGCGCCACAAAAATTAACTTCCCCATTATTAACAGCAGAATGGGAAGAAAAACTTTCATTAATTGAACAAGGAAAATATAATGCAAATCAATTTATATCTGAGATGAAGTCTTTTACGCATGAAGTCGTTAATGAAATTAAAGAAAGTAAGCAAAATTATAAACACGATAACCTAACAACAACTGAATGTCCAACGTGTGGAAAATTTATGATTAAAGTTAAAACAAAAAATGGACAAATGCTTGTTTGTCAGGACCCTAAATGTAAGACTAAGAAAAATGTCCAAAGAAAAACGAACGCACGTTGTCCTAATTGTCATAAAAAAATGATGTTATTTGGTAAAGGTAAAGAAGCAGTTTATCGTTGTGTATGTGGCCATACTGAAACACAGGCACAAATGGATAAACGCCATAAAAATAAAAAGTCTGATAAAGTAAATAAAAAAGATCTAAAAAAATATATGAATAATGATGAAGGTATAGAAAATAATCCATTCCAAGACGCATTAAAAGGACTTAAATTTTAGTTTTATCGAACAAAAAGATATAAAAATATATCAAAGTTCGTGTTTACTATTGTAAATTAGTAAGTTTGGTATTAGAATATGTAGGTATTTTAAAAAAAGGAGAACTTACTGTGAAAAAGTATTTCAAGTTTGATAAACATGAGACTAATTATAAAAAAGAAATACTTGGTGGTTTAACAACTTTCTTATCAATGGCATATATTTTAGCTGTTAACCCTCAAGTACTTAGTTTAGCAGGTGTAGACGGGGTATCCGAAAGCATGAAGATGGACCAAGGCGCCATTTTTGTTGCCACTGCGCTAGCAGCATTTGTTGGTTCGCTATTTATGGGACTAATAGCTAGATATCCTATAGGTTTAGCGCCAGGTATGGGATTAAATGCATTCTTCGCTTTTACTGTTGTATTAACTATGGGTATACCATGGGAAATTGGATTAACAGGCGTACTATTTTCTGGTGTCGTTTTCGCATTTCTAACTATGACAGGTCTTAGGGAAACAATTATTAATGCAATACCTTTTCAAATGAAAATGGCAGTATCTGCAGGTATAGGGCTCTTCATTACATTTGTAGGATTACAAAGTTCAGGAATTATTGTTAATAATGATTCTACATTAGTAACACTAGGAAATATTACAGATGGTCCAGTATTGCTAACAATATTTGGTATCGTGGTTACAGTGATACTTTACGCAGTAAGAGTTCCAGGTGCCATATTTATAGGTATGGTTATCACTTCTATCTCAGGTATGTTAACTGGCTTAATACATACGCCGAGTGGAATCGTAGGTAAGATACCAAGTATTGAACCAACCTTTGGTGCTGCATTTGAAGCATTTAAAGATCCAGCGCAACTATTTACGGTTCAATTTTTAATCGTTATTTTAACTTTCTTGTTTATAGATTTCTTTGATACTGCGGGGACACTTGTTGCCGTAGCTACACAAGCAGGTATCATGAAAGATAATAAATTACCAAGAGCCGGACGTGCGCTTTTCTCTGATTCATTAGCCACGATTGTGGGCGCAATTTTTGGTACAACTACGACAACATCCTATATAGAGTCTAGTTCTGGTGTAGCTGTTGGTGCGCGAACAGGATTTGCCAGTGTAGTTACAGGCTTCTGTTTTTTGTTAGCGATATTCTTCAGTCCGCTTATGGAAGTAGTAACAAGCGCAGTTACTACGCCAGCATTAGTTGTAGTAGGGGTTTTAATGGCGGCTAACTTTGCAGAAATTGATTGGAAAAAATTTGAAGTTGCGGTGCCCGCGTTTATTACGATTATCATGATGCCGTTGTCGTATTCAATCGCTACAGGTATTGCATGTGGTTTCATTTTTTATCCTATTACAATGTTAATTTCTAAAAGACATAAAGAAGTACATCCCATTATGTACGGTTTGATGATATTGTTTATATTATATTTTGTATTTGTTCATGGTTAAAAATAAAATCCCCTTGCTTCGAGATAATTCGAATGCAAAGGGATTTTTTATTTATATATAAGTTACATAACGACGTATTAAAACCAGTTTCTACATTATAATGTTTCACCTAACTAGAAAGTATGAATAATATGATAACTAATTTTTTTCTTCCTGTTTTTCTTGAGTATAAACAACTTTTGCATGCTTATTGGGGATATATAGTGGCGTAGAAAATACAATTAAAATAAAGAACAACATTAAAAAGAATAAAATCCAATGGATGATCATACCGATAAACGGTACAAATGCTATAAATGAACCAATCACACCTAATAATGGAATTAATAACATTGGTTTAATAGTATTTTGCTTATCTGCAACTAATATAATAACAATTATAAAATACAGCAATGCATTCAAAAGCAATGGCTGCCAACCAAGACTAAAGATAATACTGCCTCCTAAAAAGGGAACGCCATATATAAATTCTCCAATAATTAAAATGAGACTTAATACGATAAGCGTTGTACGAATACCACTTTTCATAAATATTCACCACCTGACATTGTATAGTATAAACGAAATTAAAAAAGAAAAATAATATTTAGTCATTCGATGACTATCATAAAATAAAAGTATAAAAATTTTTCAAAAGAGGTTGAATGAATATTTTATTCAAGTATAATAACAAGGTATGTGTTAGGCAAAAAGTAAAAAAGTTTTGCAGAAAAGCTTGAAAACTCACTGCTTTTCATGTAACATATCTAATGTTGGACTTTAAGAACACGCGATGAAGCGAAAGGTTACTGACACACCCGGCCGCTTTGCCATGGCGCTGTGTGAGATAGTTTTCGTGGAGAAGTCTATTACTTAAATGTAGACGTATAAGGAGGGAAAATTATGGCAAAACAAAAAATCAGAATCAGATTAAAAGCTTATGATCACAGAGTTATCGATCAATCTGCAGAAAAAATTGTTGAAACAGCAAAACGTTCTGGTGCAGACGTTTCTGGACCAATTCCGTTACCAACTGAAA
>FLSG01003559.1_pt1 | contig 110277 bp, 107 predicted proteins | sample 1550511 | NCBI WGS metagenome assembly FLSG01 (sample SAMEA4031768, study PRJEB14383) | metagenome | biome: human; feature: oral; material: saliva | place: Philippines | collected 2014
ATAAATATTATATTTATTAAAACGAATACCACACTATTTATTAAAATTTCTTATATATTCATATTATGCGAATCCTTTATTATAAATATATTTTCTACGCGTAGATTCACAATTTTATCTTTTGTTCTATCTTTTTTTAAGATATACTGAATAGTAAATTCAAATAAAGTTTTTAGGAGGAACCGTCCTATGCTTAACAAGGTATGGTTTAGAACAGGAATCGCTTTATTAATCCTGTTTTTACTAGTCAAATTAGTAATGGAAGTACACACTATCTTTACACCTTTTATTATTATTCTTCAATCGGTGTTATTACCATTGTTACTAAGTGGCTTCTTATTTTATATTTGTTTACCTTTTCAAAAAATACTTGAAAAAAATAAAATCCCGCGCTGGGGTAGTATCACAATCATCTTTATAGGATTAATTATAATCATAGGTATTGTTATTGGCGTGTTAGCTCCGTTAATTGCCGAACAAATTGAAAACTTAGTAAATCAAATACCAGCTTTACAACATGAAGCTCAACACATTATAAACTTTGCGTTAGACCAGATGGAAAGATTACCTAATGACGTAACAGATAGAATTAATAAAATGGTTCAGTCTATGAGCGATAGCATCGCTGGCATTCTATCCAACTCGTTAGGATACCTTACATCATTTATTTCTACTTTGTTCTTACTAATAATGGTTCCGTTCTTCTTGATTTATATGTTAAAAGATCATGAACGTTTTATACCTTTTATCGCAAGATTGTTTAAAGGAGATAGAAAAGTATTTACTGTAGAATTATTGAAGGATTTAAATGAAACAGTTAAATCTTATATTCAAGGGCAAGTTACAGTTAGTATTATTCTCGGAATTATTTTATATATTGGTTATTCCATTGTAGGTCTAAATTATACACTTTTACTTGTTATGTTCGCTTGTGTAGCTAATATGATTCCTTTCTTAGGTCCTTGGATGGCTTTTGTTCCTGCAGGGGTCATTGCTATTATACAAAGTCCTACTATATTCATTTGGGTATGTATCATCACACTTGTTGCACAACAACTTGAAGGTAACGTGATTACGCCTAATGTAATGGGTAAATCTCTTAGCATTCATCCATTAACTATTATTGTAGTCATTTTAGCTGCTGGGAATCTAGGTGGATTCGGCCTTATCTTAATAGCTGTACCACTATACGCGGTAATTAAGACTGTAGTTCGCAACGTGTTCCGTTATCGACAAGATATTATCGCTAAAGCAAATAGCGATGTAAAAGAATAAAATAATTGGTAAACATTAACAAAAGCAATATGTAAATCTAATTAATTATAAAAAGTTGCTTGTCTTGCCTATAATAAAAAAGCTAGGATATCAATATCTCTGCCGCCTGATTAAAGAATAAACGTCCATTTCTATTGAAATAATATAGCAATGGACGTTTTACTTGTTTTTATGAAATTTTATCTCGTTGAGCTACTATTTTTCTTACATTGTATGATTTTAGGGCAAATACAAGTTTTTGTTTGTCTTTGTCCCCCACATTGCTCTGAATTTTAAATCATTCTTTTGGTTTGGTTCAATCTTCGTTCCTTTACGTAAATTGTGTTCTAAATTCATCCAACGCGTTATTGTGCCAAATCTGTATCAGTATTTTTAAATTTCTAATGCGGTTTTATCTTTCATAAGTCCATTGCAGCGTAATCTTATGTCTTGTTATAACCATTACCTATCATAAGTTTCCTTGTTAATTTAATTAAGTGGTGTTGATTAAAATGATATGTAAATGTAGTAGAAGTTGCGACATGCCTTCAACCAAAAGCAGTACATTAAAACTACAGGTTCAAGTTAAATCTACGCGAAGCGCGTAAAATAATACAAAGTGTTGTTATAAAATGAGCCCCAAGAAGATACTCTAAGTTAGAAATCTTTTTGGGGCTGAATGTTGGGATTTGTATCCCAAACATGTTCGCTTTTAAATAGTATTTGATAACAAACACAAGATAGCATTCAAACATTGCTACATTAATTTCTATCTTGCATTTTAATAAACATTTAATACGTGAAAATAGTTGAGATACATTGGTATTATAAAGCAATATTATTTTTTATCATATTGGTTTACTCACGAATTATTTAACGATATGATAGCCACTATCTACATGAATATTTTCTCCTGTAACACCGCTTGATAAATCACTTAATAAATATGCTGCTGTTTTACCAACTTCTTCTTGGTCTACATTACGTTTTAATGGCGCACGTTCTTCAATTTCTTTCATAATCGTATTAAATCCACCAACGCCTTTAGCGCTTAGCGTACGGATTGGACCAGCTGAGATTGCATTCACACGAATATTATCTTCACCAAGATCCAATGCTAAATAACGTACATTGGCTTCTAGACTCGCTTTTGCTACGCCCATTACATTGTAATTCTGTACTGCAAATTCGCTACCTAAATAAGTTGTAGCAACGATACTGCCGCCTTCGGGCATAATTTTTTTAGCTTCTCTTGCAACGATTGTTAATGAATATGAGCTAATATCTTGGGCTAATAAGAAACCATCTCGAGATGTGTCTGAAAAACGTCCTCTCAAATCTTCCATATTAGCAAATGCAATTGAATGGTAAACACCATCAATATGCCCCACTTCTTCACCAATTTTGGTAAAACCATCGATTACATCGTCATCGTTTTGCACATCTATTTGGTACATACGTGGCGTTTGTTGATCCAATTGTTCTACAAGTTTTTCCATTTCTTTTCTACTACGATCTTTACGATATGTAAAAACTAATTTCGCACCTAATTTGTCTAATACTTTAGCTACACCAAAACCGATACTACGTTTATTTGCAATACCCATAATGACGAATGTTTTATTTTCTAAATTTAACATGAAAATAACTCCTTTTTTAATTTTCATTTTAAATTGGCTCGAGAATTTATAATCAATACACTAATCATTTTGCTCAATGCCAATTCTAACAAACTTCATTTTAACATTGGTTTCATTATTTAAACAATTTATTTTACTAACTTCTATTTAAATTAAATAGGAGTAGGATTGAAATCATACCTTACTAATACGATTTCGTTGCCCACTCCCTTTATATTAATAATAAAATTCTAGTTCACGTTTTAATTCATCAACATATTCTTTTGAACCTGTCACAATAACTCGGTCTTTATAACGCAATTGTGTATCACCATGAGGTACGATAGATTCATTATTTCTAATAATTCTTACAAAAATAATGTCGCCATCAAATGGGAAATTACGTAATTGAATCTGATCATACTGATGGTTTAACATTGCAATTTCATATAATGATGTTTCCACGTTACTTAAAAGGTTTAGCATATTAGGTGTTTCTATTAAACCTTTCAATAGAATCTTGTTACTCATGAATCCACTAAACACTTCGATACCTTCGCTTTGTAAAGCTTCATCACCTGTACTTGCTTCTAATCTACAAATAACTCGGTTCACACCGTGGTTTTTAGCCATTAATGCAACTTTTCGGTTAATATCATCGTCGTTTGTAGAGCAAACCACGATATCTCTTTCAAATAAACCTAAGCGTTCTAATAAACCTTCTTCATAGTCGGCAATTTCAATCATTGAAATTGCATCGGATAATTTACGTTTATCACTTAAATCATTTCGATAATAAAGCGAAACTTGGTAAAGTTGCGATGTTAAATTTTGAGCGATCGGTATGGTTAATTGGTTTTTACCAATTAAGCTCACTTCAATTTGTCTCGTAGCTTCATCTGGCATTGGGAACATCTTTTTAAATATAATCGGTACAAAAACACATGTTATCACTGCGCTTAAAATTAAAATACCTGATATTTCTGAAGATATTGTACCTAGTTGTTCTGCAATCTTCGCCGAAGCAATCACTAAAGACAATGTAGAAGTTAATAGAAATGCTGAAGAAATCGTTGTTTTCATATCAAACCATCTACGTATATACACCACTGGTATTAATTTAGATATTAAAAATGCTAATATTAAAAATGGAATAATGATTAATAACGATGGTTCTTTTATTAACGTAGGTATATTTAAATCTACACCAACCATTATAAAAAAGATTGGAATAAAGAAGCCATAACCAAATGAATCTAATTTCTCTACCATGTCTTCATCTGGACCTAATAATGAAACGATTACACCAGCTAAGAAGGCACCTAAAATATTTTCTGCACCAACACCTTCTGCTAAAGCAACCAACATAATGATGAGTGCAAATACTGCACGAATACCAATTTGCGTCGTGCCATCCATTAACTTCTGCAAGAATTGCGCTTTTTTAAATATACCACCTAAGAAATAGAAGATAATCGCAAATACAACCAAGCTACCGATTAACCAAAGTGATGTGCCGCCTGAGGCATGTAAAGCACCATATACAGTTAATAATATCATCGTAACTAAGTCAGCTAAAACTGCAACAAGCAAGATAAATTGACCTATAGTCGTACGCATAATATTCATTTCTTTTAAAGTTGGTACAACAACGCCTAATGAAATAGTTGAAATAATAATAACCATAAGCAAGATATCGTCAATTAAACCAAACCATTTGAAAGCATATGCTAGGGCAATTGAGATAATCATGATTAACATAAATACAAAGAGCGCTAATTGTAAATGTCCTGGCTCTTTGCTTTTTTCTTTATCTTTAGTTACGTTTTTTTCTTTTTTAAAGGCTTTAAAATCAATTTCTAGACCACTTAAAAACATTAAGAAAATAAAGCCTAGCGTTGATAAAATATTTAACATCGCATCACGTTCAACAATATCTAAAAATGAATGACCGATGATGATGCCCATTAATATTTCTGCCACAACAACAGGTAAAAACGTAATTCGTAATCTATTTATTAAAATCGGTGTAAAGAACGCTGCCAATACAACGACGACAAGTGATAAAAATTCCATATACCCCCCTAAAGTAAATAAGACATGAATGAAGTTGCTAATCCAAAGTAAATCAGCATACTCACAATATCATTAATTGTAGTTATAAATGGACCACTAGCTACTGCTGGATCAATGTTTAATTTATTCATTACTAAAGGTATCATTGAACCTACTAATGTACCAACTGTCATGGCAATCGTTAAACTACTTGCAACGATTGTAGCTAATATAGGTTGTCCATAAAGGATGAGTATAATAATAAATAATAAAATTGCGCAAACTAAACCACTTAAAAAGCCACTGCCCGCTTCTCTTAATGCCACTTTAAAATTACTTTGTTCATCTATTTCACCTGTGGAAATATTACGAACAGAAACGGCAAGTGATTGTGTGCCAGAGTTACCAGACATACCACTAATAATCGGAATAAATGCAGCTAACAATGAAACTTGTGCCAACGTATCTTCAAATGACCCTAATATCGTTGCTGTTATCATTCCTAAAAATGTTAAAATGATAAGCCACGGCAGACGCTTCTTAGCAGTTTTAATGACTGAATCATTGGTAGCATCGACATCTGAAACCCCTGCTAAACGTGAGTAGTCTTCACTAGCTTCTTCATCTATAACGTCTAAAATATCATCAATAGTTATAATCCCTAATAAATGATCTTGATAATCGACAACTGGCATAGCAATAAAGTCATAATCACGCATTTTTTGAGCTACGTCTTCTTGGTCATCAGCTGCGTTTGCGCTGATAACACGTTCGCTCATAATATCTTCAATATAAGCATCATTTTCTGCCACTATTAAATCTCTTAAAGACAAGACGCCAGCTAATTGTTTATGTTCATTAACAGCAAATATGACATAAATAGTTTCTGCATCTGGCGCTTGTTCCTTAACATGCATCAAAGCCTCTTTGACAGGCATAGTTGACTTTAATGAAATATATTCCGTCGTCATGATACCGCCGGCAGTGTCTTCATCATAATGGAGTAAAGCTTTAATTTCTTTAGCTTCATCACGGTTCATGAGTGTTAATAAGCTTACTATTTTCTGTTTAGACAATTGGTTCATAATGTCAACTGCATTATCGTATGACATGTCCTCTAACACTTTACTAGCATATGTAGCATCCATGGTATCAAAGAGCTCTTCATAATCTTCTTCATCAATTTCTAATTGTTCGAAGAAATCTGCTACTTCTTCAGGGGACAATACTTCAAATATTTTTTGTCTAATCTCTTCGTCGCTATCTTCAAAGTATTCACTTTGTTCATATGTGTGCATCGCTAAGAATTCTTCTCTAAACGCATCTATATGATTTTCATGTAGCAAGTTATCCAACATTGCTTGATCATATACTTGTTCATCTTCTAAAACGATTTGATCTTTTTCATTTGCCAAAAGTCCCACCTCCATGGTTAGTCAAATTATATCATTTTAAATATATTTTCTATTGCGTCATATTTATCTTGAATTTCAATTGTTTCGTTGTAAATTGGGTGTATAAAGGACACTTTACTGCATCGTAATAATTGATGTTTATATATCGGATGTGTTCCACCATATAAATCATCGCCTACAATGGGGTGCCCTATATGTTGGAGATGTACACGTATTTGGTGTGTTCTACCCGTTAGTAACGTTATCTCGCACAAACTAGAATGATTTTCATATTGTAAGCATTTATATTTTGTTTTTGCTTGTTTTCCAGCAATATCTACGCGTCGCTGAATAATACTAGAAGGATCTCTACCGATTGGCGCATCTATCAGGCCTTGACTCCTTATTTTTCCATAACATATACATAAATAGGTTTTATCTATTACTGTTTTAGACATCAGATGATGTAGAAAACCGTGTTTTGCTAAGATCACAATTCCTGAGGTATTTCGGTCAATTCTAGTCACAATATGTGGGACCAACCATTGGTTTGTGTCTTTAAAATAGCCTAGCGCTTGTTCAACTAAACTAAAATGTTTATGGTCTCGTGATGGCGCACAATTTTGATTGGCTTCTTTAGATACAATTAATAAGTAATCATCTTCATATAAAATATTTAAAGGTTGATTAAATGGGTGTAAATTAGAACTTGCTGTTTCTTGACCTAATTGTACATTTAATATATCTCCTATTTCTAGTTGTTTTCGAACGGTTTCTGGTTGCCCATTAACTATTAAAGCGCCATTATGTTTAATGGCGCTAATTGTGTTCTTGGAATACTGACGTTCTTGTAAAAAAGTTTTTAACATACACGTGCTTCCAATAATATAAGTGAATTGCATTACTCGTCGTCCCCACTGGAAATAAACGAATCGTGCACTCTTTTCCAAAATGGAAATGGTCTAAATCTAGCGAATCTAATTTTTTCATTCGCTACTCTAAATTGAATTGCATTAACATTTTTATGTTTTATACTGACATGATCGATTGTTGTTAAAATTGTATCATGATTTACAGGTGTAATAAGACATGTGTGATGCTTCGGTAACACTAAAGGCGAACCAACTGTTCTGAAAACTCTATTGTTAATAGACGCTATTTCAGCAATTTGCATTGCTTCTAAAGATGGATGTATCAAAGCGCCCCCTAAAGCCTTGTTGTAAGCAGTTGAACCTGATGGCGTTGAAACACAAAGTCCATCTCCTCTAAAGCGTTCGAATTGATTACCTCTAATATTGACATCAACAACTAACGTTGAACCATTCTCTGTTTTCATCGTTGCTTCATTTAATGCTAAGTATCTTGTTTCATACCCATTGTTATTGTATCGTACAATAATTTCTAATAGTGGATATTCTATCACTTGGAATTCCGAATTATTAATTTCAATAATTAATTTTTCAACTTCATGTGGCAACCAATCAGCGTAAAATCCTAAATGACCTGTATGTACACCAACGAAAGCACACCGAGATAGCATATGGCTATATTGGTGGAATGCTTGTAATAATGTACCGTCCCCACCAACGGAAATGACAATTTCAGGATTTTCGGCGTCTTCAATCATTTTAAAGTCTTTCATATGATTAATCATCTTATGCTTTAAAGCGTTAGACTTGGAATCACCTTTAGACAAAATCGTATATCGCATGATTACACCCCCTAATCATTATTATGTTTTTTAGCGCGTTTTTTAGAATAATATTTTTGTGCTTCTTGTATTTCTTCTTTAATTTCTGACATTTCTTCATCAAGTAAAAATGCCGCTTCAGCCGCTCGTTCTAATCGGTGCTGAATTTCTGGAGGATAATCTCCATCATATTTATAACGTAAGGTGTGTTCAATCGTTGCCCAAAAGTTCATTGCTAATGTTCTGATTTGTATTTCAGCTAAAATTGATTTTTCGCCATTAAGTGTTTCGATTGGATATTCAATTATGACATGATATGAACGGTAACCACTTTGTTTCGTGTTACTAATATAGTCACGCTCTTCTACCACTTTAAAATCTTGACGTTGTCTCAAAAGATTAACAACAATATCAATATCATCTACAAATTGACACATTAATCTCAGACCTGCAATATCATACATTTCTTCGTGCAAACGGTCAAATGAAATTTGTCTTTTATTCGCTTTATCAATAATACTTGTCATTGGCTTAACGCGGCCTGTTACGAATTCAATCGGTGAAGCATTATCTTCTACATCGTATTGCTTTCTTAGGCCTTTTAGTTTAACTTTTAATTCATCAACTGCTTGTCTATATGGAGATAAAAACTGATCCCATTGATTCATTGTGCTTCACTCCGCTTCACTCTAATTCGAAAGTATCTTCCACAACAGAAACAAACGCCTTACCATAGTTTGAATTACCTTGAATATTATCTAATATGTAATTAAGTTCTCTTCCGAATTGTTTTAATTCTAAATGATCATTAATTATTATTTTCTTGTTTTTATTTTCATGTAACATTGACCATGTTTCTTGAACAAATATTAAATAGGAATAGGATTGGCCATCATCTAAGATATATGCAAAACTATAATTATCACTGTCAACAAGCATTTGTCCTGCTTCTTGTAAACCTTCCGTAGATTGTTCTGTATAACAATTTAAACTATCTTTTGTTACTTTAATTTCATTCACATAAATACGCATGCTTGTTCCTCCTTATTCTTCATCATTTTAACATAATTATCCCGTACATAACACGTTACATGTCTATTATAATGTCATCAATATACTTTAATATAATATAATCATTTCCACCTAGCGATGCAATTCAATTTAAATTAACTTACAAGTCCTTTAAAATGAATTATCATAAATATTTAAGGAGTGTGTATTGTGTCAACGAACAACGAAATCGAATTTAAGCAACTACTATCTAAAGCAAACTATCAGGACATTTATGACAAATATTTTTTAGATGAAAAAGCATTTAGCCAAACCAATTATTACATCGATACATTAAACTTCGATTTAAAATCACATCAATCCGCATTGAGAATCAGAGTTAAAAACAATGCCTATGAAATGACTTTAAAAGTACCTGCAGAAATTGGTTTACTAGAATACAACTTTGAAACCAATATTGAGCCTAAACTAAATAAACAAATTGAAAGTCAAGATTTACCTGAAGATATATTAGATCAACTTTTAAATATGGGTATAGATATTGATTCATTAATCATTTTAGGTGATTTAACCACTGAACGCATCGAAAAGGAAATCGATGGCAATTTGCTTGTCTTAGATAAAAATCGTTATCTTGGTTTTGAGGATTTTGAACTTGAATATGAAGTAGATGATTATAATGAAGGGTTAATTCAATTCAAATCTATTCTTAATCAATTTAATATAAAACATGAAATGCCAAACAATAAAGTTCAAAGATTTTTCAATCGTAAATATAAATTAAGCAACAACTAGTTGCGCACAATATTAAGAAGTCGAATTACTTCCAAATGTAAAAATTCATGTTATATTAGTATTATATTAGCAGAATATGGTGATATTATGACGCAAACACCTTACGAGGTTATTGGACAAGATGCCTTATTTAAAATGATTGACCATTTTTATTATATGGTTGAACGTGATGATAGAATTAATCATTTGTTTCCTGGGGATTTTGAAGAAACAAGTAGAAAACAAAAGCAATTCTTAACTCAATTTTTAGGTGGTCCGCAACTATACACAGAAGAACATGGTCATCCAATGTTAAAAAAACGACATTTAGAATTTGTAATAACAACTGATGAACGTGACGCATGGCTTGAAAATATGTACGAAGCAATTCAACAAGCACATTTTCCTGCGGGCGTCGGGGATTATTTATATGAACGATTACGTTTAACAGCGAATCACATGGTTAATTCCGAAAATTAATTGTAGGTGAAAAAAACATGGCTGAAGAATTAAAATTAATAAATGCTAATAGTCGTGAAGATGCAAATCTTTCACCTTTGAGTAAGATAGAAATTTATTCCTTTTTCGATCCATTCAGTAAAGAATGCTTTAAATTGTCAGCAATACTTTCAAAATTACGTCTCGAATATAAACAATATATTAGCATCAGACACATTTTGAATCCTTCCTTAAGGGTATTGACGAAATGCCAAGCACAGAGCACATCAAATCTAGATAATATTGCTTTAGCTTATAAAGCTGCCGAACTCCAAGGACGCATACGAGCAGAACGCTTTATACACCTTGTTCAAAATGAGATTATACCGAAGCGTGATATTATCACCGAAGAGATGGTTAATAATTGCATTAGTAACGCAGGTCTTGATTATGAAGTCTTTAAAGAAGACTTACATAAAAGTGCTTTAAAGGAAAGCTTACAAGTTGATTTGCATATTGCTCGAGAAATGGAAATTGAAGAAGCCCCGTCCCTTGTTTTCTTTAATGAAGATATACAAGAAGAAGGTTTAAAAGTTGAAGGCTTATACCCTTATCATATATATACGTATATCATAAATGAACTTATTGGTACACCAATTGAAAAAGAACTTCCACCAAGTTTAGAATCTTACATTCAACAACAACAATTAGTAACCAAAGAAGAGTTACTGACTATTTATGAATGGCCTGAAAAATTATTGAATAAAGAACTGAAAAAATTAGCATTACAACAAAAAATAGAGAAACTACACTCTCCTGATGGTAAATTTTGGAAATCTAAAGTTTGAATCCCATTTTATATTCAAAACAAAAAATGTAATACCATTTCAATTTTACAATCACGATATCCTAGTTCCAATACAAGAAGCACTGCCCAAAAATGGACAGTGCTTCTTTGTATGTAATATTTATTGTGATCTGATCTCAATGATTAAGCAAAGTTAAACAGTTAAAATAAGTCTAAATATAGCATAAGCAAATGCTCCTTTTTACTACATTAACCCCTTCTATTTTACTTTATTTATTTAAACATTAAATACAGTTTGGTGATGCTAAAATAACTGAATAGTTATTCAATATCTTATACATAACGTAACAGTTTTAAAAATAGGTATAAAAAAAACGCCGTGTCTGATTACACGGCGCTAAACAAAGGGGATGGGAGAAATTTTTCACTTCAAACAAAGGGGTATGTTTGTTATGTGATTAATTTCATGTATATAATATAACACGCTGATATATACCTTTCAACCTTTTAAATTAAATAAATCCACTTTGTCACAAACTTGTCATATTGTAAACGAATACATTCATACTAAGCTTTCATTAGTTTTTCAAAGGCGTCTAATTTTTGTTCAAATACTTGGCAAGCTTGTTCAATTGGTTCTGGTGTCGTCATATCTACACCTGCATTTTTTAAGATTTCAATTGGATAATCTGAGCTTCCTTTTTTCAAGAATTCATTAATATAACGTTCTACAGCAGGTTTACCTTCTGTTAAAATCTGATGACTTAAGCTCTGTGCTGCACTGTATCCGGTTGCATATTGATACACATAATAATTCATATAGAAGTGCGGTATTCTTGACCACTCTTTACTAATATTTTCATCCGTTTCAACGGAATCACCAAAATATTTTCTATTTAAATCCGCATATACTTCATTCATACGGTTTGCAGTTAATGGTTCTCCAGCTTCTTCTATTTGGTGAATTTTATGTTCAAATTCTGCAAACATTGTCTGTCTAAATAATGTCGCACGGAAACGTTCAAGTTCTTGATTTAATAACAGTAATCTACGTTTATCGTCTAGGTGTTTATCCATATAGTCACTCAATAAAGCTTCGTTACAGGTCGACGCGACTTCTGCTACAAAAATAGTATAGTCACTTAAGTTCGACGGCTGGTTTTGGCGACTGAAATAACTATGTGCAGAATGTCCGAATTCATGAACTAAAGTATATAAGTCTGAAACTGTATTTGACCAATTTAATAAAATAAATGGATTCGTTAAATGGGCGCCTGAAGAATAGCCGCCAGAACGTTTCCCTTTATTTTCAAATACATCTACCCAACGATTATTTAGCCCTTCTTCAACAACTTTCATATATTCTTCGCCCATTGGTTGTAATGCTTTTAGCATCCAATCTTTAGCTTCTTCATATGGCATTTCAAACTTAACATCTTTAACTAAAGGCGTATAAAGGTCATACATTTTCATATCTTCTAACCCTAAAAGTTCTTTGCGTAACTTAGTATAACGATGTAGTAAAGGTAAGTATTTATGAACTGTTTTCACTAAATTATCATACACCGTTTCTGGAATGTGATTATTGCTTAAAGCTGCTTCTCTTGCAGTATTGTAATGATGCGTTTTTGCGTTAAATACATTTTTCTTAACTTCTCCAGCTAAAGTCGCGCTAAGCGTATTATTGTATGCACCATATGCTTTATATAGGTTTTCATATGCAGACTGACGTAAAACGCGATCATCTGATTCTAAACATTTGATAAATGTACCTTGCGTTAGAGCGTGGCGCTGGCCATCTTTATCTATTGCATCTTCAAATTCTAAATCTGCATTGCTAAACATACCATAAACATTATCAGGCGTAGATAATGCATCTTGTGCCTCAGTCAATAATTTTTCTTTATCCGCGCTAAGCACATGAGGTCTTTTTTCATTAATTAATTTCAAATCAAATTGATAGCGTTTCAAATCTTCATTTTCTTCAATAAATGATTGAATCGTTGCTTCATCGATTTGTAAAATTTCAGGTACTAGGAAACTCCAAGCAGAACTAAATTTTATGATTAATTGATGTGCACGTGACTCAAAACCTGTATATTTATCATTTGCAGTATCTTGATCTTGCTTTAAGTGCGCGTAAACATACACTTTTTCTAATTTAGAACCTAATGCATCTTCAAGTGCTAAAGCATTGTAAAGTGTAGTTGAATTATCTGCTAAATGGCCAACAAATTGTTGTTCTTGACCTATATTATCTTCCACTTCTTTAAATGCTTTTTCAAAAGCTTCATCGGATTCAAAGATAGTAGATAAATCCCAAGTGTATTCAGGATATTTACGTTCTTGCTCTTCTCTTGTTAATTGTTGTGTCATAATATCTAGTAAACCTCCTATAAATTCATTAGTATAATTTTCTCACGTAATAGTCAATTTTGCACGCTATAACACCCATGGATACCATAGAATTGCTTAAAAGACTGTACAACATTATACGTAATTTGCATTGTATCTATATCTTCATTATAAAACCTATTAAATTTCAGTAAAGATTGAAATGCCCCAATTTGTAGCGTATGATTACGTAAAAAATACATGAGCTGTAATTGCCAATATATTGGATGGGATTTAATAAATATTTGTTCCGGAAAAACTATCCCTAAATAACGACTAACCCATTCATCCGTTAAGCGTAAGTTATACATAACACTTAAGCTAGGTTCCAAAACAGAACGCGCTTTACGACATTGGTTAATATAATGATATATTGATTTTCGAGTTAATTTAATCGACTGAGTTGGGCATTGAAATGCCTCTGCGCTCTGAATAAAATTGATTAAATCATCAATCTCTAGTAGATATCTTTTGGCAATAAATCGCTGTCCTCCCAAAAAATAAACTATCCTATATACATAAAACTTATCATGAATAGCGTCCCACGAAAATAGCAATCTATTGTGGCTATTTATAAAATTACGTTCATAATTTGATAGATAGAGTACGCATGTTTTGATATTATATTTCACATTTTTGATAATCCAAATCACTTTATAACCAATATTTTGCAACGATCTACTGCGTCTTACAATATGTGCTACCACTTCACTAGAAAATTGGATTTCAATTGCTATTGCATCATCAATAATCAAATCTGGATATTGATAACTATCAGGTATGTATGGCTCAATGCTTACTTTGTAATTTAATTTTTCAATTTCTGAGCAATACAATATTTCAAATTATAATGTTCATGAGTTTCGCTTTTTTGACAGTATAAATGATTCCTTTTATAATGCGCGAAATGTGGCGTGATGATTTGCCCATTTTTTAATAGCACTTCACAATTACAAAATGGACAGCGGTATTGGTCTCCTTTTAGAGCAGACCCAGCCCAAACATTTTGATTTTGACTATTCCTTGCATATAACATGGCTCCTCACCTCGTTTATATACACGCAGAAGTCGACCTAATTACTACATGATTACATGATTATTAAAGTATTTATCCTATATATGGATAGTCTAAATAAAAAAGCCATAAGTTAACTGTTACCAATTAACCTATGACTTCTCTCAAAGCAATTAATTATACATTTTTGTTCATAATTGAACTTATTTTAGTTTAATGTCATTTCTCATTATTCTGCTGTATTAAAAAAATAACGACGTACTTGTGACGCAACGTTGTGACTCATAATAATTTTAGCATAATCGTTTAAATATACTTCTGATTTATCAGTAGGATATGCGAACTCAAGTAATTGACTATAACTATCGTTAATTGCATCTTGCCCAACAGTTTCATCAAAATGAACAGCATAATAATAGACATTATCAAGACTATATAATAAATCTTCAAATTCATCCGTTTTTTGGTTGTTATGATAAGCGTAATCAATTACTTCCTCTAAATCATTAAATTTAACTATTACGGTACGTATATTTTGTGGTTTACGATTGTTACGCTCTTGGTCGTGATTATTTTCTTTTTGTTCTTGACGCTGTTCAAATAAATCTTCTAAACTTTCATCTTGGTCAAATGTTTGTGATAACAAGTCATTTACTTGATGATCTAATTGATCATTATCTTCCTCAGACATATTGATAAGATCTTCATTTTTAGATTTAGAAATTGTGACTTCAACGCCTTTTTCAAAAGCATGTACTTGAATCCATAATGGACCTTCTACAACAAAATCTTCTTCTTCGTTAACCTCTTCCATCATGTTCCAAAAGAATTCTTCCCCACGCTTTCGGTTAGTCCATAAATCTTCGCGCTTGAAACCTCTAGCCTCTATATCACTATACGTTATAAATAGCTTAACTGTAGTATCGTCAACTCGCTCTATTCTCATATCATCTCACTCCTTACAGTCGATGAATAGTAATCATTATTGTATTAGAACCTAGTAAGAATTACAATTGATTTGTTTGATTAATTTTTACTATTTTCTATTTGGTCTCTTATAATAACATATACCCTTTTAGAAGCCAAAAAAACAGCACTTTATACAGCGTGCTGTTTGACTTATGTCACTAATTATTCACAATTAAATAATCGCTTTGTTTGACGCAAGTATATGGCTATCTGTTATGGTAAATACAACAAAACCACAAAGTAATATTATGTCAACATTACTTCATGGCCGTCTTCGTTCTATTTATAATTTAATCAACCATACGTTGCGCTTCTTGCAATTGGAAGGTACGTACTTTTCTAGGTAAAAAACGTCTAATTTCGTCTTCGTTATAGCCAACTTGTAAACGCTTATCATCTAAGATAATCGGGCGTCTTAGCAAGCCTGGGTTATCTTGAATAATTGAATATAAGTCTTGAAGTGGTAAAGCATCGATATCTACATTTAATTTTTGGTACGTTTTAGAACGAGTAGATATAATTTCGTCTGTTCCATCTTCAGTCATTTTTAAAATTTGTTTGATTTCATCAATTGTTAAGTGTTCTGAAAAAATGTTACGCTCCGTATACGGAATGTCATGTTCTTGTAACCATGCTTTCGCTTTACGGCAAGATGTGCAACTTGGTGAAGTAAATAATGTTACCATACATCTCACTCTCCTATTTTTCATGAATATGAATTCATTAGATTTCAATATTTATATGATTAAGAATCTTCTAAGTGATTTTTAGCTCTCTTAACCTTACAATTAAAGTATACCCTTTCAACATTAAAATTAAATGAGAATTCTCTAATTTTTTAAAAAAAATTTCAAATAGGCGTAATTCCCAATCAATTTAGTTAGAAATATTGATATGTATATAGTTTAACATAACTTACAAATGATTGAAATACTGTTATACTAATACTAAAGTATATAAAATTAAATTATTAAAAAGGTAGGCATCAAAAAATGGAAACTTTATTTTCTGGTATCCAACCCAGCGGTATTCCAACGCTTGGTAACTATATTGGTGCGTTGAAACAATTTGGTGAAGTCCAAGACGATTACAATTGTTTCTTCTGCATCGTGGATCAACATGCAATTACGATCCCACAAGATCGCTTAAAACTACGTAAACAAACAAGACAGTTAGCAGCAATTTATCTAGCTTCAGGTATTGATCCGGAAAAATCAACGTTGTTTATACAATCTGAGGTCCCAGCGCACGTTCAAGCAAGTTGGATGTTAACAACTATCTCATCTATTGGCGAATTAGAACGTATGACACAATTTAAAGATAAAGCAGTAAAACAAACTGAAGGTATACCTGCTGGATTGCTTACATATCCACCGTTAATGGCAGCGGATATCGTTATTTATAATACAAACATCGTTCCTGTTGGAGATGACCAAAAACAACATATTGAATTAACTAGAAACTTAGTAGACCGATTTAATTCTCGTTATAACGATGTACTCATCAAGCCTGAAATACGAATGCCTAAAGTTGGCGGGCGTGTCATGAGCTTACAAGATCCAACTAAAAAAATGAGTAAAAGTGATGATAACCAAAAAAATTACATTTCATTATTAGATGAACCTAACGTGGGCGCTAAAAAAATTAAAAGTGCAGTAACTGATTCAGATGGTATCATTAAATTTGATCGTGATAATAAACCAGGTATTTCTAATCTACTATCTATCTATTCAAGTTTAACTGATACATCAATTGAAACACTTCAAACAAAATATAAAGATTCTAATTACGGTGAATTCAAAGCTGATTTAGCAGCTATTGTTAAAGACTTTTTAACGAATTTCCAAGAAAAATATGAGTATTATTTTAACTCTGATGAACTAGATACAATTTTAGATAATGGTAGAGATAAAGCCCAAAAAGCTTCATTTAAAACATTGAAAAAAATGGAAAAAGCTATGGGATTAGGTCGTAAAAGATAACTTGTAATTAAATGAAAAGACACGCAATCACTTTTTAAGATTGCGTGTCTTTATGATATCTACAGTCTATTTCTTTTTACCTGTTTCACGGTCAATTGACTTATCAATTTCCACATCTTTTAATGAAGTGTCCCCACCGATTTGATGATAAATCAAACCTTTAACTTGTGGATTCGTTAAGTGTGCTTCTCCTTTTTGATAAACAGGTGCAACTGGGGCATCATTTAGTAATAATTCTTCTGCTTCTTTCATCGCTGCGTTCCGTTCTTCAGGTTTTTTCAATAACTTACCATTTGCATCTTTAACGAGTTGGTCATATTTTTCACTGCTCCATGCAGTATTATTTTGCGCATTACCCGTTGTCATAATATTTAAAAATGTCAGTGGATCTGGGTAATCAGGCCCCCAACCTGATAGTGATGCTTCAAACGTTTCAGATGATTCTTGGTTTAAACGTTGTTTAAATGGTAATTGTTTAATCTTCAAAGTGACGCCTGGTAAGGTACTTTCTACTTGCGCTTTAATATATTCTGCTGAAATTTTTGCGTCTGGTGTATCTTCAGTATTCATCGTAAATGTTAATTCTTTAATTCCTAAGTCCTTTTTCGCTTTTTCAAAATGTTGCTTTGCTGCTTTTGGATTATAAGTAAGCGGTGAATCAATTGAATCAGCAAAATCTTTACCATCTGGTGTGTCTGCCGTTAATTTAGCAGTAAACCCATCTGTCGCTTCTGAACCATTATTTTTTACTGAATTCACATACCCCTCTTTATTGATAGATTGCGCAATGGCTAATCTCAAATCTTTATTTTTAAATTCAGGCACATTGTCTTGGTTCATTTTAATATAGAATGTACTAGCTAATAAACGTTTTTTCAATCCTGGATTATCTTGGTATTTATCTACTTGATCAGCGGTAATCGTCGTATCATCAACAGATGCTGTGTCATAAAGAGAAGCGCCTGCTTGTTGGTCTTTTAACACTTTGTAGTTAACTCGATCTAGTTTAACTGCCTTTTTATCCCAATAATCTTCATTTTTAACAAGTTGTATTTTATCTTCCACTTTCCAATCTTTAACTTTAAAAGGGCCATTAAAGACAGTTTTATCTGCAGTTGTTGCATATTGTTCGCCGTTCTTTTTCACAACTTTTTCATTTTGTGGCATAAACGCCCCAAAAGCAAACATTTCATTAATATATGGAATTGGTTTTGTTAATTCAACCTTCAACGTATGATCGTCCAAAGCTGTTACCCCTAAGTCATCAATATCTTTTTTTCCCATATTAATGTCTTCAGCATTTTTAATATCATACATTATGTAAGCATATTCTGCAGCTGTATCTGGGTCAACAACCCTTTTCCAAGCGTATTCAAAATCATGTGCCGTAACTGGGTCTCCGTTAGACCATTTAGCATCTTTACGTAAATTGATAGTTAACGTCTTGCCACCGTTACTTTTCTTAGGCATCTCTTTAGCAACGCCTGGTTGCGCCTTATCATTTTTATCTAATGTATATAATCCTTCATACACTTGATTATATAAATCAAACGATACCGTATCTGTTGCTAAGGCTGTATCTAAAGAAGAAATGTCTTGTGGAATAACTTTTCTAAATACCTGTCCTTTGTCTGAATAAATACCTTCAGCGCTACTACATCCCGCAGCAATTACGGCTAAAGCCAGTAGCGCTATCAATAGCTTAATCCTCTTCATATGAATCCCCCTTCCCTAAACAGATGGTGCGTGTGTTTCAGATTTTAACGTCTCTGCTTCTTCATCTGTTGTAAATACATAATGTCCTGGTTGTATTTCATTTAATGAACGTTTATCATTGTTTGAAATATCTTCTTTGTACACTGTTCTTTTACGTGAACGTTCGCTTTCAGGATCTGGTTGTGGCACAGCTGAAAGTAAAGATTTAGTGTATGGATGCATTGGATTGTTATATATTTCATCTGCAGAACCCAATTCAACAATCTTACCAAAGTGCATAACTGCGATTCTATCTGAAATATACTTAACCATGGAAAGGTCATGGGCAATAAATAGAAAAGTGATGTTGTGTTCTTGCTGCAATTTCAATAATAAGTTGACAACTTGGGCTTGAATTGATACGTCTAATGCTGATATAGGCTCATCTGCAATAATAAATTCAGGCTCCACAGCTAAAGCACGGGCAATACCAATACGTTGTCTTTGACCACCAGAAAATTCATGGGGGTAACGATTAGCATGTTCTTTACTAAGTCCTACTGTTTCTAATAAATCATATACTCTCTTCTTACGATCTTTTACGCTACTTGTAAGCTTATGAATATCTATGCCTTCTGCAACAATATCCATGACTTTTAATCTTGGGTTTAAGGAAGCATATGGATCTTGAAAAATCATTTGCATCTTTTTGTTGAATTTTAATGAATCTTTACGATTTTTTATTTTTTGAATATCCACCCCTTCGTAAAGAATTTCTCCATCTGTTATATCATTCAACTTAATAATTGCTTTACCGGTTGTAGATTTACCACAACCCGATTCACCTACTAAGCCAAATGTTTCCCCTTTAAATATATCAAATGATATATCTTCAATTGCGCGTACTTCGTTACGTTTTCCTTCATTAAAATACTGTTTAACATTTTTTACTTGCAGGAGTATCTCTTTATTTTGCATCATCAAACGCCACCCTTTCTACCTGTTGCGGTTTATCGTAATTATTAGGCATCTTACGCAAACGTTTTTGCACCATTTCTGGTGGGTCAATATAAGGCGCGCGTTCGTCAAGTAACCATGATTTTACAAAGTGTGTATCCGACACTTTGAACCATGGTGGTGGTGTCTTAAAATCTATATCTAATGCATATTGACTACGTTCAGCGAAAGCATCACCCTTCGGTGGATGTAATAAATCTGGCGGCGTGCCTGGAATGGCTAATAATTCTGTTTCAACACCGGTAGTCAAATCAGGCATTGATGATAATAATCCCCATGTATATGGATGTTTAGAATCATAAAATATTTCATCTACGTCCCCTGTTTCAACCATTTGTCCACCATACATAACAGCTACTCTGTCTGCTATATTAGCAACGACACCTAAGTCGTGTGTAATGAAAATAATCGAAGTACTGATTTTGCTTTGCAATTCTCTCATCAATTCTAATATTTGTGCTTGCATTGTCACATCAAGCGCTGTTGTCGGCTCATCTGCAATTAAAACCTTTGGTTCACACGCAAGCGCAGTTGCGATAACAATTCTCTGTCTTTGTCCACCTGAGAATTGATGTGGGTACGCGTTAAAACGCTTTTCAGCATTGGGTAATCCAACTAAATTTAATATTTCTAATGCTCGTTTTTTAGCATTTGCTTTATTGTAATGTTTGTGTTTAATCAAAGGTTCCATGACTTGCTTACCTATTTTCATAGTAGGGTTGAGCGAAGTCATTGGATCTTGAAATATCATAGAAATATCTTTACCTCGTAATTTAATTAATTCTTCTTCTGATTTTTCAGCTAAATCTTCACCTAAAAAATTGATCGCGCCTTTTTTAATTCTTCCTGAATCACCTTGGAATAGTTTCGTAATAGCTTTGGTTGTCACTGATTTCCCTGAACCAGATTCACCAACGATTGCAAGCGTTTCTCCTTTATCTAGATAGAAATCCACCCCACGTACTGCCTGCACTTCCCCTGCGTCAATATCAAAGGAAACATGCAAATCGTTAACTTCTAATATTCTTTCTGACATAAATGTTGCCCCCTTTTTTATTTACGCATTTTAGGATCAAATGCATCCCGTAATCCATCACTAAATAGATAGAAAAATAAAATTAATAAACTTAAAATAACTGCCGGTATAAATAATTCATGTGGATGAATCAGTAACATTGCCCTACCTTCATTCACTAATGAACCAAGCGACGTCCCCGGCGCTGGCACCCCAATACCAATAAAACTTAAGAACGCTTCGAAGAAGATAGCATTCGGTACTGTAAACATGGATGTAACAACAATAACGCCTAAAGTATTAGGTAAGATATGTTTAAATATAAGTTTGAGCTTAGATGCTCCTAGTGTCTGTGAAGCTAATACAAATTCTTGCTCTTTTAATTTTAAGAATTCTCCACGTACTACACGACTCATGCCTATCCATCCAGTGATTGCCATCGCTAGTATGATAGTCCATATGGATGGTTCGAAGATTAACACGAATAGAATAACTACAATCAATGTTGGTATTGATGCAACGATTTCAATAATACGCTGCATGACGTTGTCAAGCCGTCCACCAAAGAATCCGGAAATCGCACCATAAATAACACCTATAAAAATATCTAGTAATGCAGCGACAACACCAATAAATAATGATACTTGTGCACCTTGCCATGTACGCGACCATAAATCTCTACCGAGTTGGTCTGTCCCAAACCAGAAATTTTCATTAACGCTCGCTTCTTTATAAGCATCTACACCCTGTGCACCTTCACCATCAAATGGTAAAAAAGGAATTTGATCTAATACAGGTATTTTAGCTGGTAGATTACGTCTATCAACATCCTGTTCCGCATAATCATGTGAACTTAATAAAGGTCCAACTAAAGCGAGTATGACAATTATAATTAAACCAATCATCCCGACCACTGCTAATTTATTTCTTTTTAATTGTGACCATGCATCCTGCCAAAAGTTTTTACTTTCTCTTTGGATTTCTGGTTCTTTTTCCATATCATTGTTGCTTCTAATAAAATCTGATGCTGGGATTGCTTCTGAGGTATGTGTCATAACTGCATTTGAATAGTCTTTGTTTACTTTTTCATTTTTATTATCAGCCATTATTTTTTACCCCCTTGTACACGTATACGTGGATCAATGACACCATATAATATATCTACAAGGAATATAGAAACGATAAATAGTGTACTGAATAAAATCGTTGTTGCCATGATAACTGGGAAGTCATTCGTGGTAATCGATCTTACGAATTGGTCCCCTAAACCTGGCACACCAAAAATATTTTCAATGGTCAAAGTCCCAGTTAATATACTTGCTAACATAGGGACAATAATTGTAATTACTGGAATCAATGCGTTTCTTAACGCATGACCAAATAATACTCTCATAGTTGAATTACCTTTCGCACGTGCTAGTAAGATATAATCTGAACTTAATACTTCTATCATTTCTGCTCTTATGTATCTTGCCACCGTTGCTAATACTGCTGCTGAAAGTGCTAAAGATGGTAATACCGCTGTAGAAATACCTTCCCACCCGGCTACAGGGAACCACTGTAATCTTACAGAAAACACATATTGTAATAACACTGCTAATACAAATGATGGTACTGACACTGCGATAACTGAAATAACTGTCGCTGTATAGTCAACCCAAGTGTTTTGCCGGACTGCGGCAATGACCCCCAAAATAAGACCTAGTATAACGCCAATTACCATCGCTGTTAATCCCATTTCTAAAGATGGTAATAGTCTTGGTTTTATTAAATCCCACACTGGTTGGTTATCGTATTGGAATGAGTTACCAAAGTCCCCCGTAACAACATTCTTCAAATAACTGGCATACTGAACAGGTACTGGATCGTTTAAACCATACTTTTCATTTAGAATTTGCTTCTGTTCTTCATTTAATTTTTCATCGTTAAATGGTGAACCTGGCATAAGCTTCATCAAGAAAAAAGTAATGGTAATAATGATGAATAACGATAGAACCATATACCCTAATCGTTTTAAGACATATTTAAGCATATCTTATCCCCCTTTAATTTCGAAATAAACATTCCCTTCACAATATTCAGAATATTTAATAACATTATACGTTTTGTTATGGTTTTAAGCAATATTCTATTGCGTTACTTTATTAAAGTTATTAAAAATGGATATTTTTTATTCATTTAATTAAATACTGTAGCTAACGAATTTATAGTTATTTTTATTCATTTTTTAGTTACTTTAAGTTACAATTAATTTAATTCTTTTTAGGAGGACACAACATGAAATATTTACAACATATCATCATATATTTACTGTTCACCCCCTTACTTTCATTTATTTTATGGTTGTTCACAGCACACACTTGGATAAATTTGATTAACGTCACTTTTTATATTTCCATGATTTTAGCGATCATTTTCTTTATCATTTTAATTACACAAGAGGGCATATTAGATCCAACAAGCTTTGGCTTTAGAAGGTTGAAGTATCAACTAACCAGAAAAAAACATAGACATACCTTAGACGAAGATGAATTTTTCAAACCAACTAAAGTTAAAAAGGATGTCTATATCGTCTCACCTTGGGTTAAAATAGGATTTATCTGTAATCTTGTGTATATTGCGGTTTCAATTTTGATATCGTTTGCCATATAAAAAGACTGCATTAGATATCGTAGCGATTGCTATGATATAACTAATACAGTCTTTTAATTAGATTCAATGTTGGGATTAAAGAATAATGCATAATATAATAAGACAAAACCTATTAAAACTACACTAGCTACATAAATTGACATCATCCATGGTAATAAAAAAGCACCGAGAATAAGACCAAAGCGCGACAAAATATTCGCTCCAAAAAATGAAACCATACTAAAAGTAGCGTATGTGCTACGTTGGTCATTTGGTATCATTAAAAATCTTTGGGCATTTTGAATCGGAGAATATATTAATTCACCTAACGTAGCTATAACTGCAAAAATACATAACAATAAAAATGAGTTCGAAGCTGTAATCAAACTATAACCTACTGTATATAACAAAATCCCCAATACAAATATATATTTTTTAGAAGTGCCAGTGATTAAACGATTCACTGTAAACGTAAGTGTAACTACAACCAATGTGTTAATAATCATAATAACTGTAAACATCCTGACACCATCAATATAAAATTCTAAGAACGTGAAAGGTTCGAAATCTTTTTTTAACCTAACAATTACATAAGAATTTAGACTTAATTCTGCCATTAAGACAAACATATACCCTAAGTTAAAAATCATATAATACTTGTCTTTGATAACAGTATGGTAACTTTTCAAAAAATCTTTGAATTTAGAAGATAATTCATCTTTATGAGCATAAATTTGTTCAACGTCATAGAATTTTTCAAATAAAAACCAACTGATTAACATGGCAATAAAAAACATAATAAATAATAAATGTTTATGTTCCAAATAAAGCAAGGCACCTAGCAACATACCTAAGCCCGTGCTTATATTAAACATCCAATAATTAAATTGATACACGAACTCTCTTACTTCTTCATAAATTGCGTCCATAATTGCTGCCTCAAATATAGGTTCACTTGCAGCAAATAACATTTGAAAAATAAAGATTGTTACACAAAATACGACTAAGCCGATGCCATCCATAGTGACCGTAACACTTAAAATAATTAAGCATACAGCATAAAATGCATGTACATAATTCACTACTTTCTTTCTATTATAATTATCACCAATGTAGCCACCAACAAAAGACATAAAAAAATTCACTATAATGTTCGCAATTAAGAATGTACCTGCAAAAACTGCGCTAACTTTACTCGTTAAATATAATGCCAAAAAAGGGAGAATTGCTTGACTTGCCACAATCAAGATGAAATCTGCTATTAATCTTGTCTTTAGCGTGGTTGACAATGTTAGAAATTTTTTCATCCTCATTCTCCTGACTCTTAATATGTGTTTTATTAATATAAGAATAACTTTAACATTTTAAACTTAACTGTAAACTAAGAATTTTAATATATTCAAAAAAGTTGGACGAAAAACTATTTTCTTATAAATTTTGCTGTCCACTCTGGCAGGAATGGGTAGACAAAAAGCTCAAATTTCATCAAAAATCAGTTTAGTCTTAATAATTATTATAGAGCGAACAAGCGTTTCATAAGTGAATAAACTGCACCAAACGCATAGCGAATATTTTTTACAATAAAAAACGAATGGTTTTTACTTTGTTTACGTAAAAACCATTCGTTTTATAAATATTTGATACGTTTATGTCCCAATTTTGTAGCAAAACTTTATATGTTTATAAATACAGAAAAAACTAATCGTTAAATTTCTTTAAAACGAGCACTGCGTTATGCCCACCAAATCCTAAACTATTACTCATCGCATAAGTAATATCTAGATCTTCAGCTTTATTAGGCACAATATCTAAGTCGCATTCTGGATCTGGTGATACGGCATGGATTGTTGGTGCAATACGTCCCTCTTTAATAGATAAAGCTGAGAATATAGCTTCTAAACCACCTGTTGCGCCTAATAAATGTCCAGTCATGGATTTGGTAGAACTGATTTTTAGTGCATTAGCTGCTTCGCCGAAAGTATTTTTAATCGCTTGAATCTCTGTTAAATCTCCGACTGGCGTACTTGTACCATGCGCATTTAAATATTGTATATCTTTAGCTTCGATACCAGCGTCATCCATTGCAGCTTGCATTGCACGTGAACCGCCCTCACCTTCTGGTGCTGGTGCTGTAATATGGTAAGCATCGCCTGTTGAGCCATACCCTACTAATTCAGCATAAATTTCTGCGCCACGTGCTTTAGCTGACTCTAAAGATTCGAGTACAATGATACCTGCGCCTTCACCCATTACAAACCCATCACGACCTTCTTGGAATGGACGGCATGCTGTTTCTTTATCGTCATTCGTTGTTAACGCACGACTTGCGCTAAAGCCAGCTATTGCCATATGGGTGATAGGAGCTTCAGTTCCGCCTGTAATCATAGCGTCTGCATCACCACGTTGGATGATTTTAAATGCTTCTCCGATAGAATTAGTACCTGTCGCACATGCCGTTACAGTAGCACCGTTAGGTCCTTTTGCACCTAAATCAATAGAAACTTGTCCTGTTGCCATATCTGGAATTAACATTGGTACAAAGAAAGGACTTACACGTCTAGGGCCACGTTCTAACAATTGGCTATGTGACAATTCGAATGTTTCCATACCGCCAATGCCAGAACCGATCCAAACACCAATTCTATCGGCTGTGTTTGCATTAATATCTAATCTCGCATCATTTACAGCTTCTCTTGCAGCAACTACCGCATATTGAGTGAATCGATCCATACGACGTGCTTCTTTTTTATCTATATGATCTTCTATATCGAAGTCTTTGAGTTCTCCAGCTAAATGGACTTTATATGCCGATGTATCTAAACGTGTAATTTCATCAATACCGCTTACGCCATTTAGTGCATTTTCCCATGTAGTTTTTGCATTATTACCAATTGGTGATAATGCACCCATTCCTGTTATTACAACACGTTGTTCTTTGCTCATATATTATCCTCCTATTTTCCCCATCTTATAGTTACAGCGCCCCAAGTAAGACCGCCACCAAATCCTACTAATACTAAGACATCATCGTCTTTAATTCTACCATTTTCTAACTCTTGAGCGATACTTAAGGGAATTGAAGCTGCTGAAGTATTACCAAATTTATCTACTGATACACTCATTTTCTCTTTTGGAATACCTAATCGTTCTCTTGCAGACTCCATAATTCTAATATTTGCTTGATGTGGTATGAACATATCTATATCTTCTGGTTCTAAATTCGCTTTAGCTACAGCGTTATTAGACGCTTCACCCATAATTCTAACAGCAAATTTAAATACTTCACGTCCATTCATAAATATTTTACCGTTATCTGGATTTAAATATAAGTATTCAGCGCCTGAACCATCTGAACCGAGTTCATAGCTTAAAATACCTCGTCCCTCTGACACTTCTCCAATAACGACTGCACCAGCCCCATCACCGAATAAAATAGCTGTCGAACGATCAGTAAAGTCAGTAATTTTTGATAATTTATCTGCACCTACAACTAGAACATTTTTATAATCGCCTGATTGTACAAATTGTTTCGCATTAATCATTGCATACATAAAACCACTACAAGCAGCTAATTGGTCCATAGAAGCAACTTTGCCAATACCTAGTCTGTCTTGTAATATATTGGCCACAGTTGGAAATGGAAAATCTCCTGTAGAAGTCGCAACAATAATCATATCTATATCTGTTGGTTCAATACCAGCATCTTTGATTGCTCTAACACTAGCTTGATAAGCTAAATCAGAAGTTTCTTCATCTTCATCAGCCCATCTTCTTTGTTTGATACCTGTCATTTTTGAAATCCATTCATCTGATGTTTCTAAAAATGTTTCAAAATAGGCATTTTCTACAACTTTTTCAGGTGCATATGCACCGAAACCTTTGATACCCACGTCCATCGTTGTACACCTTCTTAATAATTTTTTAATACCAGGTATTAATTTAACATAATACACAATTCCAATACAAGAACTTCAACTGTACAATAATCAAATTACATGCTTTATTATAATTTAAAGCAAATATGAGTACAATGAAAATTCTAGCTATATGAATTACTACTATACAAATAGCGCTTTCTTATTTATAATGAAAATATATATATTAAATTGGAGGCATTACATAATGAAATACCTCGCAGTGTTAATTTGGGCTATACTTTTATTACAAATGACAAATTTCGTACTTAACAGTCTTGCTGGTGGGGGCACACTTAACTTAATCGCTCCTATTGTAGGTGCTGTTGTATTTACAATCCTTGTAGTATTGTTTGACATGGTAATAAAATCTTCAAAACATGATACAAATGAACAGCATTAAGCATTTATAACTCAATTAATATAAAAAGCTCAGTAGCAATGAATACATTGCTACTGAGCTTTTTTCTTCTTACAATTTAAATCATTTCTGGTTCAATTTCTTCAAATGTTAATCCATCACCTGATAGATCAATTTTGATTACAGTACCTTCTGGTAAGTTTTCTCTAATCATTTTACGAGCAAGTGGTGTTTCAATTTGTCTTTGTACAAATCGTTTAAGCGGTCTTGCACCAAATTGAGGTTCGTACGCTTCTTCACCTAACCATGCTTTTGCTTTATCTGAAACATCAATAGAAATGCGTTGTTCCATCAGTCTAATATTCAACTGTGTTAAAATTTTATCAACAATCAGACTCATATCATTAATAGATAATGGTTTGAATAATACAATATCGTCCATACGGTTAATGATTTCTGGTTTGAAATATTGATTTAAACTGTTCATAACTGCTTTTTCTGTTGGTTCGGTGATTACGCCTGTATCTTTTACATTTTCTAATAAAATCTGAGAACCAATATTACTTGTCATAATGATAATGGTATTTTTAAAGTCCACTTCCCGACCTTGTGAATCAGTTAAACGCCCTTCTTCTAGTATTTGTAATAACACATTGAACACATCTGAATGTGCTTTTTCAATTTCATCTAGGAGAATAACTGAATAAGGGTTACGGCGTATTGATTCTGTCAATTGTCCGCCTTCTTCATGGCCAACATAACCTGGAGGTGCTCCAATTAAACGAGAGACAGAATGTTTTTCCATGTATTCACTCATATCTATACGAACCATATGTTTCTCTGAATCGAATAAAGTGGATGCTAATGACTTAGCTAATTCTGTTTTCCCTACTCCTGTAGGCCCCAAGAATAAGAAACTTCCAATTGGTCTATTTGGGTCTTTGATACCTGCACGAGCTCTTACCACTGCGTCTGAAACAAGGTCTACTGCTTTATCTTGACCTACTACGCGTTCGTGTAATATATCAGCTAGGTTTAAGAGTTTCTCTCTTTCCGTTTCGACTAATTTAGAAACTGGGATGCCCGTCCAAGAACTTACAATATCGCCGATTTCTTCATCAGTCACAATTTCACGAATGATACGTTCGTTATCTTCATTTTGTTCACTTTGGAAAGCATCTTCTAACTCGCGTAATTCTTTTTCTAAGGCTGGAATTTTACCATGTTGTAATTCCGCGGCTTTTTCTAAATTGTAGTTGTTTTCTGCATCTTCTAATGCTTTTCTACTTTCATCTAATTCTGAACGTTTGTCTTGTAATTTAGCTATTTTTTCTTTTTCTTCTTCCACGCGTGATTGAATAGAACTTTGTTTTTCTTTTTCATTAGCTAATTCTTCTTGAAGCTCTTGTAAACGTTGTTTACTTGCATTATCTGATTCATTTTTTAATGCAGATTCTTCGATTTCCAATTGCATCACACGACGATTGACTTGATCTAATTCTGTTGGGTTTGAACCCATTTCAGTACGTATTGTTGCACATGCTTGGTCTACTAAATCAATCGCTTTATCCGGTAAAAATCGATCAGTGATATAACGATCAGATAATTCAGCTGCCGCCACAAGTGCTCTATCTTGTATGCGAACACCATGATATACTTCATAACGTTCTTTTAAACCACGCAATATGGAAATGGTATCTTCAACATCTGGTTCAGATACATTTACTTTTTGGAAACGACGCTCTAACGCTGAATCTTTTTCAATATATTCTCTGTATTCATTTAAAGTTGTCGCTCCAATACAATGTAGCTCTCCTCGAGCAAGCATTGGTTTTAACATATTTCCTGCGTCCATTGCACCTTCAGTCTTACCAGCGCCTACAAGCATATGAATTTCATCAATAAATAAAATGATTCTTCCATCTGATTCTTTCACTTCTTTAAGCACTGCTTTTAATCTTTCTTCGAATTCACCACGATATTTAGCACCTGCAACAAGGGCACTTAAATCAAGTTCAAAAATCGTTTTGTCTAATAAAGATTCTGGTACATCTTTACGCACAATACGTTGCGCTAGGCCTTCAACAATGGCGGTTTTACCGACGCCGGGTTCCCCTATCAGTACAGGGTTATTTTTTGTTTTTCTACTTAAGATTCGAATGGAGTTACGAATTTCTTCGTCACGGCCAATAACTGGATCCATGTTACCTTGACGGACTTCTTCAACTAAATCTCGACCATATTTTTCTAAAGCTTCATAGTTGGCTTCTGGATTTTGTGATGTCACACGATTGCCTCCTCTAATTTTTTTAATAATTTCTTCAACAACTTCTTGTTTATTCCCTACAAATTGTTTAGTTGTATCGTCTATATCCATTGCAGCTAATACAATATGTTCCATAGATATATAGTCATCTTCATATTGGTTCATATAAGATTCTGCTTTGTTTAATAAGTTATTAGTGTTTTGACTAATATATTGTCCATATTGAATATTATCGCCTTGAACTGATGGATATTTTTCTAATTTTGCATTATATGTTTGGTTTAATTGTTCTGTATCAATATTTGCTCTATCAAATATACTTTTAAATAAACTATCATTTTCTGTTAATGCTGCTGATAAGACAGCTTCAATTTCAATATTTTGATTTTCATTTGTTTTTGCTAATTCAATTGCTTTTTGCAAAGCACCTTGAACAGCATAGGTCATTTGATTTATGTCCAAAATGATTCACCTCACCATTTAATGATTGATCAATAAAGTAAGTTTGACTTTGACTTTCTTTGACCTTATATACATTATATAACTTCTTATTAAATTAATCAACAATAAAGATCGCTTTTTCATATTATTTTTATGAGAATTGAAAGCTTGCTACATCGTATATTTTGCCCGTTTAACGTAAAATAAAACATGCATTTATTATAAGGAAATAAATTCAACTAGCATTTTCAAACTACTTAACTAAGTAAATACAATGACAGTTGTTATAATTATGTTACGATTATTGTAAATAGACAATATAAGGAAGTGTGCTTACATGGAACAAGAAATTAAAAAACCAATACCACCTTTCAATAAGCAAACAGCGTTGGAAAAAGTAAAGATAGCTCAAGACGCATGGAATACAAGAAATCCAGAAAAAGTTTGTCTCGCTTATACGGAAGACTCAAAATGGAGAAACCGTACTGAATTTTTTGAAGGACGCGAAGCAATCAAGTCTTTTTTATATAGAAAATGGAATAAAGAGCTTGATTATAAATTAATGAAAGAATTATGGTGTTACACAGACAACCTTATTTCTGTCCGATTTGAATACGAATGGCGAGATGCAGAATCAAATCAATGGATGCGTACACATGGCAATGAACATTGGGAATTTAATAAAAATGGTCTCATGACTAGAAGAGATATGAGTGCAAATGATTACCCAATTAGCAAAGATGATAGAAAATACTAGAATCAAATATAGATTAATGAAGCTGACTAAAATTAACTATATTTTCATAATCATAAAGGAAAACAAAAAAACATTTATACTGTTAACCAAAGGAGATAACAATATGTCCCAAAACTTAATATATAAGACTGCATTAGTGACAGGCGCGACGAGTGGTATAGGTAAAGCCATCACAAAAAAATTACATCAAATGAATATGAACGTAGTAGCTGTAGCTAGAAACCAAGATAAATTAGATAGTTTAGCTTTCGAATTAAATAACGACTCTACATTACTCACGATACAAGCAGATGTTTCTAATAAAAAAGAAATAGAATTTGTAGTTAAACAAGCCGTAACGCATTTTGAGACAGTTGATGTTCTTGTTAATAATGCTGGGAAAATGGGCTCTAGTAGAATTTTAGATGGTTCGTCATCTGATTGGGAAGATATGATTGATATAAATATTAAAGGCTTACTTTATGGTGTAAATTCGGTAATTGGAAATATGGTCAATAATCAAAAAGGTCATATCGTCAATATTTGTTCCGATTCAGGGTTTGAAGTTATTGAGCGTTTATCTGTTTATTGCGCTACAAAATTCTCTGTGCGCGCTATTTCTATTGGTTTAGAAAAAGAATTAGCTAATACAGGCGTACGGGTAACAAACATATCACCAGGTATGGTGGAAACAGAGCTCAGTTCGAAAAGCCCTTTTGAAGAAAACAGGAAAAAATTAGAACCTAAAGATATTGCCAATGCTGTATCCTATGCTATTTCTCAACCAAATCATGTTAACGTTAACGAAGTCACTGTACGCCCCACTTAAATCGTTTTTTATTTCTAAACTTTAATTTGGTTTGTAATATCATTGACATCTACTTGCGATTTTTTTCTACAATTTTGTTATCTTTAAATTTTAAAAGCATCATTAATGAGAACCTCACATGTTTGCCATTAGGCCTAACGCCATTAAATGGTGTACCAGTATGCTTACCTTCAAACGTTAGATATACTGCTGCGCTGTTATTGTTGCCTAAAATAATTTCTTTAACTGGCATTTTAAAATCTGGAAAAGCAGCGAAGTTTTTTCCTTCAGACACTTTTAACCCTTCTACACCATAGTATGGCGTATCAATTTGTGGATAAAATACAAAATCATCATGACAGAATGTCTTTAATTCTTCGTAATCTTCATTTTCAATAAGTTTATAAAATGCTTTTATCAATTCTTTTCTGTTTTTCATAATATGACCTCAATTAAAATTTATATTTATCTCCGTCTTCTGGGATAAGAATTTGTGAATCGAAGTTATTTGTTTTAGCAAATTGTTTTAAATCGCTTCTTGATAAATTCCAATGGTTAACAGCTCCCATATGAACAACGATTATATTTGAACCAGGCGCTTTTTCGGCAACTTTTTGAATATCAACTTCATCCCTAATTAAAGAGCCGCCCATATTAAACTGGTTATCACCGCCATTAACAACGATTATTTCTGTCTTATATGACTCTAATGTTTTTTCAACTTCTCATACCACACTGTATCACCAGCAACGTATAATGTTTTTTCATTTTCGTTTTTGAATATTAATCCACATACATTACCCGCAATTTTTAGCACTTCTCCTCGCCCATGTTGGGCAGGTGTTTTAATGAGTGTTATTTCTCCGAGATAATTTGTTTTTTCAAAAATTTGAACGTTAGTAAAGCCAACATTTCTTACTTCTTCTGCATCTTCACCGTTTTGTGTATATATTTTAATATCTTTATGCAATAATCTCTGAGCAGTGGCTTAATTTCCGTATAAAATTGGTTTTTATTTAATTGTTTTGGAGTCGTTTTCCCAAAGAAATTCACATCATCTACTGAAATAGGTCTCACTAAATAATTATCATATACTTCTGTTTTAAATGACGTTTTCTTATCAGAGACCGTTTTTTTCCCCAATTTATCGAACGCTCCAACAAATACAAATAAACTAGTAATTAAATATCCTGAAATAACAAAAAAGTATCGACACCGATAAAGCCACCCGTTAGCCATTACTTATTTAAATGATAGATTATAATACTTATTACAACAATTGCTCTTAATCCATCTAAACCAGGCATATACCGAATTTGATACTTTACATGATTATTTTTTAAATTATGTCCATTTCTCCTCAAACTTTCTAAAATTTACATAAATACCCCTATATCACTTTGATTTACCTAGTTATTGTAATATAACTGCAATTATTTTAATGATTTGAACAATAAAAAATCTGAAATATTATATAGCGCGTTGTAAAAAGAGCCTCAATTACAAAAATAAAAAAACTAGCCTAAGTTAGCGATACACATAGTTATGTGTCCCAACTCAAACTAGTTTTTAATCAATATATTAACCTATACCAAGCGCAATTTTAGCATAACGTGACATCATTTCTTTACTCCATGGTGGACTCCAAACGATATTTACTTCTGTATCTGAAATCTCAGGAATTTCAGCTAACACCATTTTCACTTGGTTCATAATTTGCGGTCCAAGCGGGCATCCCATAGAAGTTAATGTCATTTCAACTGTACATAGTCCTTCATCATCAACGTCTACATTATATACTAAACCTAAGTTTACAATGTCAATGCCTAACTCAGGGTCAATTACCATCTCTAAAGCATTAAGTATGCTATCTTTTAATCCTTCGTCCATACTTCTCACCTCTCTGTATTTAATCATATTAACAATATATCAAATATCTTACAAAACGCCAATAAAATGCTATGATAATCATACATCATTTATTATATTTAAAGGAGATTTACATGAGTTCTTATTTAATTTGTTTAGACTTAGACGGAACACTATTAAACGATGACAAGGAAATTACATCTTATACGAAAAGGGTTTTAACTACATTACAAAATCAAGGTCATAAATTAATGATTGCAACAGGTAGACCTTATAGAGCAAGCCAAATTTATTACCATGAACTAAATATGAATACACCAGTTGTCAACTTCAATGGTGCTTTTGTACACCACCCTAAAAATGATCAATTCGAAATTATGCATGAAGTATTAGATTTAGGATTATCTCACGAGATTATTCAATCTCTTCAAAACTTTGGTGTTTCCAATATTATTGCTGAAGTAAGAGATTATGTCTTTTTAAATAATTTTGACCAAAAATTATTCGATGGGTTTTCAATGGGGAATCCCAAAATTGAAACTGGTGATTTACTTACCTCATTAAATGAGTCACCTACTTCACTTTTAGTTGAAGCTGAAGAATTTATGATTCCTAGAATTAAACAAATGCTCACACGTTTTTATGCTGAAAATATCGAACATCGTAGATGGGGGTCACCTTTCCCGGTGATCGAAATCGTAAGACAAGGTATTAGTAAAGCCAGAGGCATCGATTATGTAAAATCTTATTTAGATATCGATAGAAACCATATCATTGCGTTTGGTGACGAAGATAATGATTTAGAAATGATCAAATATGCTAAACACGGTATTGCTATGGAAAATGGCTTAGATGAACTTAAACATGTTGCAAACCACGTAACTTATTCAAATAACGAAGACGGCATAGGACGTTATTTAAATGATTATTTCAAATTAAATATCCCTTATGAAGAAAAAGTAGAATCACATATATAATCAATAGATTGATAGGGAGGTAATTGGTTATGGGTAAAATTTTAGTTGTTGGTGCCGTTGCAGGTGGCGCGACTGTTGCCAGCCAAATCAGAAGACTAGATAAAGATAGTGAAATTACAGTATTTGAAAAAGATAGAGACATGAGTTTTGCAAACTGTGCACTCCCTTATTATTTAGGTGAAGTAGTAGATTCAAGGGATAAAGTGCTTGAAGCAACGCCAGCGTCGTTCTATAAATCCAAACAAATTGTTGTGAAACCCTATCATGAAGTAACAGCAATCAATGATCATAAACAAACAATTACCGTTTATAATAGAATAGATCATACATCGTTTGAAGAAACGTATGATACTTTAATACTAAGTCCAGGATGTAGTGCTAACACTTTAAACTTAAACAGTAATATCAGTTTCACCTTAAGAAATATGGAAGATACAGATGAAATTGAAAACTTTATCGAAAATCAAAAAGTTAAAACTGCCCTTGTTATTGGTGCAGGGTATATTGGTCTGGAAGTATTAGATAATCTTCATGTTAGAGGGATTGATACTACATTAATCCATCGTTCTATGCGTGTTAACAAATTGATGGATGAAGATATGAATCAGCCTATTTTTGAAGAAATGGAAAAAAGAAATATTAACTATCGCTTAAATGAAGAAGTAGAAAAAGTCGATGGTAATAAAGTTCATTTTAAATCTGGAAAAATAGAAACATATGACATGATTATTGAAGGCGTCGGTGTGAAACCCAATTCTGAATTCATTAAATCATCTAATGTGATGTTAGACAGTAAGGGCTACATCGCAGTAAATGAACGCTTCCAAACAAATGTTAGTAATATTTATGCTTTAGGTGATGTTATCACTTCTCATTATCGTCATGTAGATTTAAATGCACATGTGCCATTAGCTTGGGGCGCTCATAGAGGGGCAAGTGTTATAGCAGAACAACTAGCTGGAGATGCATCTATACACTTTAAAGGTTATTTAGGGTCAAACATTGTAAAATGCTTCGATTATACCTTCGCTAGTGTTGGCGTGACGCCAAATGAATTATCAAATTTTGATTATCAAATAGTTGAAGCCAATCAAGGTGCACACGCAGGGTATTACCCAGGGAATACTAAATTACATTTACGTGTTTATTTTGAAAAATCAAGTAGACGTATCATACGTGCTGCAGCCGTTGGTAAAAAAGGCGTAGATAAACGCATCGACATTTTATCTATGGCAATGATGAATAAACTAACCATTGATGAGTTGACTGAATTTGAAGTTGCTTACGCCCCACCATATAGCAGACCCAAAGATATCATTAATATGATTGGCTACAAAGCTAGAAATAAATAAAAATAATCCCTTCTTGAAAAACACAAAGATATCGATGATTTCTATACGAGAACTAAGTAGAAATCATCGCTTTTATTATTTATATTAGTACTTTAAGGTTTAGATTTCTATAAAACAGAATACTTTTATAAAAATTGCTTATTTTTTATAAAGGGGCTCCATATTTTCTTAACCATATGTTTTAACAACTATAATAATGATATTAAATTCTTATTTACACCTAAAAATTAATAAACATAATACAATTCAACTTTATTATATCGATTCCCTAATCAAATCATCTAAATGATTTGTTGTTAACACCGTTGGCCTATTTAATAACTTTATATCTTCGTATAAAGCATTAACTTCTGAATTTGAACCTTGAATTTGATTTATCATTTTGATATTAATAATTAATTTTAACAGCGGATAAGCAATATATTTAAATTTCTTAAAAAGTATCGACTGTAATTTTGGGATGATCTTATAGTTACTATGTTCAATTAATAAATGTAATTCATTATATGACTTAATGATGTTACTGATAAGTTGCTTTTGATTACCTTTATATTTATTTTTCAGTGATATCCCAGTATTTAGAGGTATTATCATTGCTGCATGCGACATTAACCAATCTTCAAATCTTGTTTCATAAGTTAATTTTATAGATGAATTTTTAAAAATTGTATCAAGTTTATGATGAAATGGCATTACGCCATTGAGATGGCTTACTTTTAATTCCCCTGCATTAAATCGAATAACAGTTGTTGCACTATCCCCTCTATTTCCGCCAGTCATTAAAAAACCAAAAGATATATTTTTATGTGTGATTGATTGGCGAAGTACTGTTTGGCGAAGCTTATGGGGGTTAGTGTTATTACCTATAAAAATAATATTGGTACTTATATTTTGAGCTATTGAAGGTACAACTGAGTAAAAATCTGAATACTTCATTGTTACAAAGATAACATCATAGTTATCATTCTTACCTAAATGACTTATATAGTTAAAGTGATCCGTAGTTCTTTTATTTTGTAAGTAATGATTCAATACAACCCCTCTCTGATTTAAGTGTTTATAATTTTCACCTCTAGCTAATAATGTTATGTTATTATCAGTTTTGTTTAATGTATGTGCTAAATATTGCCCTTGTACTCCAGTGCCATAAATAAGAATATTCATATGCGTCCTCCTTTTTAACGAACATTTGTTCATTAACTTGAACTTATCATTATAAAAAGTTAAACTCAATAAACAAAATAAGTATATTGACGATTATTGAACAGATCTCAAAAATCGTTGATAAATGAGGAATAATTATGGATAAAAGAAAAGAAAAATCACGTCAACTTATTATCGAAAATTTTATAAAGCTAATGCAAAAAAAGGACATTGCTAAAATATCTATGAAAGATATTGCCGAAGCTTCTAATATCAATAGAGGAACGATTTATTTAAACTTTTTAGATAAATACGACATACTTAATCAATCATTAGATTTTATATTAGCTGAAGCAATTGAAAAATGCGAGCGTACGATGAACCTTCAACAAGATGGTAAAACAAATATGCGTGAAATACTCATAGCTATAGATAAACAATATGTTATCTTGAAACAATTAATACAAAAATCTGATTTAAATATATTAAGACAAACGCTTTCTGAAAAATTTATGCAATCTATAAGGCAGAAAGATAATGAAATAACATTACAATTTTTAGGTTCAGCAATAGTAGGTGTTATTATATGGTGGGTTGAGAACACTAGACCATGCTCTATTGATGAGTTAAGTAATGAACTATGGTATCTATTAGAACCGCATATTGATACATTTCTATAGAACATGTTAAAAATCAAAGTACGCGTTTGATACGCTATTTTAATGTTTACATATCATTGCGCCCTTCAATTTAAAATTATCTATCTACTGTCAAAATAAAAAAGATGCTACGACAATAAAGTCATAGCATCTTTTTTCACATTATAAACCAAACATTTGTGTAATTGGTCCTCGTGGTAAAATAACGCCGATAATCATAGTAATAATAACTACAACGATTGTCCCCCACAATAAACCGTGGCTTGGTTGTCCTTTTTTACGTTTAGTAACTGTAACTTCCATCAAAGCTACAACAGCTACACCGCAAATCATTTTCAATGTTAACAACATATGGCCACCTGAATTATCAGAACTAAATGATTGAATCCAAACCCAAAATCCTGAAATTAAGACTAATACCATAAATAATCTTAATAACATATAAATAGGTTTAAAATAAGGTGTCGCGCCTTGTTTTTCAGAAAAATTAAAATATGCTGCAAAAAACAAGATAATTAGCAATACCCAACTTGCAATATGCATATATAACATAAAAGATTACCCCCACACATTTTTACTTTATAAATATATAAAACAGAACTATACCATTCTTTTAACTATAAAATTAAAAGAATGCTTCTCTTATCATACTGAAAAAGTAACTGTATTTCAAAAAAATTCTGCACTGCTTATTTTATCAGTTATTTCATATTAAAGCAATATACTATTTTTGTTCCATTAAAAATAGGCTAACTTTTGAGCTAGCCTACTTTTAATGTTTTATTATTTTTCTGCAATAAAGTTTGTTAGTGTTCCGATATTATCAATTGTTACTTTGACTTCATCGCCTGGTTGTAAGAACTTCGGAGGATTCATACCTGCACCTACACCAGCTGGTGTGCCTGTTGCAATAATATCTCCAGGATGTAAAGCAACATATTTAGAAATCTCTTCTATCAATTCGTCAATTTTAAGAATCATTTCACCTGTATTACCATCTTGGCGTATTTCATTGTTTACTTTAGTTACAATGTTAACATCTTCAGGCGTAGGTAATTCGTCCTTGGTTACAATATATGGTCCAATTGGACAACCGCCTGTTAAACTTTTAGATAAGAATGCTTGATCTTGTGCTTTTTGAGCTTTTCGATCAGTGATGTCATTAATAATAGTATAACCATATACATAGTCAAGCGCTAAACCTTTAGGAATTTTTTCACCTGATTTACCAATTACAATGCCTAATTCACCTTCGTAATCTAACTGGTCTGTGATATCTTTATGATTCGGTATTGTACTGTTATCACCAGTTAATGATGAAGCTGCTTTTGTAAAGACATACAAGCGTTGAACTTCGTGGTTCAATTCACTTGCGTGATCTTGATAATTACGTCCAAAAGCAATCACATTATTTGTTGGCGTTACTGGCGGTAAAAATTCAATATCAGTAAACGACACTTTATAGTCTTCACCTCTACCACTATCTTCTGCTGCAACTACCGCTTTGCGAACTTGTTCTTGGAAATCGACAACTTGGTTTTGTTGAAGCCCATTTAATAATGTTTTCGGGTGGAATTCGCCTTCCGCAAAATCAGCAAAAACTTTTTTTAAGTCCCATGCAGCCTCTTCACGTTTAACTTTCACACCATAAGATGTCTGTCCTTCCTGTCTGAATGATAGGAATTTCATTCAATATCAGCTCCTCATCTATATCTTACTACATATTATAACTATATTTACCAACAAATCACAAATAAATACCCACTATTTTCAAAAAATTCAATACTCTCTAACATTTTATAAATGCTATTTTAAATACGTTACCTTACGCCATAACCATTCAATCGGACCGTATCTATAATATTTTAGATAGAAGTAACAGAATACAAGCTGTATGCCATAAACAACTAATACAATAATATAAGATTGATATAAAGGTAACTGATTATATAAACTTAACCCTACGTAAATAAATGTAAAAATAAAACTCTGCATTAAATAGACTGTTAGACTTAACTTACCAGGGTATTTAAAAATGGTCAAAACATGCGAAAATTGCTTCAACTGACATAAATATAAACACAATAAAATATAACCAAATCCTACCAAAGGCCCGCCAATCATAGAACTAATCATATTGAAGCCTTGATGTCCATAATCAATTACATAAGGTATTTTAATCATATAACCTATGAGTAGTAACGTAATTAAAGATATGATTGTGCGGCTATGATTATGTTTTACTTTCTCTACCAAATTAAATTTTTGTGCTGCCATACCGAATAAGATATATGGTAAAAATTCAAAATATGCAGAAAATGTTACTGTATCTACGATGCTATTTAAATATTCTTTAACATTAATACTTAAAAAATTAGAATAAGTACCACTTTGTTTTAATGCTATAATTTCAGAAACAGACAAACCACTTATACTAAAAGTGCTGTATGGATTGTCGTTCAAAGTCATTAAAAACGCTGGTAACACAAGAATAATGATTTTCACTGCAAATAAAATGATTGCTGCTTTTAAAAGTTGTCCCGCAGTTTTTTTAATAAATAATACTGCTATCATTCCTGTAAATGCATAGCTGAATAAAATATCTCCTGAAAACAATAAGAAACCATGGAGCATACCTAATACCAATAAGAAAATGAAACGCCTATATATAAAAGGATAGTAATTCATCGATTTTTTTAAACGATTGGTGTACATGATTGCTAGCCCATAACCAAATAAAAAAGTAAATATAGGATAAAATGAACTGATCACAAAAAGGGTGATGCCACGTAACAAACTTTCATCAAAACCACTTACCAAATCTGGAAGAAAAGCCTCTTCATACGGCATACTAAACACTAATATATTCATTAATAAAATGCCAAATAAACTCAATCCGCGTAAAGCATCTAACTCAAAAATCCGCCGCTGTTTCAATACCTTCAGCTCCCTTTATAAAATAATCATCTTACGATTGATCATCTATTGAAAGTTGACCAAATTTAAAGAAATATAAATAACCTTTTACGGGTACATTTAGGATTGTCTGTAATGTATTTCGGTAATATTCCATTTGAATTTTATAACGAGAACGCAATTGGTTTCCTACTTCATCATCTGACATACTCAAACGACGATTAAACGCATCTGTTTTATAGTCAACAAAATAATATTGATGATTTTTAATAAAAATCAAATCAATCATACCTTGAATAATTGATGCATCCGTTTCAGCATCTTTCAACTGATCTACTTTAGTTTGGTTAACAACAAAAGGTAACTCACGGTAGATATGTTCACTTGTTGCAATGGTTAGATATAAATCGCTTTCCACAAATCTATAAATATCTTCAAATTGAATATCCATTTTTGCATCTTCAGGAATAATAGATTGAGTGATTAATTGATTCACAAACACTTCAATTTCTTCTGGTGTAAGGCGTTCTTGTTTAAATGGCAAATGCTGCATTACGGTATGCATTAAAGTCCCTATCTCATTCGCTTTTCTCTTAGTTTGGTGACTTAAAAATGCGGGTCTCTCATAAGAAGAAGTACCGATACGATATTGGCGTACTCTGTCATAATTTGTGTCAGCCTGTTCTGTTTCTAATTGTCGTTTCAATTCTGATACTGACTGTTTCGATGGTTTTACAACAGCTTGTTTGTAAGGGTACTCATAATTTAATTGCTGGCGTATTTTTGCTTTCACTGGGGTATTGCCAGTATTTGATTGTTCAATATCCGCCACTGTTCGTTGTTCATTTTCTGATACAACTTCTTCTGAAGCAATATCTTCATAAAAATCCGTATTCAATTGGACATGTGGTTTCATTGTTGCATCAATCTCTTCGATCGATTGTTCAAAGCGCATTTCTCTTGGTAAAGATAAAGATTGATATTTTGAAAGTATTGGATATATCAAATCAATCGGTCTTTGCGCTGTAATGCGGTAACTTACTGGTAAATGTGTGTCCGAAACTGAAATTTGCTCGAATTGGGCTAATTCTTTCTCTTCTTTAACGCGCCCCACTAAAAACAACTGTTCCTTAGCACGTGTCAAGGCCACGTAAATCAATCTCATTTCTTCTGAAACCATCTCTTTTTCTGCTATAGCTTTATACGTCACTGATGATAACGAAGGATAAGTTAAATTCGTTTCAACATCAAAGTATGTCATTCCCAATCCATAATTTTGGTTTAAAATGACTGGTTTATGCAATTCATCTCTTCTAAATTTCCTAGATAATCCTGAGTAAATGACATAAGGAAATTCAAGTCCTTTACTGCTATGAATTGTCATCATTCTCACAACATCATCATTAGGACCGATAATGTTTTCTTCTCCAAAATCTTTACCTCGTTCTATGAGCTCATCAATAAATCGAATGAATTGATATAAACCACGAAAACTAGAATTCTCAAATTCAACTGCCTTATTAAACAAACCGTATAAGTTCGCTCGACGGCCTTTACCACCGATAAGACCACTAAAATATTGAATAACATAGTGATCATTGTAAAACTTATCAATAAGCTGATATACAGGGTGGCTCTGACTGTATTCTTGATACATCGCAATATCATTTAAAAATGCTTGTAGTTTTTTCACTAATTTCTTATTAGCAACATCGTGTGCCATATAATGTTGTATAGATTGATAAAAGTAATCATCATTAGGGCTAAACACTCTAATGTTTGATAGCTCATCTTCAGTGAATTGATAAATAACAGAGCGCATTAAACCTACTAAATAGATATCCTGTAACGGATTATCTACAGTTCTTAAAAATGATAATATTAACTGTACTTCTGTTTGTTCAAAATAACCTTCTTTACTATTTACATGAAAAGGAATGTTATGGTCTTTAAACGCTTGTTGAATTTTTCGTGCTTGGCCATATGATCTTTCTAAAATAACAATATCTTTATATGTCGGTTTGCGATATTGTTGTGTTTTTACGTCGTAAATTTCACGTTCATCCATAATTTTTTCAACTTGTTGCACAACATACTCTGCTTCCTGTTCAGAGCCTTTTAAATCTGAAGCGCCATCTTCTATGAGCATATTCAACTGCACATCATGCGGTTCATTGTCAAACGGCGCACCATAATAAAGTTGAGCCGCGTCATCGTAGACGATTTCTCCGACTGCTTCATCCATCATGTGTTTAAATAAATAATTGGTAGTTGTCAGCACTTCGGATCTTGAACGGAAATTTTGGGATAAATCAATGCGCAGACCATACTCTGAACCATTTAAAGTAAAACGGTTATATTTTCCAATAAATAGACTAGGATCTGCTTGACGGAATTTATAGATAGATTGTTTTACATCACCTACCATAAATAAATTTCCGTCAGCCTCTTCCCCGCGCTTAATACATGATAAAATCTTTTCTTGTACTCTATTGGTATCTTGATATTCATCCACTAATATCTCTTCGAATTGTTCACGGTAAGCTTTTGCAATTGTAGATGGTGAACCATCCTCATTCGTTAATATGCGTAAAGCAAAGTGTTCATAATCAGAAAAATCCAACACATTTCGTCCACGTTTTTTTTGGTTAAATCGTTCTATCACGTCGTGCGTTATTTGCGCAAGGTACGAAACTCTTGGTGCTAAGCGTTTCATATCTGATTTTAAATCTTCAGAAGCTCTTGAAAAATAATCGTTTTTTACTTTTGATACTAACTTTTTATAATCATCATAATAAGCTTTGCCATCATCATATGCATCTATCATCATTTCATTAGCTTCTTTAATCTTTTTATCTTTTCTCGGAAACGTTTTTTCAAATTCATGTTGCGTTACGATTTCAGAGTTTATATATCCATCTTCCATCGCTTGCTTTAAAAATTGTTGTTCTCTTTCTATAACTGCAACTTGCTTATCCACTTCTTCAAGCATCATAAATAAATCGTAACTTTTATTTAAAGACTCTAGCGCAGATGTCATAAAAATCATAGCCAATTCGTTTAGCAGCTGTAACAGTGCTTCTTGCTGTTGTTCATTTTCATATGGAACTGAAAGGTTTTGTAACCAATTGACAGGATTAGGATTAGCGACACTAAAGAAATACATTTTTTTGACAATAGCCCTAAGTTGGTCATCATTTCGATCAGAAGACAATTGTTCTGTTAAATCAACAAAATTAGGGTCTAAAATATCATAATGTTGTTCTAACACTTCATCAATCGTTTGCTCAAGTAGTAAAATATTTTCTGCTTCCCCACTTGTTTTAAAGTTTGGATCTATGTCTAATACATCGTAGTGCTGTTGGATTAACTTCAAGCAAAAACTATGCAATGTAGAAATTTGTGCTTGATGAATTTTAATGCGTTGATTTTTCAAATGGGTATTGTCAGGCGATTCAGAATAAGCTTCTTGAATACGTTGATCTACACGTTGTTTCATCTCTCTTGCACTTGCATTTGTAAATGTCACAACGAGTAAACGATCTACGTCAATCTTATCTCTAAGGATACGTTGAATAATACGTTCAACTAAGACAGCTGTTTTACCTGAACCAGCAGCAGCAGCTACGAGTATATCTTGATCTTTAGCGAAGATACTTTTCCACTGATTATCAGTCCATCTGGTATCAGCTGGTTTTACAGGAATCTCACTCATCATTCTTCTTCCTCACTTTCTAATTCCAAATCTTGAACTGCTTCTAGCGGGTTGATTGCTTCATCTACAGTTCGATATCTTTTACTGTCAATCATGCCATCTACATGACACACAGGTTTATAATTACAGAAATCGCATGGTAACGTTTGATTATATTTCATTGGTGCAACTTCTGTGTGACCATCCATAATATTAGATGCTGTTTCAATAAAATTCCGTTTATTGTGTTGGATTAATTTATATATAGTCTTTTCATCAGCAACTTTACTATTACGCTTGATGCCGCCATCTTTTTTCAAACCAAGTGGCACAATATCTGAATTATAATTCGGCTCTAACCTTGTATCGAAAGCTTCTAATACAGCATCATCACTGTTCAACAAACCACTTAATTTAAATGATTGAATAAATTCTGTATCACGTTTAGTCTCATTTAATTCATTCCAAGCCAATTTAATACGTGGTTCATGTACATGAAAATACAATAAGCCACCAGGTTTTGTCATATTTGTTAGCCCAAGTCTAGATTTATTCTGCAGTACAATATCCATATACGTCATCATTTGCATTTGCATACCATAATAAACTTTCGTCAGATCGAGCGTACCACTGTATTTAGAAGATTTATAATCAATAATGTTTACAAAACTTTCTTCTCCATGATTATACGTATCGATACGGTCAATTTGACCACGAATATTAATAGGGATGCCTTGTTTTGTTTGTAACGGTTGGGCATATAATTCCTCGTTGTCTCTAGGTTTTCTTCTGAAGCCCGCTTCAAATCGTTGAGGTATAAATTTGCTATAACTGCCTTGATATTTTAATGCAGTTAATGTCGTTTCAACAATAGAACCTATACGTTGTGATAAATATCGATAATAAGCCGTGGAATTTAATAAATTAAATTGTATCTCTGGTAGTATTTCAGATAATGCTTCACTTGTTAATTTATGAATTTGGTTTACATTTAAATTTTTGAAATCACCATTCACTTTTTCTGAAATAAATTTTAACACTTGATGGAAAATATCTCCTAAATCAAAATTTTCTAATTTATATTTTGTACGCTCATTAAGTCTTAATCCATGTGAAGCGAAATGTTTAAAAGGACATGATTGATAACCTTCAAAACGTGACACGCTTGCATTGATAGTCGTACCGTATAAATCTTTTGATAACGATTCGCTAAGTTGTACCGTTTCGTTATCATAAGTTAATGCTGATAATAGATAAGTCAATCCTTCATTGAGTTGAGCATCGTCTCTCATGACTTGATATGTATCTAGCCATGTATCAGCAACAATCTCATCATCAAGCCAAGCTTTCAGTGATTCGAATAAAGCAATCTTTGTTTGATGAGGATGCTCCATTAATGTAAGTGGGTTTGCTTGATGTTGATGATGGATATTTTGTATGTCTAGGTTAGTGAATAGTTGTTGAATTTGATTTAAGAATGGGCTAGGTTCTTTTTCATCGCCTTTAGTGCCCATCAACGAATATGAAAAGGTAACATCTGAACATCCTCGAGTCATAGCAATATAACATACAAATGCTTCATCCATTTGTAATATATCAGCTGTAGGGCTGAGCTCAATAGCTGACTGTTCCTGGAAATATTTCTTTTCCTCATCTGTAATCAGTCCAGATGAACTTACAGTTTGTGGTAGTACACCATCATTCACTCCAACAAGATATATGTGTTGTTTATTATCGACTTTAGCTAAATCCATTGTACCAATACTCACTTGGTCAAGTGTCTGAGGAATCATAACAAACTCTAACTGATCCAATCCAATATCTAAAAGTTCTAAAAATCTATTTTGTGTCATCGTTTGAGTACCAAATACAGTAACTAAATCATCTAGCGTTTGGATAAAACCATGCCATAGTTGATCTATTTCTTCAGCTTTACGATGTTCACCCTCCGTATCCAACGTATCACGTTCAGTCATTAATTGACTCGGTAAATCAAATGTTTCTATTGCTTCATAAAATGCCGTAGCAAATTCTACAGCAGTCGAAGCATCAGCCATTTGATTTTCAAAACGCATAATTTTATCTATAACATCCGTTTTTAATTGAATCACTCTTTCAAACGTATGACGTTCTTCATCTGTTAATGGTTGTCGTTTTAAGCCCATTTTTCTAAATTGCTCAACTTGGAAATACTGGTCATCGATCCACCGTTTCCCGTAAACCCCTCGTTCTAATACAAAGTTCTCCAAAATATCAATAAGATATTGGCTATCTTTATATTTTTTTGTTAATACATTGGTTTTAAACAAACGCATTAAGGGATCAAAGTTCCAATTTGTTTGTAGCACTTCAATTAATGATCGGAGCATCTCCATAATAGGATGATGTGTCATTGAAGCTTTAATATCAATGTTATATGGAATATCATACTGGGGTAAAATGGATTCCATTAAATAAGCATACGTTTCATCTCTATATAAAATAGCAATATCTTGAAAGCGTCTACCCAATTCTCGATTTTCTTTTAAGATACGTCTTGCAACTTCATTAATTTCTTCACGCATAACTGATGATTCTATGATAGATATATGGCCTTCTGAAGCGATAGATTCAAATTGTAGTGCATTAAAATTTTGTTCTAGATGCATTAGTTCTTTGTTAGAAAATCTTTGTAAATCATTAAACCGCTTCTTATTCAAACGAATATTTAAGTCATCAGCAATATCTTCAATATGTGTTAATGACTCTGAGGCTTTTCTAAATAAACTAAAGACGTCTTTATCCCCATCAGTCGTTAATGCGACTGTTACTTTTTTCGTATTTTGTACTAAAGCACGAATCATTTGGTATTCAATTGTAGAAAAGTTATGAAACCCATCAATATATATTTCAGCGCGTTTTAACCATTCAGATTGATGCATGAGCGAAATAAAGCGTTGTAAACTATCCTCTGTAGAAACATATTCACCAGTAATTCTATCTTCTAAGTGCTTATAAATTAACGCAATATCTTCTAATTTATGCTTCGTTCTTGTTTGTAAATCATTCGCAGCGACGTATGATTCTAAATCTTGTGGAGAAACTGCATATTTTTTAAAATCTTGTATTTGTTCATAGAGTTTTTCACTGAAACCATAGTATTTAACTTGCGATTGATATAGTTTTAATTCTGATTGGTATGCTTGAATGATGTCATAAATCATCATTTCAGTACCTGCTTTGGATAATTGTTGTTCTGTCAATCCACCAACCTCTTGGAATACTCGATGACTTAAACGTTCGAAATGGAGCACTTCAGTCCTCAAACTACCGTATAAACTTGCATCGTTTACAAAAGCTTGTTCAAGTTGAAAAGTATTTTGTGTAGGTGCAATCAATACAATGGGATCTCCTAACGGATCCTGTTTCATTTTATTTTTTATTTCTTCTATTATATTGTGGGATTTGCCAGTACCGGCTCTCCCGATATATGCATTTAATTCCATTGCATATGCCAACTCCTTTGAATCACATTTTAACATATAACAAATTGTACTTCGTCCATCTTTAATTATTTTGTATTTTTCAATGGGTTGATGACTAATAACCTTACATAGTTTAAATATTACCTTATATAAAAAAGGGCAGAACAGAAATCTATTTTCAAAATCAGATTTCTTAATTCTGCCCTAGGCACAGATAAATCGTAAAAAACTGGAAAAGAAGATATTTCCAAACCAATCTTCTGTTACCTTTATTATGTTTGAGTCCGAAATATTTCAATGTCTCAAGCTTTTTGTACTTTTTATTTATTCATAGTTTGTATCCGGATTAAATCCAAATTTCATTTCATTAAGTGGCCAATATCTAAATGATACTTTACCTACAACTTGGTCTTTATCAATTAAACCAAATGAACGGCTATCTTTACTAACTTCACGGTTGTCACCTAGCACTAGCAATTTATCTTTTGGAATTTTATTCTTACCGTCTACTTGGTTGATATCTTTCGTTTCAAGGCTACCAGTAATGTATTCACCTAATTTATGTTTTTCATTATAATCTAAATAAGGTTCATCTACTTTTTTACCATTAACGATGAGTTGATCATCTTTATATTCTATTTCATCTCCAGGTGTACCAATGACACGTTTGACGTAGTCATTTTCTTTTGTAGCATGAAATACAATAACATTACCTTTTTCTAAACTACCTAGTTTTTGACCTATTAAATTGACTACTACGCGTTCTCCATCTTTAAGTGTCGGATCCATAGAGTCACCCTTTACTGTATATGACTTTGCGACAAAGTTTGTAATCAATAGCACTAACGCTACAGCAACAACGATTGACACAATCCATTCTAATATTTCTTTTTTCACTGTTTACACCTCGTCCATTTAATTAAAGTTTGCTGTGAATCTATCAAAAGGATAATACCTTAAACTGATGTCACCAATAATTTCTTCCTGTCGAACAAAGCCAATTGTTCTAGAATCATGTTTATTATTACGATTATCATTAAGTACAAAATAAACGTCCGGTGGAATAATATCTCCTTCAGACCCTTTAACATTTCTAAGAGATAATTCATCAATACGCGTATCAGTATAACTTTCTTTCACTTGTCTGTCATCTCTATACAACTGCCCTTGTTTAAAAGCAATAGATTGACCAGGTTTTCCGATAATTCTACCAAAATTGGTATCATTACCTTTACGGTACATGATAATATCATTATTATTTAATAAATTAAATGTTGTTTTGATTTTATTAACAATTACACGATCGTCTTGTTTCAATGTCGGATTCATACTTTTATCTTGAATCACAGCACCGGTAATTACAAACGCTTGAATCAATATGACAATAATAATCGCAAATATAATAGAAATCAAATGTTTTACTATCTTACTCAACTTGTCACTCCTCTGGAGAATGCATAAAATATCGCTCAAGCTTCCTACCAATAAACCATACAACCACAATTACAATTATAATCAAAATTAATCTTAATGGGTCAGTAAATAGCGTCGTAATATCATTGCCTAACCATCCAATCAAACCAATCATTATTAATTTCGAACTGAACAATACGACAAGATAAACATGCGCTTTAATATGGGACAAACTCACTACCAAATTAACTAAGGCGCTTGGTGTAAATGGGAAACATAGCAAAATAAAAATGGGGATGACCCCTTTTCTATCTATAAAATGTATCAACCGTTGAACAGATGTACGTTGTTGTAATCGTAGCATATATCGTGTATGGGTTAACCTTCTAAAACATATAAATACAAGATAACTTCCTAGAACAGTTCCTAACCACGCTAATAATGTACCCATCCAAAATCCAAACGCATTCACATTGACAATGACAAATACAATAATAGGTAACACTGGTATAAACGCTTCAATAAAAGGCAATAAAAATCCAACAATATATCCTAAACTGCCAAATAAATCAAACCAATATTGTACTTGCTCTTGAGTCATTTCATCAATCCCCACCATTGTTATTCAACGATTATTATAAGTGTATTATAACTATTTTAAAACAATAAAGTACTCATTTCATCAAATATCAGTCTCAAGTACGAAACAAAGCATCCAATTTTACAGCAATGCAAATCAAAAATAACTACTTATACGCATACACACCATCTCTAATTAAATAAAAATGAGCAGAACAGAAATCTAATTTAAAAAATAAGATTCCTTTATCCTGCTCATACGTAGGTTGGTGAAATTCTCCTTTTAATTTAACGCTATTTTCAGGACTAATCGCCTACCAACCATTTAAGTAAGAAACTTGAAATACACGCCCATACAAACTTCTCACTGAATCAAATTGATACATTCAATTTTGCTAAATAAAATTATAAACGTTTTTCTAATGCTTCTTTTTTATCTTCAAATCCTGGCTTACCTAATAAAGCAAACATATTTTGTTTATATGCTTCAACGCCAGGTTGATTAAATGGGTTTACGCCTAATTGATACCCGCTCATTGCACACGCCATTTCAAAGAAGTACACGATATAGCCGAATGTTTCTTCATCCAATTGAGGAATATTAATAACAACATTTGGAACGCCGCCGTCGGTATGAGCTAATAGCGTACCTTCGAATGCTTTTGTATTAACTTCATCAATTGTTTTACCAGCCAAGTAGTTTAAACCATCTAGATTATCACTATCTTCTTCAATAGTAATGCTGTGTTTTGGCTCGTTCACTTTTACTACAGTTTCAAATAAGAAACGACGGCCTTCTTGTACATATTGGCCAAGTGAGTGTAAATCAGTTGTATAATTAGCACTGGATGGATAGATGCCTTTGTAATCTTTACCTTCTGATTCACCAAATAATTGTTTCCACCATTCATTGAAATATTGCATTGAAGGTTCGTAATTAATTAACATTTCTGTATCGTAACCTTTTGCATATAAAATATTACGGATACTAGCATATTGATATGCAATGTTATCTTCTAAGTTTTCAGAAGAAAGTTCTTCTCGTGCTTTAGCAGCACCGCTCATCATAGCTTCAATATCAATACCTGCTACTGCAATTGGTAATAAGCCAACTGCAGTTAATACTGAGTAACGGCCACCGATGTCGTCTGGCACTACAAATGTTTCATAACCTTCATTTGTCGCTAATTGTTTCAACGCACCTTTTTCTTTATCTGTTGTTGCAAAAATACGTTGTTTTGCTTCTTCTTTACCATATTTATTTTCTAAAATTTGTTTAAATAATCTAAATGAAACTGCTGGTTCCGTAGTCGTACCAGATTTTGAAATAACATTAACTGAAAAATCTTTTCCATCTAAATAGTTAATTAATTCTTGTGTATATGTTGAAGATAGATGATTACCTACAAAGACAATTTCAGGGTATTCATCACTATTTCTAAATGCAGGTGTTAGCATTTCAATTGCAGCACGTGCACCTAAATATGAACCACCAATACCAATTACAACAAATACGTCTGAATTTTCTTTAACACGTTTAGAAGCATCTAAAATGCGTGAAAATTCTTCTTTATCATAATTTACAGGCAAGTCAATCCAACCTAAGAAATCACTGCCAGCGCCTGTTCCTTCATGAATCGTTTTATGAATTGATTTAACAATATCTTTTTGTTGCTGTAATTCATGTTCGCCGAAAAATTCTAAAGTTTTACCATAATCTAATTGAATATGAGTCATCTAAATTGCCTCCAGTGTTTTTGATTTCACTAATATTTTACTAAGTTTATTTTTACTATTCAAACAACTAGCCTATAAATCAAATTTTTCTATAAATCATTTACTTTATATTGTTTTAAAATTATAACAATTCTATCAATTGTTATATTCAAGATTATATACATTATAAGAAACAAAGGCAAATATTATACCAACGCTATCACAATCATAAAACCAAATTATACATTTTTAGAAATTTCAAGTTTTTGCATATTTATGTATAAAAATGGTTTTATTTTCATTTTTAATCTGCTATACTTACTAATATCAAATTTATAACTAACAAATAAAAATTTTCAATAGAGGTGTAATTATGAAAGAGAAAATCGTATTAGCATATTCCGGCGGATTAGATACAAGTGTGGCAGTAAAATGGTTGATTGATAAAGGTTATGACATTGTCGCTTGTTGTTTAGATGTCGGTGAAGGAAAAGATTTGGATTTAGTTTATCAAAAAGCATTAGACATGGGGGCAGTTGAATGTCATATTATTGATGCTACTGAAGAATTTAGTAATGACTTTGTTTCATATGCAATTAAAGGGAATTTAATGTATGAAGGTACTTACCCACTTGTTTCTGCACTATCAAGACCTTTAATTTCAAAAAAATTAGTAGAAATTGCTAGCAAAACTAACGCTGTAGGTATTGCCCATGGTTGTACTGGTAAAGGCAATGATCAAGTGCGTTTTGAAGTAGCAATTAAAGCTTTAGACCCTGATTTAAAAGTATTTGCCCCGGTAAGAGAATGGGCTTGGAGTCGTGAAGAAGAAATTGATTATGCATTAAAGCATAATATTCCAGTTCCAATCCAACATGACTCTCCATATTCAATCGACCAAAACTTATGGGGAAGAAGTAATGAATGTGGTATTTTGGAAGATCCTTACGCAGCACCACCAAAAGATGCATTTGATTTAACACAAGAAATTGAAGATACGCCAGATGAAGCGGATGAAATTGTATTAACCTTTGAAAAAGGTATTCCAACATCATTTAATGGAGAAACTTATACATTAAGCCAATTAATATTAGAATTAAATAAGCTTGCTGGTAAACATGGTATTGGTAGAATCGATCATGTAGAAAATAGATTAGTGGGTATTAAATCAAGAGAAGTTTATGAAACACCAGCAGCAGAAGTCATTTTAAAAGCACACAAAGCACTTGAAACGATTACTTTGACTAAAGATGTAGCACATTTCAAACCAGTAATTGAAAAGCAATTTTCAGAACAAATATATAATGGTCTTTGGTTCTCACCTTTAACAGATAGCTTAAAAGCATTTGTAGATAGTACACAAGCGTTCGTTTCTGGTGAAGTACGTGTTAAATTATTCAAAGGAAATGCAATTGTAAATGGAAGAAAATCACCACATACATTATATAACGAAAAATTAGCAACTTATACAAAAGAAGATGCATTTAACCAAGCCTCAGCAGTCGGATTCATTGATATCTTTGGTCTACCAACTAAAGTCAATTCTATGTTACATGGTGGTTACTTAAATGAGTAAGAAAGCTTGGGGTGGAAGATTTAGTGCACAACCTGAAGACTGGGTTGATGCGTTTAATGCTTCAGTCCATTTTGATAAAGCACTCATTCAATATGATGTGCAAGGAAGCATTGCCCATGCCACAATGTTAGCCAAACAAAACATTATATCTGATGATGACTGCCATCAAATTATTAATGGCTTAAAAGATATTTTAAAAGATTATGAAGAAGGTAATTTATCACTAGATGTTTCTTTAGAAGATATCCATCTCAATATAGAACATGAATTAATCAAACGTATTGGTGACGCAGGTGGTAGATTGCATACTGGCCGAAGTAGAAATGATCAAGTAGCTACTGATATGCATCTGTATACCAAAGAAGAAGTTACAAAAATTATTGAGTTAATCGACAGTTTTAAACAAACCATTGTCGATATAGCGGAACAACACGTGGATACCATTATGCCTGGTTATACGCACTTACAAAGAGCACAACCTATTTCATTCGCACATCACATCCTCACTTATTATTGGATGTTAAATAGAGACAAATCACGTTTTGAAGATAGCTTAAAACGAATCGATATTTCCCCACTTGGTGCCGCTGCACTAAGTGGAACAACCTATCCCATCGATCGTCATGAAACACAATCTTTATTAAACTTTAGTTCTATTTACGAAAATAGTATGGATGCTGTAAGTGATAGAGACTATATTGTAGAAACATTGCATAATATTTCACTGACGATGGTTCACCTATCTCGTTTTGCTGAAGAAATTATTTTTTGGTCATCTGCCGAAGCACATTTTATAACCTTATCAGACGCGTTTTCAACTGGCTCTTCCATTATGCCACAAAAGAAAAACCCTGATATGGCTGAATTAATTAGAGGCAAGGTTGGTCGTACGACAGGAAACTTGATGAGTATGCTAATGACGCTCAAAGGTTTACCTCTTGCTTATAACAAAGATATGCAAGAAGATAAAGAAGGACTGTTTGACGCAATTCATACTATCAAAGGCTCTCTTCGCATTTTCGAAGGTATGATAGACACAATGACAGTAAATGTGGAATACTTACAACAAACTGTTTATAATGATTTTTCAAATGCAACTGAGCTTGCTGATTATCTCGTTAATAAAGGTGTGCCCTTCAGAACAGCACATGAAATTGTTGGAAAAATGGTATTATGGGCTATTCAACACAATATTTATTTATTAGACGTGCCATTAAATCAATATCAAGAAGCACACGAAAGCATTGAATCAGATATTTATGATTACTTAAAACCTGAAAATTGCGTAAGCCGTCGTATTAGTTATGGATCAACTGGTCAAGCTTCTGTAAAACATCAGTTATCAGTAATTAAACAGCAGTATAATACAAATTAATATGCCTAAGATAAAGCCTGTAAGTTAATTAAGTGAATTAACTTACAGGCTTTTTTTACAAAATACGTTCTTTATACATTTCATCGCATTTTACTTGAACATGATTCAATATGATTGAAAAATCAAAGTGCCCTTTGTTTTATTGTTTTATTTTATAAAGTTTTTTAAATAATTTAACAAATCGTTATAAAAGTGTTAATTTTATAAATTTTAAATTTTAATATCGTAAATTTCATTCTCATATGTCATTTTATTTTGTACGGTTGATATGTAAATACATACCAAGGAGTGACCTCATTTTGAAAAGCCTAAATAAAGTGATTACAACTAGTATTGCAATTACGTCCCTGTCCCTCATAACAACTACATCGATAATCGAAGCTAGTGGTAGTAATACCAGCAACGCTTCAACTTCAAATCAGACATCTCATAACTCGTATAACTCAAATAACGTACATAATCTGACTGGCGAACAATACACAACAATCGCGCATAGGGGCGCAAGTGGGTATGCCCCAGAACACACCTTTTTCTCGTATGATAAAAGCCACAATGCCATAGGCGCATCCTATATTGAAATCGACTTACAAATGACAAAAGACGGGCACCTAGTAGCGATGCATGATGAAACAGTAGATAGAACCACAAATGGCACTGGAAGAGTTGATGCTTATACGCTCGAAGAATTAAAACAATTAGATGCAGGTAGTAAATTTAATGCTCAAAACCCAAAATACGCTAATTCAAACTATAAAGATGCTAAAATTCCTACATTTAATGAAATATTAGAACGTTATGGCCCAGATGCTAATTATTATATTGAAATCAAATCACCTGATGTTTATCCAGGCATGGAAGAAGCAGTACTGGAAGCACTGGATGCTCACCATTTGCTCAATAAACACTCGCTTAACAATGGTCATGTATTAATACAATCATTTTCAGTTGAAAGTTTAACTAAATTACATCGTTTAAATAGCAATATACCATTAATAAGATTGTTAGATAAAGGTGAATTACCACGTCTATCACAAAAAGATTTCAATCAAATCAGACAATATGCCATTGGTGTAGGTCCTGAATATACAGATTTAACTGAACAAAATGTAAAGAATCTTAAACGCGCCAGCTTATTAGTTCATCCATTTACAGTCAATAACAAAGAGGATATGTATCGTTTAAACCAATATGGTGTTGATGGTGTTTTCACCAATTATCCTGATTTATATAAACAAGTTATACAAGATGATGGACGACAGCACAACAAAGATTAATGCAAACAAAAAAGTAGACGAAGTTCACTTTATTAATAGAACTTCATCTACTTTTTATTTAATTTCAATCATTGATTAATTAAGCCCAACCACGGTAACGTGCAGCTTCAGCAGTACGTTTAATACCAATAATATATGCTGCTAAGCGCATATCTATTTTTCTGTTTTGAGATAATTCGTAAATGGTATCGAAAGCTGTGATTAGTTTCTCACGTAATTTCGTATTCACTTCTTCTTCTGACCAATAATAACCTTGGTTATTTTGAACCCATTCGAAGTAAGAAACTGTAACACCGCCAGCACTTGCTAACACATCAGGTACAAGCAATTTACCACGTTCTGTTAAGATACGTGTACCAGCTGGTGTTGTAGGGCCATTAGCCGCTTCAACAACGATATCTGCTTTAATATCATTTGCATTATCTTCTGTGATTTGGTTAGCAATTGCTGCTGGCACAAGAATATCACAATCAAGTTCAAACAATGCTTTGTTAGAAATTGTGTCATCGAATAAGTTTGTAACTGTACCAAAACTATCTCTTCTATCTAAAAGATAATCTATATCCAAACCATCTGGGTCATGTAGTGCACCATAAGCATCTGAGATACCAACGATTTTCGCACCCATATCGTAAAGGAATTTGGATAAGAAACTTCCCGCATTACCAAAACCTTGAATAACAATACGTGCCCCTTTAAGGTTTAAACCTCTACGTTTAGCTGCTTGTTCAATAGCAATCACAACGCCTAATGCTGTAGAACGATCGCGTCCTTGTGAACCACCTAAAACAATAGGCTTCCCAGTGATAAATCCTGGTGAATTAAATTTATCTAATGAACTATATTCGTCCATCATCCAAGCCATAATTTGTGAGTTAGTAAATACATCTGGTGCTGGGATATCTTTTGTAGGTCCAACAAATTGAGATATCGCACGAACATACCCACGAGATAGACGTTCAACTTCATGAATACTCATTTGTCTTGGATCACAAATGATTCCACCTTTACCGCCACCGTATGGTAAATCCACGATGCCACATTTTAATGTCATCCACATAGATAATGCTTTAACTTCTTCAACATCTACATCGGGATGGAAACGTACCCCACCTTTTGTTGGTCCAACAGCATCATTATGTTGAGCACGATACCCTTTGAATGTTTGGACGGTCCCATCATCCATACGTACAGGGATACGTACTTCAAGGAATCTTAATGGTTCCTTTACTAAGTCATACATACCATCATCAAATCCCAATTTATGCAATGCTTCTTTAATAATTTGTTGCGTAGAAGTAACTAAATTATTATTCTCAGTCATGATTCATTTCGCCTCTTTTTCGTTACTAATGATTTCGCTTTCACGATAATTGTAACATAAGATTTTGCTTTTTAAAGGGTTTTCAAAACTTAAGTTACAGAACATTGATTTTATTTAAAAACACTGTTTACTTTGTCTATTGCAAAGTCTAATTCTTCTTTAGAAATGATCAGCGGCGGTGCAAATCTAATCACGGTATCATGGGTTTCTTTACATAATAAACCTGCTTCTTTTAGCTTCTCGCAGTATGGTCTAGCATTTTCATTTAACTCTATACCAATAAATAATCCGCGACCGCGTACTTCTTTAATAGATGGATGTTCAATTTTTTCTAATTCTGATTTAAAATACTCGCCTAATTCTAATGAACGACCTGCTAAATCTTCATCTACTAAAACGTCTAATGCTGCAATAGATACAGCACAAGCTAAAGGATTCCCCCCAAATGTTGAACCGTGAGAGCCGGGTGTAAATACATCTAATACTTCTTCATCTGCAAGTACAACTGAAATTGGAAACACACCACCACCTAGCGCTTTGCCTAAAATATAAATATCCGGTTTAACGTTATCCCAATCAGTAGCAAATAATTTACCTGAACGTCCAAGCCCTGCTTGAATTTCATCAGCGATAAATAAAACGTTATGTTCATCACATAATGCTCTAATTTCTTTTAAATAGCCTTCAGGCGGTACATTAATACCAGCTTCTCCTTGTATAGGCTCGATTAAAATAGCTGCTGTATTTTCATTGATTGCTTCTTTAACTGCATCTATGTTACCAAATTCAACTTTACGGAAACCGTCTAATAAAGGACCATAACCGCGCTGATATTCTGGTTCAGATGATAATGATACGGGTGCCATTGTACGACCATGGAAGTTACCATTGAATGCTATAATTTCAGCTTTATCTGGTTCAATTTGTTTTATATCATAAGCCCAACGACGTGCAGCTTTCAATGCTGTTTCAACTGCTTCTGCGCCTGTATTCATTGGTAAAGCTTTCTCTTTACCAGCTAACTTACAAATTTTTTCATACCATTCGCCTAAATTATCACTATGGAATGCACGCGATACTAAAGTCACTTTATCTGCTTGATCTTTTAACGCTTGGATAATTTTAGGATGTCTATGCCCTTGGTTTACTGCAGAATAAGCAGATAACATATCCATATATTTATTTCCTTCCGGGTCTTTAACCCATACGCCTTCAGCTTCTGAAATAACAATTGGAAGTGGTACATAATTATGAGCACCATAGTGGTTTGTTAATTCAATGATTTCTTCTGATCTTGACATAATATCTCCCCTTTGTGTGAATTGAAATATAATGATTAATTGGCAATACTTATTCATAGCATAACGTATTTATTAACTTTCGAAAACTATTTTCCGAAAATGCTATAAAATCGTAAATTCAAAACTTACAACTCAAGTTTTAAATGCTATGTTTATAAAACCACTAATATAATGTAAGCCCTTACAATAATATAATGACACATTTCTAACTGTTTGCACAAGTCAATTTCAATAAATTTAACCATTTTCTTAAATTAAATTTATCGCTATCTAATCTAACCCACATTAGCTATTCATATACTATGAATAAAAGCTATATCCTAAACAAAAAAATTTAAAAATGGATTATCAAATCGATACGCGTAAACCTTGTATGGTAAAGCTTAATAAGCATACAAACAGAAATATATATTTTATAAAATCATTTGCTCATCTTACCAATATCCTATTTGACATATAGTCATTCCTTAACCTTTATTTTTACGATAATGATAAAAAATAGCCATGAAGAAATCTATCATGATAGATTTCTTCATGGCTTATCGCTAGTGTGTTTTATATGCTTTAGAACATCATTGAACTACTTTTATTTATTGTCAGTTCTTGGTAATGGGTAAAAGCCATTATTAAATTGTTCCCACAAGTTCGGTGGTAAATGATGTTTATCTGCTCTATTAGGATCAAATTGAGATATAATTTCATCTTCTTTGCCCTCTCTAATTTTACTTACAAAATTATAATCTAATAAAATTTCTCTTCCTAATGCAACAAGTTCTACGCCTGTTGATTCAATCGCTTCAATCGCTTGTTCAGCAGTGAAAATTGACCCGATACCTACCAGCGGCATACGTCCATTAATCCAATCTAAAATTAATTTAATACGCTCTTGTCCTTTATATTGACCTTCACGTGTTTTTGAGTGAACATCCATTAATGATACATGTAAATAATCTAATGGTTTTTCAATTAATTTTTTAATTAATATTTCCGTTATTTCCATACTTATGCCTGGTGATTCAGCTTCTTCAGGAGAAAATCTATAACCAACGATAAAATCTTCATTGCCGTGCGTTTTAGCAGTTTCTGCTACTTCATCCACCACACGTAAAGCAAATTGATAGCGATTTTCTCCCCATTCATCATTACGACGGTTATAATAAGGAGAAACAAATTGATGAATTAAATAGTGATTGGCACCGTGTATTTCAACACCATCAAAGCCTGCTTCAATTACTCTTCGTGTAGCTTCACCAAATGCTTTGATTGTTGTTTCAATTTCATCTTCAGTAATTTCACGCGCATGGTGTTCTTCTTGTTCACCAAAACTTTTTAATGATATAGGGCTTGGTGCCGCAACGTCACCATTAGGCGTTAAATTAGGTAATGATTGCGCGCCACCATGATGAATTTGAACGACTGCTTTTGCACCGTTTTTCTTCATTGCTTTTGCCAATCGTTTTAAACCTTCAAGATTAGAATCATGTGCTACAGAAGGTTGTCCAGGGAAAGCTTTACCTAAATCCGTCACATTACTTGCTGCTGAAATAGCTAAACCAACGTCTTTTGAACGTTGTTCCATATAGACAACTTCTTCATTTGAAATTGTTCCATCATCATTGGATGAAACATGTGTTAAAGGGGCGAGCACAAATCGATTATCTAATGTTACATTATTTGGTAATTTTAATTTTTCAAATAATGGTTGAAATTTTTTATTCATTAAATTAAATCCTCCTAAAATTCAAAAATACTAAAGTGTCGTAATATCATCACTTTAAGTAATTTAATTCTAACTGCCTTAAATTCAAATATAAAACTATATGCTCACGCATATAATTTTATGATTTTTCATATTACGCGTGCAACTCATATAGAACAATTTAATGTTATATAAAAAATACTAACATCTTCAATGAAGATGTTAGTATTTTTTAAAAGATGATCGCTCATCTTTAATCGCGTCTTTGGACTGTTTAATCCAAACCGGTAAGCGTTCTTTAATTGTTTGAAACCCATATTTCTCGGTTTCTTTAATTTCATCTAATACTGATTGTTTTTCTTTTTTACGTTCATAGTTTTTAAAATAGTCATTATCTTTTAAAGAAAGATTTAACTTACCTTCTTCATCAATTGATATTACTTTCGCTTTTACAATTTGTCCTTCCGATAAAAACTTTTTTAAATTGTGGACGTAGTCATCCATAATTTCAGAAATATGGATTAATCCTTCAGTATTGTCAGGGGTTTCTACAAAAGCGCCATACGGTTGAATACCAGTCACACGAACTTTAATATGTTGACCTACTTTATAGTGATTATTCAACGTGATAACCCCTTAATTCGTTTTACTTAACAAGTTCATGATAGCATAAATCCTCTTAAGGTACTAACATTACCTAGAAAAATTTCACGATTTATTTAGAAATAAAGTAAAATAGCCAACGTTAAATGAGAATCGAATGCATTTATGAAAGCTCTTACAGCACATGGGGATGTATTTATTAATTCTTTTATTTTTGACAATAAAATTAAAAAAGTCTGAATGCAGTAAAAACAACAAAAAGTTTCTCTGCATCCAGACTTAATTTTCATACTTTATATTTTTTATACATTCAAAGTCGGGTTCATATTTTTCAAGCAGATGTTATAATTTTATAACCTTCAAAAGCATAACTATAAATTGATTGAAACTGTTTTAACGTTTTGCAACGGTTATAAAACACCCATGATTATATCAACACTATGCCATCTATTATTTGATTTGTATATGATACAACATTGAAACCAACCCATAACTGATATTATTCTATGTTCAAATCATTGCACTTATTGTAATATTTGTTTTTATTTCTCAACCACGTCTATAGAATCGATTGTGATGTCATGCAATGGTTTATCTTGAGGTCCCACTTTAGTAGCTGCGATATCTTCTAATGTTGCTTCTCCATCTATCAATTGACCAAATACTGTATGTTTTTGATCTAACCAAGGCGTACCACCTTTTTCTCCATAAGCTTTGACAATTGGTTCTGGCCATCCACCATCTGCAAGTTGACTTAGCATAGACTCAGGCACTTCTTTCATTTGAACGATAAAGAACTGCGAACCGTTTGTATTCGGGCCTGAGTTAGCCATAGATAAAGCACCATATAAATTGAAGGCTTCTAATGAAAATTCATCTTCAAAAGGACCACCATAAATACTTTCACCGCCCATACCACTAGCAGTTGGATCTCCACCTTGAACCATAAAATCATTGATAACACGGTGGAAAGAAATACCATTATAATAACCATTTTTAGCGTGTGTTACAAAGTTTTCTACTGTTTTGGGTGCAACGTCAGGTAATAGTTTAAAAGTCATATCACCTTTATTTGTATGCATTACTAATTTTATTTCATTTTCATTTACTTCTGAATTTAACTGAGGATAGTTCGTCATTTTTATTCTCCATTTCATGTTAAGATGATATATGTATTCTAACATAAAATGAAGGGAGTATTGAATTATGTTATATCGTTTTGCACACAAAACTGGAAGTTATGGCGTTTCAATCAAAGAAGAAGACGAGAACCAAGTATTAGTTCAAGTTGAACAAGTTATTAAACATCCAAAACAAGGTGATTTACATCATCCAAACGAAACTGAAAATGTATTTTTCCATGAGCGCAAAGCTTTAAGCCAATTTGAAAAACGCTATACATCTAAGTCAAAACTAAGACCATTTAATGTAGAGGAAATGCCTTATATAGCATCCTTGCAACTCGCAATTTCAAATTTGGAAAGTAAATTAAAAGCAGAAAACACAGCCTTTGCTAAAATGTCACTTGAGAATTTAAGCCGTTTAAAGGAAGATTATTCAATCCAATATAAAAAATTTTTTGAATAAAAATACCTTGTTTCTTCTTATTTAAAATAAACTTTAAATATAAGCTCTGCAAGGGTTGGCGTTGTTTTTCAGATTAGTGTTATTCATGTATAATGGCTTTACACTATTTTTTAAAAGGAGGATAAAATAATGAGTTTGATACATATAGCGGTCTTATTACCGTTAATATTTGCACTCATTATTCCATTTGTATATCGCATATATAAGCGAATACATTTAGGATGGTTTGTGTTACCTATCCCCGTCGTCTTATTTATTTATTTTCTTTCAGACATTTCGACTACAATGTCAGGAAATAACGTAGTACATAAAGCAAATTGGATGCCTCACTTTGGCATGAATTTCGATTTATACGTTGATGGGTTAGGCTTACTATTCAGTTTATTAATAACTGGTATTGGAAGCTTAATTGTATTATATTCTATTAGTTATTTAAGTCGACAAGAGCAATTAGGTCATTTTTATTGTTACCTATTGCTTTTTATGGGTGCCATGTTAGGCGTTGTATTATCAGATAACATTATTATTTTGTATCTGTTTTGGGAGTTAACTTCTTTTTCTAGTTTTCTACTAATTTCATTTTGGAGAACGAAACAAGCATCTATTTATGGGGCACAAAAATCAATGCTCATCACAGTACTAGGCGGCCTTTCACTGCTTGGTGGACTCATCTTATTATCACTTGCAGGCGGATCTACAAGTATTCAAACGTTAATTGGCAATGCGTCAGAAATACAAACAAGTCCTTTCTTTATACTATCTATGATATTTGTAATTATTGGCGCGATGACAAAATCAGCCCAATTTCCATTCTACGTTTGGTTACCAGATGCTATGGAAGCTCCTACGCCCGTCAGTGCTTACTTACACTCAGCGACAATGGTTAAAGCAGGTCTTTACTTAGTTGCCCGTATGACGCCAATCTTTGCACTTTCTCAAGGCTGGATTTGGACGATTACCGCAGTAGGCTTAATCACGTTATTCTGGGCCTCATTAAACGCAACAAAACAGCAAGATTTAAAAGGCATTCTTGCTTTTTCAACAGTGTCTCAATTAGGTATGATTATGGCAATGTTGGGCATTGGTGCAGTAAGTTACCATTTTGAAGGTGCGGATAGCCAAATTTATGTAGCTGCATTTACGGCTGCTGTGTTTCATCTTATCAACCATGCTACTTTTAAAGGTGCCTTGTTTATGGTAACAGGTGCTATAGATCATAGTACTGGGACGCGTGATGTAAATAAACTTGGTGGTTTAATCACTATTATGCCAATTTCATTCACAATCACGATTATTACATCACTAAGTATGGCAGGCATTCCACCATTTAATGGATTCTTATCAAAAGAAAAATTCCTTGAAAGTATGATTGAAGTTACACATGCTAATATATTCAGTTTAAATAGTATTGGCATACTTATTCCAATTGTAGCTATCCTAGGCAGCGTATTTACTTTTGTCTATTCTGTTAGATTTATCGGACAGATATTCTTAGGTAGTTACAAACCTGATTCATTACCTAAGCCAGCTCATGAAGTTTCAAAATTAATGTTAATATCACCGAGTATTTTAGCAATACTAGTGATTGTTTTTGGTTTCTTCCCTTCAATATTGACAGGATCGATTATTGAACCTGCAGTTAACGCAATAAGTCACACTACAGGAACAACAGCTGAGTTTCATATGTTCCACGGATTTACGCCGGCCTTTTTCTCAACATTAGGCATATATATAGTTGGCATATTATTAATCTTTAGTTTCGGTTATTGGATTAGCTTATTAAAAGCGCAACCTACAAAACTAACAATCAACTATTGGTATAATAAATTAGGCGCGGTTACGCCAAGCTTTTCGAGCCAATTTACAAACACATATGTTACAGGATTTACACGTAATAACTTATTAATGATTTTTGCATCATTAATCATTATCACGCTTGTGACATTACTAGTAACGCCGTTCAGTATCAATTTTAAAGATGTTAGCGAAATAAGACCATTTGAATTAATCATCGTAGTCATTATCATTACGGCTGCTTCTATGATTATATTCGCTCGTTCTCGCTTATTTAGTATTATTATGGCGAGTGCTGTAGGTTATGCAGTAGCTATTTTCTTTATTTTCTTTGGTGCACCAGACTTAGCACTCACACAATTTGTTGTAGAGTCGATTTCTACAGCATTGTTCTTATTATGTTTCTATCATTTACCAAACTTAAACCGACACAATGAAACACCTTCATATAAATGGTTAAACGCAATTATCGCCATAGGTGCTGGCCTTGTGGTTACTGTATTAGGTTTGATCGCCTATGGTAATAGACATTTTGGTTCAATTGGCGAATTCTATAAAGATCATGTATATGATTTGGCACATGGAACAAACATGGTTAACGTTATTCTCGTTGACTTCCGTGGTACCGATACATTATTTGAATCTTCAGTGCTTGGTATTGCCGGATTAGGTGTTTATACAATGATTAAACTTCGTTATAAAAATAAATCAAATGATGAAGGAGGAACTCACATTGAAAAGACAGAAGAATAATTTAATTTTCCAATATTCAGCAATTGTGATTTTCTTCTTAATCGTTATGTTTGGTTTACATCTGTTCTTAACAGGACACTATACACCCGGCGGCGGTTTCGTTGGCGGCTTATTATTGTCCAGTTCACTTGTAATCATTTCTGTCGCATTCGATATTAAGACAATGCGCAAAATATATCCATGGGATTTCAAAAAACTCATTGGTATAGGCTTATTCTTTTGTTTAGCCACACCAATGGCAAGTTGGTTATACAATAAAAACTTCTTTACACATACACCCTTTGAAATTCCATTAGTAATTTTAAAACCAATAGAAATGCATACTGCGACCTTTTTTGATTTAGGTGTTTTGTGTGCTGTCGTTGGTACAATAATGACTATAATATTAGCGATTGGAGAGAATGAGTAATGGAAATAGTGATGATTTTTGTTTGTGGTATTCTCACTGCAATGAGCGTCTACCTCATTCTTTCTAAAAGTTTGATTCGTATCATTATTGGGACTACTTTACAAACACATACAGCCAATTTATTTTTAATAACTATGGGTGGTCTTAAAAAAGGTGAAGTGCCTATTTATGAAAAAGGGATCACTTCATATGTGGACCCCATCCCTCAAGCACTTATATTAACAGCAATAGTCATTTCTTTTTCTGTCACAGCGTTTTTCTTAGTATTAGCTTTTAGAAGTTATAAAGAATTGGGCACAGACAACGTAGAAAGCATGAAAGGAGTGCTAGATAATGATAGAAAGTAACCTTATTATTTCACTACTCGTCATACCAATGTTAACCATTATCGCACTCATATTCATTGGTAAACGCCCGAAAATAAAGCGTTACGTTGCTTTATCAGGTACAGCAATCACATTGATTTTTGCATTTATTAATTTAAAAAATGTATTAAAACACGGACCAATCAAACTTGAACTCGGTTCTTGGGAGGCTCCTTACAGTATTGTATTTGTACTTGATATATTTAGTGCCCTACTTGTAATCACTAGTTTAATTGTAACAATGTTGATTATTTTATATTCATACCAATCCGTAGGTATTGAACGTGAAACATATTACTACTATTTCGCAATTATGTTTATGCTTACAGGTGTTATAGGGTCATTTATCACAGGCGATATTTTCAACCTTTTCGTATTCTTCGAAGTATTTTTAATGGCATCTTACATATTGCTAGTCATCGGTGGTACGAAGGTACAATTAAGTGAAACAATTAAATATGTACTTGTAAATGTGACATCCTCTGCTTTCTTTGTTATTGCAGTTGCCATGCTTTATTCAGTCGTTGGTACATTGAATTTGGCAGATATTAGTGAAAAATTAAGCCAATTGTCAGCGCAAGATAAAGGGATTATTAGTATCATCTTTATTATGTTCATCTTTGTCTTTGCTACTAAAGCAGGTGTTTTCCCAATGTACATTTGGCTACCGGGCGCGTATTACGCTCCACCAATAGCGATTATTGCATTCTTTGGTGCATTGTTAACAAAGGTTGGTGTATATGCGATTGCAAGAACGGCGAGCCTATTCTTTGGTGAGTCATCAAACTTTTCTCTATACACAATTTTATTTCTAGCATTACTCACAATTATTTTTGGTTGTGTAGGAGCAGTAAGTTATTTCGACACTAAAAAAATCATCATTTACAATATTATGGTTGCCGTAGGTGTCATCTTAGTGGGAATTGCGATGATGAATCAAGCCGGCATGATGGGCGCAATCTATTACACTTTACATGATATGCTCATTAAAGCAGCCCTTTTCTTCTTAATCGGTGTCATGTATAAAATTACAAAAACGCATGATTTACGTCAATATGGTGGCTTAATCAAACATTATCCTGTATTAGGGTGGACATTCTTTATCGCTGCATTAAGCTTAGCAGGTATTCCGCCGTTAAGTGGTTTTTACGGAAAATATTATATTGTTCAAGCCACTTTTGAAAAAGGCTTCTACATTAGTGGTATAATCGTATTATTATCTAGTCTTGTAGTACTTTATTCTGTCATTCGCATTTTCTTAAAAGGTTTCTTTGGAGAACCTGAAGGTTATGAAGTGAATCCTAAACTTCAATATAAAGGGGTGCTTGCAGTAGCGGTCGTTTCAGTTGCTATTTCTGTATTATTCGGATTATCTGCTGATTTCTTACACCCAATTATTAAAGATGCTGCTGAAACTTTCTACAATCCTAGTGTTTATATTGATAGCGTATTGGGGGGAGAATAGTATGGCAATTCAAATATTAGTCAATTTAATGTTATCTGTTTTTTGGTTATTTGTTACTGGCAGTTATACATTTAATAATTTTCTATTAGGTTATCTATTTGCTCTATTGCTAGTATTCCTAATGCGCGGTGTTTTACCCGGCAGATTTTATATTATTACGGTTTATAAAATAATTAAATTGTTTTTCGTATTCTTAATAGAACTAATAAAAGCTAATATCGATGTCATTCGCATCGTTACTAAACCTAAACTTAACAACGAACCTGCCTTCTTTATATATCCCACAGATTTGAAAAAGGATTGGCAGATTGCTTTATTATCAAATTTAATTACACTTACACCCGGAACTATTGTTTTAGGCGTCAGTGATGATCGTACAAAAATATATGTACACAGTATTGATTTCAGTACAAAAGAAGAAGAGATTGAAGGTATTAAATCATCCCTTGAAAAAGTGGTAAGAGAGGTAGGCGAATATGAATGAACTACAATATTATATTAATCGTTGCATTAGTTATCGTTGCATTATCCATGTTAGGTATGCTAGTTCGTGTTATTATCGGACCTTCTCTTGCTGATAGGGTTGTAGCACTCGATGCTATGGGAATACAATTAATGGCGATTGTAGCGCTATTTAGTATTTTCTTAGGTACTAAATATATGATGGTTGCCATCCTATTAATTGGTATTCTAGCATTCTTAGGCACTGCCGTTTTCGCCAAATATATGGATAAAGGTAAGGTGATTGAGCATGATAACAACGATCATCATTAGTATTGCACTTATATTGGTTATACTCGGCTCACTTATTAGCGCACTCGCTGCTATTGGTCTCTTACGTTTAGATGACGTATATTCTAGAGCACATGCTGCTGGTAAAGCTGCTACATTAGGTGCAATGTTATTAATTAGTGGCGTTTTCTTATACTTTATCGGACGCGAAGGATACGTAAATATGCAGTTGCTGATTGGTATACTATTTATTTTAATTACTGGTCCGTTAGCAAGTCATCTTATAATCAAAGCTGCTTATAATTTAAGCACACCTGCTGCTAAAAGAACAAAGCGGGATGATATTCAAGAAGACTTAAAAGACACTAAATTATAACACCGTTAAATAATGCATATATAACAATGAACAATGGAGTTATAACACCTTCATTCGATATACTCCCTCTAAAGAAACACTTAAACAGTGAAAACGTTAGAGGGGGTTATTTTTATGATTTAAAATTAACAGTAATGTTTATACTACCTTACTAACACTTACATAAAAGTGATTCACCTTCACAAAGCGTTACACGAGCTTAAACCCTTGCTAAAGTGCTACTCATCTTCATAAATGAAAAAGTATCGCTTTAACAGTCAGATGCTCCCAATACGATATTCAAAGCTGAAATGTTTTATATACCAAAGCCTCGCCTCACTCCCTAACCACCCTCCATATTAAAACTTCAAGTTTAACTCCAGATGCTTTGTTACAAGCAAATTGGAGCAATAAGCTACTTTTTTCGAAAAACAACACTATCTCATACTGATCTTTTTATTTTCCAGACCGCTCATTTCACATTAGAGCTTTATAAAATATTGATTATTGCTCAATTCAATGATATATTAAATCGTAATAATTTCGTTTTAAAGGAGTTGGAATAATGTCTACTTGGACAATCATCGGCGGCGGTATTCAGGCAGTAACAATTGCTATCAAACTAAAGACTTTAGGCATTAAGACACATGAGTTGAATATTATTGATCCACATCATAGTCTTTGCGAACAGTTTAATCATTATACAAAAAGGATTGAAATGCCCTATTTGCGATCTCCATGTGTACATCATATTCACCCTAACCCTTTTCATTTAAATCAATTCGCTAAATATCATCAATATGTTAATGCTAGCTATGGTTCATACAAACGCCCCAACAGAAATTTATTTATGGACCATATTCATAGTCTTTTACACGAATTTGAACTGAATCAGAGTCACACGGTTGCTTTTGCTAATCAAATTATACTCAAAGAAAAACAATGGTGCGTTAGGCTTTCAAATCAACAATTTCTAAAGTCGGATTATGTTGTTATCGCTAATGGTTGTAATCATGAGCCATACATACCGTCCGCATTTAAAAATGCACCTGACGTCTCCCATATATTTGATTCAGAGATAGATATCGATAAAATCGTTTCTCATGTAGTTGGCAGTGGTATTTCAGCGGCACATTTAACTTTAAAATTATTAAAAAAACAGGCACATTCAATCATTCATCTTTGGACAAATAAACCTCTTGATGTGCATGATTTTGATGCAGATGCTGGTTGGCTAGGCCCTAAAAAAATGACGCCCTTCAATAATATTGTTGATCCTAAAACCAAATTAGCAATTATAAAAGAGGAAAGACATCAAGGTTCTATGCCTAAGGAGTTGTATCTAAGGCTTAAAAAATATGTTAAACAAGGCCGGTTAATGATTCATATAAATGAATTAAAAGAAATTCATCGCCATCATATTTATACAGACCATCATTCCATATATTACGACCACATCTTTTTAGCTACCGGGTTTAAAGATACAATCATGCAACAACCAATAATTAAGCAGTTAGTTCAACTATATAACGCACCAGTCTCAAATGCAGGCTTACCTTCCATCACTACCAATTTAGAATGGTTGCCCAATTTATTTGTGGCAGGTGGTTTAGCTGACTTACAACTTGGTCCTTTTGCAAGGAATATCATGGGTGGGCGTGAAGCTGCCAACCGCATTGGCGCCTTATTATTATTAAAAGAAAAAATAAGATAATCAATTAAAAAAACAGGCACATGAAACGCAAATAGTTAATTTGGTTTCATATGCCTGTCTATTATAGTTATTTTTTCAAATACATGTTAGCGTAATTCTATAAATCGTCAATTAATTTATACTTCGTTATTTATTGCGTTTACGTGGCTTAATCGCAATCGTGCCTCTCATGACACAAATCAATCTATCTGTATCATCTTTAATATCTATATTCCATACTTGCGTTGTACTGCCCTCATGTATAATTGTAGCTGTCGCAAATATTGTGCCTTTAGTAGTGGAACCTATGTGATTCGCATTCATTTCTAAACCTAACGGGATATAGTGGTCCGTATCAATGATATCGGCTGCTCCCATCGAACATGCGGTCTCACCAAGCGCTAAACTTGCGCCGCCATGCAGGAAGCCGAATGGTTGCTTCACTTCATCTGTTACTGGCATAGACATAACCATAAGCCCGTGTTCTTGTCGTTCTACTTTTATTTTCATTACATCAAGCATGTTTGTCACTCAAGACACCTCATTTTCATATTATTAAGTTTATAATATCATAGCTGCAATCGTGCCAAAAATAATTAATGGAATGTTATAAAACACAAAGTTGGGGATACAAGTATCACGAATGTGATCATGTTGTCCATCAACATCTAAACCTGCTGTTGGCCCTAATGTAGAGTCACTTGCTGGAGAACCTGAGTCCCCTAAAGCACTTGCCGTACCTATTAAAGCGATTAATGCCATGGTACTTAAACCTAAAGATTCACCTAACGGTACAAATAACGTAGCAATAATTGGAATTGTAGCAAATGAAGAACCTATACCTAGGGTTACAACTAATCCAATAATATACATTACAATAATGCTAATTAATTTATTATCTCCAATCACCCCGCTTATACTATCAACCAGCTTGCCTATATCCCCTGTTTCATTCATCACACCTGCGAAACCATTTGCAGATAAAATGACTACACCAATAAATGACATAATTTTAATGCCATCTACAAATTTTTCATCTAATTCAGTCCATTTGTAAGCGCGTGAAGCAAAGAAAACAAGTACGCCAGCTAATGCACCAAAAATCATTGAATCCGTAAACATTTGTACTAAAAATGTAGCAATGATAGAAATGATAGTTACGCCTAATATATAGGGTTTAATTTCAATTTGGCTCATATCTTTAATATCTTTATGTTCTGCATATTGTCTTGGTTTTCTATAATAATAAATACCAGCTATCAATCCAACAATATAGCCTAACGATGGAATTAACATAGCTTTCCAAATCATCCCCATCTCAATTGGGTGATTCGCTTTAGAAAACCCACTTTGGATGATTTGATGGAAAATTTGACCGAAACCATACGGTAGTAATACATAAGGCCAACATAAACCAAAACCGATGATAATTGCTATCTGTCTTCTATCTATATTAAGTTCGTTGAACAAACTTATTAATGGAGGGATTACAATTGGAATAAATGCAATATGTACAGGTATTAAGTTTTGGCTCATGATACTCATGATGAGTAATGCGCCCATAATAATAATTTTAACTTTAATACGTGACATTTTATTATTTTCTGCATGAATCGCGTTGATAATCTTATTCACTAAATAGTCTGTAATACCGCTATAAGAAATCAAAGCAGCGAATCCACCTAATAGCGCATAACTCAATGCCACTTCGGCGCCATCGACAATATTTTCACCGAATACAGATACAATATCAGTGATACTCATACCTGCAATCAAACCGCCTACTAAAGCACTGATAAATAAACTTATAACTACATTTAATCTGCATAAACATAGTACAATCATCAGTATAACTGCTATAACAACTGCATTTATCACAAAAGCACATCTCCTTTATTACGTTATCGAACTAAAGTATCACGAGATTTATATTAACAATTAGTACCTGAATTGTCAATCATATTTTTCTCATATTTAACCAAACAATATATCATTCGTATGGTTGCGTTTCATTACAACAATATAAACAAAGAGGTTGAAACATAATAAATAATGTTTCAACCTCGAATACCCTTTAAAACGTTTTGGCTCATATTACGCTTTATGAAAATGCATAGTACTTACACAAGACTCTAGATTTTGTACACTTTTGTCTAAACATGCTTGCTAAAGCGGAGCCACGAAATTCAATTTAGACCATATGATTCCTATCTCGCGACTATTAATTCATGTTCCTATTTTTAATACGTTTTTTTATCTCATAATGTCCTCAACCATTGAACGATAGATAATATCAAGTAACCTGTTGGGCCTGCTGGACCTTTATATGATGGCTGATTCGTTGTAGCCGGGCCTGCAATATCAAAATGTAAATGCGGGGTGTCACCAGCGAAATGATTTATAAATGTTGCGGCAAATAAAGCTTTACCTTGCCCATTTGTATGATTAACTAAATCAGCAACAGCACTCTTTCTAATCAATGCTTGTTCTGTTGCAGTCATAGGGAGTTCAAATACCATTTCATCCATTGTCTTAGCTTGCTCCAGAATAGCATTTAATGACGTTGTCGCATTTTTATTAAACACTGCGGCTTTATCTTCGCCTAGCGCTGCAACTGCTGCCCCAGTCAATGTCGCAAAATCTAAAATAACTTGCGGTTCAAATTGATTTGCATAAAAAACAGCATCGCCTAAGACTAAACGTCCTTCAGCATCTGTATTTAATACTTCTACAGATTCTCCGCTTAAAGCTGTATAAACATCATCCGGTTTCATAGCTTCCTCATTTATCATATTTTCTGCAGCTGCAATCACACCAACAATGTTTATTGGCAATGCCAATTGACGAGCCGCTTCAATCATTCCTATTACATTAGATGAACCACACATATCAAATTTCATTGTTTGCATGCCTGTTTTTGATTTAATAGAATAACCACCTGAATCATAGGTAATACCTTTTCCTACAAGCGCAATTGGATTGTCACCTGGACGCCCCCCGTTATAAGTAAGTGTGATAATACGTGGTCCTTGTTTAGAAGCTTTTCCGACTGCATGAATCAGTCCAAACCCTTCACTTTGTAATGTCACACTGTCTTTAACATCTACAATAACTTCAGTTTCGCTAAAATGCTGTTGTATCAAATCTGCATAATATGCAGGCGTTAAAATATTAGGAGGTATATTACTATAATCACGCGCTAAGTTAATTGCAGTTGCGATTGCATGCCCTTGTTCAACTGATTCGCTTATGCTTTGATCTTTTGTATGTATAGCTAATTTAAGTTGATAAGGTGCTGATTTATTTGTTTTATAACCGTCAAATGTGTAGATAGATTGTTCACTTTGTTGACCTAGAATTTCAGCAATGGTCTGATTTGTATGTTGATGAGATTTAAATGAATCAAATACTAATGTAGCCTGATCAACCCGGCTTTGTTTTAAAGCTTGAAATACATTCCCAAATATTTTCAAATAATCACTATACTCGAGCGTTTTGATATTTCCTAATCCAACTGAGATAAGTTTATGTTTTTTCTCGCCTATTTTAAAAAATGTACTAGAAATCTTTCCTATATTCGTACTTAAAATATGATGTTGTTTTAGTGGTGATAATAAATCACTTAATTCATCATCTCCAACTTTAATTGACTCTAATTGATTCAAATGTTCAGGCACGCCAACAATAAGCGTATCATTCTCAAAATTTGTAGTTGTATTAATTACTGCATCCATTCATAATCCTCCATTTCCATTCATTCATAGCATCTCACAATTTTACGCTTTAATCTACAAATTAAGTAGAACAAAGACACGGACGAGGTGCAATAAAATTCTGATTTTCGGCCCAGAAATTATCACTTGGTGTGAACCAGATGGTTGAATCGAACAACAAATGTAAAACTACTGTCGAAACAACGTTTCGCCGCCAATATTATATTTAAGGCTGAGACATTTATTTATGCCCCAGCCTTATCATGTATATCATCATAAATGTATAGCTAACACTTATGATTTAATTATTAAAATTTACCTTTTTTAAATGCTAAGCCAATGCCACCAAGTTTGAATACTGCACGAGTATCAATGACTTTTTTCATAAATGCAGCTTTTTTACCTTGGATGTCTTTGCCATAAACGACACCAACACCATCATTAGCACCTAGAGAACATACTGTACCACGGTCAACGTATTCAAATTCTTGTGTTGGTTGACCTTCTAAAATATTTTTAATGTTTTTAGCAGTATGTTCGCCTTCTTGCATTGCAATTTGTGCAGTTGTTGGTAATGGACGCTCTTCTCCAGAAGGAATAAATGCTGAACAGTCACCAATTACAAAAATATCATTGTAACCTTCGATAGTTAAATCTTGGTTAGTAACAATACGGCCACGTTTAACACCTTCAAATGATTCTTCCATTAATTTACTACCACGAACACCAGCAGCCCATACAACTGTATTCGCTTCTAATTGTTGTTCTTCGTCATTAACTTTTACTACAAAACCTTTTTTATTAGCAGCAACGATTGGCGTTGCAATTTTGAATTCAACACCTTTGCTTTCTAAATAACTTACAGCATGGTTTACTAATTCGTCAGAGAATTGTGGTAACATTTTTGGCGCTGCTTCTACACAAGTAATTTTAACTTTTGTTTGGTCAACACCATATTTATTACATAGTTCAGGGATACGATCAGTCAATTCACCTAAGAATTCAACACCTGTAAATCCTGCGCCACCAACGATAATAGCTAAATCTTTGTCATCTTTTTCTTTCGAAGCCGCATAGTTAGCAAATTTATCTTCGATGTGACGTGCTAATTTACGAGCAGTTAATACATTTTCAATTTGGAAAGCATAGTCTTTCATGCCTTTAATACCAAATGTTTCGCTTTCGAAACCTAAAGCAACAACTAGGATATCAAAATCAAAGATACCTGCATCAGTTTCTACTTTCTTAGCATTACGGTCGATTTTTGTAACTTCTGCTTTAACAAAGTTTACTTTGTTTTTATTAATTACACTTTCAACTGGATATAATGCATCTTCATAACTAAGTGTTCCTGCTGAAGCTTCATGTAACCAAGTAGCTTCATAGTGATAATCATTTTTATTAATTAATGTAATCTCAGCTTCATCAGCTGAAAGTTGCTTCTGTAATTTTGTAATAGTTTGTAAACCAGCGTAACCAGCGCCTAAAACTAATACTTTTTTACGATCTTGAGCCATTTCATTCACCTAAACTTTCATCATTTTTTTGTTGCGACAGTCTTTTTTTATACGTTAAACAATTTTTAGAATTTCACAAAAAAGACATTTTTCATCCAACACTAATTTTATAGTTTTTACAGTTTATTTTCAAGCCGTAATACCCATATTGTTTATTATTTCACATAAACATATAAAAGGCTATAGTTCTCTCTATATTTGGTCGAACTATAGCCTTTGAATGCTTGGTTTTATATTATTAACAATCTTCTGGCGCTCCGGCAACTTTAGCAGTTCTAAATGAGCTACCACAACCACAAGATGCAATAGCATTTGGATTATCAATTTGGAAGCCACCGCCCATAAGCGATTGTTTAAAATCAACTTTGGTACCTTCTAATACAGGTTTATCATATTTATCAATCAGTACTTTTAAACCATGAAATTCAAATACTTCGTCATTTTCACTTGGTTCAGCTTCTGCTGACATACCGTATGTTAATCCTGTGCAGCCACCACCGTTTACTTTAAGCTTTAAATATCCATCTGGCATATCATTTTGTTGCATCATATCTTTAACTTCATATGCTGCAGCTTCTGTTAATTCAATTACTGCCATTTAAATTACCTCCTTAGAAAATCCATGTTTCTTCTATATGTGCATAAATGTTTTGTAATAAGTCGTCTGGTGATTCTCCTTCAACGATATCACCGTTTACTAATGCATACAAGCCACTTGAGCAAATACCACAGTTTTGTAAACAACCATATTCTAAAACATCAACTCCTGGATCGTTTTCAAGTTGATTATATACATAATCTCCGCCTTTCGCTAAATTCGAAATGCAGAACTCAACTATTGGATTCATATTACACCCTCTCATTAATTGTCAGTTTAATAATTATAACAAAAACAATCCCTAACTGACTACATACTAGCTTATATAATTCAATTTTTTAAAATCGTATTTTTTTAAATTACGTTGCTTATTTTATCATTGCATTGATGTTAACTTTTCCACACTAAACCGCATTTACTAACACGTAAAATTTTAAATTTATGATTGTATTTTTTATGTGCTTAAAATTTTTTTGTCAAAATTAAATTAAAGCGATATATATTTTCGTATAAAACGCCATTCACAGCATTTATATATATTGTTATCATCGTTTTGTATTCAAAATTATTATATTTTACAAATTATGACGCATCGTCTTTATTTGTAGAAGTATACAAAAAAGCATATAATAATTTTAAGTAAGCTTATTTTAAAATTTAGTGTTTCGTTCAATGAAAAAACGAATATGATTTAACCACATTATATTTATTAACTTACATTGACAAAATAAGATAATAACATTGATGGTTCATTACGAAACCATCATGCTATTATTAAATTGATCAATACTATTTTTACTAGAGGGGTATCATAAATGAAAAACTTAGTACTATTAGGTGGCGGATATGGTAATATGCGTATTATGTCTCATATTTTACCATCTGCACTTCCTGAAAATTATTCTATTACATTGATTGATCGTATGCCTTATCATGGTCTGAAACCAGAATTCTATGAATTAGCTGCTGGCACAAAATCAGACAAAGATATTCGTATGAATTTCCCAGATTCAGAGCGTATTAACACCGTATATGGAGAAATTAATGATATTAATTTAGAGGACCAAATAGTTTCTGTTGGAAATACGAAAGTGGATTATGATGAATTAGTTATAGGACTAGGATGTGAGGACAAATATCACAACGTTCCAGGCGCTTCGGAATATACACATAGTATTCAAACATTATCTAGTTCACGCGAAACATTTCACCATATTAGCGAATTACCTAACGGGGCTAAGGTAGGCATTGTAGGCGCTGGTTTAAGCGGCATTGAACTAGCAAGTGAATTACGCGAAAGTCGTGAAGACTTACAAATCTTCCTATATGATCGTGGAGAGCGTATCTTACGTCGTTTCCCTGAAAAGTTAAGTCGTTATATAGAAAATTGGTTTAAAAAAAATGACGTAACTGTAGTACCAAATTCTGATATTAATCGTGTAGAACCTGGTAAGATTTTTAATAATGATGTGCCAGAAGAATTAGATTTAATTGTATGGACAGCAGGTATCCAACCCGTTGAAATTGTTAGAAATCTACCAATCGATATTAGTAAAGATGGGCGCGTTATATTAAATCAATATCACCAAGTGCCTACTTATAAAAACGTATATGTTGTTGGTGACTGTGCAGATTTACCTCATGCACCTAGTGCACAACTTGCAGAAGTTCAAGGTGATCAAATTGCTGATGTGATGAAGTTACAATGGCAAGGTAAACCACTTCCCGAAAAAATGCCTGAACTTAAAGTTCAAGGGTTCTTAGGTTCTTTAGGCGACAAAAAAGGATTTGCATATATTATGGACCGAACTGTTACTGGTCGGTTAGCCTCAATCTTAAAATCAGGCGTATTATGGTTATATAAATACCATAATGGCTAAACTTGTATAATATTAAAATAAAGACACGACCTGACTTTTCTTTAATACATTAACTCGAAAAGTACACGGCCGTGTCTTTATTAAATAATTAATGACGCTCCATAAATTGAGTGATATCTCTTAGTTGAACATATCCATCTGAAACATACTCATCATTCATAGTGACAAGCGGATAGAATAATTCATCTTCTTGAATACGTTCAATATATTGCTGATCATGGTCAGTTAAATTTTCTGTATCTTTTTCAATATCAATATACGTAAATTCAAATTGTGTATCTGGATATTTTCTTTTTAATAACGGTTGCAACCAATCATACGTATTTCGAGCTGTCGGTGCATTGACACAACTCGCACACACAATATCTGCGCCATAAACGACTACACTTACTTTATTCATATTAACTTATCCCCTTTTGTCTTGATTGATAGATTTTTTCTTATATATCTATTATAATAAAAAGATAGATAGAAAATGAAATAATATACTTGAAAGGAGGCATTTCCATGCCAACTGAAAACGTAACAATGTTTGATCAAGTAGCAGAAGTTATTGAAAAATTACGTCCCTTCTTACTACGTGATGGTGGCGACTGTTCACTTGTAGATGTAGAAGACGGAATCGTTAAACTTCAATTACACGGTGCATGCGGTACATGCCCAAGTTCAACAATCACATTAAAAGCAGGCATCGAGCGTGCTTTGCATGAAGAAGTACCTGGAGTAGTCGAAGTAGAACAAGTATTCTAGTTTATTAACTCATTTATAAATAAAAACAACACAAGATTTAAATGCTTTAGAATCCTTCACTTAGAGAGACAACAAGCCCATTTTCTAAAAACATCATAATCCTACTTAGGCATTGGCGAATTGGACCCGAAAATAAGCTTATAGCAAGCATTTTCGGGTCCGATTCATGTTACATTTATATCATGATTTTTAAAATATGTTTCAAATTATAAATAAAGGTATACTATTACCTGTTAGTCAGCGATGCATATGTTGCGCAATATGCTCACTAATATAAGCCCAACCCTTCCATCCTATATGTACCGCATCACTAATCACGTACGGTTCATAATCTTTATCTGTCATATCATAAATTCGCCCACCACGACTAATAACAGTGTGATTAATTTTATCATACACTTTTTGACGTTTTTCTTTATGAACGCCAATATGATCATACCATTTGCCATTTGAAGGGATACTAATATATTCAACATCAGCGCCAGCTTCACGCATTGTGTCTACTAGTAACTCTAAATCTTTGAATTCTGGCGAATGCGCATTAAATTCGTAATCTCTATTAATTTTGCGTTTATGCGCTTTTATTAAGTCCCAATACTCATCTCTAATCTTAAATGCATTTGATTGTGAGTGTTTTGCACCATGAATTTCAGCTTGCTTACGAATAGCTTGCCAGGATGCCTCTTGAGCTGTAATAGGCTCGGTATCTGTTAATTCTGTTTTTGAAAGTGGCACGCGTGATTTGATCGCTTCAATTTTCTCGAATTGAGTGGTATTAAATGATGATAAATAGTGGTCTGTCTCACTTACATTGTCTTTAGACATTTTTTCTAAATAATTTCTATTATATACATTTTTAAAACTCAATAATCTCTTCGCGTAACGTTGTTTAAGTTCCGGGCTTAAATTTTTTTGGTTAAATAAATGATTTAATTGCGTTTTTGAAATGCGCGCATCAAAATTCTTATTCGTCAACCCGTGATTCGTAAACCATTGGGGCGAAATAATAAAAGCCATTTTCTTTCCTTTTAAATTGTCATACTGTGCTGCTAATTCTATTGCATTAATCAAGTCAGTAGATCCGCCCGTTCCAATTAAAAATGGTTGTTGTGAATATACCGTTTGATCACGTAATAAGATGGCTGGGTTAAATGGATCATCTTTTTCTAGTTCGCTCGATCCATATATAGGATAAAATGCATTTGAACGAAACATTTTGTCTTGGATTAAAGTACCTTTTAATACTTGGTCAGATAATGCAATGCGTTGTTTTTCCAATGTTTTTGTAGTAATTAATCCGCTAAACCAACTTGATGGTAATATTAAGAAAATTCCAAATAAACAAAGGCTAATAATAATTGGGGTAAAAGGTTTTATTTTCATCGTAATTCTTCTAGTACCGCTACTATCTTATTAGGCGTTGCCCATTCGTCCCTATCAAAGTCCATGATAGAAACTTCAATCTCTAATTGGTTTTGAATTTCTAATAAAAGCCCAACTGTTTGAAATGAATCAATAATGCCTTCTTCAAATAATGCGATATCTGGATTTTCTTTCACGATGTTATTTTCAGTTACTTCAGCTAATAACGCTAATACTTGTTCTCTAAATTCCATTATAATTCCTCCTAATTTTAAAACAGTTTCCCAGAAAAGATAAGAAAACCAAATGTTATAAAATGAAATGTCACAATAATACTTAAAGCAGTGGTATATTTATTTTGCCAACGTGGCGGGTGTTTTTTTCGCCACTTTTCGTAATAACCATAACCTATAAATAGTGCCGCATGATATAAACCATATAATATATAATATATTTCAATACCATGCCAAATACCCATAATTAAAAAGTTTAAGAAAAAAGCAACATTCGACATTGCAAATTGATTTTTTAATAACTTTTTCTTTGACATAAAAAATAGTGAACACATGTAAATACAATCTCTAAACCAAAAAGACAATGACATGTGCCATCTGTTCCAGAAGTCTTTAATATTTTTAGCTTTAAATGGTTGTTTGAAGTTTGGTGGTGTTTGAATGCCATATATGTAACTAAATGCGATAGCAAATAATGAATAACCAGCAAAATCAAAGAATAAATATAAACTATAAGCATACATGTACAACCACTTTGTTATCATACCTGTAAAATCTAGCATCATTGGATTAATAGCAAATGTTTGTATTAAATATGCAATAATATATTTATATAAAAAACCTAACATGATGAAATGGATTGCTTTAGCAAATAAACTACTATAGTCATTGCCATTTAAAACTTTATTTTCATCTTTAACAAATCGCTTGTAACGATCAATCGGCCCTGAAGAAATCGTTGGAAAGAAAGATATAAATTGTATGACTTTCCAAAAACGTACTTCTTTGATTGAACCATCTCTAATTTCCATTAATAACTGAACACTTTTAAACGTCACATATGAAATTCCTAAAAACCCTATAAACTCAACTACTTTGTTTTCATGAAGTTTTAATTGTACTGCTCCAAACCATGAACTCTGCATGACTTTCACTATTACAAGGGGCAAGATAGAAAGCGTAATGACTGTAATAAATATTGTTATTTTATTGTTTTTGGCGCGAGCGTACCAATAATACATAATAATGACTACTTGCCATATAATATAAAGTAAAAAATTGATTAGTTGCACGCTTAAATACGTTTGTCCAAAAAGATTATGTTTATCAGAAGAGAATATTAACATAATCATGATGGCTGTACTTAAACCATTATAAATTCTGCTACGTTTCCCCAAAAACCCTAATATGATAACTGGTATTAATAATAAAAATGCTATAAAAAAGAATGTAAAGTCACCGTATGGAATCATTTCAATAAATCCTCAGCAATCTTCTTACGATCTAACTTTCCGTTCATTGTAAGTGGTAATTTATCTGTATAAGTTATCTTTTTAGGAATCATGTACTCAGGAATTAAACGTTTTAATTCCTTTTTTATTTGGTGCGTTATAGTTTGGTTATCCATATGGTCTTCAACATGATTAAGAACAACTACAGCATTTAAATTGATCACTTTCCCGTCTCGGTACATTGGCACAACAATGGCTTCTCTAACATAATCTACTTCACGTAACTGACACTCTATTTCTTCAAGTTCCATTCGATAACCATTTAATTTAATTTGATAATCGATCCGACCATTTATAAACCATTGGTTGTCTTTTAATTGTGCTTTATCGCCTGTATAGTAAGCTTTCTGTCCATCTTGCATTTTAAACACTTTCTCTGAACGCGTCTTATCTTTAACATACCCTTCACTCACACATTTTCCTAAAATTACAAGTTCGCCCTCCTCCGTTAAAGTTAAACTTGTTCCTGATTGTGGTATGCCTACTGGTAAAGGGTTATATTTTTTAATAATGTTTTCAGTAATCAAAACACTTGTTACTGCTACAGTAGCTTCTGTCGGTCCGTAAGTGTTATAAATAAACGCAGAAGGAAAACGTTGTTGTAATAATTGAGCAGTTCTATGAGCGAGCATCTCACCACAAAAGAAAAACTCTTTCAAACTACTATAATGCGCTTCTGTTAAATGGGGTAACATCAAACACATTTCCATAAAAGAAGGAGTGGATACCCATACATTGATCTGCGTTTCTTCTAACATTTGATTTAATAACTTAGGTTTATTGATCATTGTTTTATCTACTAAGTTCAACGTCCCTGCTGTTGCTAAACAAGGATAAATAGACATAACAGATAGATCAAATGAAAATGGCGCTTGGTTTAACCACTGTTGGTTTAATCCTAATTGATTTAGTTGTATCATCCAATTTGTAAAGAGGTTCAAACTTTCATAACTAATTTGTACGCCTTTAGGTTCACCAGTAGAACCTGATGTAAAAATAGTATAGGCTATAGCTGAATCATTTATACTATTTTCTATGGGACTATCTCCATCTACGTTTAATAATGCTGTTGTTGTAATAATAGATGGTCCCTCTATGTGTAACTGCGCATCAGTCGTATTTAATAAATATTGGGGCGCTATTTTATTTATAATAGATACAACGCGCTCTTGAGGAATAGAGGTATCAATCGGTACATAACCACAACCTGCCTTAATACTTCCTATCATTCCTACTATCATATACGGGGACATGTGCCCATATAAAATCAATGGGCTTTTAGTTATCTTTTAATATAACAGCAAGGTGGTCCGCATACTGGTTTAATGCTTCATATGTCAAACTTTCATCGTTGTGCTTAACTGCAACTTGGTCTGGAAAATTTTTTCCATTCTCTATAATTGTCTGAATGATGTCTTTCATGCTAGTCTCCTTCATTAAAATTCATTATATATAAAGTTATTATGTGTATCGCCAGTACCATAAATTAAGTATAAGGCTATTAAAATAACCAAGTACATGATAGTTAATAACCATGGTTTGAATGTTTGAAAAGAAGGTTGTTTATTGATTTCCTTTTGCATATTTCACCTCTTATTTTTATCCATTTATAGTTAAATATGTTTATTAAATCAACTTTTAAATTTTGTACGTTAAACTTTATAAAAATATTCAACTTTTTCATCAATTAATTATACAATTTTTTCTACGTTAATACAATTAAATATTTATGCATCTATATAACAAAATTGTTAGATGTCCTATAAATAAAAGAGTCATAATTATTATTTTCCAAAATACTTTGCACTTTAATTTATATTACAAATATATTATGTTTTAAGTCGTGTAAAGAAAATATAAAAAAGCAGTTATCGAATAATTCGATAACTGCTTTTTTAATTAATTTATGGTTACTGGTGTTTTAGGCTGTTTCTCATTTAATACTAACTGAATATTATCTACACAAAGTTGTACCATACGATCTCTTGTAATCACTGATGCACTCCCTATATGAGGGAGTATAGTTGCATTTTTCATTGATAATAAGGGATGCGTCGTATCAATAGGTTCTTCTCTCAAAACATCTAAACCACATGCTTTTATTTCTTCATTTTGTAATGCTGATACTAACGCTTCTTCATCAACTATTGCACCTCTACCAATATTAATGAAAACGGCGTCATTTTTCATCATTTTAAATGCTTTTTCATCAAATTTGTCTCGTGTTTCTGCTGTAAGCGGCGCGGTACAAACGATAAAGTCACTCTCTTTTAATAAGGTTTCAAATGGAACGTATAAGGCACCAAGTGCTTCTTCATCATCTGGGCGTCTTGTTCTATTATGATACATAATATTAGTGTTAAAACCTTTTAATCGTCTCGCAAATGCTTTACCAATATCCCCCATACCATAAATACCGACGTTCGCATGGAATAAATCCTTGCCCGCAAATAAATACGGACCCCAACTTTGCCATTCACCATTTTGAACGTACGATTCCGCTTCAACTACACGTCTTGCTACTGCAAGCATTAAAGTGAATCCTAATTCTGCTGTTGTTTCTGTCAAAACGCCTGGTGTATTAGTAACCACAATATCTTTGCTTTGCATTAGTTGCACATCAATATTGTCATAGCCAACTGCCATATTTGCTATGACTTTAAGATTAGGTGCAGCTTCAATAACTTCTTCATCCATTTTTTCACTCAATGTGACAAAGCATGCTGTTGCATCTTTTAAAGCAGTTAAAAATTTATCCCGCGGCATAGGCTTATATGATGCATCCCACACTTCTACTTCACCTATAGTTTCTAATTGCTTAATGAATTTTTCTGGAATCTTTCTACTCACTACAATTTTTTGCATTCAATCACTCCTATATTTCGAGTTCTTTGATTACCTCATTTAAATCTTTAAAACTGTATGTCGGTGGAACGTCTTTAAGTTTTACTTCATCTAACGAAGAAACGCCAGTTTGGACATGAATTGTATCCATATTAACGTTGATGCCAGAAAGTATATCAGTATCATATAAATCGCCCACCATTGCCACTTCAGAACAATCTAAACCTAAAATCTCCATCGCCTTATTCATAATAATAGGTTCTGGTTTACCAATAAATGTAGGTTGAACGCCTGTCGATGTGGATACAACGCTTGTAATAGCGCCATTTCCCGGTAAAAATCCACGTTCTTTCGGTATAGAAACATCTTTATTAGTTGATATAAATGTCGCCCCATTACGCACGCCTAATGTAGCAGTTGCCAATTTCTCATAAGTTACAGCTTCGTCTAAGCCAATAACTACGTAATCTACGAACTCATCATTTTTAATGACTAAACCATGATTCGTTAACGCTTGTTCTAAACCAGAGCCACCCAACATATAAATTGAAGCTCCTGGGTGTGCTTCAGCAATATATTCTGCGGTAGCTATCGCTGAAGTTACTACTTCATCTGGCTTAGCTGTCACGCCCATTGCTTTTAATTTTTCTACTACTTCGGCAGGTTCTTTTGTTGAATTATTCGTTACAAATAAATGTGGAATCTCATGTTTATTTAAATACTCAATAAACTGTGTTGCACCATCAATTTGTTCGTTACCTTTGTACATCGTACCATCTAAATCGATAAGGTACGCTTTATAATGTTTCATCAAAGCTTATTTCTCTCCTTTTTGGCCAAATGCTGTAATCGGGACATTTTCATTTTTTAAAAACTGGATAACTTCATCAATAAATTGTTGATAATAATCAAGCGTTCTATCAAAAAGTGGTACTAACTGTGTCGTTTCAAGTTCATCATAATAATGTACGAATTGTTTTCTTTCATCAACGGTTTGATTGATATTACTTTGTGTATCTTTAGAAATAACATTTTCTAATTCTAAAATATCTATAACATCTTTGTAATTTCCTGGATCTCTTAAAATAAAACCATCTATAATCATATTACCAATATCTACAGATGATTCTATCAACATTTGTGAAATTCTTTCGAATGCGTAATGGTTATCTTTATGGTTAGGATAATCATTAACTAATTCTTGTAAGTAATTTAACTTTTTATCTAACTTATCTTTATTAACAAAATACATCTACGTCACTCCTATCATTCTCATCATACCATACCTTTGCAGTCAAATTCATTTATGGTTATACTGTAAATCAAGACTTTTTGATATAGAATTGTCCTTAATAATTAAATAATCTCATAGCTCAATTGTGAAAGGATGTTTATATGATAGATATGTATCTTTATGATGATAATGAATCATCACAGGTGCAATTTGTAGGATTTGTTGGAGAATTTAGCCGTTATGATTTAATGCTTGTACAAACCGATCGCCATTTTGGTAAAACAATCGTTTTAAATATGCAGACAAATAAATTCGGCATTATTGGTACAGATGATTTAGAAGAGGAAGGTTATATTGCACATATCTTAGGGGTGACAGAAGATGAAGGCAATGAAATCACAGAATATCTTAACCAAGTTATACAATAATTAAAATAAAAATTAAACGCGTTATATGTTAAATACCAAATAAACCAAAACTATCAGATTAAAAACACAAAAAGACTACAACCCAATAAAAATGGTTGTAGTCTTTTTGTGTTTTTGGTTTATCGTCCGTATTTTAAAATTCAATCATACACAGCTTTATGGGTCTAGTATACTATGATCTATTTATTTTTATAGTTACTGAATTAATCTATGATGCTAACTTAGCTATGTTGAGATTGTCATATACTTGAATATAACATCCTATTATTTTTCTGTATCTTGAATCGTCGGCTGGATTTTTACATCTTGTAATTTATTTTTTTCAAATGTTAATTTAACGTCATCATCATCTTCAATTTGAGATGGCACTTCATCCTCTGGAATTTTTTTCAAAATAAAATATGGACAACCAAAATTGCAATATTCTAATAAATAATCTTGAATCGTTGAGAATCGTTTACTCAATTCTGCCTTTTTATTTGAATCTTTATAGAAGCCTTTTAATCTTAATTGGTCATATCCAAAATCTCCGACGATATAATCATATTTATCTAAAATATCTGCGTACCGTTGCGCAAATAATTCTTCATCAAAACATTCTCGGTATTCTTCTATAATTTCAAAATAGAAACTATTCACTTTTATCATTATATTCACCCTAATTGTTATTTTTAATAAAACCATACTAAACTTACATACGAGAAGTCAGTAAAATAACTTTTCTATTGCTAATAAAGACTTAGTCCATCATTTAATTAACGGGCATCGCTAATTTCCAAAATGAACTAAGTCTTTGTATTTAATATCTATATTTAAATATTAGAATCTACACCAAGTTTTTCTTCACCTAAACGATGTCTTTCTTTTGCAGCTTCGTTAACTTGTTCATCTGCATGATAAGAACTTCTCACAAGTGGTCCTGCTTGGCAATGTTTGAATCCTTTATCCATGGCTACTTTTCTTAATTTACCAAATTCTAAAGGTGTATAATATTTTTCAACTTTTAAATGTTTACGTGAAGGTTGCAAATATTGACCAATGGTTAAGATATCAACATCATTTGCACGTAAATCATCCATTGTTTCATAAATTTCTTCGTGAGTTTCACCTAAGCCCACCATTAAACTAGATTTTGTTGGTATATCAGGTTGTAATGCTTTAGAACGTCTTAAAAATTCTAAAGTACGGTCATAAGTCGCTCTAGCACGAACTCTAGGTGTTAAACGACGAACTGTTTCAATATTATGGTTTAAAATATCTGGCTTTGAAGCCATTAAGGTTTCTAATGCTTCGTAATCGCCACCCATATCAGACGGTAATATTTCTATCGACGTATAAGGGTTACGCTCGCGCACTTTACGAACTGTTTCAGCATAAACATTGGAACCGGCATCTCTTAAATCATCTCGCGCAACTGCTGTAATTACAACATGCTTTAAATTCATTAATTCAACAGATTCTGCCACGCGTTCTGGCTCATCTAAATCTAACTCATTTGGTAATCCTGTTTTAACGGCACAAAAACGACATGCACGTGTACAAACTGCGCCTAAAATCATAAATGTAGCAGTTCGACGTTCACCCCAACATTCGTGTATATTAGGACATTTTGCTTCTTCACACACTGTATTTAAATTCTTTTCTCTCATCATTTTCTTGAGACCAGTGTAGTTTTCGTTAGTATTCAGTTTTATTTTTAACCAATCGGGTTTACGTAAAATTTCTTCATTTTTAGTAGCCATAACCGCACAATTCCTCCTGATTTGAAATCTGTAATCATTATAACGAAAATCGGATTAAATTAAAACGTAAAATGTAATATTTTAATAACCAAGTAATTTTTCTTTGTAAATATCTCTTAAAAACTCTGGCATTAAATAATCGATAGATTGTTCTTTTAAAGTCGGAAAATAACGACCGAATGTATACATATCCACTGTGCCAAGCACATAAGTTTTGTCGTCTTCAATTTCTTCACCGTTAATAAAGTATCTTGATTCAGATTCAATCAGCCCTAAATTATATAGAACGTAACCACCAAATATATCTCCTCTGAAGCCTAGGCCTTGCGCGTGTTCATGAAGGTACTCTTGCTTTTGACTTTTAATAATAACATTTTTTAATTCTAAACCATTTAATCGAATACGTACTGCATTGATAGGGTGAGGTAACATTTGATGAATATCAAATTCCGTGACTTGGTTGGCTGAAATACCTTTTACAATTAAACCCGCATTGATGATTGTGCAGTCTGCATTTGTAAATTCAAATACACTTTCAGCTAACATATAAGACGTTTGGGTTATGACATCTGTTCTTCTTGGTAAGTTAATCGGATGATCAATGACCGCGTCGCTTAATAAAGCTTTACCTTCTGCTTCGAAGTGTGTCACTACTTCTGGTAATGTTTCTACTGGATAAATCACTGCATGTTTATCTACAACTGTATCGTGTTCAATTTCTAATGTTACTTCACCTATAAAACGGCCATATTTACCTGCAGCTGCCATTAAAACACCATTATTGATTTCACCTTTTTCAAAATAATGATGCGTATGACTACCTAATATTAAATCAATTTCTGGAATTTCTTGGCATAATTTCTCATCAAAGAACACACCTACGTGACTCATAATGATTAATAAGTCATAAGCATCTTCATTAGCGCTAATTTCATCTTTAATTGCTTCTAATGGATCAGTAACGACCCAGTCTAGTGCTCTATAGAATGGTGTGAATGGTGCTGTTGCTGCAACAAATAATATACGCACACCGTTTATTTCTTTAATTATAGATGAGGTGATATTACGCGGTAATTGGCCTTGCTCATCAAAAACATTCGCACACGTCACATCAAATTTTGCATTGTCATAAAGTGTATTTAAAGCTTCATGCGAAATAGTCATACCTTCATTATTCCCAATTGTCGCTATATCACAATGTGCTTTATTTAAAAGTTCAACATTCTTTATGCCCATCGTAGCTTCTGTAACAGGGGCTGATAAATCAACATGGTCTCCAATATCTAAATAGAGCGAGGGATGATCTAATTTGGGTCTCTCTTGAGCTAAATATTCGGAAATACGTTCGTACTCATGCAAATGACTGTGAATATCATTTGTATGGTAAATAGTTAATTTCACCATGGGTCCCTCCTCTTAGTTTATAAAAATGATTTTATGATTAAATATAGTCCCATTATTAGCATAACTGTTCTTAGTAACATAACGACAGTATTTGATTTTATAGATTGATTCACTTTCACGCCTATTTTAGCGCCGATATAACTAGAGATAATTAAGACAATCGAATAAACCCAAGCTACGTGTCCTTGTGCAATGTGCCCAACAGAGCTCATCACACTTGAAAAGAAAATCATCATCATACTTGTACCGACCGCCACATGGGGAGGAAATCTGAAAACGATAAGCATTAATGGCGTCATTAACGCCCCCCCTCCGATACCAAATAAACCAGTCAGTATACCGATAAATAGTGTTGCTATAAATGCTAAAACTGGCGGTACGCTATAATGATATGTTCGACCATAACCGTCAACATATGTACGTTCATATTTAGGTTTATTAAACATCTTCATTGGTTCTATATTATTTCTAATCATGAGTAAAACAGCTACAAATATCAAGAAGACACCAAAGTATAAATTAAAGGAATCTAATGTTAAAAAACGGCTTAGTATAGAACCAATTAATGAGCCTGGTAATAAGCCGAATAAAAAGATTGAGCCATTTTTAACGTCTACTTGTTTTGTTTTCAAATAGCCTAATGTTGATGATAATCCTGTAATAATCAAAATCAATGAAGATGTACCAATTGCAATTTGAGGTGTGATACCTTGTAATAGATCATTTTCTACACCTAAATAAACTAATGTAGGGACGATAATGATGCCCCCGCCAATACCAACAAGAGATCCTAGGATGGCTGATAAACCACCAATTAAAATCAATATGATTATTGTTAACATGTTTTATCGCTCCTAAAATAATTTTAATTGTTGTGGTGCTAAGCCTTCATAATCAATACCTAATAACTTTTGGTATGTTTTTGCATTTTGAGCAGCATGACCACCAGAATTATTATTAAACACTACGTAAATATTTTTAGCTTTTTGTTCTAATAGTTTAACTTTTTGCGCTAAATCTGTAAGTTCTTGCTTGTTGTAATCATATAGATATCTTACATCTCTCCACGCTTCATCTGTCATATCTTTTTTAGTCCAACCATATATATTCCGACCGTGATAACGAACGAATGCTGTTTCATTCGTAATGCGATTAATTAGTGGTATGGAACCTTGACCAGCTTGTGGTTCATCGCATACTGCATGAATAATGTCATGGTCTGTTAAAAAACCTAAAGTTTCTTCTTTATATGTTTGATTAAACCAAGATTGATGCCTAAATTCCACACATACTGGAAAATCTTTCAACTGTTCTCGTACATAACGAATATATGTGATGTTTTGTGCAGTACAATCAAACCAAGGCGGAAATTGTACTAATACCATTGCTAATTTATGTTCTGATTTTAACGGTTCCAACATCGCTTTAAACTGATTAAACAGTGTCTGTCTCGTTTCAGCAAAATCATGATAATCTGCATGTAATGTTAACGCTTGATGAATTTTAACAATGAATTCAAATCTTTCTGGTGTTTCTCTTATCCATTTTCTAATATTTCTTTCAGGTTGTATAGCATAATAAGACGCATCTAATTCCACGATAGGAAAATGGCTCGCATATGTAATCAATTTATCTGATTTACGTTGCAAATCTTCATATAAAGTATCATGGTCACCCCAACCCGTTAATCCAATATTTATCATAGTATCACCAGTTACATGATACCATAGATCTTTTAAGAGATTCACTAGATTAAATTTATTCCTCCAATGTTTCAATCAATTTCTAGCAAGCGTAATAAAATCTCAAAAAACATGATTATTTCAATATAAAAATAAAAACAGTTGCTATACTTTTTAGAAATAGCAACTGTGCATTCAATCATATTTAAACTAATTATTTATTGAGAATACTACGTGTTTCTTTAACAATATTGTCAATCAGCACAGACGCTGATACAAATTGTGACAACCTAGGACTTTGGCCGCTCCACAAATGTGTCCATTGTGCATTACCCTTTTGAGCTGCAGCTTTACGAATACCATTCGTCAATTGATTTTGAATAGGATAATCTGGGATGTCATCGTCATAATAATCCATTTTATGTATGAACTCATTATCTATACCTCTAGCCGGTTTGCCTGTAAAAACATTAGTAATCACGGTATCTGTTTCTTTACTATGTTGTATCGCATTTTTATATAATGTAGATGCGCCACTTTCCTCTGAAGTTAAAAAGGCCGTACCCATTTGTACAGCTTCAGCGCCTAAGACCATACTTGCAACTATGCCACGCCCATCCATAATTCCACCTGCAACTATCACTGGAATACTTACATTATCGACAACCTGAGGTATAAGTGACATTGTGCCAATTAACGGCGTATGATCACCAGAAGTCACAGTGAATGACCCTCTATGGCCACCCGCTTCACTACCTTGTGCGATAACGGCATCCATACCAGCACTTTCATTAGCAATCGCTTCTTCAACAGACGTCGCAGTACCTACAAGCGTGATTTGACGCGCTTTCAACTTTTCAATGACGCTCTGCTTAGGTATGCCAAAAGTAAATGAAACCACTGGAATCCCTTTTTCAATTACAACATTAATCGCTTCATTAAATTGCTGCTCTTCACTAATATCAATGACTGGTTCTTCAAGGTTTAGTGCTCTTCTATAAGGTTTTAACCAAGCGTTCATACGTTCTACATTTTCTGGCACATATAATTGCTCACTGGGTACAAATAAATTGACAGCAAAGGGTAAATCCGTTAATTCTTGAACGTATGTTATTTCTGAATCTAATCTATTTGCAGTAAAATAACCTGCGCCAATCGTACCGAGGCCACCGCTATTGCTCACAGTTGCTACTAATTCTGGTGTCGTGCTCCCTGCCATCCCTGCTTGGATGATTGGCAACTTAATACCTAATACTTCTGTAACCTTTGAAGAAAAGTGCATATCAAACACCCCTTTATTTAAAATCAACATCTCAAATAGCACTTTAAGTTTATTAATTATTTCCTGTAATTTATGGTTTGTTATTGTACGCTTGCATCTGTGCTTCTAATTTTTCTTTTTCTTGTTCATCCATCTCATCTTCGATCTCCATACCGAGCATTTCTTCAATTAAATCTTCATGAGAGACGATAGCATCGGTGCCTCCAAATTCATCTAGTACAATGGCTAAATGTTTACGAGAAACAGTCATTTTCCTTAACACCCACTCTGCCCTATTATGTTCATTTACAAATAAAGGTTCAGAAGCGTATTGTAGAATATTATTAGACTGTGCTTTGCTCCATGCTAACAAATATTTCGAGTGAAAAATACCTATAATATGATCTATATCACCATCATAAACAGGATAACGTGTATATGGGTTAGTCAACACAGTATCATAAGCTTCTTCATACGAAATATCGGATGAAAATGCAGTCACATTGATACGCGGTGTTGTATCGACATTTGTTATTTTTAATTGTTCAAAATCCATGACACCTTGAATTCGGTTACGTTCCATTTCGTTAAAAGCACCTTCACTTCCCGCAATTGTAACCATCTGCCTTATTTCTTCTTTAGATAATCGTTGTTGATCTTCTTGCCCTTTTGAAAGCAGACTATTGATCATATCAGTTAACCAGTTTAATAATTTAGTAATTGGTTTAAATATTATGACAAAAAATGAGATTGGGGTATAAACCAGTCTAGACATACGATCTGGGTAAGTTGCAGCGATAGACTTAGGTATCACTTCTGAAATGATGATAATGGCAACAGTCGTAATTGCTGTAGCAACTCCGACATTCACACCTATATTCACGGCTAAAACAGTAACTAAAGTTGGCAGAATAATATTCGCAATGTTATTTCCTATTAATATAGTAGTGATAAATTCACTAGGTTTTGTAAGTAACTTTGATAATTTTGCAGATTTTTTATCTCCATTCTCTGCTTCAGTTTGTATTTTCATTCTATTCGCCGCAGTTAAAGCGGTTTCACTTCCCGAAAAGAAAAATGAAGCAAATAAAAGTATGATTATGGCTATAATCATATAAGCATAACTCCCTTTATATATTATGTAAAAATTTAAACGATATTTATTATTTCCCTTATTTTTTATGAAATAAACGCTATTTTAAAATTTTGAAAACGTTTTATATACTTATCAATATAAAAAAACACGAAGTGATGTACATTTGATTATACCGAAAAATACGGCACCAAAATGGCATCACTCGTGTTTTTAAATTTGATTATAGATTGCATTAGCAACTATTTAAAATTAGCCGATAGAACCTTCCATTTCGAATTTAATTAGACGGTTCATTTCTACTGCGTATTCCATTGGAAGCTCTTTTGTAAATGGTTCGATGAAGCCCATTACAATCATTTCAGTTGCTTCTTCTTCAGAAATACCGCGACTCATTAAATAGAATAATTGTTCTTCAGAAACTTTAGATACTTTAGCTTCGTGTTCTAATGAAATATTGTCATTAAATACTTCGTTATAAGGAATTGTATCTGAAGTAGATTCATTATCTAAGATTAAAGTATCGCATTCGATATTAGAACGCGCGCCTTTAGCTTTACGGCCAAAGTGAACAATACCACGATAAATAACTTTACCGCCATCTTTAGAAATTGATTTAGATACAATCGTTGATGATGTGTTAGGTGCTTTATGCATCATCTTCGCCCCAGCATCTTGTACTTGTCCTTTACCAGCAAATGCGATAGATAGTGTACTACCTTTAGCGCCTTCACCAATAAGCACACAGTTTGGATATTTCATTGTTAGTTTAGAGCCTAGGTTACCATCAACCCATTCCATATTACCGTTTTCATGAACTAATGTACGTTTTGTAACTAAGTTATATACGTTATTAGCCCAGTTTTGAATTGTAGTGTAACGGACATGCGCATCCTTGTGTACGATAATTTCAACTACAGCTGAGTGTAAAGAACTTGTTGTATATACTGGTGCTGTACAACCTTCAACATAGTTAACTGAAGCACCTTCATCAGCAATGATTAATGTACGTTCAAATTGCCCCATATTTTCAGAGTTGATACGGAAATAAGCTTGTAAAGGCGTATCTAATTTGATATTTTTTGGTATATAAATGAATGAACCACCAGACCAAACAGCTGAATTTAATGCTGCGAATTTGTTATCTGCAGCAGGTACAACTGTTGAGAAATACTGTCTAAATAGCTCTTCATTTTCTTTTAATGCACTGTCAGTATCTTTAAAGACGATACCTTTATCTTCAAGTTCTTTTTCCATGTTGTGATAAACAACTTCTGATTCATATTGAGCTGAAACACCAGCAAGGTATTTTTGTTCAGCTTCAGGGATACCTAATTTATCAAATGTACGTTTGATTTCTTCAGGAACTTCATCCCATGAACGCTCTGTTTGCTCAGAAGGCTTAACATAATAAGTGATATCATCAAAATTCAATTCAGATAAATCTCCACCCCATTGTGGCATTGGCATTTTATAGAATTGTTTTAATGCTTTCAATCTATAGTTAAGCATCCATTCTGGCTCTTCTTTCATATTTGAAATCTCACGGACGATATTTTCTGTTAAACCGCGTTCTGATCTAAAAATGGAAACATCTTCGTCATGGAAACCATATTGATAATTTCCCACATCAGGTGCTTTTTTAGCCATTTAAATCACTCCTTTTATATATTAAAACGACTCACGTTCAAGGCAAACTCGTTTATACTTTAATCATGTTCAATCATAATCTTGTTGCTATATCTAGTGTGAATGGAAATTTACACAATGTCAACGTATCAAGATCGATTAATCTTCTGTGTTGCCTTCTTTTTCAACTGTGCCTTTTTCTAAAGCTTTCCATGCCAAAGTAGCACACTTAATTCTAGCTGGGAATTGAGAAACGCCTTGCAACGCCTCAATATCTCCCATTTCTTCGCTAATTTCATAATCTTCGCCGAGCATCATTTTAGTGAATTCTTGACTCATTTGCATTGCTTCAGCCAAGGAATGCCCTTTAACAGCTTCTGTCATCATTGAAGCACTAGACATTGAAATTGAACAACCTTCACCATCAAATTTCGCATCTTTAATGAAGCCATCTTCTATATCAAACGTAAGATGGATACGATCCCCACAAGTCGGATTGTTCATATCAACTGTCATAGCACCACTATCTAAATTTCCTTTGTTTCTCGGATTTTTATAATGATCCATAATTACTGAACGATACAACTGATTTAAATTATTAAAATTCATATGAGAAAAACTCCTTCGTTTGCTTCAAGGACTCAACTAACTGATCAATATCTTCTTTAGTATTATAAATGTAGAAACTAGCACGTGCAGTTGATGATTGATTTAACCATCTCATCAGTGGTTGCGCACAATGATGGCCTGCTCTAACTGCTACACCTTCAGTATCTACTGCAGTTGCAACATCATGCGCATGAACATCAGTCATGTTGAAAGTAATAACACCTGCGCGTCTATCTTTAGGCGGGCCGTATATTTCAACACCCTCAATTTCAGACATTTTATCGTAAGCATACGCCGTCAATTCATGTTCATGTGCTTGTATCGCATCAAAGCCTAAATTTTGAATATAGCGAATCGCTTCTGCTAAGCCTATTGCTTGAGCAATTAACGGTGTACCTGCCTCAAACTTAGTTGGCAAATCTGCCCATGAAGCATCATATTTTTCAACGAAATCTATCATATCTCCGCCAAATTCTACTGGTTCCATCTCATTCAGCAGTGCGCGTTTGCCATACAATACGCCAATGCCGGTAGGCCCTAACATTTTATGGCCACTAAAACTATAAAAATCAACATCTAGCGATTGCATATCTAAATCTATGTGTGGCGCACCTTGCGCACCATCCACGCTAATGATTGCTCCGTGTTCATGCGCTATTTCAGCGATTGCCTTAATATCGTTAATTGTACCAAGCACATTTGACACATGCGTAATTGCTACTATTTTAGTATTATCATTGATTGTCGCTTTTACATCTTCAATTGCTAGTTCACCATCTTCAGTCAATGGAATGAATTTCAAAGATGCCTGCTTACGTTTAGCTAATTGTTGCCATGGAACAATATTAGCATGGTGTTCCATTTCAGTGACTACAATTTCATCACCTTCATTAATATTTGCATCTCCATAGCTACGTGCGATCATATTAATTGAGGCGGTTGTACCGCGTGTGAAAATGATTTCTTCAAAATATTTAGCATTGATGAAACGTCTCACTGTTTCACGTGCATTTTCATAACCATCTGTTGCTAGTGATCCAAGCGTATGCACACCACGGTGGACATTAGAGTTGTAACGTTTATAGTAATCATCTATAACGTCAATCACTTGAATTGGTGTTTGACTGGTTGCAGTTGTATCTAAATAAGCAAGGCGATTATTATTAACTTCTTGGTTAAGGATAGGGAAGTCTTTTATAATTTCGTTAACATTTAGTGATTCGGTCAAATTATTCACAGACCTTTCTTATTTAAAAATCAATAATGAAACCATAGCAAATACTAAGAAAATAACAGTACGTCTCAAATTAAGTCAGTACATGTAACACGTCATTTGTATTAATGACCGACCATGTTCTCTTAATGTGCGTTTGCTGTGGTTTCGATCCTATTTAACATTCATTATTTATTAACTTTTAATTCAATTACTTCACGCAATTTACGTTGAACATCTTCAATTGGTAATTCTCTTACAACAGGGTCTAAGAAACCATGGATAACTAAACGTTCGGCTTCTTGACGTGAAATACCACGACTCATTAGGTAGTATAGTTGCTCTGGATCCACACGGCCTACTGAGGCAGCATGACCTGCTTCCACATCATCTTCATCGATTAGTAGAATTGGGTTAGCATCTCCGCGGGCTTTTTCAGATAACATAAGCACACGTGATTCTTGGTTAGCCATTGATTTAGTACCACCATGTTTGATGTAACCAATACCGTTAAATACCGTTTGTGCACCTTCCAACATGACACCATGTTTTAAGATATAACCATTTGTTTCTTTGCCGTACTGAACAATTTTAGAAGTTAAGTTAATTTTTTGTGAGCCAGTACCAATAACTACTGATTTTAATTCACTTTCAGAACGGTCACCAATTAAATTAGTTGTATTATCAATAACTTGGCTACCTTCATTCATTAAACCTAACGCCCAATTAATTGTTGCATCTGCTTCAGTAACGCCACGACGGATGATATGGCCAGTAAAGCCTTTATCTAAATAATCCACTGAACCATATGTGATTTTTGAATTAGCGCCAGCAGTAACTTCTGAAACAATATTAAGTTGGTTACCTTCTCCACTAGCAATTGATAAATAGTTTTCTACATAAGTCACTTCAGCACTTTCTTCTGCAGCAATGATAACATGGTTAAATAAACTTGTATTTTCATCATCGTGTAATACTACGTATTGTATTGGATGTTCAACTACTACATTTTTAGGTACATATACAAATACGCCACCATTTAAGAGTGCAGTGTGTAATGCAGTTAATCTATGTTCATCAACTGTCACAGTTTCATTCATAAAATATGCTTTTACTAAATCTGGATGATTTACTAAAGCTTCTGATAGCCCTTCGACAATAACACCGTCATTTTGAGCTGAATCCGAAACTTTTGTAAAAGCTAATGTATTATTATGTTGAATAATTAAATTCTCAGTGTTTTCAACATCAATAATCTCTCTAACTTCATGTGGTAATTCCTCTAATGATTCATAAATATTACCTGTTGTTTCATGTTTTTTAAACGAATCGAAATCCCATCTAGTAATTTTTGTTTTATCTGGTTTTGGCATTTCTAAAGTTTCAGTTAATTTCAACGCTTCTTTACGTAATTCAGTTAGCCAAGAAGGTTCGTTATGGGCTTGTGAATATTCAACAAGTTGCGCTTCAGAAATGTTTAAAGTTTCAGTCGTCATACTTTTTTCCTCCCATTTGATGATTGTATGATTTAATTCATTGGTATAAATCAAAACCTAACTATTCATCTATATTAATGTTTTATATGAATTTAGACTTATTCTGCCGCGTTAAACTCTTCTTTAACCCATTCATAACCTTCTTCTTCAAGACGTTTTGCTAATTCAGGGCCACCTGAAGTCACAATTTTACCGCCATACATAACGTGTACGTGATCTGGTGTAATGTAATTTAATAGACGTTGATAGTGAGTAATAATTAATGAACCAAATGTTTCTCCACGCATTTGGTTAATACCTTTTGATACAACTTTTAATGCATCAATATCAAGCCCAGAGTCAATTTCGTCTAAGATAGCAAATTTTGGTTCTAACATCATTAACTGAAGAATTTCATTACGTTTTTTCTCCCCGCCTGAGAAACCTTCATTTAAATAACGTTGCGCCATATCTTGATCAATATCTAAAAAGTCCATTTCTTTATCTAACTTTTTAATAAATTGCATTAAGTTAATTTCTTCGCCTTCTTCACGTTTTGCATTAATAGCAGAACGCATAAAGTCAGCATTCGTTACACCAGTAATTTCTGATGGATATTGCATAGCTAGGAAAAGGCCTGCTTTTGCACGATCGTCAACGTCTAATTCTAAAACGTTAACACCATCTAAAAGTACTTCGCCTTGTGTTACTTCAAAACTTGGATGTCCCATAATTGCAGATGAAAGCGTTGATTTACCTGTACCGTTAGGTCCCATTACTGCATGTATTTCTCCTGTGTTAATTGTTAAATTAACACCTTTAAGAATCTCTTTATCTTCAATAGACACATGTAGGTCTTTAATTTCTAATGTTGATGGCATACATATTCCCTCCGTATTATATGATATGTTTTTCCTATCTAGTTTATAATAATTTTAATCTACAGTCAAAAGACTGATCCCTTGTTACATCATCTAATTATAACGTAATTGTCTTGGAATATAAACCTTTTCAAGTGCTAAATTAAAATTGTTATCAAAACACAATTATTTTTGATAACGCTATTATATATCGATTAACTGATAATATAAGATATGATGTTCTCAACTCAATTTTACGTCAACAATGATATTTTTCTCAAAGTGTATTCTATAATCATTAATTCGTCTTTACTTTTGTTTTTAATATAGTTCTACGTAAAATTATGCTATTATTTTTATTATATTTTAGATAGAAAGGGTTTTGATATGTCACAGTTTAAATGGTCAAATCTTTGGAAAGGATTTGCGATGGGTACTACTGATTTAGTGCCTGGTGTTAGTGGCGGTACAATCGCTTTATTGCTAGGTATCTATGATGATTTTATACAATCTGTTAGTGGGATATTTTCAAAAAGAATTTGGAAAAGTTTACAATTTCTGATTCCAATCGGCCTTGGTATGGTAATCGCCATAGGTTTATTGAGTAAAGTAATTAACTATCTCTTAAGTGAACACACAGTACCGACGATGTTCTTTTTTGTAGGATTAATCGCAGGTATTATCCCCTATTTACTTAAAACCGCAAGAGTCAAAGAAACATTTAATATATCCCATTACTTAATTATGTTACTAGGCATTGTCATTATTGTAGTTATTACCTTATTAAATAATGGAGATAAACACGCAGGAGAAACGCTTGAATTATCAACTGGTCTTATTATTAAATATTTTATTGCAGGTGTTTGTGCTTCTAGTGCTATGTTACTCCCTGGGATTTCAGGTTCCTTTATGCTATTAGTGTTTGGCGTTTATGGTACCGTGATGTTTTCAATTTCAGAATTTATGTCTTTAAACTTCAACGCTATACCTATTCTATTAACAGTAGGCTTGGGTATTATTTTTGGTTTCTTATTTTCAAGTAAACTGATTCAATATCTCTTAAATTATTATACTTACTTAACTTATGCGCTTATTATTGGCTTTGTAGTCGGATCGCTTTATGCTGTTTTCCCTGGTTTGCCAAGCGGTGCCGTTACATGGGGTGTTTCTATTATTTTGGTTGTGTTAGGCTACCTCATAAGCTATAGGTTGGGACGTATTACAAGCGAGGATTTTTAATCAACCTACGTTATTGATTGATTAAATTCTTTTGTAATAATCATGACAATTTGATTATTTCTATTTATATAAATACTTATAAAAAAGGATGGTTAAATTCAAAATGTTCAATACAAACATTTCTGAAAACGAGCTATCCTTTTTTGTATATTAAGTAATGACCGTTCATTTAAGTGTTATTATAGATTGTTTTAAGCGCGTGTAATAATTTAATCCCCCATTTTTAAATGTAACTATTTTATTAAATGGACAAAACATTATTAATCTTAAATTTCACACCTTTTTAGTGGCAATACCTTTACACTTTATATATAATTTTACTTCAACCCTTTTTTGGGTTAAATTCAAAATAACGGAGGAATTAATTAATTTTTGGGAACCTTTTTTAGTTTACTTACTTTTATTATTTTACTAGCACTAACAGCTTTCTTTGTGGCTACAGAATTTGCCATTGTTAAAGTGCGCACATCCCGGATTCATTCTTTAGCAAACAACAATAACAAAAATGCCATAGCTGCACAAAAAGTTGTTACACATTTAGATGAATACCTAGCAGCTTGTCAATTAGGGATTACAATTACGGCCTTAGGTATCGGGATGGTCGGTGAATCAACATTTGAATTTCTGCTGCACCCACTTTTTAGTAGTATTGGACTTTCTGAAACAATGATTCATATATTAACTTTAATAAGCGCTTTTGTGATAGCTACGTATTTACATGTGGTTATAGGAGAAATGGCTCCAAAAACGATAGCGCTACAAAAAGCAGAAAACATTACACTTATGATAGCCAAACCAATTATTATGTTTTATAAATTATTTTATCCTTTTATCTATATTCTTAACGGGTCAGCTAGGTTCGTATTAAAACTATTTGGCATGCAGCCTTCAAAAGAAAGCGAGTTATATCATTCAGAAGAAGAATTGAAAATGCTAATTAAAGAAAGTCATGAAGGTGGCGAAATTTCAGAAAATGAATTAACACATATTAATCGTGCTTTTGCATTTGATGAAATGCTTATCAAAGATGGTTATATCCCATGGGAAAAAATGGCTGTAATCAATGTTGAAAGTGACGTCAATGAAATTAAATCATATGTTCAATCAGCTTCCTATTCCAGATTCCCAGTTTATGAAAATACAAAAAATAATATTATCGGATATATTCATGCTAAAGATTTGTTAACTAACAATTTAGGCTCACTTTTAGAAATAACAAGCCATATTTTAAAATTTAACCACAATAGCAAATATCATGATGTATTAGAACAAATGAAAGCTAATCAAATCCACATAGCACTCATTTTAGATGATAAGCAACGTACTATAGGGATGATTACGATGGAAAACATTCTTGAAAATATTGTTGGTGATATTAAAGATGAATAAGATAAAATTTAAATGTTTAAAGAACGTGCCCATTTTTTAATATCTAAAGTTTAAAGTAAAACCAACAAAAATAAAGCCCGGATTGGTAATGACTTGTCTCTATAATCACTTAAGTGATTTAAATTCAAATCCATACCCTATCCGAGCTTTTTTACATTCATATAAATACATCGATCGCGTAATGATGTATGAATGAATTTATATTGACATATCTCATACTGTTGTGAGATATGAGGATTTCAAAGTTCTCCCTATTGCTGTTTGGATGAATTTAATCACAATAAATAAGTGCAATTAATACTTTGTTGTATTTACACTTTAAAGCAACTCATTCAAACATGTAATTAATTTTACATCATATAGTTGGACGTTTCAAATAAATACTTTCATTTTATATAGTGCATAACTATAAATCTCAAGACTATTTACATTATAGAAAAGAGTTTGTTTTAGCATTCTACCCAAGTTTCAATCTATCTCTTGTTTGTCTCCTATCATTTTGATTGCCGGAGACATTAACTTCTTAAAATATACTATTTTATAACTACCTACTTCAAATCAATATCAATTGATATCTAAACACATACATACTGCCTTACAATAATCAAAAATAGAGCCGTAGCTTTATATATAAATTGAAAATAAATACATCTTTTTTCGCAAACAAAGACCCCCCTTTAGCCATTACAGCTAAAGAGGGAATAAAACGCTTGATATTATTTTGCTGGTACAACAGCACCATCATATTTTTCATTAATGTAATCTTTGATTTCTTTAGATTGTAGTGCTTCCATTAAAGCTTTGATTTTTTTATCATCTTTATGACCTTCCTTAACACCAATCAAATTAGCGTAAGGATTATCTTTTGCTTTTTCTAACACAATTGAATCATCTTTAGGACTTAATTTTTGATCAATTGCAAAGTTTGAATTAATAATGACTGCATCAGCGTCTTCATTTTGATAAATTTTAGGTAAGTACTCTGCTGATTGTTTATTATTAAATTTGATATCTTTTTTATTTTCTACAATATCGTCAAATTTAGCATCTTCTGTTTTAACACCATCTTTAATTTTAATTAATCCGGCATCAGAGAAGAATTTTAAGAAACGGCCCTCTTCAGCTGGATTATTTGAAACGTACACAGTGGCACCTTTTGGCAAATCTTTTAAATCCTTATATTTCTTAGAATAAACAGCCATTGGCTCTAAATGAACGTTACCAGCAGATTCAATTTTATATCCTTTATCTTTCTTTTCAGTGTCCAAATAAGGTGTGTGCTGGAAGAAGTTAGCATCTAACTCACCTTTATCCAATAATTTATTTGGCGTCGTATAATCGTTAATTGTTTTGATTTTTAAGTCATAACCTTTATCTTCTAAGATGGGTTTAGCTTGTTCTAAAAGTTCAGCATGTGGTGCAGGAGAAGCACCAACCGTTATTGTTTTATCATCGCCTCCGCCTCCATTACCACAAGCTGCTAATACTAATGTGAGTGCTAATACTAATGCTAAACTAAATAATTTCTTCATATAAATGCCCCCTTTAAACTTAGCGTTTATCTATTTTGTTAGTAATTTTATCTCCAATAAATTGAATGATAAATACTATAATTAGAATTAAAATTGTCGAAACAAAAATGACATCATTTTGATTTCTTGTAAATCCGGTTAAGTAAGCTAAATTACCTAAACCACCAGCCCCAATGACGCCAGCTACTGCAGTAGAACCTACTAAAGCAATAGCAGTCACAGTAATACCAGAAATTAATGCTGGCATCGCTTCTGGTAAAAGTACTTTTCTAACTACTGTCCAAGTTGTGGCTCCCATTGACCAAGCTGCTTCAATAACACCTTTATCAATTTCTTTAAAAGCAATTTCTACTAATCTTGCATAGAAAGGTGCAGCACTGATAATTAATGCTGGTAAAGCACCTGTTGGGCCACTAATAGTTCCTAATAGTAAACTTGTAAATGGTATCAATAATAAAATTAAGATAATAAATGGTATCGCTCTGAATAAATTAACGATGAATGATACAACACTGTAAAAAATTCTAGCTACAGGTGATTTACTTTTAGCAGACAAGAATAAAAGAACGCCTAGTATCAAACCTAAAACAAATGCAAACACTGTAGCTATCAGTGTCATATAAATCGTTTCATATGTAGCTATCCAAACTTCATCCCAACTTACATTAGGCATTGTAATCATTTCCTGTAGAATCTCGCTAAATGAATTACCCATGCTTTAACACCTCCACAGAAACATGTTGCGCCTCTAAATCATTTTTGAACTTTTCAAATTTTTCAGAATCTACGTCTAATAAATGTAAGACTAAAAAGCCTAGTGAACCATCTTTGGTATGTTTAATATTTGCTTCAAGTATATTGACATCAATATTATGTGTCTTTGTTATGTATGACACGATAGGCTCAGTCGTATTATTTCCAGTAAAGTTCAAACGTACTACTGATGAACTTTCATCCATATCAACTAATTCAAACAGTGATTCATCAAATTCATCATTTAAGTCTTCTTTAACAAACCGTTTTGTTACTTCATGTTGAGGTTTTTCAAAGACAGTCGAAACTTGACCTTGCTCAATGACACGGCCGTTTTCCATCACTGCCACTTCATCACATATACGTCTTATCACTTGCATTTCATGGGTGATAATAACAATTGTTAAATTTCTTTCTTCTTTAATTTTTAATAATAATTCTAAAATCTCATCAGTTGTTTGAGGATCTAATGCACTTGTAGCTTCATCACAAAGTAAAACATTAGGTTCATTTGCTAAAGCGCGGGCGATACCTACACGTTGCTTCTGTCCCCCTGACAATTCTGAGGGATAGGCATTTTCTCTACCTTTTAGTCCTACAAGCTCTACTAACTCCAATGCACGTCGTTTCGCTTCACTACGCGATACGCCTGCGATTTCTAATGGAAAAGTAATATTATTCAAAACATTACGTGACCACAATAGATTAAAATGTTGAAAAATCATACTCACTTTTTGACGTTTTTTTCTTAATTCTGATTTCGATAATTTCCCAATTGTATCTCCACCAATTACAACGTCACCTGAAGTCGGTTGTTCAAGGTTGTTTAAAAGTCTAATCAAAGTACTTTTACCTGCACCCGAAAAGCCAACTACACCGAAAATTGAGCCTGATTGAATACTTAAATCAACATGATCTACAGCTAACACATCGTGTTTTTTCGTTTTATATCTTTTAACGATTTGATTTAATTCAATCATTGTTGTTGCCTCCTTGTATTGCTCATTCAATTAAAAAAATGCTTTCTCTTATTGTCGAAGAATAGAGAAAGCATAACCCGCTTCTCTCATCTTCTAAAGTTTGATAACTTTATGTGAATTGGCACCATTTCTATTAAAGACGGTTGCCGGGCTTCGTAGGGCACATCCCTCCACCTCTCGTGATAAGAGTTCATTATTTAATTATCCATAATCCTACCATTGCACTATAGTTTCGTCAATGATTATTTTAAATTTTCTAACAAATAAGGAACCGATTGAAACGCATAAATCCTTTTTTGTTCTTCCCCTTTAGACATAAGCATAAGAATAGGAACTGATTGTATTTCATATGCTTGACTAAAGTCAGGATGCAAATTTAAATCTAACTTAGTAATTGGTAATTCTAACATTTCATTAGCAATATCTAACATTCGTTCTGACACCTTACATGTGCCACATGTCGGTGTGTAACCAAATATAAGATATTTATCTTTATCTACGTGTTCTTGTACATCAACACGTGGTTCACGCTTTACATTCATGTTAATAAACTAACCCTTTCAGCAATATAATCTAACTTTGCTTTCGCAACTTTTTCTTCATCTTTAACTAAAAATCCATGTTTTGCTAACACTTTGGATAAATATGGCTTAGGACATCTCGCAACCTCACCGTATTGTTTATCTATGTGAATATGTTTACTTTCACTTAAATATTTTTTAAACCATTTACGTATCTTTTCACCTTCATTATCTGCGTCTGCAAGAATATAGACTTGCTTATCATATAATGATTCGATCATCTCATCTAACTTATCAACACTCATTGTGCCGTTAGTACAAATGATTTCGATTGGCTGATCAATAACTTGCTTTACCCGTTTTTTGTCTGATTTTCCTTCGACAATAATAACTTGGTTTAGTATCGTCATGACATCCACCCTCTAATGTGATAGTAAATTCATTTATATTTAGTTCTACACCCTATTTAGCTAGCATAAACATTCATAATCGTTTCTTACATTATCTTATTATTGAACCTTTCATTTGTCATCTTATACGTTCTATAGCAATCAAAATAACTTGTAGCCACTTTTTAAATAAATACATCAAAATAAATGGATTGTTTTGAATAATAAATAATAATTTTTTCTGAATTTGGGTAAAATAAAAACTCCATGATAAGAGATATCGTGGAGTTTAATCGCAATGTTATTCACCAATCATTTCTGAATATTGATCAGCTGACATTAATTCGTCTAATTGACTTTCATCATTTAATTCGACTTTAACCATCCATGCTTTTTCGTATGGTGATTCATTAACAAATTCAGGACTATCTTCTAATTCATCATTTGTTTCTACAACTTTACCTGAAACAGGTGCATAAAGTTCAGAAACTGTTTTAACTGATTCAACACTACCGAAAGATTCGCCCTCCTCGATATCATCATCAGTTTCAGGTAATTCAACGAATACGATATCTCCTAATTCACTTTGTGCATATTCAGTAATACCAATAGTTACTGTATTTCCTTCAATTTTTACCCATTCGTGTTCTTTAGAATATTTTAATTCACTTGGTACTGCCACGAGAATCCCCTCCTAAATGTTTTTACATATTAATGATGCCATATGAAAGGCTTACAATCAACTATTTAAGCGCTTTTATAAGGCAACTCGTATTTTTTATCGCAGTAAATAAAACAATCTCAATAAATGTTTATCTATTTTTTAAATAGCATAAAATTATATTTCAAGGATAATATGTGTTTATATCCAAGTTGTTTTATATTGATCTTCTTTAAAGCCTACAGTTGCTTTGTTCCCTAATACAGCTAAGGGTCTTTTTACTAACATACCGTTAGAAGATAATAAATCTAATTTTTCCTCATCAGATAGATCTTTAAGTTTATCTTTAAGACCTAATTCTCGATATTTGGCACCGTGTGTATTAAAAAGTTTGTTGATATCAATGCCGGTAGCATCAATAATTTCTTTAAACTCTTTTTTAGTAGGTGTATGCTGCACAATATCAATGGGTTCATAACTGACCCCATATTCTTGTAAAAATTTGGCAGCTTTTTTACAAGTCGTACAATTAGGATACTGGTAAAATTTTATCATTATTCTGTACCTCCTATGTATAGTTAACACTAATATAACAAAATTATGACAAAAACGCTCTAATTATTAAGCTGATTTTTTTAATAACAGGAAATTGTCCGTTATAATGTTATTATTAATATCTTTAAAAAGGAGCATAATTATGGAACCAATTAGTACTAACGACCAATTTAAAACTACGATACAAAGTGACAACCCAGTCATTGTTAAATTCGAAGCGGGATGGTGCCCGGATTGTAAGGCAATGGACATGTGGATTGATCCAATTGTAGAAAAATACAACAATTATAACTGGTATACAGTAAACCGTGATGAATTAGAAGATGCTGCTGCAGATAACGATGTTATGGGCATCCCTAGCCTTTTAGTTTTCAAAAATGGGGAAAAATTAGCGCACTTACATTCAGCTAATGCTAAATCGCCAGAACAAGTTGAATCATTCTTAGCTGAAACTTTTGAATAAGCAATGATTTAAGGCGATGTCAGATTTAGATTCCCATCAATTAATAGATTAAACTTATCATTTAAGATAAGTAACTAAATACTTAACGCTAGCACCGTAAACCCGATATTGTTTTAGTCATACTTAATAGGACAGCATAAATTAGCAACTTCTACTTTATGTTGTCTTATTTTTTGTATAAAAATAAAGGAGCAGAACAGAAACCAAGTTTTTCTGTCTGCCCCGTGGTAAACACATAGTTTATTGATTAGTCAGTTTAAAATGTTTCAATGGTTTGGCTCTGTTGACGTTCTCTATGTGGCATTTTTTCTAAATCTTTAAGATCAGTTAAATATAATAGACCTACCAATTGCTCATCATCTTGTACACCGAAAATGCTGCGTATTTCAGGATTGAATATATATGCTGGTGTCTTCCAGCAAGTGCCTATGCCAGCTTCATATAGTAATAACATTAGGTTTTGTGCAAATGCACCAAAAGCCATATGGTTCTCTAAATTTTCTTTTTGTCTTGGGTCTTCTTTCACGATTAAAGCAAGCATTCCACCGAGATTTGTTGCCACTTTATAATGGTCTTCTTGCTTTTTCTTTATATTGGGGAAAGCAATCTCAGTTAATTGTTTACTCATATCTCCCAATCTATTTTTAGCGATATGAACCACTCTCCATGGTGCTCTCAAACCATGATTTGGTGCATCTGTAGCACGTTGTATTGCTTCATATAGAGCATGATCATCTATATTCATATCTCTTCTAAATGCTTTTATACTTCTACGTTGTGCTATAGCATCTTGTAGTTCCATCTGATATCGTCCTTTCATTATTGATAACTATTTTCAATTATAATCTACGAACGATTCGTTTTCAAACTACTCGTACATTTTTAATTGACACTTCAACGTTTCAACATGAATTTGTCCAGGCGCTTTTGGTTGGTCTAAACAACCATATGACACCGCGCCACCAAATAAGCCTTGCGCTGTTCTTGATATCATACCTAATTTGGACATTGCAATGCCGATGACTTGTTGTGGCACTGAGTCTACTGTTTCCGATAAAGTTGACAACAGGTTCAACACATCTTGCTTGCCATGTGGCATAACCGCTACTTTTAAATAATCTGGATTCATTTGATGCATTTTATAATACAAATGTTTTAGTGATTCCAATGAAGGTGTTTTTTGAAAATCGTGATAAGACAATATACTTTCAACGTCATTTTTACGCGCCAAATCGATTAAGTTACGCATATATTGAAGTTTTTGATTTTTTTCAAATTCAACATCTATCATATCCACATGGTCTAAAATTATAATTTCTTTTAATAATGCTACATACGCATCTAATGATAAATCTCCTTTGCCTCCTTGTGATTGTTTACGATAAGTAACTAGGAATTTTTTATTTAAATTTAAATTATATAATTTATCTATAACTTTAGCTATCTGTTTTACGTTTGGTGTAAGCCATTGATCAATTCTCACTTCTATAATATCGAAAGATGCTTGATATTTAATTAAATCATTGATGATACATTGTGGTATATCATTTTCAGGTTCTATTGTTACCGCAATTTTGACTTCAGACATTTAAAAACTTCCTTTTTTAGTGATAATTAAAATTATTGTATAACAATACTCAGTAGTAACACAATCTTAAGCATGGTTCGCTTAAATAAATCACACAAATCATTTTGATTTATATATGATTTAAATTTTATTTTACGGGTATAACCTATATAGAAGTAATTTAGGAGGTAATATAATGGCAGTAAACTATGAAACAAAAGCAACTAATACAGGTGGCCGTAACGGTCACGTTCAAACAGATGATAAAGCAATTGATGTAGCAGTTATTCCTCCAGCACAAGCTGATGCTGAAAAAGGAACAAACCCTGAACAGTTATTCGCAGCAGGTTATGCGTCATGCTTTAATGGGGCATTTGATTTAATTCTCAAACAAAATAAGGTGAGAGATGCTGAACCTGAAGTCACTTTAACAGTTCGTTTAGAAGACGATCCAAATGCAGAAAGCCCTCAATTAAGCGTATCTATTGATGCGAAAGTCAAAAACGTATTATCTCAAGAAGATGCTGAAAAATACTTACAGGATGCACATGAATTCTGTCCATATTCAAAAGCAACTCGTGGCAACATTGACGTAGATTTAAACGTACAAGTTGTTGAATAAAAAATAATTATATCCCCCAAATTCTGTTTAGAATTTGGGGGTTTTATTTATTTAAGATTGCAAAATGCTTAAGTCATGATGTCTTTTGAATACTTCGCTTTCTAATTTACAAATCGTCTTCATCTTTACAATTAATACAAATATAGACCATCAATACAACAAAAGAAATCAGGATAAGCAATACTAGAGAAACAATAATAGTTATTAAAGCCCCCACTTACCATGCCTCCACTCAAAATGTATAACTCACTATATTATACCATATTTATCATATGCATTTCTTTTTATTAAAAATAAAATTAATTACAATTATATTCTTAATGATCATACATTTTTTAGTTTATAAATTAAAAATGAAGTAATATCTTAGAAAAATATTAAATATAGTGTTGCTCAATTATTCTTTTTCCCTT